>Ga0207656_10000041_pt1 | contig 54035 bp, 45 predicted proteins | sample KBSCornC12_FD_184297 | JGI IMG/M metagenome (GOLD analysis project Ga0207656, IMG submission 184297) | Corn rhizosphere microbial communities from Kellogg Biological Station, Michigan, USA - KBS Corn C1-2 (SPAdes) (version 2) | ecosystem: Host-associated > Plants > Roots > Rhizosphere > Soil ...
CCATGGGATTCTTGTGAGCTACGACCAGGAGCGTCGCGGGCACGCCACCGAGCTGGTGGCGCTGGCCGACAACATGGGCGCGGTATTGGGCTTGACCAACCCCTTGATGGCCGGCGTACGCGACTGGTTGTTCCAGGCGGTGAACAGCGTCGACAACCTGCGCTCGCACCTGTTGGAGTTCAAGTTCAAACCCAAGGCGACCATCACCAAAGGCCTGGTCCATCATGAGCGGGCCGAGTTGCGCGAGGATGACCTGGTCGGGCAATTGTTCGTGCAACCCTATATCGAAGATGCCCAGGGCCAGCGCCGCCGCCTGGACGATGTATTGGGCAACGGCTACGCGGTGCTGGGGTATCGCGTGAACCCGCGCGGGCACCTCAGCGAGGAAATGGCCGGCTATTGGGCACGCTGGGATGCGCGTTTCATTCAAGTCAATCGTTCGCGCAGTGGTGTCGGCCGTGGGCAGCCCTTGACCGCCACGGACGCCATCAGCGTGGAAGACGTGGATAACCGCCTGGGCGAGTGGTTCTCCAAGGTGCGCGATTGCATCGTGGTGGTGCGGCCGGACCGTTTTGTCGCCGCGATCACCACGCCCGAGCGACTGGATGGGGTACTGCGCAAACTGGCGGAGCAACTGTCATGAGCCACAACAACGAACTGCTCAACCGCTTGCACCAGGCCACCCTGACCCGGCAGGCCCTGCCGCCGTTGCCCGCCGAGACGCTGGACCCATATTCCGGATACGTGCTGCAACGCCTGGGGCTGGACGCCCGCCTGGCGGCCGGCGAGCGCCTGAGCGGGTGGAAGATCGCCTTCGCCGGCAGCGCCGCGCAACAGCGTTTTGGCCTCGATCAGCCGGTGTACGGAGCGTTGACCGAGAACATGAGCGTCAAGCCGGGCACGGCGGTGGCCCTGTCACGGTTGATCCAGCCCAAGCTGGAGATTGAAGTGGCGGTGGTCATCGGGCGCACCCTGGCGCCCGGTGACTACAGCGACGAGGACATCCTGGCGGCCATCCGTGACGTCGCGCCCGCCTTCGAAATCGCCGACTGCCGCTGGCAAGCCTGGACCTTTGGCGCCGGCGCGTTCCTGGCCGACAACGCCGCGGCGGGGCTTTATTGCATCGGGCCACGGACGCCGTTTGATCCAGCCCTGCACCTCAATGCAACCTACCGCCTGGAGTGCGCCGGTGCGCTGTACGGCGACGGCAATACCCTGGAGCGCGAAGACACACCGCTGGCCAACCTGTGCTGGCTGATCCGGCGCCTGCTGGCCGACGGTCAACCGGTGGAGGCGGGACAGGTCGTGCTGTCCGGGGCGTTGCTGGCGCCCATGAGCATCCAGCCGACCACCTATCGCCTGCAGATGTTTGGCACGGAACTGGCTTTGGTTTTCACCGCTGACACCGTGCCGGTGTAAACCCACGTGCGGTCAAGGATGACAGCGTCCCTTTCAGGTCGATGAAGACACCAGGCCACCGAGGAACGACAACCATGCTCGCTGAAGCGCGAACCTTCAATGACCCTCAACAACACGCCGGGTCTATCCACGGCTGGCGCCAAGTGTATGACCAGCTTGGCCGTGGTTGCCTGACGAGTGAGCTGCGGCAATTGTCCGCCGATCGCTTCCAGGTGTTCCAGGAGGTGTTGGACAAACGCGTGGTCCAGCGCGGTTACGCCCCGAAAGGGCGGCTGTGCGCAGCCATGTCGCTGGGCCCCGCGCCGGTGGTGCAAGGCCAACAGGTGGGCACCCACAGCGTGGTGCTGTTGCGCGATGGCGAGGAGTTTGTGTTGCATGCGCCCGAGGGCACGCACTTTTTTGCGTTCAATATCGACGCGGTGCGCTTCGCCAAACTGGCGGCCTTCGAATTGTCCAACGAGCAGCTCAAGCGGCTGAAGACCACTTCTCAGTTGAGCGTGGACGATGCGTTACTCTTGCGCATTCGCCAGCGTATCCATCCCCTGTTCTGTCACCTGGTGGAACAGTCCGAGGCGGTCAGCCCAGCGGCTGAAAAAATGCTTGAAGACGAATTGCTCAACGCCTTCCTCGATCTGTTCAGCAACGCCACCGATGAGGTGCGTTGCCGGCGTGGCAATGTCACTGTCAGTGCTTACCTGGTCAAGCGTTGCCAGGAGTTGATCGACGCCAGTGGCGACACGCCCCTGAGCATTCTTGATCTGTGCGAACACCTGCGGGTCAGCCGGCGCACCCTGCAGAACAGTTTCCAGGCCGTGACCGGCATGCGCCCGGTCGAATACTTGCGCAACCTGCGCCTGAATGCCGTGCGCCGCCGCTTGAACAGCACCTCTGCCTGCTCCCAGAACGTTGGCGAAATTGCCGTGGCGATGGGCTTTTTTCATCTGAGCCATTTTGCCGGGCATTACCGGGAACTGTTTGGCGAGTCACCCTCCGAAACCCTCAGGGCGACCCGCTAGGGCGCCCATTCTCAGGCGTAGCTGATCCGCTCGGCGTAGGCGTTCTGCAGCATTTTGCGCTGGTAGTCGCAGGGCGTGGTGCTGACCAGTTGCTTGAAGTCGCGCAGGAAGTGCGACTGGTCGGCAAAACCCAGGTCGAGCGCCAACGCCGAGAACGACACGTCCCGGCAGGTATTGAGGGTGTCCAGGGCGGCCTGGCAGCGGATGATCCGGCAAAAGGCCTTGGGCGACATGCCGGTGTCCTGGCTGAACTGGCGGTGCAGCGTGCGGCTGGTGTAACCGCTGAGGTCTTCAAGCTGGTGGATGCGAATAGACCCGCGATGCCGCATGGCTTGTTGAATGACCAGGGCGGTCAGCGGTGATGCCTTGCCCATCAGGCGGGGTGCAAGATAGTCATTGAACAGGCGCATTTGCTCGCTCAACTGCGGCGCCTGCACGATGTTGTCGAAGATGCGCCGGGCAAACGTCGAAACCTCCAGCAAGTCGAGCTCCCGCTCGGTCAATTCCTCCGCCAGCACATTGATGAAACCGGGAATGACGCCGGGTGAAAAACGCACGCCGAAGTAATGGTGGTTCGGGTTCAATTCGACCGCCTTGGCGGCGAGCGGCGTCCCGCAGATCTTGGCGCTCGGACGCACGGCATCACAGTCGAAGACGATGTCCACGCACCCATCCGGAACGGCCAGTACCTGAGTCGATTGAGCCGCATCGAACGCATAGAAATGCGAGATCGCCGGGTGGTCGGAGGGCATGACCGAATACCGTGAAGAATTGAGAACGAACCAGGGTTGTTCGTTTGCCGTGTGGTGCCGTGGAGTCGAGATCATAGGTGCACTGTCGAGAGGCTCAGAGGCGCGATTTTTCACGCAGGATTCGCGCCAACTCTGGCGGTAACACAAGGCCTGGCGTGTCCGAAAACTACAATACGACCCGGCCCCGTGCCCTCGATACTCGACCTCGACAGCGTGGCGCTGCGCCTACCGCAGCGGTATCACCTTCGACCCGAGAATAACTATGTCTACGACTACAAAAATCGACTTTATCTACCTCTCCGAGCCGGACATGATCCGCGCGGGCGTGACCGACATGCTGGCGTGCGTGAATACCATGGAAGAGATGTTCAGCCTGCTGTACGCCGGCGACTACCGCATGGCCGGGCCGAATAATGATTCCCATGGTGCGATGGTGATTTTCCCCAAGGATTCGCCGTTCCCGAACATGCCCAAGCCCACGGCCGACCGGCGCATGATGGCCATGCCGGCCTACCTGGGCGGCAGCTTCTGCACCGCTGGCGTGAAGTGGTACGGCTCCAATATCGCCAACCGCGAAAAGGGTCTGCCGCGCTCGATCCTGATGTTCACCCTGAATGATCCCGACACCGGTGCGCCGTTGGCACACATGTCGGCCAACCTGCTGTCGGCGTATCGCACCGGGGCCATTCCCGGTGTGGGCGCACGCCACCTGGCGCGCAAGGACTCGAAAGTCGTGGGCCTGCTGGGGCCGGGCGTGATGGGCAAGACCACCTTGGCGGCGTTCATCGCGGTCTGCCCGCACATCGAGACGCTGAAAATCAAAGGCCGTGGCCAGAAGAGCCTGACCGATTTTATTGCGTGGGTTGAAGCGACCTATCCGCAAATCACCACGATAAAGGTGGTGGACACCCTGGAAGAGGTGGTCCGCGATTCGGACCTTGTTACTTATTGTAGCTCCGGCGAAACGGGCGACCCCTCGAACTACCCAATTGTGCGGCGTGAATGGGTCAAGCCGGGCGCATTTCTGGCGATGCCGGCGGCCTGCTCGCTCGATGAAGGCATGGAGCAGGCGGACGTGCGCAAGGTGCTGGATAACACCGGTCTTTACCAGGCCTGGTTTGAAGAGTTGCCCAAGCCTGCGCATCACTGCGTGCCGGTGATTGGCGTGCGCTTCATGGACATGATTGCCGAAGGCACCTTGCGCCTGGAAGACGTCGAGGACATCGGCAAGATCATCGCCGGCGCCGCCCCTGGCCGCAGGACCGATGAGGAAATCATCATCATGTCGGTCGGCGGCATGCCCGTGGAAGACGTGGCCTGGGGCACGGTGGTGTACCGCAATGCGATCAGGCGAGGCATCGGCGTCAGCCTGAACCTGTGGGAAACCCCGGTACTGCGTTAAGTCACTCAACCCCTATTCTGACGAGGCATTCGACATGACAAACATCATCAAGCTCAAGACCGGCTCGCCGTTCGAAGACCAGGCCAGCTATTCGCGCCTGGTGGTCGTCGACAACTGGATCTACGTGTCCAACACCGCAGGTCGCAACCCACAGACCAAACTGATCCCGGAAGACGTCCTGGAGCAGGCCCGCCAGGTCTTCGCCAACATCGAAACCGCCCTGGCGGCGGTGGATGCAAGCCTGGCCGATGTGGTGTGTTCGCGGGTGTTCATCCAGGACCCCAAGGACGTGCCGGCGGTGATGGGCCTGATCGGCGAGAAGTTTCGCGGCGTCGACCCGGCCAGCACCGTCACGTGCCCGCCACTGGGGTCGACGGTCTACAAGGTGGAGCTGGAAGTGACGGCCTATCGCAACGCATCCAAGGCGCAGGTCGAAGTCATTCGTCTGTCGCAGTGACCGCCAGCGGTTGCTCCTATTTGCCCATCAGCGAGTCTTGATCATGGCACCGACTATTGCGCCCGTGAACACATCCGCCGCGTTTCCTGCCGCCACCAGCGTTGTCATCATTGGTGGCGGGATTATTGGCTTGACGGCGGCATTGACCCTGGCCGAACGCAACATCGCGGTGGTGGTGCTGGAAAAAGGCCGCATCGCCGCCGAGCAGTCGTCGCGCAACCTGGGCTGGGTACGCAAGACCAGCCGCCACGCCGCCGATATTCCCCTGGCCCTCGCTGCCGACCGGTTATGGGCCAAGATGCCCGAGCGGGTTGGCGCGGATGTCGGCTATCGCCAGGAAGGCATTATGTTTGTCGGCCGCACCCCGGCGCAGATGGCGATGCATGAAGGCTGGCTCAAGTCCGTGGAGCATCTGTCCCTGGATTCACGGCTGCTCAGCAAGCGTGAGATCGATGGGTTGGTGCCCGGCGGCGTGGGCGATTGGGCGGGTGGCATCTTCACGCCGTCTGACGCCCGCGCCGAACCGACCCTGGCCAGCAGCGCCATCGCCAAGGCGGCCATGGCGCTGGGCGTGGTGATTGTCGAGCAGTGTGCGGTGCGTACGTTGCAAATGTCTGCCGGGGCCGTGAGTGGCGTGGTCACCGAGCGAGGTGAAATCCGCTGCGACCACGTATTGCTGGCGGGTGGCATGTGGTCGCGGCGCTTCCTGGGTAACCTGGGGGTGTCGTTGCCGACCCTGCCGTTGACCTGCTCGGTACTGCGCACCCACCCCATGGAAGGGCCGACGCAGATTGCCGTCGGCGCGCCGGACTTTTCGTTCCGCAAGCACAAGGACGGCGGTTTCATCGTCACCCAGCGCGGCAAGCTGGACGCCTTCCTGACCCTTGATCACCTGTTGCTCGCCAAGCAGTACATGCCGCAGTTCCGGGCGCAGCGCCATGTGCTCGATGTATCGCTGGGCAAGCCGTTCCTGCACGACCTGAAGCTTGCACGGCGTTGGCACTCCAGCAGTGTGAGCCCGTTCGAGCGCGTCCGGGTGCAGGACCCTCCGGCCAACCCACGGCTGAACGGCGATGCGATGAACAACCTCATCGCCGCCTGGCCGGTGTTCGAGCAGGCGCGCATCGCCCAGGCCTGGGCCGGTACGATTGATGTCACGCCGGATTCGAACCCGGTGATCGGGCCGGTTGCGCAGATCCCCGGGCTGACCGTGGCCACGGGTTTCTCCGGGCATGGCTTTGGTACGTCCCCTGCAGCGGGTCATCTCGCGGCAGACCTGGTCAGCGGGCATACACCGATCATCGACCCAAGCCCTTATCGCTTCGATCGTTTCTAGAGGAACACACCGATGCTTGCTGACAGTTGTTTCTTCACCAACCGTTGCGGCCTGCGCCTGCATTTTTTGCGCTGGGGCAAGCCGGGTGGCGTGCCGCTGGTGCTGCTGCATGGTTTGCGCGCTTATGCGCAAACCTGGGATTCGCTGGTGCAGTCCCTGGGCGCAGGCTATTGCATCTATGCCCTGGACCAACGCGGGCGGGGCCTGAGTGATTGGGCCGCGCCCGACACCTACCACACGCAGTCGTATGTCGAAGACCTCGCTGACTTCGTCGCCCATGTGGGCTTGCAGCGGTTTGTCTTGCTGGGGCATTCATTGGGCGGCGCCAACGCCCTTGAATATGCGCGGCAGCACCCTGGTCGGCTGATGGGGCTGATGATTGAAGACATCGGCCCCGGTTCTTCAAGCCAGGGCGATGGCGCTGCGCGTATCCGTCGCGAGATGAGCCAGACACCGTTGCAGTTCGAGAACTGGGAGCTGGCCCGTGCCTTCTGGCAGGCGTCACGCCCCGGTCTGTCGGAGCAGGGCCTGAACTCCAGGCTGGCGCATTCGATGAAGGAAAACGACGCAGGGATCACCTGGCGCCATGATCAGCAGGGGATTGCCCAGGCGCGCCTGAGCATCGAGCCGACGGATTTGTGGCCGGCGGTGCGTGCATTGGATTGCCCGACCCTGTTTATTCGCGGCGGTCGCTCGGACTTCCTGCCGGCAGCAACGTTGGAAGCAATGACCGCGAGCAACCCGCATATTCGGACCGTGGAGGTGGCCGACGCGAGTCACTATGTGCATGACGACCAGGGCGAGGTGTTCAACGCATTGGTTTGGGCATTCCTCAGGGAACTTGCGCCTGAGTGTTCCTAGGGAACTCGTTGGCCGCGTTGATCTTCAAGGCTGCTTGCTGCCGAATCCCCGGGGCCTGGCCTGCTACCTCAGGCTGCCGGCCTCACCCGGAAGGCCAGGAACACCGGGCCGCCTGGAAACGTGCTGAGTTCCAGCTCATCCAGGGGGCTCAGCGTGCGTGTACGGCTTCCCGCATTACTGTAGAGCGTGTGGTTGCCCGATGCGACGATGTTGATCTTGCCTGCCGCCGCCTGGATCAACGTGGCCCTGAACCCTTCCGTCACATCATCACCCAGCGTCAGGGTCACGTCCGTGTTGCTCAGGACCAGAATCGACTTGCCTGAATCCGCCATGCTCAGGGCCCTGCTGCCGGTGATCGAGATATTGGTGTGTACATGGCCCCCGGCGTGATAACTGACCATCCTGGGGTCGGCGAAGACACGGGCGAAGGCCCCGACGTAGTTGACGCTGGCACGCATGTCATCGAACTGTTCCACGACGTAGGTGCCGATGCTGCCGGTATTCGCTGTGTCGGCGTCCATTGCCCATTTGCGTCCTACCATCAGCCCTATCTGGGTATTGGCGCCTACGCCGGCACGCACCTCTTCGAGAAACAGCGTGCCGATCTGGCCACCCCCATTCCCCTGGACGTAGGTCAGCCGTGCAATGGAGTGGCTGTCACCGGTGGGGCTGCCCCGGGAGGTATCGACCCGATAGTCGACACAATCCGCCGAGACGATGGTGTTCGTCGTGTTGGCGTCAGGCGCCCAGGTGAAATCCAGCGCTCGACCGGTCTTAGCCTGCTCGAATGAGGTGGTCGGCTGTGCGGTGGTGGTAGAACCTGCCTGCTTCAAATCGTCATTCATGATGCTCATCCTCAATTACGTTGCTGTATGCATGTACAGTAGTCTGGATTTTTTCTTTGTGCGGTTTTACCGACGAACTGCACGCAGGGAAGGGGGCGTGTAAAGTGACCGGCATTTCCCAGGCAAAGGTGACCCCCGGATGGCTCCATCGGCAAAACCGCGAGGCAAGAACCAGGACACGGGCTGGCGAGGCTCGGTCGATGTGTGGCTGGACGCCGCCTACGCGGTGTTGAAAGAGTCCGGCATCGACGCCGTGCGCGTGCTGCCGCTGGCCAAGCAGCTGGGCTTGTCGCGTACCAGTTTCTATTGGTTTTTCGAGGACCGCGAGCAACTGCTCGCCGCCTTGCTGGCGCGCTGGCGCGACAAGAACACCGGCAACCTGGTGTTCCAGTGCGAGCGTTACGCCGAAAGCATTTCCGAGGCGATTCTCAACGTCTTTGAATGCTGGCTGAACCCGGAACTGTTCGACTCGCAGTTCGAATTTGCCGTGCGCAGTTGGGCCATGCAGTCGGCAGAAGTCAGCGCGGAAATCGCCCTGGCCGATGACACCCGTATCAACGCCCTGACCGGCATGTTCCGGCGCTTTGGCTACGATGACGAGGCCGCCGATGTGCGCGCGCGGACCATCTACCTGACGCAGATCGGCTACATCTCGATGAACACCAGCGAGGACGTGGTGGTGCGCTTCCGGCGCATTCCCCAGTACGTCAGCGTGTTCACCGGCAAGGCCTTGAAGCGGCGCGAACTGGACCGCTTCTTTGGGGCGTTTGGCTACGCCGAGACCGCACCGGGGGTGTTTGAGCCGCTTTAGAGATCCTTGACCAACCGCAGCGCGTCGTAGATCGCCGCATGGGTATTGCGTGCGGCCACTGCATCGCCGATGCGGAACAGTTGGAAGCGGCCCTCGGGGTTGGTCACCAGGTGCTGCGCGTTGCCGGCGATCAAGTCGTGCTGCTCGACCGCGCCGCCGTTGCTGGAATGCCCCCGCAGGTCGAAGTACAGGTCATCCAGGGGCAGGGTGCCGTGGTTGACCACCACCTGGTCCACCACCCGCTGCTTGTGCACCGCGCCGTAGTCACTGCCGAAAGTGACCAGCAGCCGACCGTCGCGTTTCTCCACCGTTTCGACCCGATAGGTCACGGTAAAGGTCACGTCCAGGTCCTGCAGGCTGCGCATGTAGGGCACCAGGTTCATGGCCATGACTTCCGGCGCGAACGAGCGGTCCGGCGTGACGATTTCCACGCTGGCACCACTTTGCGCAATCACCTCGGCCGCTTGCAGGGCGGCGTGGTCACCGGCGTCGTCGAAGATCAGCACATGGCGCCCCGGCTTGACGTCGCCGGAAATGATGTCCCAGGTCGACACCACCAGCTCATTGCCCTGGGCCAGCACCTCGGTATGCGGCAGGCCGCCGGTCGCCACGATCACCACATCCGGCTCCAGCGCCAGCACGGCCTCGGCTTCGGCCCAGGTGTTGAAGTGGAACTTGACACCCAGGCGTTCGCACTGGCTCATGCGCCAGTCGATGATGCCGATCATTTCGCGGCGCCGCTCGCTCAGGGCGGTCAGGCGGATCTGCCCACCGGGCCGGTCCGCCGCTTCCAGCACCGTTACATCATGCCCGCGCTCACCGGCGACCCGCGCCGCTTCCAGCCCGGCAGGTCCCGTGCCGACAATCAGCACTTTGCGCGGCACCGCTGCCTTGGGAATGTCATGGGGCATGCTGGTTTCGCGACCGGTGGCGGGGTTGTGGATGCAGTACGCCGCACCGCCCTGGTAGATGCGGTCCAGGCAGTAATTGGCGCCGACGCAGGGCCGAATGTCTTCTTCACGCCGCTCGATGATCTTGCGCACGATATGCGGGTCGGTCATGTGGGCGCGGGTCATGCCGACCATGTCCACCTTGCCTGATGCGATGGCGTAGCGCGCCGTGGCGACATCGGGGATTTTTGCCGCATGGAAGGTGGGGAACCCGGTAGACGCACGAATCTCACCGGCAAACTCCAGGTGCGGCGAGTTGCGCATGCCCTGGATCGGGATCACATCGGTGAGGCCCGCATCCGTATCGATATGCCCGCGCACCACGTTGAGGAAGTCCACCAGGCCGCTGTCCTTGAGCAGGTGCGACACCTGCAAACCTTCGCTGGCATTGAACCCGCCCGGCAGCGCCTCGTCGCCGGTGTAGCGCACGCCCAGCAGGAAGTCTTCACCGACCCGCTGGCGAATGCCGCGCAGGACATCGAAGGTAAAGCGCATGCGGTTTTCCAGCGGGCCGCCGTACGGGCCATCCAACGCGTTGGTGAGCGGCGACCAGAATTGGTCCATCAAATGCCCGTAGGCTTGCAGCTCCAGGCCATCCAGCCCGGCGGCCTGCATGCGCTCGGCCGCGTCGACGTAGTCTTTGATGATTCGCTCGATGTCCCAGTCTTCCAGCTTCTTCGGGAAGGAGCGGTGCGAGGCCTCGCGCCGGTGCGAAGGCGACACCACCGGCAGCCAGTCGGCCTTGTCCCAGCGTGTGCGACGGCCCAGGTGCGTCAACTGGATCATCACCGCCGCGCCATGTTCGTGGCACTCGTCGGTCAAATCCTTCAGCCAGCCGACCACTTCATCCTTGTACGCCAGCACATTGTTGAACACCGGCGGGCTGTCCCGCGACACCGCGGCGGAGCCTGCGGTCATGGTCAAGGCCACACCAGCCTTGGCGCGTTCGACGTGGTAGGCGCGGTACAGCGCCTGCGGCATGCCGTCCACCGGGTAGGCCGGTTCGTGGGCCGTGGTCATGATCCGATTGCGCAGGGTCAGGTGCTTGATCTTATAGGGCTGCAGCAGGGGATCGTTGGACATCAGAGTGTGCTCCCTCGTGGGCATCATCAGGCTTGGCGATTTGAAATTAGGATAAATGTACATGTGCGTCAATAAATCTCGACATGCATGTACATTTTAATTTCGACCTGCCGATGCTCTCCAAATGATGCAGGCGCGCGGGAGCACGGTGGACAACACGCGGTTTGAGGGAATGTTCAGGTTGTAGTGAGCGGGCTTGTGGTGCTGAGTGGACGTGCTGTGGTGAGCAGGCTCAGAAGCAGCGACCACGGGCTGTATTCAATAAATCGCGCACGGCATCGGTGCGCAACAGCAGGGTCATCTGCGCCTCGTCGATCACGATTTCCGCGATGATCAGCGCGCAGATCAGCGGCGCGGTCACGAACCAATGGCACCAGCATTGAGTCGCCAGCGACACGGCTACGCCGATGATCCACAGCGCCAATACCCATTTGGGCGCGCGCTGTTGCAACGGCACCCAGTAACGCTGCAGCCGTTTCAGCCGGGCAGTGTGCAGTTTCAACGACTCTTCAAGGGGTGATAAGGACGAATTCATTTCTCACGCTCGCTGAGCTATCCGGGCGTGACTGGGAAAGGGGTTGCCCAGCCACGACAAGTTGATGCATTCAACTTCGATCCAGTGCCCGTTTCCGGGCAGTGCTGCACAGCTTTTGAATGCAACGCACGTACCCTCGGCGTCCAATAAGACAAAGCATCGATAGCGCCGGGTTGTTCTGAACATCATGGAAAAGATGCGCATGGTGGGGCCTGGGTTACTCAAAGATTCCAACTGAGTTCAAACAGCGTTCCGCCGTTTTCCATTTTCCGGCACGTCACCGCACCGCCGTGGGCGAGGGCAATCGCGCGCACCACCGCCAGGCCCAGGCCGCTGCCGCCCTGGGCGCGGGAACGTGAGTTTTCGCCGCGCTGGAAGGCATCGAACAGGTGCGTGGCCAGGTTCTCATCGATGCCGGGGCCGTCGTCGCGTACCCTCAGGTAATGCATGCCATCGCGGGTGCTCAGGTGCACGTTGACGTTGCCGGGCGTGGCGTGCCGACGCACGTTGTCGAGCAGGGCCAGCAGGGCCTGGCGTATCCGGGCGGGGTCGCAGCGCAGGGTCCGGCGTTGCAGGTCCAGTTGCAGGGTAAAACCGGCGGCGACCAGGCTCGGTTCGAACAGCCGCACATCCTCTTCAATGCCGGCGGCCAGGTCGGCGTCCTGCACATTGAGTTCGAGGTAGCCGCTGTCGCCCAGGCCGACTACCCGCAGGTCCTCGATCATCCGCGCCAGCCCTTCGACCTGACCGAGCAGGCTGTAGAACTGCGCCGTGTCCGGTTCGAATACACCCTCGGCCAAGCCTTGCAGGCGGCCGCGCAGGATGGTCAGCGGCGTGCGCAGTTCATGGGCAATCGCGGCATTCCAGAATGCCTGCTCCTGTGCCATGCGCTTCAAGCGCTGGGCCATGCTGTTGAAATCATCCACCAGGATCGCCGCTTCGCCGATGGACTGGTCACCGGCGACGGCTTGCACATCGAGGTCGCCATCCGCCAGTTTGCGCAGGTTCTCGGCCACCGAGTTCAGCGGCATCAGGATCCGCCGCGACAGCCGCGTGGCCACGAAGGCACCCACTGCCAGGCTGACGCAGGTGGTCAAGGCCATCCACGCCCACTCGACATTGGCCGGCAGCCAGGCATCGGCCTGCTCGTCCGAGAGCGGCCAATAGGTCCATAACAGCGCATAAAACACGTAGGAGCCGATCACGGCCAGGGCGATCACGCAGAGCACCACCGCCGACATGGCGGCAATGATCTGGCGGCTCAAGCCATTGAGCTTCTTCACACGCCACTCCCGAACCGATAGCCCACGCCGCGAATGCTCGCCGGCACGCCTTGCAGCCCCAGGTCTTCGATCTTGCGGCGCAACTTGCTGATATGGCTGTCGACCGTGCGCTCCAGGCTGTCGCTTTCCGGTGAGCACAGCGCCAGCAATTCCGCGCGGCTGAACACGCGTTTCGGTGCCCGGGCCAATTGCGCGAGCAGTTTGAATTCGGTGACGGTCAGTAGCAGAGGCAGGACCTTGCCCTCGATATTCACCGTGACCTGATGGCTTTCGATGTCGATTTCAAAACCATCGACCCGCAACACATTGGCGCCGGCGGCATATGTGTAGGCGATGGAGCGTCGCAGCACGGCCTGGGTACGCGCCACCACCTCGGCCGGGTTGAATGGCTTGACGATGTAGTCGTCGGCACCGATGCGCAGGCCCATCAGCTTGTCCATGTCCTGGTCCTGGGCGGTCAGCATGATCACCGGCGTATTGCCGCGATGACGCACCTCGGCCAGGACCTTCCAGCCATCGACCTGGGGCATCAGTACATCCAGCAGCATCAGATCGGGCTTGAGGGCCTGGTGCAATTCCAGGGCGCGCCGGCCGTCGAGGGCGTGAGCGGTACGAAAGCCGCTGCGCTTGAGATAGGCAATCAGGATGTCGGCGATCTCGGGCTCGTCTTCGGCGATCAGGATCAGCGCCTGGGTGTCTCGGACGCTGTTCGGAAGGGGCGAGGATGCAACGGGAAAATCGTTCATAGTCTGCTCGGTGAATAAGCCTTGTCGTGTTTGCCGCTCCCTGGCCACGCTTGCAAGTGTTGATCATAGCTTCTGGGTGAGGGCGCCCAACATCTGGTTGGCGGTGGAAATCACTTTGGAGTTCATTTCATAGGCCCGTTGTGTGGTGATCATATTGACCATCTCTTCAACGGTGCTCACGTTGGAGGTCTCCAGAGACCGTTGCAGGGTGGTGCCAAACCCGTTGAGCCCCGGCGTGCCGACCTGGGGCGCGCCGCTGGAGGCGGTCTCCAGGAACAGGTTGTTGCCGATTGCCTGCAAGCCGGCGGGGTTGATGAAGTCGGCGGTTTGCAGGTTGCCGATCACTTGCGCAGCGGGGTTGCCGGCCACGGTGATCGACACCACGCCATCCTGGCCCACGGTAAAGGTCTTGGCGTTATCCGGCACCACGATGGCCGGTTCCAGTGCAAAGCCGCTGGCCGTCACCACCTGGCCATTGGCGTTCAGGTGAAAGGTGCCGTCGCGGGTATAGCCGGTGGTGCCGTCCGGCTGCAACACCTGGAAAAAACCGCGCCCGTTCACCGCCAGGTCCAGCGGTTGCCCGGTGGTTTGCAGGCTGCCGGCGCTGAAGTTTTTCTGGGTGCCGACGATCTGTACGCCGGTGCCCAGTTGCAACCCCGACGGCAACGCACTGTCCTGTGTCGACTGCGCGCCCGGCTGGCGCTTGATCTGGTAGAGCAAGTCCTGGAACTCGGCGCGATCACGTTTGAAACCGGTGGTCGAGACGTTCGCCAGGTTGTTGGAAATTGTCGTCAGCTGCGTGTCCTGCGCCGACAAGCCGGTTTTTGCGACGTACAGGGCTGGAATCATGCCGTTCTCCGTGTGAACCCGGTCGACCGGGCACTCTGATGAAAGCCATTGTGCGCAACGAACGTGCGCATTCAGGGGAGGTTTTGTGGAGGAATGATGGAGAGCGGCATTTTTTGTTGGCCCTGATCACTTCAATCCGGGTTCGATCAGGCCGGCTACGCCACGTCCGATGACTTCCGGGTAGCTGTGTTCGGCATCCAGGTTGGTCAGCACCACCACCGTCAACCGGTCGTCGAGGTAGCGCGAGATGGACGAGGTAAAGCCTTGCCAGGAGCCGCCGTGCTCGATCACGGGGTGGCCGTTGACTGTGCGGATTTCCCAGCCGAACCCGTAGCCTTGCGCCCGCTGTTTGCCGGCGTAGGGGTAGGGCGTCCACATCCGTTGCAGCGAGGCTTGTGTCAGCAGGGTTTCATCGTAGAGGGCGCGGTCCCAGCGCTCCAGGTCGCGGACGCTGAAATAGAGCGTGCCGTCGGCCGTGGCATTGAAGGTCGGCGACACCCATTCCTGGTTCCTCAGCTCACCGTCGACCCTTTCGTAGCCCGACGCCCGGTTGGGCACAATCGCGAGGTCCGAGATGACCCGTGTCGAGCGCATGCCCAGCGGTGTGAAGATACGCTGCTGGAGAAACTCGCCATAAGGTATCCCGCTGACACGCTGGATCAGGATGCCGAGCAGCACGAAATTGGTGTTTTCGTAGGCCCAGTTCTGCCCGGCCTTGAAGTCCAGCGGCAGCTTGGCAATCGCCTTGGCCAGCTGCGCTTCGGTGAAGTCGCGGCGTATATCCAATGGGCCACCAGGCTTTTGCAGCGCTGGCGTGTCGTAGGCCGACAAGCCGGACGTGTGGGACAACAGATGGGCGACCGTGATCGGCGCCCAACTTGCCGGCGCCTCGGGGAAGTACTGGCGGATGCTGTCGTCCAGGCCGACCTTGCCTTGCTCCACCAGCATCATGACGGCCGTTGCGGTAAAGGATTTACCCACCGAGCCAGACTGCAACACGCTGTCGGCGCTCATGGGCACGTTGAGTTCCACATTCGCCAGGCCATAGCCCTCGGCGAGCACGGCCTGGCCGTTTCGGAAGATCCCGAGGGCCAGGCCCGGCAACTGCTGACGGGTTATTTCTGCGTTGACATAGCGGTCGATGGCCGAGCGTTGTTCGTCCGTGAGCGGGGTGGCTATCGCCAGGGGCGCGGACATCAGCAGGACACTCGCCGCAAGGGTTCGGAACATGGGCACCTCTGAAGCGTTTTTGCGGTTTCAGGAGGTGCCAGTGTGCGCGAGGGGGGTGGATGTTTGCGGGAGGTTCGATGGAGGCGGCGTGGAGCTGATGAGGCCAGCACTCACAGGGGTTGGATGAATTTCACATACACCCGCTCAGGGTCGTGATCGTCAAGGTTTTCGATGTGCCCGCTCGGCACGAACCCGGCCTTTGCAAACAGCGCCTGGGCGGCGGTGTTCGACGCATTGGTTGAAGTAAACAGCTTGGGCGTCTTGCACGCTGCTTGTGCCGCCGTCAGCAACCGCAGCGCAACACCTTGGTGCTGATAAACCGGCGACACAACCACCAGTGCCACGAAGCCATGATCGAAAAAATCATGGGTCAGCACCAGGTATCCCACACACCGGCCAGCGCTATCGACGGCGACGAGGCAGTGTTGGCGAACCACCGCATCATGGATGAATACGCGGCGGTGGGTATGGGCCGTGGCGTAAGCATCCAGTTCGATCAGGGCGTGCACGTCGTCGGGCGTGGCCTGGCGGATGTTTATCGAGCGTGTAGGCAAGTGATTACCTCAGCGGAGTGGGTTTAGCCTTTGTTGCTGGCGACTGCACCGCGCTTGCCGGCGCTGAAGTCGTATTCGTCGTTCATGGTTCAAACCTGCTGTCATAGATACAACCCTACTAATCAGCCAGGGATGATTCTGCTGAGAATGAGAAGGTATTTCTGTATGTAACAAGTGATCCATCGGGTAGCCTGATTCTATCGTCAGATACGATGAATTTGGGAGGGTAAGTGCCCTTGCCGCAGAGATCATTCGCCCGTGATCGACCGGCAGAGCGGCAAGGCCTGACGTACCGGATAACCTATTTCCGAAACACTATGTCGATATCAGACCAACCCCTGCCGTTTCCAGGCTATTTTCGCGCCAGTCAGCCCGCGTAAGGTGACCCATCATTCAAAAATGACGATCGCCTGACCCTCCAGTCAGTCCTCACGCCGATCACCGAGAACAACAAAAACAATGAATAGCCTCAATTCCAACGACTCGAACGGCCAGTTGGCGCAAGGCTTCAAGCCGCGCCATGTCACCATGCTTTCCATTGCGGGGATTATCGGCGCGGGGTTGTTTGTCGGGTCCGGGCATGCGATTGCGGCGGCGGGGCCGGCGGTGCTGCTGGCCTATCTGTTTTCCGGCCTGCTGGTGGTGCTGGTGATGCGCATGCTGGGGGAGATGGCGGTGGCCAACCCGGATACCGGCTCATTCTCGACCTACGCCGACCAGGCCATCGGCCGCTGGGCCGGCTTTACCATCGGCTGGCTGTACTGGTGGTTCTGGGTGCTGGTGATCCCCATCGAGGCCCTGGCCGCCGGGCATATCCTCAACCAGTGGTTCCCGCAGATCGACGCTTGGCTGTTTGCCTTGTTGTCGATCTTTTTGTTGGTGGTCACCAACCTGTTCAGCGTGTCCAAGTACGGCGAATTCGAGTTCTGGTTCGCCATGGCCAAGGTGATCGCGATCATCGGTTTTATCGGCGTGGGCTTTGCGGTGCTGATGGGCTGGGTGCCGGAACGCGAGGCCAGTGGGCTTGGCCAGTTGATGCAGGACCATGGCGGGTTTGCGCCCAACGGGCTGTCGGCGGTGGTCGGCGCCTTTATCACCATCATGTTCAGTTTTATCGGCACGGAGGCCGTCACCATTGCGGCGGCCGAGTCCAGCAACCCGGCGCAGAACATCGCCCGGGCCACGCGCTCGGTGATGTGGCGCATCGGGGTGTTCTACCTGCTGTCGATCTTCGTGGTGATCTCCGTGGTGCCATGGGATGACCCGTTGCTGGCCTCGGTCGGCTCTTATCAGCGTGCACTGGAATTGATGAACATTCCCCACGCCAAGCTGCTGGTGGATGGGGTGGTACTGATCGCCGTGGCCAGTTGCATGAACTCTTCGATCTACATTGCCTCGCGCATGCTGTTTTCCCTCGGCAAGCGAGGAGATGCACCCGCGCTGATGAAAAAGACCTCGGCGGCGAGTGTGCCGAGGGCGGCGGTGATCGCCAGCACCATCCTGGGCGCGGGCGTGACCCTGCTCAGCTACTTCATGCCGGCCGGGCTGTTCCAGTTCCTGCTGGCCAGTTCGGGGGCCATCGCCTTGCTGGTGTACCTGGTGATCGCGGTTTCGCAGTTGCGCATGCGCAAGACCCTGCGCCAGCGCAAGGTCACACTGAACTTCCAGATGTGGCTGTTTCCGTGGTTGACCTGGCTGGTCATCGCGTTCATCTGCGCGGCCTTGACGGTGATGCTGGTCACGCCCGAACACCGTTTCGAAGTCTCTTCGACCCTCGTCCTGGCCCTGATGATTTCCTTGATCGGCTTGCTCACCGCCCGGCACCCGGAACCCACGCAAAAACCGGTGGCCGCAGTTTCGCAATCATGAGTGGCCGCCCGGTCGGCAGTATTGTTTTCCTGCTGCTGGACCAGTTCACCCTGATGTCGCTGGCGGCAGCGGTCGAGCCGTTGCGCATGGCCAACCAGTTGTCGGGCCAGGAGCTTTACAAGTGGCACACGGCAAGCCCGGACGGCAGCCCGGTGTGGGCCAGTGACGGTGTGCCGATCACGCCCGACGGTTCGATCCTCAGCGTGCCGCCCGCCGACATTGTGATGGTGTGCGGCGGCATCGGCATCCAGGGCACCGTGACCGGCGAACTGGTCAAGTGGCTGCGCAGCCAGGCGCGTTATGCCAAGCGACTGGGTGGGATTTGCACCGGCAGCGTTGTGTTGGCGCGGGCTGGCTTGCTCGACGGGTATGAATGCAGCGTGCATTGGGAATGGTTGGCGGCGATGCAGGAGGCGTTTCCACGGGTGACCGTCAGTTCCAGCCTGTTCACCCTCGACCGCGACCGGCTCACCAGTTCAGGCGGCACGGCGCCCCTGGACATGATGCTGCACCTGATCGGCCGTGAGCACGGGCACGAATTGTCGGCGGCCATCTCGGACATGTTTGTCTACGAGCGTATTCGCAACGAGCAGGACCACCAGCGCGTACCGCTCAAGCACATGCTCGGCACCCAGCAGCCCAAGCTGCAGGAAGTCGTGGCATTGATGGAGGCCAACCTGGAAGAGCCGATCAACCTGGATGAACTGGCGGCGTATGTCGCGCTGTCGCGTCGCCAGCTTGAGCGCATGTTCCAGAAGTACCTGCACTGTTCGCCCTCGCGCTACTACCTGCGGCTGCGGCTGATCCGCGCGCGGCAGTTGCTCAAGCAGACACCCATTTCAATCGTCGAGTTGGCCGTGCTCTGCGGCTTTGTGTCCACGCCGCATTTCTCCAAGTGCTATCGCGAGTACTTCGGCGTGCCCCCCAGTGACGAGCGTTCCGTCACGGACAGCGAGCGGTCCATCGTGCTCAAGCCGGCGTTGCACACATTGCCGGCGCCCGCGCCAATGAATGTATTGGAGCAGGCGCGGGGCGAGGCAACGTTTGCCAGTGTGAAAAACCTGAAGTCCTGAACTCAGCGCATATGCAAGATGATCGGACTGCTGCTCGCCGGGTCGGTATGCCCGCGCAACTTGCCCACGGCCTTCACATCCACCGCACCGCCGTTGTTACCCCAGGTGCCGCGCACGTAGCTGAGCACCTCGGCGATTTGCTGGTCGGTCAGTTGCTCGCGGAACGCCGGCATGCGATAGGCGTCCGGCACGCCGGCGGCTACCACGCGTTGCGAGCCGTTGAGGGTGATGTTGATCGCCGAGGCGCTTTCCTTGGCCAGGGCCGAGGTGGCGCCGGCCAGGGGCGGCATCCAGTCGGGCTGGCCCTTGCCGTCGAGGCCATGGCAGGAGGCGCAGCGGGTGGCGTAGGTGTGGGCGCCGGGGGCGTCCGGGTTGGTGGCGGCCGCCTGATACTGCCAAGGAGTGCCGTCGCGCTGCGGGTCACCGGGCAGTGACTTGAGGTAGCGGGCGATGGCGGCCAGGTCGTCGTCCTGCATGAACTGCGTAGAGTTGTTGAACGCTTCGGTCATCGAGCCGTAGACCACCGCATGGGCATTGCGCCCGGTCTTGAGGAACTGCACGATCTGCGCCTCGTCCCAGCGGCCCAGCCCGGTGTTGGGGTCCTGGCGCAGGCTCGGTGCATACCAGCCGTCGAGCAGGGCACCGGCGAGGAACGGCGCACCGGATTCGTCCAGCGCCTTCTCGTTGAAGGCCAGCCCGCGTGGCGTGTGGCAACTGCCGCAGTGGCCGGGGCCTTGGACGATGTAGGCGCCGCGGTTCCACAGCGCGTCCTGGTTGGGTTTGGCTGCATAAGTTGCAGTGGGCGCGAACACGCCGTTCCACAGCGCGATGGGCCAGCGCATATTCAGCGGCCAGGGAATATCACTGGGGATATTCGCCTGGTTGGCCGGTTGCACGCCCTGCATGAAGAACGCGTACAGCGCTTTCACGTCATCGTCGCTGAGCTTGACGTAGGACGGGTAGGGCATCGCCGGGTACAACCGTCGACCCCCCGGTGCCACGCCGTGGCGTACCGCACGGTCGAAGTCGGCCAGGCTGTAGCTGCCGATCCCGGTGGTTTTGTCCGGAGTGATGTTGGTGGCATGGATTGCCCCCAACGGCGTGGCCATTTCCAGGCCACCGGCGAACGGCGCCTTGCCCGGCAGACTGTGGCAGGCCACGCAGTCGCTGAGACGCGCGACATATTCACCGCGGCTGACCAGGGCCGGCTCGAAGGTGGCGGTGGCCGGTGCTTGTGCAAACGGTGTGGCGGGCTCACGGGTGACGTACCAGGCCAGCAGGCCTGCCGCGACCAGGCAGGGCAGCGCCAGCCAGCCTGCGGTTCTTGCGAATCGACGGTTGTTCATGGGCATTTCCTGAAAGTCAGCTGAAGGTGTGTCGGCTCAAGGGCAGGCTGCGAACACGCTGGCCGGTCAATTGCGCCACCGCATTCGCCACGGCCGGTGCCACGGCAGGCAACGGCGGCTCGCCGATACCACCCATCTTTTCGCCACTCTCGACGACCCGCACATGCACCCGCGCCATCTGCGCCGGTGCCAGGATCGGATACAGGTCGTAGTTGCGCGCCCGTGGCTTGCCGTCCACGTATACCGCTTCTTCCAGCAAGGTCTGGGACAAGCCCAGCGCCACCGCGCCATTCACCTGTGCCTCGACAATCGCCGGGTTGACGATGCTGCCCGGGTCGATGGCCTGCCAGATATCGTGCACCCTGACCTTGCCATTCTCGATGGACACCTCGGCAATCGCCGCCGTGTGGGAACCGAACGGCGAGGCCATGGCCACGCCGCGTGCACGCCGGCTGCCGTCTTCGGCGGTGAAGGGGCCGCGCTTCCAGCCGCCGGACAGTTCAACCGCCGCTTGCAGCAAGGTGGTCAGCCGTGGGTTGTCGCGCAGCAGGTGCAGGCGCAGTTCATAGGGGTCCTGTTTGCCCTTGTCCGCCAGTTCGTCGAGGAACGACTCGTAGAAAAAGTCATTCAGCGAATTGCCCACCGAACGCCAGTAACCGAGCATGGGCGCGCCTTTGACGTAGATCTGCGCGATGCGTTTGTTAGGGATGGCGTAGGACTTGCCCGACAATCCTTCCAGCGCCGTAGGGTCGATCTTGTCGCCCTGTTTGCCGGCGAGGGCTTCGGTCGGGCCTTCGGTGGCGCTTACCGCTTCGATGGCCACCGGCAGGCCTTTGTCATCCAGTGCGGCGCGGAACTTGACCACGGCCACCGGGCGCAATACATCGCGCAGGAACTCTTCTTCTCGGCTCCAGATCAGCTTGACCGGACGACCCACCGCCTTGGCGAGCGCGATAGCCTGCGGGTAGGGGTTGGCTGAGTCATACAGGAAATGCCGGCCGAAAAAACCGCCGAGCAACGGTGAATGCAGGTTGATCTGCGCAGGGTCCAGGCCGGTGCGCTTGGCGACATCGGCGCGGAACATGTCCGGCGCCTGGTTGGGCAGCCAGATATCCAGGGTGCCATCCGGGTTGAACCGGGCCAGCGCGGAGGGCGGCTCCAACTGGCCGTGGTTGAGGTACTGGTTGTGATACGTCGCTTCGACCTGGGTCTTGGCGCCTTTCAGCGCGGCGGCCACGTCGCCTTCGTTTTCGTCATCACGGGCCGGGCCCTGCTGGGCGGCGAGGAACTCGAAATGCTTGTCGCTGGAGAAGTCCGCCGGCATCACGCGTAGCGTCGAGTCGGCCGCCGCTTCCTGCCAGTCGACCTGGACCGCTTCCACCGCACGCTTGGCGTGCCACCAGCGTTCAGCCACCACCGCCACCGCGCCCGGCAGCACGTGTACCGAATGCACGCCCTTCATGCCTTCGACCTGCGCTTGGTTGCGCAGGCTGCCCACGGTCATGCCCAGGCGTGGCGCATGCTGGACGGCGGCGTGGAGCATGTTGTCGACTTTCAGGTCGATGCTGTAGAGCGCCTTGCCGGTGGATTTGTCGTAGGCGTCCAGGCGCTTGACCGGCTTGCCGATCCAGCGGAACTGGCTCGGGTCGCGCAGGGTGATGCTGGCAGGATCGGGCACTGGCATGTCGAGGGCGCTGCTGGCCAGTTCGCCATACCCCAGCGAACGGCCGGATGCCGCGTGCACGACTCGGCCAGGTTGGGTGGTCAGTTCGCCCACCGGCACGCCCAATTGTTTGGCGCCGGCCTGCAGCAACATGGCGCGGGCGAGGGCGCCGAGGCGGCGCATGGTCGGGTAGCTCATGCGCACCGACATGCTGCCGCCGGTGATGCGCATACCGTTTTCCATCACCACATAGGCTTCGCCAGGCGGGGCGGCCTCGACGATGAAGGTGGCGGGGTCGGCATCCAGCTCTTCGCCGACGATCTGCGCCATGGCGGTATGGGTGCCTTGCCCGCCTTCCATGAACGGGCTGAGCAGGCGCACCGTGCCGTCCGGGCGAATCTCCAGAAACGCCGGCACCTGGGTGCCGCGTTCAGCGGTAGTGGCGGCTTGTACCCGGCCCGAGCCCAATGGCAGGCCGAAACCGATGACCAGCGCACCTACGGCGGTACTCGCCAGAAAGCGGCGGCGTGACAGGTTGACCGGTGCGTCGAGCAGTTCGTCGAGGATGTTCATCACGCGCCCTCCTGCTTGGCCAGGGCGTCGACGGCCGCATGGATGGCGTTGTACGTGCCGCAGCGGCACAGGTTGACCATGGCGGCGTCGATCTGCGCCTTGCTCGGTGCGGGGGTGTGCTTGAGCAGCGCCGTGGCCGCCATCACCTGCCCGGACTGGCAGTAGCCGCATTGCGCCACCTGTTGCTCGACCCAGGTCGCGACCACACGCTTGCCGACCTCGTCCTCTTCAATCGCCTCGATGGTGGTGATTTCACGCCCGACCACCCCGGCCACCGGTGTGACGCAGGAGCGCACCACATTGCCGTCCACCAGCACCGAACAGGCGCCGCACTGGGCCAGGCCGCAGCCGTACTTGGTGCCGGTCAGGCCCAGGTCATCGCGGATCACCCACAGCAATGGCGTGTCCGCATCGGCATCGACCTGATAGGCCTTTTGGTTGATTCGTAATTCCATGGCTCACCTGCTGATCATCGGTAGGTGCGGCCTGTTTTAGGTGTGAACGCAGTGGCCGCTTATTGTCGAACTCTAGACCAGCGCGCAAGGGCTATCTATCCGTTAATCGATAAGTCGGAGGATCAGGCAAGTATTCAAGAGAAATGAGCCAGTCTGGTGTTATCGAAGCGGCGATTGACCCAGGTCAATACAAGCTTGGACCGGGGGCATGAATGGGCATGGCGGGCGTAGAGCGGTGTGTAGCGGTGAAGAAACCCTGGGCAAGGCGCAGGACGGTGCGAGCAAGGTGGAACGAGCGGGTGAGTTGCTGCAAGAGATCGCCGAAGGGGTGTCGGGGATCAGTGATCGCAACATGCAGATCGCATCGGCCGCCGAAGAGCAGAGTGCAGTCTCGGAGGACATCAACCGCAACGTCAACGAGATCAATGACCTGGTGAACCAGGTCAGTGCCGGGGCTGAACAGACGGCCGCTACCAGCCAGGAGCTGGCGCGCCTGGCCGAGCAGCAGCAACGCCTGGTCAATCGTTTCAAGGTGGCCCGATCGACTGGCGCGCAGCGCGCCCCGCCGAGTGCAGCCACCTGCATTACGGGGCTTTGGTTAAGCGAAATCTTCCTCGAAGTGTTCCCGCTCGCCACGCGTATCGCCCTGGCGCCGCACCACCTCCATCTGGCGCAACTCCACGCGGCGTATCTTGCCGGAGATGGTCTTGGGCAGTTCGCTGACGAACTCGATACGCCGCACCCGTTTGTACGGCGCCAGGTGCTCGCGGGCAAAAGCCAGGATGTGCCGGGCCAGTTCGGCGTCGCCCGCAGCATCGTGGGCCAGGATCAGGAACGCCTTGGGCACGGCCAGGCGCAGCGGGTCTGGGCTCGGCACCACGGCCACTTCCATGACCGCCGGGTGTTCGATCAAGGCGCTTTCCAGCTCGAACGGGCTGATGCGGTAGTCGGAGGCCTTGAACACATCGTCGGCGCGACCGACGAAGGTGATGTAGCCGTCGGCGTCGACCTGCGCGGTGTCGCCGGTGCGGTAGTAGCCGTCACGCATGACCTCGGCGGTTTTCTCCGGGCTGTCTTCGTAGCAGAGCATCAGGCCGAGAGGGCGCACGTCAAGGGGCAGGGCGACTTCGCCTTCGCTGCCGGGAATGCCATCCGGGTCGAGCAAGGCCACCTGGTAGCCCGGCAGCGGGCGGCCCATGGAACCGGGCTTGAGCACCTGGCCTGGGGTATTGCCCACCAGCGCGGTGGTTTCCGATTGGCCGAAACCGTCGCGCAACGGCAGGCCCCAGGCGTGCTGGATCTGCTCGATGATTTCCGGGTTCAGCGGCTCACCGGCGCCTACCAATTCGCGCAGGCTCAGGCGCGATTTATAGCTGGCAAGATCCTCCTGGATCAGCATGCGCCATACCGTGGGCGGCGCACACAGGCTAGTCACGCCGTAGCGTTCCAAGGCACTGAGCAGGGCCGGCGCGCTGAACCGCGCGACGTTATGGATAAAGATGCACGCACCGGCATTCCAGGGGGCGAACAGGCAACTCCAGGCATGCTTGGCCCAACCGGGCGAGGAGATATTCAGGTGCAGATCGCCCGGCTGCAGGCCGATCCAGTACATGGTCGACAGGTGGCCCACCGGGTAACTCTGGTGGCTGTGCAGCACCATCTTCGGTTTGGACGTGGTGCCGGAGGTGAAATAGAGCAGCATCGGGTCGGTGGCCAGGGTGCGGCCTTCGGCCTCGAACTGTTCGGGGTATTCAAAGGCGGCGTTGTGGGCGACCCAACCCTGCGGTGCCGCGCCCACGCAGATGCGGTTGCAACCGTCTGCCAGCCCGTCGAATTTAGGCACGTGGGCCTCGCCGACCACCAGATGGCGCACCTGCCCGCGCTCGATGCGGTCGCGCAGGTCGTCGGGGTTCAGCAGGGCGGTGGCAGGAATGACCACGGCACCGAGCTTGAACGCGGCGAGCATGGTGTCCCACAGCGCCACATCGTTGCCGAGCATCAACAGCACCCGGTCACCGCGACGTACACCGAGCGCGCGCAAGTGATTGGCCACCTGGTTGGAGCGCGTGGCCAGTTGCTGGAAGCTGTAGCGTTGCTCACTGCCGTCTTCCTCGACGATCCACAGCGCATGCGCCGCATTGCCCTCGGCCATCGTGTCGAAATAGTCCAAGGCCCAGTTGAATGCATCCAGTTGCGGCCAACGGAAGTCCCGGACGGCAGTGGCGTAGTCGGTGCGGTGAGCGAGCAGAAAATCCCGAGCGGCCAGGAAGGGCTGGGTCATGGTGGCTGTCCTTAATTATTGTTGTGGGGACTGACCCTCGGTTTAGCCGAGAGGCTGGACCGAGTATAGGCACGCATAAATCAGAGCAGAACGCCCAAAAACACCGGTGCGTTGTGCAAAAAAGTCATGGGTGTCGCGCCAGGCAGCAGTGAGATTGACGATTGAGACGTAAAAGTCCAAGATGGAATTATATGTACAAAAGTGCACGATTCATCTCTTTCTCACTCTTGCCAAACCAACAACAACTTGCGAGACCACGATCATGCAGAAACGCTCCCTCATTACCGCCCTGGCCTTGAGCCTGCTTGCATCCGGCCCCTTGGTCGCCGCCGAGAAAACCCTGCGCATCGGTATCGAGGCGGCTTACCCACCGTTCGCCTCCAAGACCCAGGAAGGCAAGATCGTCGGGTTCGACTACGACATCGGCAATGCGCTGTGCACGCAGATGAAGGTCAAGTGCGTGTGGGTCGAAGGTGAGTTCGACGGTCTGATTCCGTCCCTCAAGGTCAAGAAAATCGACATGGCGCTGTCGTCCATGACCATCAACGAAGACCGCAAGAAGTCGGTGGATTTCACCCGCAAGTACTACTTCACTTCATCGCGCCTGGTGATGAAGGAGGGGGCGGTGGTGGATGACCAGTACGCCAGCCTCAAGGGCAAGACGGTGGGGGTGCAGCGTGCGACCACCACGGATCGCTACGCCACCGAGGTGTTCGAGCCCAAGGGCATCAACGTCAAGCGCTATGGCAATAACGAAGAGATCTACATGGACCTGGCTGCCGGGCGACTGGATGCGATCTTTGCCGACACCATCCCCTTGAATGATTTCCTGCAGATGCCCCGTGGCAAGGGCTATGCCTTTGTCGGCCCGGAACTCAAGGACCCGAAATACGTGGGCGAGGGCGCCGGCATCGCGGTACGCAAGGGCAATACTGAATTGGTCAGCCAGTTGAATGCGGCCATTGACGGCATTCGCGCCAGTGGCGAGTACCAGAAGATTTCGCAGCAGTACTTCAAGGCCGACATCTACGGCGATTGAGAGGTACACGCGCGCTGTCGCGCGGCCAATTAGAACCCCTGAGGTCAACGGACTTGTTGTGGCGAGCGGGCTTGCCCCGCGTTGGGTTGCGAAGCGACCCCAAAGATGGGCCTGCTACGCAGTCCAACGCGGGGCAAGCCCGCTCGCCACAAAATGCGTCGTGCGCACCTCAGCCCTTCAGTTCCTTCAGATGCTTGTAGACCGTCGCCCGCCCCATGCCCAGTACATTGGCCACATAGTTCGACGCGCTCTTGCCCTTGAACGCCCCCTCGGCGTGCAGGGCCAGCACCAGCTCACGCTTGTGGTCGCGGGTCAGCACATTCAGGCTCAACTGCCGCTCGCGCATCCAGGCATGCAAAAACGTGTTGATGCGCTCCTGCCAGTCATCGCGAAACAACGAGTCCGGCTGCGGGATCAGCTTGCTCGGCGACAGGAACAGGTCCAGCGCCGCTTTGGCGTTTTCAAACAGTGAAATATTCAGGTTGATGCACAGCACCGCCAGGCGTCGGCCCTCGTGGTCGTGCAGCACGGTGCTCAGGCTGCGGATTTTCTGGCCATCCCAGTTGAGCTTTTCGTACGGGCCGATATTGACCTCGCTGACGTCGGCGTCGAGCATGTCCTCCAGCGCCGAGTCATCGCCGATGCTGCGCTTGGACAGGTTATTGGCGATGTAATCGACTTTTTGCGAGCGCAGGTCATGCAGCACCGCTTCGGCGTGGGGGAAGAACAGCGTGGCGATGGCGTCGGCCATCGCGCGGAAGTTCTGCATGACGGTGTCTTGTTCAGCGGTGTTCATCAATGGGGCTCCAGGCGGGCAGGGGAAAGCATACCAGCGTCGAGGCCGAAGCGTGTCAGCGCCTCCGGCAGCGCTGCGCCGCGCACCAGTGCGGCACTGGCCTGGCCCATGGCCGGTGAGGTCTGGATGCCATAACCGCCCTGTGCCGCGACCCAGAACAGCCCCGGTACCACCGGATCAAAACCCGCGAGCAGATCACCGTCGTGCACGAAGCTGCGCAGGCCGGCCCAGGTGCGGGTCGGGCGGCGGATGGTCAGGGTGGTGGCTTCTTCGATCTGGTAGATGCCCATGGCGATGTCCAGCTCTTCGGGCTGAATATCCTGAGGCGCCACCGGGTCGGCGTTGGCCGGGGAACCGAGGAACATGCCGGCGTCGGGTTTCATGTAGAAGGATTCGTCCAGCGCCACCAGCATCGGCCAGCGGTGGCTGTCGACGCCGTCGGGGCCGGCGAAGATGAACGCCGAACGCCGCTTGGGCTGCAAGCCGATGGACGCGGCCCCGGCGAGACCGCCGATGTGGTCGGCCCAGGCGCCGGCGGCGTTGATGATGACCGGCGCAGTGTAGGTTGTGTCCTGGGTTTGCACCTGCCAGATGCCGTCGCTGTCGCGGCTCAAGCCGAGTACGTGGCTATCGGTATGCACCTGGCCACCGTTGCGGCGGATACCGCGCAGGTAGCCCTGGTGCAGGGCGTCGGTGTCGATGTCGCTGGCGGTGGGGTCATACAGCGCGCCGTGGACTTTTTCCCGGCGCAGGATCGGCAACTTCGCACAGGCCTCGTCGGCGCTGAGCAGTTCGACCTCGGCCACGGTGGCCTTGGCGCTCTGATACTGGGTGTTCAACTCGGCCGCATCGCCGATGAAATCCACGGTCATTTCGCCCCGGGGCGTGAGCAACGGGTGTTCGCAGAAACCGGGCGGCGGGTTGTCGAAAAACGCCCGGCTGGCCAGGGTCAGCGTCCGCACCTGCGGGGTGCCGTAGGCGGCGGTAAACAGTGCCGCCGAACGTCCGGTGGAGTGATAGGCCGGGTGGCTTTCGCGCTCAAGCACCCGCACCTTGCCGTGCTGCGACAACCAGAACCCCGTGGAAGCGCCGGCAATACCGCCGCCGATGATGATGAAATCTGCGTGGTTCATAGCTGTCTCCAGAGGGCATTGGCCAGGGCGATGTCTTCCAGGCCCAGGCCGATGGAGCGGAAGAATACATGACGGTCGTAGGTCGGAGGTTGCACCCATTCGCTGAGCAGTTCGGGCAAGTCCCCCACGATGGCACGCGGGTCCCACCCGTTTTGCTCGGCGGCGATCAGCATGTCACCCGCCGCGCCCGGGGTGGTCTGGCGATAGTCGCAGAACACCTGCATCGCGTTCAGGCTGTGGGGCGGCACTTCGTGGGCGCGGGGCGCATTGGTGCTGATCGAGGTAATCAGCGCCGGTTTGCTCAAGCGGGCAGGGTCGAGTACCGGCCCGGCCGACGAGGTGCACAGCAGGATCACATCGGCGTCGTCCACGGCCGCCTCGCAGCTGTCGGCGATGAACACCCGTGGGTCCAGGTTTTTGAGGTGGGCGATAGCCTCGGCGCTGGCGTTGCCCAGACTGGGGGAAAACAGGCTGATGTGCTGCCAGTCACGCAGTTGCTTGACGTAGTGCAAATGCGCCTGCGCCACCTTGCCGCTGCCAATGATCGCCAGGCGCCTTGCTGGTAAAGGCGCCAATGCTTCCACCGCCAGCGCTGTGGTGGCCGCAGTGCGGGCCGTGGTCAGTTCGGCCGCATTGCACAGCAGCAGGGGTTGGCCGGTCTGCATCGACATCAACAAGGTCCACGCGGTCACCAGTGGCCCTTGCTCACCCACAATATAGGGCGAGGTCTTGACCCCGTACACCCCATCCTCGGCCAGCACACCCAGGTAGTTGATAAAGTCGCCGGCGGCGTGCGGGAACTCCACCAGTTGCTGCGCTGGCTGCACGGCTTGCCCGGCCGCCAGGTCCTGGAACAGCTTGCGCAGGATCTGCGGCACATCGACTTTTCCGAGCAATTCGCGGGCCTGGGCCTGGTGGATCACATGGGGTGTGCTGGACATGGGGTTCTCCGCAAGTAAACTAATTTGTCTATTATGGACTTTTAGTTTCGTTGGGCAAGCGTAAAAGATCACCTCGTAAAGCGAAACCCACCCGACAATTCAGTTTTCAGAAACCCCACCAACGCACTCACCGCCTTAGGCACATGGGGCGAATACGGTCGTATCAAATAGATCTCGTCGGCAAACGCGCCCTTGAGCGTCCAGCCCTTGAGCACCTGCACCAGCTTGCCGCCGGCCAGGGCGGCGTGGGCGCTGAAGTCGGGGAGCAGGGCGATGCCCAGGTGATTGAGGGCCGCATCACGCAGGGCTTCGCTGTTGTTGGTGGCGAAGCTGCCAGCGATGGGCACGGTGAGGCGTTCGACGTTTTTAGTGCCACGCTCGAAGGTCCAGGCCGGCTGGTCGGCGCCGCGAGGGTAGAACAGGCAGTTATGTGCGCACAGATCACCGGGTTCACGCGGTTCGCCGTGGCGTTGCAGGTATTCCCGGGTGGCGACCAGCACCGAGCCGGTATCGCACAGCTTCCAGGCCACATGGGTTTCCGGCACCTGGAAGCCGTGGCGCACGGCCAGGTCGTAGCCTTCGGCGGCCAGTGAACTCAGGGCGTCGGACACGTCCAGTTGAATGCGCACCTGCGGGTACTGTTGCAGGAATTCCGACAAGTGCGGCACCAATTGCTGACGGGCGAACGCCACCGGCGCGGTCAGCCGTACCAGCCCGCGAATCTCGCCAACCGAGTCGCGTACCGAGGAAAAGCTGCGGGCGATCTGCTCATAGGCGCTGCGCACTTCACGGGTCAACGACAGCCCCGCATCGGTCAGCCTGACGCTGCGCGTGGTGCGGGTGACCAGCCGCGTGCCGGTGGCTTTTTCCAGGTCGGAAATACGCTGGCTCACCGCCGACTTGCTCACGCCCAGGCGTGCGGCAGCGGCGGTGTAGGTGCCTTGTTCCTCCAGCACCGACAGCCAGTGGATATGGGTCCACAGCCCTTCGATCTCGGATTTTTCCATGGGTGGATTGTTCGCTGTGCTGGACAATAAGTTCTGGATTCTGCTCTGGTTTGGAACAAATCGAAAGCCTATCGTGGTCCCCAACGCTATCCACCTGGGATCTACTGCCATGACCACCACCATCGAGCACTACATCAACGACCAGCGCGTGTCCCGCGACGATCGCTATCAGGACGTCTACAACCCGGCCACCGGCGAAAAGACCGGCCGTGTCGCCCTGGCCAGCCGCCAGACCGTGTCCGAAGCCGTCGCCGCCGCCCAGGCCGCGTTCGCCGGTTGGGCCGACACCCCGCCGATCCGCCGTGCCCGCGTGCTGTTCGAATACCTGCACCTGCTGCGTGAGCGCAAGGACGACCTGGCGCGCATCATCGTCGCCGAACACGGCAAGGTCTTCACCGACGCCCAGGGCGAAGTGGATCGTGGCATCGATATCCTGGAGTTTGCCTGCGGCATCCCCAACCTGCTCAAGGGCGAGCATTCCGACCAGGTTTCCCGCGGCATGGACAACTGGACGATGCGCCAACCGCTGGGCGTGGTGGCGGGTGTGACGCCGTTCAACTTCCCGGTGATGGTGCCGATGTGGATGTACCCGATCGCCATCGCGGCGGGCAACACCTTCATCCTCAAGCCAAGCCCCACCGACCCGAGCGCCTCGTTGTTCATGGCCGAACTGCTGCGCGAAGCCGGCCTGCCCAAAGGCGTGTTCAACGTGGTGCAGGGCGACAAGGAGTCGGTGGATGCGCTGATCGAGCACCCGGACGTCAAGGCCGTGAGCTTTGTCGGCTCCACGCCGATTGCCCAGTACATCTACGAGACCGGTGCGCGCAACGGCAAGCGCGTGCAAGGCCTGGGCGGCGCAAAAAACCACATGGTGGTAATGCCCGACGCCGATCTCGACAAAACCGTCGACGCCTTGATGGGGGCCGCCTACGGCAGTGCCGGCGAGCGCTGCATGGCCATCTCCGTGGCGGTGCTGGTGGGCGATGTGGGCGACAAAGTCATCGCGGCGCTGACCGAGCGCGCCAGGCACCTGCGCATCACCGACGGCCGCGACCTCAAGGCCGAGATGGGCCCGATTGTGTCCCGCGCCGCCCTGGAGCGCATCAGCGGCTACATCGAACAAGGCGTGCAGGCCGGCGCGCAGTTGCTGCTCGATGGGCGCGACTATGTGCCGACCGAAGCCGGCCTGGAAAATGGCTTCTGGCTCGGCGCGACCCTGTTCGACCACGTCACCCAGGAAATGAGCATCTACCGCGAAGAAATCTTCGGCCCGGTACTGGCGTGCGTGCGCGTGAATGACTTTGCCGAGGCGATCAAGCTGGTCAACGACCACGAATTCGGCAACGGCGTCAGCTGCTTTACCCGCGACGGCAACATCGCCCGCGAATTTGCACGGCGCATTGAAGTGGGCATGGTCGGCATCAACGTGCCGATCCCGGTGCCGATGGCCTGGCATGGCTTTGGTGGTTGGAAGAAGAGTTTGTTCGGCGACATGCACGCCTATGGCACCGAGGGCGTGCGCTTCTATACCAAGCAAAAGTCGATCATGCAGCGCTGGTCGGAAAGCATCGAACAGGGCGCGGAGTTTGCGATGCCGGTGTCCAAATAACGGCCAAAAGAACACAGCAGGGCAAACGTGGGAGGAGCTTGCCCCCTCCCACTTTCGATTGTTTTCCACTTGAGGGTTGACGGTCGTGCGAATGCACAATACTGTATATAAACACAGTGTTTAAGCGCTGATCGACCAACACCGGCAACCTCAGTCCTGCCAGACACTGTGTGCAAGTTAACGGATTAACTTGATGCACAGGCTCGTCTTACCGAGCCATTTTTATTGATAGAGAGGGAACTCATGTCCTACCCAGAAAGCAAACTCACCGGTCTGATCGGTTTCGCCCAAGCGGCAAAAGTGACAGGTGGCTGGTCCGGCCCTGTGGTCAGTATCACCACGCTCGATCAACTCAAGGCCAATATCGGCGACACCACCCCACGGGTACTGGTGATCAACAGTAATATCTCGGCGTCGAGCCTGACCAAAGTCAACATGGGTGCCAACAAGACCCTGATTGGCTCGTTCCAGGACCGCACCCTGGAGAATATTCACCTGCGTGCAACGGCGCAGTCGCAGAACATCATTCTGCAGAATCTTATCTTCAAGCACTCGGCAAGTATCAAGGCCAATGACGATATCCAGGTCTACTTGAACTACGGCAGCAAGTATTGGATCGACCATTGCTCTTTCGTCGGGCACAGCTGGTCCACCACTGACGGCAGCGAAGATAAACTGCTGTATATCGGGGAAAAGGCCGATTATGCCACCATCAGTCACTGCTTCTTTGGCAGTCATAAGTATGGTCTGATCTTCGGTCACCCGGCGGATGATAATAATGCCGCGTTCAATGGTTACCCACGCCTGACACTGTGCCATAACCGCTTCGATAACATGGAAGTGCGTGCGCCTGGCTTGATGCGTTACGGTTATTTTCATGTGTACAACAACTACATCAATAACTTCCACCTCGGTTTTACCCTGGCACAAAATGCCAACATCCTTTCTGAAAGTAACTACTTTGGCGAAGGCAGCCAAAATAAAGGCATGTTGGATGACAAGGGCAACGGGACCTTCACCGACATCAACAGCGTGCCGCCAATCACTAATCAGAAGTCGCCCAAGGCGCAGTGGACAGCCTCATCCAACTATGGCTATACCTTGAAGACCGCCGCACAAGCCAAGGATTTTACCCAGAAGAATGCCGGCGCCCAGTCGGTTGCACTGGTCTTTGGTAGTTGATTAGCTAGCTTTCTACTTAGTGATCAATTAACGCGAGTGCCACTGTATTTATATCAAGGATATAAATACAGTGATGGCCTTTATAATCTAAATAATTCTTCATGTTGCGACAGGCAGGCTTCCATGTTAAACCTTGTTTCGCACTTGCAGAGCCAACTATCCCTTGCTCTTTCAGCCACTATCAAGTTGTTGGCTGTCATGTGCTATTTAATCTTCGCTTGTCACTTAAGCGTAAGCAAAAGGACATCATCATGAAACATGCGAATCACACACCCACTCGCTGGACACGGGCCGATGCGCTGAAAGTTAATGAGAATGACCCGACGACGACACAGCCGTTAGTGAGTCCTGACTTTCCTGTCATGAGTGACACGGTCTTTATCTGGGACACCATGCCCTTGCGTGAACTGGATGGTACGGTGGTATCGGTCAATGGCTGGTCAGTGATCTTCACCCTGACGGCTGATCGTCGCCCCCATGATCCACAATTCATCAACGCCGATGGCCGTTACGACATCAAGCGCGACTGGGAAGACCGCCATGGCCATGCGCGTATCTGCTACTGGTATTCGCGCACTGGCAAGGACTGGATCTTCGGCGGCCGTGTCATGGCCGAAGGGGTTTCGCCGACCACGCGGGAATGGGCAGGTACACCGATCCTGCTGAATAACAACGGCGATATCGACCTGTATTACACCTGCGTCACACCGGGCGCCACCATTGCCAAAGTCAGGGGCCAGGTGGTCACCTCGGATACCGGCGTGACCCTGCGGGGCTTTGATCAGGTCAAATCGTTGTTTGATGCCGACGGTATCTATTACCAAACCGAAGCGCAAAATTCGACTTGGAACTTTCGCGATCCCAGCCCCTTTATCGATCCAAAAGATGGCAGGTTGTACATGGTGTTCGAAGGCAACGTTGCCGGCGAGCGCGGGACACACGAAGTAGGCCCGAATGAAATAGGCCTGGTGCCGCCCGGGCATGAAGATGTCGGCGGTGCGCGTTATCAGGTCGGCTGCATCGGCATTGCGGTGGCCAAAGACCTCAACGGTGACGAGTGGGAGATTTTGCCACCGCTGGTGACCGCCGTTGGTGTGAACGACCAGACCGAACGGCCGCACTATGTGTTCCAGGACAACAAGTACTACCTGTTCACCATCAGTCACAAGTTCACCTACGCGGACGGCGTGACGGGCCCGGATGGCGTGTATGGTTTCGTCAGCGACCGGCTGTTCGGCCCTTACACACCGATGAACGCCTCCGGCCTGGTGCTCGGCAATCCGCCTTCGCAGCCCTTCCAGACATACTCCCACTGTGTAATGCCCAACGGCCTGGTGACATCGTTTATCGACAGTGTGCCCACCACCGGCGATGACTACCGTATCGGCGGCACCGAAGCGCCGACGGTCAGGATTGTGTTGAAGGGCGATCGTTCGTTTGTGCAGGAGGCTTATGACTATGGCTACATCCCGGCGATGCGCGATGTAGTGTTGAGCCAGTGACTGCCGTGCAATCGTCAGCCTGATCATCTGGTGTAAACCGATGCAAAAGTGGGAGGGGGCTTGCCTCCTCCCACTTTTTTAACCGCAATCCAGTTCGGTGGCCGAAGCACTGTCGAGCAAGCTGGCGGTGTAGAGCAGGGTGTGTCAGTGCGAGCATGTTTAATTGATGAATAAATAAACTAATGGATGGTTTAATTGGTGATGGGAATTTCCTTCGGATGGTATTCGTCTTACAAACGCAGCCTACAGTATTATCGGTAGGACTTAGTTGCTGGTTTGCTGGCGGTTTTTTTTATCGTGCAGGAACGCTCTACAGTGAGCGTTTAAGATGTGTGATACAAAATCATGAGGTGTTTTGGCTTGACAGATTTATGTGCGGATAAATAATTTAATCGCTTGCTTTAAAAGGTGTGAAATCATTTTTTTATAAAAACAAGGATGAAAATGATGGATGCTCAAAATTCAGTAAAAAACAGATCAAATGAAAGGCTCTCTAAGAATGAGATTTATAGAGTGTGCGAGGCCGGTTACAACGAGGTGGCTAATGCAATTGTCCGGCATGCCGCGCTTAGGGAACTTGAAAAATTCGGCGAGATTATCTCTGCTCGTCCTCTGACGCATCAGGGTATGGCCTTGTTTTTTGGCACCCTTTGGGCTTTTTTTAAAGACGTGCCTGCGGGAATCGTTGCGTTGGCTGCACGTGTTACGGATGAATGGATCAAGGAGGATATGTGGAATGGCACAGCCAAGGCTGCGCATATTCTTTATGCTTCGGTTGATGAGTATGGTCTGCACCAGCATAGTAAACATATGCTGCCTACCCATCATCAGATGTTTAAACAACTGACGACTCATCTGGGGCTTTCCGATGCTGATCTGTTTAATCCGTCTAACGTACTCCCAGAGGGTACTGCGATGGGGAATAACACGCATAGGATGTACCGCTCCGAGTTTTTGGGCGAAGCGTTGGGTTTTCATTTGGCTTCGGAAATGACCTCGTCCAGAGAGTTTCAGTACTTTCTTGAAGGGTTTAAAAAATACGCCCGTGAGTATGGCTTGGTGGATGAGGAAGACCCGGTCTTGGCGTTCTTCGCTATCCACTGCGAAGTCGAACCCATGCACGTAGCGACCGGGCGGGAGATCGTAATTTCATACCTGGAGAAAAACCCAGGTATCGCTCCACAAGCCATGCGCGGTGCGATGGCATTCATGGACGGTTTTGAACATATGTTTTCGGCACTTAATCGTCGCCTTGCCGACCCGCAGAGTCTTTGAATTCTGGAGATTGTCTACATGTATAAGTCTTATGAGTGTCAGATCTGTCACTACGTTTATTCCGAGGCATTGGGTGAGCTTCTAGTCGACGTTGAGGCAGGAACAAGGTGGGGCGAGCTAGACGACAATTTTCAGTGTCCGCACTGTCGGGCAAAGAAAAAAATGTTCAGAGAGATTGTGAGGTAAATGCACGACTTTCTGAGTGCAATGCTATTTTCGACACTGCTTTCAATAAGCGTTGGACCGATAGCCTTGATCATTCTAAGGCAGTCCATCGTCTTTGGCTTTCGCAGTGCATTGCCCGCAGCCCTGGGGGCGGCAGTTGCCGACGCGGTATTTGCAGCTGTCGCCTTTACAGGCTTGAAGGTGGTCGAAGCATTTTGGGTCGCCAATCATCAGCTATTGACGTGGGGAGCGATTGCCTACCTCCTTTATCTTGGTGTTACCACATTCAAGAACGCTGCTGGCACGATGCAGATAACGTGCACCGCAGGATTTGTACCGGTCTTTTTACTGACGTTGACTAGCCCGTTCACCATTGCGGCGATTTCTTCCTATGCCATCGCCAGCGGCGCCCAGCTTCAGGGGCAGGGAATCTACTGGAATTTGCTGGGTGTTCTAGTGGGCTCGTTTCTCGGGCAAATGTTGTATGCAGCAGGGGGTGGGGGGATGAAGAAGCTGTTTGCTGAACGTTCAGGTTTTGGTGTGCTCAATCGAGCGAGCGGGGTGTGTCTGATTGGATTTGCGGGCTGGCAGATGGCTTGTGCTCTATCGCTATAGGCTTGCCCCCGATGGCGGTGGATGAGTCAGCTAGAGGTAAGCTGACTCATCCACCGCCATCGGGGCGAGCCACCTCCCACATTAATCCTGCGTTCCTAGCGCCGACCTGTGCGGGTACTCACATCCACCCAAACCGCTAGCACCAGAATGCTGCCCTTCACGATCATCTGCCAGTAACTGTCCACATCCAGCATCGACATGCCGTTATCCAGGCTGGTAATCACCAACGCCCCGAGCAACGCGCCATACACCGTGCCAGAGCCGCCGCGCATCGATGTGCCGCCGATAAAACACGCGGCGATGGCATCCAGCTCACCCATGTTACCCGCCGACGGCGAGCCGGCAGCCAGGCGAGCGGTGTTGACCAACCCGGCGAGCGCGCACATCACGCCCATGATGCCGAAGATCCACAGTTTCACTGCCTGCACGTTGATGCCCGACAGGCGCGTGGCTTCCATATTGCTGCCCACCGCATACACCCGGCGGCCGAACACGGTCTGGCTGGTGACGTAGCTGAATACACCGAGCAGTACCAGCAACAGCAGCACCGGCACGGGGATGCCGTCGTAGCTGTTGAGGGTGGTGACGAACCCGGCCAGCACCGCGCCGATCACTACCACGCGCAGCACATCACGCACCAATGAATGCGCGGCCAGGCCATGCAGTGCGCGGTTGCGCCGTTGTTTCCAGGTGAGGAACAGGGTAAGGGCAAACAGTAAGACACCGAGGCCGATCCCGACCGAATGGGGCAAATACCCTTGGCCCACATACACCAAGGAAGGCGACACCGGCGCAATGGTGGTACCGCCCGTGATCCCCAGGAGAATCCCGCGAAACGCCAACATCCCCCCCAGGCCAACGATAAACGACGGGATACGCAGGTAGGCCGTCATGTAGCCGTTGGCCAACCCGATCATCAAACCGCACAGGGCAACCAGGCTCAGGTTCGCCAACAGCGGCACGTGATACACCACGTCCAGGATCGCCGCCAACCCGCCCAGCAAGCCGAGCAACGAGCCCACCGACAAATCGATCTCGCCGCTGATGATCACCAGCACCATGCCGCACGCCAGGATCCCGGTGATCGACATCTGCCGCAGCAGGTTGGACAGGTTGCGCGGTGTAAGGAAGCCCCCCTCGGTCTGCCAACTGAAAAACAGCCAGATCACCGCCACGGCGATCACCAGGGCAAGCATTTTGTAGCGGGTAAACAGCTGTTTGAGCTGATTCATCTACGCGGTCTTCCGATCATTATTATTGTGTTGGCTGAGCGCCGCGGCGAGCACCTGTTCCTGGGTGAGCCCGTCGTTGATGAAGTCGCCGCGCAACTGGCCGTCGCCGATCACCAGCACGCGGTCGGATACGCCGAGTACTTCGGCCAGCTCCGAGGAGACCATGATGATCGACACTCCCTCGGCCGCCAGCGCACCCATCAATTTGTAGATCTCATACTTGGCGCCCACGTCCACCCCGCGTGTGGGCTCATCGAGGATCAGCACGCGAGGCTTGGCCATCAGCATTTTCGCCAGCACGGCCTTTTGCTGGTTGCCACCGGACAGGCTGGTGATCGGCAGGAACGGGCTGGCGGTCTTGAGGTGCAGGCGTGCAATCTGCTGGTCGATGCTGCCCAGTTCGGCTTCGGCGTCGATGCGCGTCAGGTGCGCGTAGGTGTCGAGTACCGCCAGGGTGATGTTCTGGCCCACGCCGAAGTCGGGAATGATGCCCTGACGCTTGCGGTCCTCGGGCACCATGCACAGCCCGGCGCGGATCGATTTGAGCGGCGTGCGCGTGTCGATCACCTGGCCGTCCAGCCACACCTCGGCGCTGTAGCGACCGGGGTAGGCACCGAACAGTGCCGACACCAGCTCCGTGCGCCCGGCACCGACCAGCCCGGCAATGCCGAGGATTTCCCCGCGCTTGAGCACAAAGGACACATCGTCCACGCGCTTGCGCCTGGGGTTGTCGACGTCATGGCAGGTGACGTTGCGTGCCTCGAAAATCACCTCGCCCACCGCATGGGGTGCGGTGGGGTAGAGGTTGCTCATCTCGCGGCCGACCATCTGGGTGATGATTTGTGCGATGTCCATGTCGGCCATGGCGGTGGTCGCGATGTGCTTGCCGTCGCGGATCACCGCAACGGTGTCGCACACCGCCGCCACCTCATCGAGCTTGTGGGAGATGTACACGCAGGCCACGCCCTTGGCCTTGAGGCCGCGGATGATGTCCAGCAGCACCTCGATTTCCGAGCGGGTCAGGGCCGAGGAGGGCTCGTCGAGAATCAGCAGCCGCGCCTGTTTGTTCAGGGCCTTGGCGATTTCCACCAGTTGCTGGTGGCCGCCGCCGTACTGCGACACCGGTAGCGCCACGTTCATGTCCGGCACCTTGAGCTCGCGCATCAAGGCTTCGGCGCGGTGGAACATCGCCGGGTAGTTCATGCGCCCGCCCGGCAGGGTCAGTTCATGACCCATGAAGATGTTTTCGGCCACCGACAGGTCGGGCACCAGGGTCAGTTCCTGGTGGATGATCACGATACCGGCCGCTTCGGTTTCGCTGATCGACTGGGCCTTGAGCGGCTGCCCGTCCCAGAGAATTTCGCCGTCCCAGGTGCCGTGGGGATATACCGCCGACAGCACCTTCATCAAGGTGGATTTACCGGCGCCGTTCTCGCCGCACAGGCCGACGCATTCCCCCGGCCGCACCTTGATATCGATGCCGTTCAGCGCGTTGACCCCGCCAAAGCGTTTGACGATGCCGTTCATTTGCAGCAGGTAGTCGGCCATGGCGCTTACTGCCCGGCCATCTGCTCTTTGGTGTAGAACCCGTCTTTCTCCAGCAGGTCGATGTTCGCCTTGGTCAGCGGGGTCGGGGTGAGCAGGATGGTGTCGACCTTTTTGCTGCCGTTGTCGTACTGCGAGCTGTAGGTGGGTTGCTCATTGCGCGCCAGTTGCACCGAGAGTTTGGCGGCTTCGCTGGCGATCAGCTTGAGCGGCTTGTACACGGTCATGGTCTGGGTGCCGTCGATCACGCGCTTGACCGCCGCCAGGTCGGCATCCTGGCCGGAGATCGGCACCTTGCCCGCCAGTTTCTGCGCGGCCAGGGCCTGGATCGCACCGCCGGCGGTGGCGTCGTTGGAGGCGACGATGGCGTCGATCTTGTTGTTGTTCCGGGTCAGGGCGTTTTCGACGATGCTCAGGGCCTCGGTGGGGTTCCATTCCTTGACCCACTGCTGGCCGACCACCTTGATATCGCCCTTGTCGATGGCTGGTTGCAGCACTTTCATCTGGCCTTCGCGCAGCACCTTGGCGTTGTTGTCGGTGGGCGCGCCGCCGAGCAGGAAGTAGTTGCCCTTGGGCGCCGCTTGCAGCACGCCGCTGGCCTGCATTTCGCCGACCTTTTCGTTATCGAAGGAGATGTAGGCGTCGATGTCCGCATTCAGGATCAGGCGGTCATAGGACACCACCTTGATCCCGGCTTTCTTGGCTTCGGCGACGGCGTTGGTGAGCACGGTGGCGTTGAACGGTACGATGACGATCACATCGACGCCGCGGGAAATCAGGTTTTCGATCTGGGAGATCTGTTTTTGCTCGTTGGCATCGGCGGATTGCACGAAGACTTTGGCGTCGAGTTTCTCTGCGGCGGCGACGAAGTAGTCGCGGTCGCGGGACCAGCGTTCCAGGCGCAAGTCATCGATGGAGAAGCCGATCTTCGGGTGGGCCGAGTCGGCCAGCACCGGCAGGGCGAACAGGGCAAGGGCAGTGGCGATGAGGGTGCGTTTCATGGTTATGCGTCCTTTTATTGTTGTTGGAAAGACTCTAGGCAAACACCGTACTTGTGGCGATGAAGCGTGTTGTGGCAAGTGAGCTGTTGTGGCGAGCGGGCTTGCCCCGCGTTGGGGCGCGAAGCGGCCCCTTTCCCGGCGGCATGTTTTCACCTGACACATCGAGGCGCCTGGTTCTGGGGCTGCTTCGCAGCCCAACGCGGGGCAAGCCCGCTCGCCACAACAAGCCCGCTCGCCACAACAAGCCAGCTCGCCACAAAAAAAGCCCGCATGTCACACAGTCAGCGGTAGATAAAGCGATTCACAATACCTTCCAGCATCTCTTGCCGACCACTCACCGCCTGCGGGTTCAGCTCATGGGCAAAGGCATGCTCGGCCAGGGATTCCAGGCTGAATTCCCCCGCCAGCACCGCCTGGCCCAGCGGCTGCTGCCAGCCGGCGTAACGCTGGTCCTTGAACTGCTGCAACCGGTCGTTCTCGACCATGGCCGCCGCCCGCTCCAGCGCCAGCGCCAACACATCCATGGCCGCCACATGCCCGTGGAACAGGTCCACCTCATCGAGGCTCTGGCGGCGTACCTTGGAATCGAAATTGTAGCCGCCATTCTTGAAACCCCCGGCCTTGAGGATTTCATAAGTGGCCAGGGTCATTTCCTCGACGCTGTTTGGGAACTGGTCGGTGTCCCAGCCGTTCTGCGGGTCGCCACGGTTGGCGTCGATGCTGCCGAAAATCCCGAGGGACACGGCGGTGGCGATCTCATGATGAAAGCTGTGCCCGGCCAGGGTCGCGTGGTTGGCCTCAATGTTGACCTTGATCTCATGCTCCAGGCCGAACTCATGCAGGAAGCCGAACACCGTGGCGCTGTCGTAATCGTATTGGTGCTTGGTCGGCTCCTGGGGCTTGGGCTCGATCAGCAGGTCGCCCTTGAAGCCGATCTTGTGCTTGTGCTCTACCACCATGCGCATAAAGCGCCCGAGCTGTTCGCGTTCGCGCTTGAGGTCGGTGTTGAGCAGGGTTTCATAGCCTTCACGGCCGCCCCACAGTACATAGTTGGCGCCTTTGAGCCGCAGCGTCGCGTTCATCGCGCTGAACACCTGGGCGGCGGCGTAGGCAAACACCTCCGGGTCCGGGTTGCTCGCGGCGCCGGCGGCAAAGCGTGGGTTGCTGAAGCAGTTGGCGGTGCCCCACAGCAGTTTGATGCCGGTTTGTTCCTGATGGCGTTCCAGGTGGTCGACCATCTGCGCAAAGTGATTGCGGTATTCCTTGAGCGAGCTGCCTTCGGGGGCGACGTCCGTGTCGTGAAAGCTGTAGTAGTCGATGCCCAGCTTGGTGAAAAACTCGAAGGCCGCATCCGCCTTGCCGATGGCCAGATCCATCGGCTCGCCACTGCGTTGCCATGGCCGTTTGAAGGTGCCCACGCCAAACATATCCGCCCCTGGCCAGACGAAGGTGTGCCAATAACAGGCGGCCATGCGCAGGTGTTCGCGCATGGGTTTGCCGAGGATGATTTTATTGGCGTCGTAATGGCGAAAGGCAAGGGGAGAGTCGCTGCTGGGGCCTTCGAAGCGAACCTTCTCGACACCGGGGAAGTACGGCATGGCGTTTTCCTTATTGTTCTTGGCGGTGCCCCGATACTAGCAACGGCCAATGGGCTGCCGATTATGAAAATCACCAAGGGAGGGTGCGATTTTGAGTGGCAGGGTCTAGGCTGTTGCGACCGGCCCCAGGACAACAACAATGAAAACCCTACCGCCCGTGCACCGCATCGCCTTGCTGTTCAACGGCAGCAAAATCTACGACCGTGGCATCATCGCCGGCATCGGCAATTACCTGAGCAGTACCCGCGCGTCCTGGGACTTGTTCCTTGAAGAGGACTTCCTGTGCCGCCTCAAAGGCATAGAGCGCTGGCAGGGCGACGGCATCATCGCCGACTTCGACGACCCGCTGATCGGCGAGGCGCTGGCCGGCAGCAAGGTGCCGGTGGTGGCAGTGGGCGGTTCTTATGAGGATGCGCGCGCCTACCCCAAGGGCATTCCCTATGTGGCCACCGACAATGCGGCCTTGATGAAGCTGGCCTATGAACATTTGATCGAGGCCGGTGTGACGCGGTTCGCCTGTTTCAGCCTGCCCGAAGCCCAGGCCAATCGCTGGGCCCAGGAGCGCGAAAAGGCCTTCAAGCGCTTGCTGCAACGCGATGGCTTGCCAGTGCAGATCTATCGCGGCCTGGGCACCAGTGCGCCGCTGTGGGACAGCGCGGTGGAGCAGCAGATCGCCTGGCTGCAAAGCCTGCCCAAGCCCATCGGGATCATTGCGGTCACCGACGCCCGCGCCCGGCAACTGCTGCAAGCCTGTCTCACCGCCGGCATCGCGGTGCCGGAAGAGGTGGCGCTGATCGGTATCGACAACGACCCACTGACCCGCACCCTCACGCGCGTGCCGTTGAGTTCGGTGATCCAGGGCACCGAAACCATGGGCCGCACCGCCGCCGCGCTGTTGCACCAGATGCTGCATGGCAAGCCTTGCACCGGCACGCAGGTGCTGGTGCCGCCGGATGCGATCAACGTGCAGGCGTCGAGCCTGCACCAACCCTTGGGCAACCCTTATGTGATGCAGGCGTTGCTGTTTATCCGCCAATACGCCTGCCAGGGCATCAAGACGGCGCAGGTGGCGGCCTATGTCGGCGTGTCGCGTTCATCGCTGGAATCGCACTTTCGCAAGGCGCGCGGGTGCAGCGTGCACGACGAGATCCTGCGCTTCAAACTCGCCAGCGCCGCCAAGGGCTTGCAGGGCAACCACCTGGCGATTGCCGACATCGCCCAGCAGTGCGGCTTCAAGTCGGCGCAGTACCTGCACACCGTGTTCCGCCGCGAGTTCGGCTGCACGCCACGGGAATACCAGCACAGCCATTAGAAACTTTGCAGGCATCGCCCATTCGCTGCTGGACTTGCACCGTACAGACTAGGGAGAATGGTTTTTTGTGGCGTAAATGGAAGCTCCCATGACCGACAGTGCCCAGCGTGCCGCCAGCGACATCGACCTGATGACCGAAGTGGCCATGCTTTATTACCTCGACAACATCACCCAGGAAGCCATTGCCAAGCGCTTCGACCTGTCGCGGGTCAAGGTCAGCCGCTTGCTCAAGCGCGCCCGTGATGAAGGGGTGGTGGAGGTGCGGGTGTTGCAGCATCCGGCCCTGAACACGGAGTTGGAGCAGGCGCTGGTCGAGCGTTTCCAGTTGGACCGCGCCTTGATCGCGGTCGACCACGGCGACCCCGACACCCAGCGCTCGGCCGTGGCCAGCCTGGTGGCCAACTACCTGAACAAGACACTCAGCGACGGCATGATCGTCGCCGTCGGCATGGGCCGCAACGTGGGCGCCGTGGCCGAGAACGTGTTCCTGCCGGTGACGCGCAACTGCACCTTCGTTTGCGCCATCGGCGGCTCGCTCAAGGCCGGCGAATACATGAACCCCGACCATATCTGCCGGCGCCTGGCCCTGCGTTTCGGCGCCGAGAGCGAAACCCTGTACGCCCCGGCCCTGGTGGCCAACCCGGAACTGCGCAGCGTGCTGATCAACAACGACACCGTGCGCTCCACCCTCGACCGTGCGCGCCGCGCCGATATCGCCTTGATCGGCATCGGCGACATGAGCGAGAACAGCAACATGGTGCGCATGGGCTGGTTCTCGCCCCAGGAAATCGCCCAGGCCCGGGTGTCCGGTACGGTCGGTGACATGATGGGCTACGACTTCATCGACATCCACGGCCAGCCAGCGGTCAACGCCATGCAGGGCCGGGTGATCGGCCTGTCGGTACAGGAGCTGGTGCGCATTCCCGACGTGGTAGCGATTGCCAGCGAAAACACCAAGGCGGCGGCCACCCTCGGTGCGTTGCGCTCCGGGGTGATCAACACCCTGGCGACGACCGTGTCGAATGCCTACACGATCCTTGCCCTGGATGATGCAACGCGCCGCTAGGTGACATCTTGTATGTGGTGAGCCCGCTTGTTGTGGTGAGCGGGCTTGTTGGGGAAAGCCCGCTCGCCACAGAAAGCCCCGTCCACCAAAGAGGCTGTGTAGGGCAAACCCGCTCCCACACCTAGGCCACCAACCGCGCCTCAACCGATTCGGCAAGGTTGGTCAGGATCAGGCAGCACGACACTGCGCCCGCATCCAGTACTCCCAGGGAGCGCTCCCCCAGGCGGCTGGCACGGCCGATCTTGGCCACCAGGTCGCGGGTGGAATCACGGCCCTGGGACGCGGCGCTTTTCATCCGGTGCAACGCTTCGCGGAACGTCGCGCCGCTGGCCTGGGCCTGTTCGAACGCCTCGACCGCTGGAATCAACGTATCCATCAGGCACTTGTCACCCACGCCGGCGTCGCTGATGTCTTGCAGTGAGGTCAGGCCGCCACGCAGCAGCCTGGCGAAGGTCGCCCCATCGATGCTATCGCGGCCGCGCACTTCGTCGGCCATGCCGATAAACAGGCTGCCATACAGCGGGCCCATGGAGCCGCCGATGCCTTCCATCAACGCCAGGGTCAGTTCGTCCAGCGCCTCGGCCAGGGACAGTTCGCGGCCCTCCAGGGTCTTGCCGCAGCGCGAGAATCCCTTGGCCATGTTGATGCCGTGGTCGCCGTCGCCGATGGCGCCGTCCACTTCACTGAGGTATTCGCGGTTGGCGACGATGATCGACACCAGGTTGGTGACGATGGCGCTGCCGGTGTTGCTCGGGAAATGTTCGCTCATGCTTCACTCCGACTGGGTCATGCCGATGGAGCGGCAAGGTTGGTCGATCAAACGGCTCAGCTCGGCGTCGAGGCCAAGCAGGGTCAGGGTCACGCCCATCATTTCCAGGGACGTGAAGTAGTTGCCCACGTAACAGCGGTGTATGCGCAGGCCCTTGGCGCGCAGTTGGCGCTCGACCTCGGCGTAGAAAATATACAGCTCCATCACCGGCGTGGCGCCCAGGCCCGAGACCAGCACCACCACGCTCTGGTCCTGGGTGAAGTCGCGGTCGGCCAGGATCGGCGCAAGCATGCGCTCGGCCATGGCGGCGGCGGACTCCACTGGCACCACTTCGATACCGGGTTCGCCATGGTGGCCGATGCCCAGTTCCATCAGGCCGTCGGCAATCTGGAAGTTGGGTTTGCCTACCGCCGGAATGGTGCAGGGCGTGAGCCCCACGCCGATGGAGCGGCAATGGTCCACGGCCTTCTGCGCCACGCGGATCACGCCGTCAAGGTCGTAGCCCTGGGCGGCGGCGGCACCGCCGATCTTCCACATGAAGATCTCGCCGGCCACGCCACGCCGCTTGGCGATTTCGGCGGGCGGGGCGGAGGCCACGTCGTCGTTGGCCACCACGGTGCGGATGTTCATGGCTTTGCTGGCGGCCATTTTCATCGCCAGCTTCACGTTCATGTTGTCGCCGGCATAGTTGCCATACAGGCACGCCACGCCCGCGCCCTGGTCGGCGGCACGGAACGCGTCGAAGAAGCTCTTGGCGGTGGGCGAAGAGAAAATCTCGCCCACCGCCACCGCATCCACCAGCCCCGGGCCGACATAGCCGAGAAACGCCGGCTCGTGCCCCGAACCGCCGCCGGTGACAATACCGACCTGGCCGGCCGGTGAGGACGTGCGTTTGCGGATGACCCGTGGGTTGCTCTCGTACTGCACCAGTTCCGGGTGCGCCAGGAGGATGCCCGCGAGCATGTCCTCGACCACCAGGTCCGCATCATTGATGACTCGATTCATAGGGTGTTTCCTTGTTCTTATTCGTCTGGAATCGGCTTACTGAATGCTGTAGCCACCGTCGATCACTACGTTTTCCCCGGTGATCATCCTGGCCGCGTCGCTGACCAGGTAGAGCACCAGGCCGGCGATTTCTTCCGGCTGGGCGAAGCGCCCCACCGGGATCTGCAATTTGGCCCGTTCGCCCAGTTCGCCCGCCCAGGCTTTCTTGCCCAGGGCGGTCTCGACGATGGTCGGAGACACGGCGTTGACGTTGATGCCGTGGGGCGCCCATTCCATGGCCAGCACCTTGGTCATGCCGACCACGGCGGCCTTGCTCGCGCAGTAGGCCACATGACGGTCCAGGCCGATGACGGCGGCCTGGGAGGCAAGGTTGACGATACGCCCGCCGCCTTGTTCGATCATGTAGCGGGCACAGGCCTGCGCCACGAAGAAGCTGGCCTTGAGGTTGATGTCCAGGGTGGTGTCCCAGGCGTTTTCATTCACGTCCAGGGCTTTGTCGAGCAGCGCGACCCCCGCGCTGTTGATCAGGTAATCGATGCGCCCTAGCCCGGCAGCGGCCTGGTCGACGGCGGCCTGCAGCAAATCGAGCTGGCGCAGGTCAGCCACCAGCCCCACATGACCCGCGCCGAGGCTGGCAGCCACTTCGACCACCGCGGGGTCACGGTCCAGCAACGCCACCCGGGCGCCGCGCTCCACCAGCAACTGGGCACAGGCCAGGCCGATACCGGCGGCGCCCCCGGTGATCACGGCGCAACGGCCGGTGAGGTCGAACGCCTGGTTCCAGAAATTGGACATTGCACACACTCCACTTAGCGTTTTTTCTTGCGCCAGACATCAATCAACACCGCAAGCACGATGATCAATCCCTTGGCCACTTGTTGGTAATACGACGACACCCCGAGCAGGTTCAAACCGTTGTTGATCACACCGATCAGCAGCGCGCCAAACAACGTGCCGACAATGCTGCCGGTGCCACCCGACAGGCTGGTGCCGCCGATCACCACCGCCGCAATCGCATCCAGCTCATAAGACACGCCCGCCTGGGGCAGGGCCGAGGTGGTGCGCGCCGCCAGCACCACCCCGGCCAACCCCGCCAGCAGGCCGGAAATCACATACACCGAGAACGTGACCTTGCGCACGCCGATGCCGGAGGTGCGCGCGCTTTTTTCGTTGCCGCCCACGGCGTACACGTAGCGCCCGTAGGTGGTGTAGCGCAGCACCATCCAGAAGATCAGCGCGACCACCGCAAAGATAATGATCGGCACGCCAATGGGGCCTAGCTTGCCGATGCCCATGGCGAGGAAGCTGTCCGGCAGGTCGGTGACCGGGCTGCCGTCGTTGAGAATAAAGGTCATGCCCCGCGCCACGCTGAGCATGCCGAGGGTGGCGACAAAGGGCGGGATGCTCAGGTTGGCTACCATGAAACCGTTGACCACGCCGAGCATGGCCCCGGCAAACATCCCCGCACTCACCGCCGCCAGCAGGCCATAACCCTGGGTGGCGACCAGCGCGCTGCACAAGCCGGCGAAGGCCAGGATCGAGCCCACCGACAGGTCGATGCCCTTGGTGAGGATCACGTAGGTCATGCCCACGGCCAGGATGCCGTTGATGGAGGTCTGGCGCAGGATGTCCATCCAGTTTCGCCAGGTCATGAAGTATTCGCTGGAAAACGCCATCACCAGGCACAGCAGGATAAACACCAGCGGCAGGCCGAAGCGGTCGAGGGACAAGCGCAGGCGGTTGCGCGGCGCGGCAGTGACGGGTGCGGCGAGGACTTTACTGTTCATGAGGCAAGACTCAACAAGGCTTCCTGGGAAAGGGCGGTGTCGCTGCTGACGGTCACCAGGCGGCCGCCCTTGAACACCGCGATGCGGTCACTCAGGTGCAGCAGTTCCGGCGCCTCGGACGAGACCACGATGGCCGCACCGCCGGCGCGCACGAATTCGTCGAGCAGGTGATAGATCTCCTGCTTGGCGCCTTCGTCGATGCCGCGCGTGGGTTCGTCGCACAGCAGGCAGATCGGCTGGGTCGACAGGCATTTGGCGAGCACCACTTTCTGCTGGTTGCCGCCGCTCATGGATTCCACCGGCAGGTCCAGGGAGGAGATCTTGATCTGCAGGCGCTTGACCATGCTCTGCGCCAGGGCCTGTTCCTTGCGCGCATTGATCACCGACCAGCTCGACAATTGCTTGTAGGCCGACAGCGCGATGTTGGCGAGGATGCTGGCGCTGAGCACCAGGCCGCTGTCCTTGCGGTCTTCGGTGACCAGGGACATGCCGGCGCGGATGGTCGCCGCCGGGGTGCCGGTGGGCAGGGGCTGGCCTTGCAGGGTGGCGCTGCCGGCGTCCGGCAGGGTCAGGCCATACAGGCAGTTGAGGAATTCGCTGCGGCCCGAACCCATCAGCCCATAGATGCCGAGGATTTCACCCTGGCGCAGTTGCAGGCTGATGTCCTGGAACTCGCCGTCACGGCTCAGGCCATTGACATCCAGGCACGTGGCGGCGGCGCATTCGCGGCCGACTTTATGGTCGATGCGCTGCAGCTCCTGGCCGACGATGCCGCGCACCAGGTGGGCGCGGTCGATATCGGCCATGCGCCCGCTTTCCACAAAGGCGCCGTCGCGGAAGATGCTGTAGTCATCGGCAATCTGCGCCAGTTCACTCAGTCGGTGCGACACATAGATGATCCCGGCGCCACGGGCGGTCAGGCGGCGGATCGCCTTGAACAGGGTTTGCGCTTCGTGTTCGCCGATGGCCGAGGTGGGTTCGTCCATGATCATCACCTGGCAGTCATGGCTGAACGCCTTGGCGATCTCCACCAGTTGGATCTGCGCCACGCTCAGGCGATGCATGGGGCTGGTGGCGTCCACGTCGAACTCCAGGCTTTGCAGCAGTTCGCGGGTGCGTCGGTTCAGTTCCTTGCTGTCGACGATACAGCCGGCACGGCGTGGCTCGCGGCCCAGCCAGATATTTTCGGCGACGGTCATGTAGGGGATGGGTTCCAGCTCCTGGGTGATCATCGCCACCCCGGCGGCGAGGGCTGCGCTGGGGCGGTCGAACTGCACCGGCTGGCCGTTGAGCAGGATGCTGCCGGCGTCACGCTGGGTGATGCCCATCAAGATGCTGAGGAAGGTGGATTTGCCGGCGCCATTGCCGCCGCACAGTGCGTGCACGCTGCCGGCCCGCAGGGAGAGGCGCCCGTCGCGCAGGGCAGGGACCCCGGCGTAGGCCTTGGAAACTTGTTCAGCGTGAAGCAGTAATGGCGGGGCCATCGGTGTGTCCTCTTGCTGATTTTCTTATTAGGTAGGCTTAGCCAACAGCCTGATCATATGATCGGATAGTGATCATATGTTTAAACTGCTCGGGCCGGCTTTGTCAATGGTTTGGCGCAGTGTTCGCACGTGCTTTTATCGTTTTAGAGGCACTTCGCCTTGAAATAAGCCTTGACAGCGGTGGGCTGATCGTTCGGTAATGATTGTGCATAATTTCAGTTAGTGATCATTTGATCGGTCTGATAGAGAGGCAATAATGGGTGCACAAACGATGTTTTCGGTGGCCATCGGATGCGACGAGGCAGGCTTTGAGCTCAAGGAAATGCTCAAGCGTTTTATCGAAAGCCTGGGGTATGAGGTCGAGGACTTTGGCTGCCATTCGTCCAGCCCGGTGCTGTACCCGGACATCGCAGCAGCCGTAGCCACGGCGGTGGGCGCGGGTGAGCAGCGCCTGGGTGTGTTGATCTGCGGCACCGGCATCGGCATGGCGATTTCCGCCAACAAGATCAAGGGTGTGCGGGCCGCCCAGGCCCACGATACCTATTCGGCCGAGCGCGCACGCAAGAGCAATGATGCGCAGATCCTGTCCATCGGTGCGCGGGTGATCGGGCCCGAGCTGGCCAAGAGCATCGTCAAAGTGTTCCTGGAATCGGAGTTCGAAGCAGAGCGCTCCGGGAGGAAAGTCGAGCGCATCACTGCGCTCGAACGGGCGAACAGGGCGTTGCCATCAGACGACTGAGTCGCCTCAGAACACCGCCTTGACCTGCAGGCCCAGCACCAGGGCGTTGTCGATGTTGTCACCGGAAAACGCACCCGGCTCGATGATGTATTGCACATCCGGGCGCAGGGTCAGCCAGGGGGTGGCCTGGTAGCCGTAGCTGAGTTCGATCAGTTGTTCGGCATTGTTCAGGTCGGGATAGTCGGTCCCGGCCTTGAAGGCGGCCAGTTCCTGTACCTCGCGGCTGCGCGGGTTCGGCACGGCGCGACCATAACCCAGGGCCAGGGTGTCACGCGGCCGGCCTTCGAACGGCTTGTACAGCACCACGCCTGCGCCGTACCACTTGCTGAACGGCGAGGCCGCTTCGCTGGCGGCGGAATACTGGCCGAAGGCGTGCAGCACACGGCCGGCGGATGAGTCCGAGGCCCACACTGCCTGGTCGATCAGCAGGTAGTGACCACCGCGGCCGCTGACCTCCTTGGTGCTGCCGATGCGTTTCACGTCGGAGCTGTCGTAGTAATAGCCCAGCTTGTATTCACCCGGCAGGCTGCCGGCGTGTTTGTAGATCAATTCGATGGGCACCACGGTGCCAGTGGTGTGCTTGGGGTTCAGGCGCCAGGCGCGGCTGGAGTTGCCGTTGCTTTGCGGGTCGACGTTGAAGGCGGCAACGCGCAATTGCCAGGCCGGCGAGAAGTCATATTTCACCCGCGCACCCAGTCGTGCATTCGGGTAGTTGGTCCAGCCGCTGCCGCCGGACATGTTCAGCGGGTGCCCGCAGAACCCGGCGTTCATGAAGTTGCACAAGATCCCGCTGTCGAGGCCGCCGAGGTCATTGCCCATGGCCATGTAGCCGAGCTTGACGTTCAGCGCCGGGGTGAACAGCGTGCGTTCGTAGCTCAACTCGGTGAGGCGGGTGTAGAGACCGCCGTAGTTTTCCTGGATCGGCAGGCGGTTGCCCACCAGGTCCTCGGACGCACTGTTGCCGCGCCGGTCATTGATCGTGAGCTGGATGCGGTCGCCATTGTTCAAGCCGTAGAGCTTGCCCAGGTCGAACTGCACGCCGAGCTTGAGGTTCTGCGAGTAGCGCGCCGAGCGGTGCTGGCCGCCGTGGGCGTTGTAGGCGGTCTCGCCGCTGTAGTCGCCGGTGAAGCGGATGCCCTGTGCGTCGAGTTCGCGGCGCAGGCCGCCCCAGTCGCCGGTCAGGGTGGTGTCATCGGCTTGTACGGGCAGCGCGGCACCCAGGGCGAGGCCCAGCAGCAGGCGCCCAAGGGCAATATGAGAAGTGGGGGTCATGCGGGTTTTTCCAGGCACAAGGCGCGGCGCCGGGGAGGCGCCGCGCGAACAGGGGGGTTAAGGCAGGGCGTAGGCGATCACGTAGTCGCCACGGTCAGTGGACTGGCGTGCGCCACCGGCGGTGATGACGATGTACTGTTTGCCGGTTTTCGGCGATACGTAGGTCATCGGGCCGCCCTGGCTGCCGACGGGCAGGCGGGCCTTCCAGATTTCCTCGCCATTGCCGCTGTTGAAGGCGCGCAGGTAGAAGTCCTGGGTGCCGGCGATAAAGATCAGGCCGCCCTGGGTCGACAGGGTGCCGCCGAGGGTCGGCAGGCCGATCTTGATCGGCAGGTGCATGCGGATGCCCAGGGGGCCGGTGTCCTCAACGGTGCCGACCGGTACTTGCCAGGCGACTTTCTGGGTCTTCATGTCGATCGCAGTCAGGGTGCCGAACGGCGGCGCCTGGCACGGAATACCGGCCACCGACAGGAAGCGGTTTTTGTTTACCGCATACGGCGTGCCCTTGAGTGGCACGGCGCCCATGCCGGTATTCAGCGCTTCGCCACCCGACGCGGCCTGGGCCTTGTTCTGCGAGGGTATCATCTGGATCCACAGGCCCAGGCGCATGTCGTTGACGAAGATAAAACCGTGCACCGGGTCGGTGGAGATGCTGCCCCAGTTCATGCCACCCAGCGAGCCCGGGAAACTCAGGGATTTATCGGTGCCCGGCGCGGTGTACAGGCCGTCGTAGCGCATGCCCTTGAAGTCAATGCGGCACAGCAACTGGTCAAACGGTGTGGCGCCCCACATGTCCGATTCGGTCAGGGTCTGCGCGCCGATCTGTGGCATGCCGACCGATTTTGGCTGGGTGGGCGAGTAGGGTTCGTCAGGGATGTTGGCGGCCTTGACCGGCACTTCCTTCACCTCGGTCAGCGGCTTGCCGGTGGCACGGTCGAGCACGTAGATCTGCCCGGCCTTGGTGCCGATCACCAGCGCAGGCACAGCCTTGTCGCTGCCCGGCGGGGTGAAGTCGATCAGGCTCGGCTGCATCGGCAGGTCGAAGTCCCACAGGTCATTGTGGACGGTCTGGTACACCCATTTTTCCGCGCCGGTGGAGGCGTCCAGCGCCAGTACCGACGCGCCGTATTTGTGGTTGAGCTGGGTGCGTTCCACACCGTAGATGTCGGTGGATGAGCTGCCCATCGGCAAGAACACGGTGTTCATCAGCGGGTCATAGGACATTGGCGCCCAGCTGTTCGGCGTGCTGCGCACGTAGGTGCTGCCGTCGGCCGGGGCTTTTTTGTCTTCCGGGTTGCCCGGGTCGAACGCCCAGCGCATCTGGCCGGTGATTACGTCGAAGCCACGGATCACGCCGCCGGGCATGTCGGTCTGCACGTTGTCGGCCACGCGGCCGCCGACCACCACGGTGGTGCCGGCGATCAGCGGTGCCGAGGACAGTTGGTAGTAGCTGTCCGGCACGTTGCCCAGGCCGGCTTTCAAATCCACCTGGCCGTGGGTGCCGAAGTCTTCGCAGAACTGGCCGGTGTCGGCGTCCACGGCGATCAGGCGTGCATCGATGGTGTTGGTCAGCAAGCGGCGCTGGCACTGCGCACCGGCGGGCACGCTGGCGGCGATGATCGGTGAGCTGTTCGGTTGGGTCGGCTGGGTAATCGGCGCAGTGGCGTCGAAGTAGGCCATGCCACGGCAACGCTGCCACACCGCCGATTTGGCGTTGATCTCGTTTTTCCACAGCTCTTTGCCGGTGTCGGCGTCGAGGGCGATCAGGTTGTTGTGCGGCGTGCAGATGAACACTTTGTTGCCGATCTGCAGCGGGGTGAGCTGGTCTTCGGCACCGTTGCCGTCGCTGAGAGCGACGTCACCGGTGTGGTAGGTCCAGGCCACTTTGAGCTTATTGATATTGTCGCGATTGATTTGGTCCAGCGCGGCGAAGCGGCTGCCGCCTTCGGTGTTGCCGTAGTGCGCCCAGTCTTTCTGTGCGTCGGCCGCGGCCACCGGCGTGATGCCTGGGCCAGTGCCGGTGGGTGCCACGCTCGGGTGGGCGACAAACATGTTGCCCGCCGCCACGGCCACGCCCACCGCCAATACCGCCGCCACGCCATAGGCGCCACGTGCAGGCCGGTTGACCAGCAGCGGGTACACCAGCGCTACCACCAGGCCGATCACCGTAAACATGAACAGGCGGGAGAACAGCGGCCAGAACACCAGCCCCACATCCGCCACCGCCCAGAGAGCCGTGCCGACCAGGAAGGCCGCGAACAGCCACGCGCCCGCCGGCTTGCGTCGGGCAATCAGCAAGCCGGACACGGCCATGGCCGCACCGCCGATCAAGAAGTACCAGGAGCCTCCCAGGCTCACCAGTTTGCCGCCGCCGATGGCCAGCGCGAGGCCGAGCAGGGCGATGATAACGCCCAGGCCCAGCAGTAAGATTCTAGAGACGCCAGTGGCGCGCGATGCTCGTTTCATGTCGACAGGACTCGAATGTGAGAGGGCAAAGACGCGATTTTAGCAAGATAAGTAACTGGTTAGTACATTAGAGTCCTGCAATAGACTATTCCAGGTGCTGCGATGA
>Ga0207656_10000046_pt1 | contig 47166 bp, 14 predicted proteins | sample KBSCornC12_FD_184297 | JGI IMG/M metagenome (GOLD analysis project Ga0207656, IMG submission 184297) | Corn rhizosphere microbial communities from Kellogg Biological Station, Michigan, USA - KBS Corn C1-2 (SPAdes) (version 2) | ecosystem: Host-associated > Plants > Roots > Rhizosphere > Soil ...
GGCGAGGAGAGCATCACCACCTACACGTTCAACACCGGTGTGGCGCGCCACACCTTCTGCAGCATCTGCGGCATGAAGCCGTTCTACATCCCGCGCTCGAACCCGGACGGCGTGGACGTGAACGTGGACCCGGATGCCCTCGCCGCACGCGTCCTTGATGCCTTTGACGATATCGTAGGCCGGTTGCGGCTTCAGCAGCGCCGCCTTCTCGAACGGCTTTTCGAGGAAATCGACGGCGCCGGCCTTCATCGCTCGCACCGCGATCGTGACGTCGCCATCGCCCAGCATGCACGCGGTCTCTCCGAAGCGGGCAAGCTGTCGCAGCAGATCGGCCAAACGCGTGAGCAGGCCCGCCGTATCGCGCTTGCCGATCTTGCAAAGGCGGAGAGTGAGGTCGTTCTACGCCGTGAAGATGTGATCAAGGCCAAACGCCGCACTGGACTTCAGCGGCTCTATGCCGCCGAGGATGGCACCGTGCAGCAGTTGGCGGTCCATACCATCGGCGGCGTGGTGGAGCCGGCGCGCACGCTCATGGTCATCGTGCCTGAGCGGGGCGGCATTGAACTCGAGGCCCATGTGCTGAACAAGGATGCAGGCTTTGTACGCGAAGGGCAGGGCGCGGTGGTGAAGCTCGACGCGTTCCCGTTCACGCGCTACGGGACGATCACGGGTACCGTCGTGTCGCTCAGCCGGGACGCGGTGCCAGATCCCAAGCTTGGCCCCACTTATGTGGCGCGCGTACGGCTCTCGCGTGCCAGCCTGGTGGTCGATGGCAAGCCGGTGGCGCTAGGCGCCGGGCTCAATGCCGTGGCCGATATCCGGACCGGTTCGCGGCGGATTATTTCCTGGCTGCTGAGCCCGGTGCAGACGACGGTGGCGCAGGCGGCACGTGAGCGATAAGGATAATGGCCTATCGGCTTTGCCTTGCGGACAGCGTTCCAACTTCAGGTCGGGCATTCTTGTAGCGTTTGGCCTTTAATTTTCTCGACTTAGGGGAAAGCCATTTGCCGAAGTTGCTCAAGACCTATCTGATCGTAACCGGTGCCTTGTCATTTGTTGCGCTGGCTTTCCCGGCCTTGGTGGTGATTGGAATGTTCCTCATCATTCCTGGCCTAATCCTTGGCCTCGCTCCCACGGCGTTTCTATGGGGGTGCATATATGCCGTGGCATATTGGATCGCCCGTAGTCTGCTGCGGCCCGCGTTGGCTGTACCCGTTGCCCTGCTGCTCGGCGCGCTGGCGCTTTGGCTTATCCCGCAACCGTCCGTACTCTTGGCCAAGGCCATGCTCGCGCGGTACGAACTCGCCAATGTGAGGCCGGGTGCACCTATTCGGCCACAAGGTGACATTCGAATAGATACGCAGTTCGCTCATGTGGACAACGCCAGCTGGGACAAACTCGGCTTCTGGTCTTATTCCTGCGACAATCGCTGCCTCGCTCTCCTGTTCGAGCCGGGGGTCCGAAGCGTCACGATGACAAGCACGGTCACACCGACCTTCGAGGACATCCGGGATGGAGACAATAGGCTCGGTGATAAAGCGCGGACCTACAGGCTGTTGCCCAAGACGCAATGCGGGGATCACGCTCTGGAACCTGATATTGCTGGCCTGATCGGACAGTTCGGCCGATCGCTCGACGACAATCGCGCGATAGCGGCCGAATGGGGGTTAAAGCTCACCACGGATGTCTGTCTCGTAGGTGAAGCGCCGATCGGCCACTATGACATGCTAATCCGAACCGGCGCGTGGCGGTCGGACAAACAGGATGCACCCGCCAGATCGTCCTGGGGCTGGCCCACGGGCGATGCCAGCGCCAACTTTGGGGAAATTCGCGGGAACCGCGGGAAAGTTCTGTTCCGCCGGTTCAATCTCGCGGTTCGCGCCTTGTCTGTGCCGCTGTTCATCGACGCGCAAGGTGGTATCGAAAATTTCCGTTTTGGCTGGGGGACGCGGAATCTGCCGCCGAGGATTTCGACCAATTGGGAAGACCCGATCAAGGATGTTGACGCAGCTCTGTCTGTCCAACGCACGCTCGATCCGGCAACAGGTCTAATTTCGGCACGCAAGGCGGTCCGGGCCGCCCTTGATGCCCCGTCCGGCACCGACGCTGTGATTTCACCGTTCGTCGGCAATTACATGGATCTTCTGGCCAAGGCCGATCCGACTCCAGAGGACATGGCGCTGATCGTTGACCTGCTGCAGGATACGCGCCTGACAGATTTCAGGGGCGTATGGGTGCTCCCGAAAAAGCTGACGGACACACAACTCAAGGGTCTGCTTCCGCTCATAATTCACAAGCTCTCGATCCTACCCGATACGGTTCGCTTCGATTCAAGCGCATTGGGCAGCGCACTTGAAAAATGGCCGCAGGGTTCGTTCTCCGATCCGGACCATGACACGCTTGGTCTTCTCGCTGACCCGATGCGGCGGCGACGGGCGACCGGGCTAATCGCACGCTTGTCGGACATGGGCGCACGCGGGGCACCCATGATTGCCGACATCGTCGCGTGGCATGCCCATGCCGCGCAGAATTTTAACAGCCGTGATCCCGCGCTTTCACCGACCGAAGAATATGGTGGCTTTCCGGCGCATCAATCGACTGTAAGTGCAGGCGTCACGGCGATGTGCCGTCTCGGTCCGCTCGCCGGAGGTCAACTGCCAAAAATGATCGAGATCGAACAACGATTTGGTCGCGGGGGTTTTGAGCGCCGCGATTGGGACCGGATGATGCTGCGCATTGGCAAACCACTTGCTCAGATCAGGAAACCTTCGGACCTATCGGGAAGCGAGGAGAATTATCGCCACAATCTTACTCAATGGCTGGCTCGCTTCGACCCTGAACGATCCTGTAAATAGGGCCACTCGCTTTCAAAACCGCCGTTGTTAAAGGAGCGTTTTGCAGACGATTAACAGAATGGCGGTGCGCCCATGCTATGATCTGCCGGGAAGGGAAGCTTGTTCGCAGCTTCCCTTGATATGTTTTTAGGGGTGCCGCCGCATGAATGTAGCCGACTTACGTATCTTGACCGCCCGTATGCGGTTCGCCGTAGAGGGGAAGGATGCGTATCCTCGGACACTGAAAGAAGCTCGCGAAACGGGAAAATCGCTTGCTGACGCGTTGATCGAGAGCCTCGCATTGTCGGAGCAAGAAGCCTCTATATTGAACCGCCCCGGGTTTGCCGGAGGCTCCAATTTCTGAGTAAGTGGAGCCGATATGAGCAAGACGACGAACAAGTTTGCCCCCGAGGTTCGCGCACGGGCGGTGCGGATGGTGCTGGATCACGAGGCCGATCATCCTTCCCGCTGGGCAGCAATGATTTCCATTGCCGAGAAGATCGGGTGCTCGGCGCACACATTGAATGAGTGGGTAAGGAAGGCCGAGGTGGACAGCGGCAAGCGTGCTGGCTTGCCCACCGAGATGGCTGACCGCCTGAAGGCGCTGGAACGCGAGAACCGCGAGTTGCGTCAGGCCAACGAGATTCTGCGTAAGGCGTCGGCGTATTTTGCCCAGGCGGAGCTCGACCGCCCGTTCAAACGATGACGGCCTTTATAGACGAGCATCGCGCGGAATATGGGGTCGAGCCGATTTGCAGGGTTCTGCCGATTGCCCCATCCACCTACCATGAGCGTGTCGCACAGCGGCGGGATCCGGGGCGGCTGTCAGATCGTGCCCGGCGTGATCAGAATCTGAAGCCGGAGGTCATGCGCGTCTTTGCCGAGAATTTCGGCGTTTACGGCGTGCGCAAGGTCTGGCGGCAGATGAACCGCGAGGGCTTCGCCGTGGCCCGATGCACCATCGAGCGGCTGATGCGCGATCTGGGTTTGCAGGGGGTAATCCGTGGCAAGCCTGTGCGGACCACGATCAGCAACAAGGCTGCGCCTTGCCCGCTCGATCACGTCAACCGGCAGTTCCATGCTCCAGCGCCCAACATGCTCTGGGTGTCGGACTTTACCTATGTCGCGACGTGGGCAGGCTTCGTCTATGTCGCCTTCGTGATCGACGTCTACGCCCGCTATATCGTGGGCTGGCGCGTCAGCAGAACTGCCCATGCCAGCTTCGTGCTGGATGCACTGGAGCAGGCTATCCACGACCGACGCCCTGTCCATCGGGGTGGTCTGGTTCATCACAGCGACCGCGGATCGCAATACGTGTCTATCCGATACTCGGAGCGGCTTGCCGAGGCCGGGATCGAGCCATCGGTGGGCAGCGTCGGCGACAGCTATGACAATGCTTTGGCTGAGACGATCAACGGTCTTTACAAGGCCGAGGTGATACACCGGCGAGGGCCATGGCGTTCCTTTGAAGCCGTGGAATATGCCACGCTGGAATGGGTGGACTGGTTTAACAACCGGCGCCTGCTCGAGCCCATCGGTAATATCCCGCCCGCTGAAGCTGAGGAACTGTATTACGCCATGCTGGACGACTTCCCCATGGCTGCGTAACTTAAACCAAATAGCCTCCGGCAAACCCGGGGCGGTTCATATTGACTGAGGTAGTGGATACCGCAGTGATATACCGGACCACTCCCCGCGAAGCCGTTAAAAAAGGTCTTAATGAGGTAGTATCCTTCCGATCCTTTCAAAGAAGGATGAAAGGAAACACTGAGCTTAGCGTGAATTTTATACCAGAATCGCAATGGTTGGACGAATGGAGATTTGAACGCCGCATAGCAATTGTATTTGAACCGACGATGGCACCGGGGTCGAACAGCCTAGAGATGCTGCCACCAGACATGCGCTTAAGCCGGTTGCAGTCAACTTCCTTGATTCTGACAGAATTTTCCCAACACTTTCCTCACGTAGCCTGGAATTTGGACAGGCTTCGCAATGTCAGATTTACAAGACATAGCTACCCATTCCTATGGAAAGGAAGTGGCGTCAAAATCGAAGAAGAAAGAACGCCATATGACAGCGGCCGTGGGCCAATGCCGACCCATACGTCAGTCGATGCAGGTGGGTTCTTGGCGGCACCTACGTATGACTTTCTTTCGGATCAACTCCGCACCCGTCAACACCTGATCTCGACAGGAGAAACGATATGGCTGGCGCTCTCCTTCCCATTTGGCAGTGAAAAAATACCTCAGCCAACCAATGTCGGTCCGAACGGGGTTGCACCAAATCCCGGCCTCATTGAACAGAATACTCCGCGTTTATGTCTGCAACTTGCACATGTCCCAATCGTGGAACCACGACACGAGGCTCCAAAGCCCACAACGCTCGAACAGTGGATGGCAATAGAACAAAGCGAAGGTTAGCTTCGCTCATCTGCAAGCGCTGCTGTCATGTTGGGGATCGGCCGATCCATCGTAATGATCCGCGCATATTTTTTGAGCGTTTGCCGGACGGGCAACCTGACCGTGATCGACTCCGCCTATTTTCTTAATAAACCACCGCTATCCGTGAGGTAAATTTACGGCGGAACCAATAGAGAGGGAATTCATGGGACTCTTTGGACGGAAAAAGGCGAAACAGGCCAATGACATGTGGGCTGGATGGCCCGAAAGTCTCGATGTTGGCGACATCAACGATGTAAACTGGATCAAGCAGAGCAACGATCCATTGGTGTGGCATGCCGCCGCAATGGCCTGTCTGATCTTTCGTGGAGATAAGCACGACCTCATTCCGTGGCTTGTTCAACAACCTTCGCTCGACAGGGTGACGGCAGCCGCCATGTTCTTACATCGCAGTAACGGAATACGCCGCCTTACAAACGATCAAGTCGAGCTTGTTCAAATGAAACAAGGACAGGTTGAGGAGATGATTGACCTGCTTTGCAAGCTCGACACGACGCGAATTCTGCCAGACAACGGGATCGGCCTAGCATCCGGTTGGGAATTGGAGCGTCAGGAGGCCGTCACCCTTCTGGCAAACAATCCGCGAATACCAAGAGCAATTCTCGATCGCCCCATCGACAGGCAGACTGCGGCGATGCCATACACTGATATTGGAGAAGGTGAGCTGGTATCGGATGCGTTTATGCGGAAAAACATGCCATTCATGTTTGAGTGACGGCCTAAAACTCCTGAAAACGGCCGTTTTTCGTCATTCCATCGCAAGGATGGCGAGAAAAGGTCCCGGTCCGCTATCATATTCCTCTGGAAAATGCTTCGGTTTCGACAACATCGGACACCATCTTTCCTTTATGCAGGCCCAATGTCTCGGATTCTTCGCCCTCATAAACATACGTTCGGCTAAATGGCGGTTTCGGCAACCTCTTCTCAATCCCCGTCGTCACCGGCTCATCCGTTATTTGGATGGTCAGGCTCTTGAGCGCATAGCCCTTGCCGAAACTCTTCTCCAAATCGTCGGGTTTGAGTTCCTCCATGCTCTTTGGATCGGCGATGTCGCGGAAGCGGACAAAGTAAGGCAGGTATTTCCCTCGATCTTTGGGCACGTCGCTACCCCAGAGGTAGTGGATCGCCCGATTGGCGCGGATGAAATCAAGACGCTGTTTTTGAGAAGCAATCTGCGCCGCCCTATCACCCGCCGGTGACTGGTTTTGCCCGGGCACAGGGATATCATTGATCACCCAGGCCGCCCAATCGGCATCATCTGCTGAGCGCAACAATACAAACAGCGTTTGGCCGCTTGGCAGATCAACTGCGGCCGCGTTGCCCTTAATCGTATAACCAGAACCGCCAAATGGTCCCGACATACGCGACATACCCCATGCCACTTCGATCACGCTATAGCCACTGCGCAAACCCTCGGGGGTCTCCACCATCGCCGTCAAGCGATAGCGCACCGGCTCAAAACTCTCATGCGTCACGCCATTGCAACCGGCGAGAAAGGGCAGCAGCGCCAAACCCAGCGAGACGCCAAGCACAAAGCGCCGGTTCACGCCGCCAACTCCAACGCCTCATCGTCGTTTATCCGCCATCGCGGCGTGGGGCCGATCAACTCAACGCGATCCAGCGTGCCGTCCAGCACATCGACGTCCACATAATAGCCATACACCGGCTTCACATTCAGGCCATAGATCACGGAGCATTCCCCCATCAGAGGCCCAGCCTAATCGAAGATTGCGGCCATTCGGTTAACCGTCCGGCAAACGCTGATTTTCTAGAAAAAAGCGCCCCCCAGCCCCGGAAAGTCGATCCTCCCGCTCTTGGCGTCTGTAAACCCGTCCGAAAATCTATGTCTGGAAATGGTTGCCCTGCAGCGAACCAATGCAAAGCAGTGACAAGCAATGAGTGTGGGCCTGCTGGCATAGGCAGTCCAGCCCAATGCCAGCCCTCCCGTTCGTTATCCGTTCTCCGTCGGAAGCCCGCGGACGGCGATAGGTCAGTTCACCGTTTCATGGGCTGCTGCATTGATTTCGACGTTGGGCCTATTCTCATCGATCTCAGCCGCAGGCGTCGGATTGTCCCCGCCGCGTTGTGCGCCCATCTTCTTCAGAGTTTCTTCATCAACCAGGCGCGTTATGAGCGGATGAAGCTTGAGGCCACCTTCCTTCACCACCTGACGGAAGTTTGCGATGACACTGGCGGTTGCCTTCTGGTCGGGCGCGATCACGTCGATCAGCCAGTTGTTGTTGCCCGAATTCCAATCCTCGGCACGCAGTCGTAGCGGCCAGTTGCCTCCGCGAATCTGATCGCGAATGCGCGCATCGGCTTCGTCCGAGACGCTCGCCCAAATCGCTACGCCGGCGGTATCGTCTACCAGTCCGTTTTCTCCTTCGCGTTGGGCAATCGCGACGCGATCGCGGATTAGCGGTTCGAGTATCAGATGCTGTAGGTCGGAGAGCGTCTGGTGGCGGTAGCGTGGCAGCATCATCATGGCCATGACGACCTTGCCGAAGCTTTCCCTTACATGACTGCGAAGCGAAGCTATTTTGGCGGCGATCTCCGGGTCCAGTTGCTGGCCCGCGGGACCTCCGTTCGCTTGTTGAATGGCATTGTCCGTCGGGACCGAAGCCGCCTTCGTTGCACCATTACCGCCATTTTGTTTTGCCACGCCCTTGCTCCTCAGGAGTTTGTTCAATCCAATTGCCCAATTGCCCAATTGCCCAATTGCCCAATTGCCCGCATGGTCACCCGCTGGCTAGGCACGATTCTGGTCACGGTTAGTAATCCTGCTTGTCACAAGATTTACTCCTCGAACCGGTAGGCTCTGTCAGTTTCTAGGTCTCAAGCGAGCGATGTCAACGCAGGCATGGGGAAGCGGCAAAATAAAGCGAGAATGTCGTATTCATACAATACAACTGCAATCTGCAATTTTGGGATGGCGCAGAGAAAATATGATTCTTGATCGTCATACTCATGCCTAAAGAGAAAATATCCATTATGGATTTAAAATATTGACTTGAGGCGAAACGATCTCGTGCTACGGTTGCCGCGTAGCGTTGGGGGTAAGCTTGAGGGGCGACGAGCGAAATCCGATTAATTGTGCGAGTTGTGCAGGAGCCGCGTTCCAATTGCTGGTAACGCGAGGCTATCTGTTTGCCTCGACGGGGACGGCAATATCGCTGAACGTCGGCGGCACCCATTTTGATAATGTATACGGCGATCTGTTCCGCGAACGGACCAGCTGGCTCAAGAGTGATGGCGGCTTCTTGGTGCTCGATGCGAATGGCGACGGCAAGCTCGCCGTGGTGGATGCCGTCTCGGCAAGCTTGCAGGTCTGGCAGGGCAAGGGCCGCAGCGGTGTGACTCAGAATGGCGAGCTCAAGACGCTCGACCAACTGGGCATCACCGAGCTTTCGCTCGCCCACAATCCGCTCAGCGCGACACCTGACCGCAGGCGCGAGGCGATGGTTTGCAATGACAATAGTGCTTGGTGCGGTGAGGACCCCGTTTGATGGCTGCGAGGATCTTGGCGTGACAGAGTGGAGTGGGAAGTGGGTGTTGGGGCAGTGGGGGTTCTATCCCGAACGGACTTCGTTTGATAGTTCCGGACAATGCCGCGTGATAGCGGTCGAACAGGGTAACGCATTGGAGCGAGCAGCATGAGCGATACAGTCTGGATCAGCACGGCACCTGGCCATGCAAGCAATATGCGGCCTTTGAAGCACAGCTTCAGTAATGATGAACAAATGAAAATTGGCCTGGAGTGGGCCCGGCGCAATATTGATGGCGAGCCGCTCGGTGCCGAATTTTTCCCAGACGAGATCTGGGGTATTTCGAGTGCCGAGGAGAAGGACTATAAGCTCCCTGAAATTTTCAGAGCTGGCGATGTCTGGGTCGTATCATCTGCGGCAGCTGATATTTTAAGTCGCTTCGACCTAGGCAGTGGTGGGCTATACCCGGTCAAAGTGTTTAAAAACGATCACGTCACGCCGATCGCTGGCGAATGGTTTTGCATCAATTTCGGAAACCGAAAATCGGCAATTATTCCGAGTGAGTCCCCGAAGATGCGCCATCGCTATATTAGAAATGGGGAAAAGGGCTGGTTCCCTCCTTTTGTCACCAAGGATAGCGATGTTGCTCTTTCACGTGCGGCGCTTTCCGGTCCCGATATCTGGATCGATCCAGATGTCGGCGATGCCTTTTTTATAAGTGATGTGCTGGCCAAGGCTCTCAAAAAGGAGAAGGCCGATAAAGGCTTCTTCCTTTCCAAGTGCCGCGTGATCGAAAATTAAGGTAAGCTTCCGGGGGCGTCATGGCTGATTCAGTCAATATTGAAGATTTTGCCTTCAACTTCGAGGCAGAGCATATTTTTGCGGACTCTTTGTTTGGCAGTGATGCTGTCGGCAATTTCCTTCGCGAAATGGGATATGCCAAGAATGCCCTAGGCAACCTGATGCTGGAATTCGCCGACGCCGATACGGTGGCCAAAATCCAGGACCTGCCTGCTGACCATCCACTTCGTGTTGCCCTATCCGATGCGGAATCTGGTGCCGGGATTGTACGCCATAAGGGCAACGCATCGGGGGGAAGTCAATTCGGGAAAAATGCGTTTCTACGCGATGCAATCGACGAAATCAGAACTTCCGGTGCGAGTTCCGAAGCCCAGCGGATCGCGCTTGACAATCTGTTCGACTGGACGCGCAAACTGGCAAAGGGCGAAATTCTTGATGCCGATGGCAAACCCCTCGGAGTGATGGGCAATACTGAGTTTGCTCAGGTATTGGACAATGCTTACCGAAACGGTACCGGTCCAAACGGGTCGCCAAAGCAATATGTTGATCCGGTAGATATTGCAAACGGCGGCAATCTGCCGCCCGAACAACAGGCGGAAGTTGCGCGGGCACGACAGATTTCAACCGAAGTCAGAGAATATTGGGAGAAGCCGGAAAATAGCCAGGTTTTCAGTTCGGATGCGAACAAACCTGATTTCGACCCCTTAAATGACGAAGGGAAATTCAATGGACGAGGCGCCTTGGCGCAAAAATATGCTGAAACGCTAAATCGGGCGGGCCTGATAAGTGACGAAAGCTACAATCTCGCCCTCGAAGAATTGGGCTCAGGCAAGAATTCTTCGGCAGCTTCTCGCGTCGTCATTCGCTTAACAGGTGAAGCAGCAGCCCAATCAAAGGTTCTCGTTACCGGCGACGATCCAAGTTACACTAAGAAAGTCGTTAGTGAATATCGCGCCGTTGCGCAAGCATCCGAAATTGCACCTGAAGCGACTGATGATAGTCGGGTGCTTGAGGAATATGAAAATGTTTCCAAGCAGGTCGCTCAAGAGGAACTGAATAGTGGTGTTTTGCGGGGCAGCTTTGCGGAATACGGAAAAGGTGTAAAGGGGATTGTTGCACGGGCGGCGACAGGGATCACATCCAGCCGTCTTGCCAGCGGTAGGGCAGTCGGTATCGGACTGATCATTGCTGGCGCGGATGTTCTCCATGACAGTTTCAAGAAAGGTTTAACCGAAGGAGACTGGAGCGATTTCATCATTGAAGGCACCAAATTCGGTGCGGTAACTGTTGGCTCCATTGCCGGCTTAACAATCCTTGGTGGAATTGCGGCGACCATTGGTGGTGCGGTGGCTGCCGAGGTTGTGGTTGCGGGTGCCATTGTAGTAGGTGCGGTTGGCGCAGCCTACGCTCTCGGCGATCTCATTCACAAATTGGCGGTCGATGTGGGGTTGGCGGAAGCGCCCATACAACAAGGTGCTGTGCCAAACAATATTCAGGAAAATATTAATTTTATTACGAATGTTGGAGAGAAGGTTCTTCTTAACGATTTTCTTGGAAAACTTGGTGCCCCTGTTCTTCCGTTTTACAATCAAAAATTCATAGCTGACGATCAGGATCTGCATTTTGCGGATGTCGTATATGGCGACGACGATAAGGCAGAGTTGGTCTATGCTGATAACGGGGCCATTGTCGATACTGGCGGTGGTGCCGACGAAGTTTATCATTTTGGCTATGGCCAAGTCTTTGGAGGTGCCGGTCAGGATGTCCTTGTTGGGAAGGATGCCAAAGTACTGCACCAAGGTGAGGATCTCTATAAATGGATGAACGTCCTTGCCGATCAGCGGGACGCTTTGAATGCCAAATATCAGGCGCTCAATGTAGAGCGAGCGCAAAATGGTGAACCACTCTTCAAAATTTTGCCGAGTCTGCCGAGAAGTCCCCAAGCGTCGGAGGATATAGTCCTTCGACTGGATGGCGGCACCGACAATGATATTGTTTTTGCGTTGGGCGGTGAACGGGCGATCACCGCCGGCGGTCTTGGCCGCGACTGGATCTATAACACGTCATCTGGCGGTGAGATTTGGGGCGACGTTCAGGGCAGCGTCAACCTGGGCGGCGGGCATTATGCCTATTTCGAGAACGGCCAGCAGGTCGATATCGCCGACGGGCACGATAACTCGGACAACTTCTGGTACGCGCCCGACGTCACCATCATGGATGCGCAGCACAGCGACGTCCTGAAATTCTACGGCCTACCGCTGACCGGCGGCGATGCCAATGGCGGCCTGATGGGACTGGGCATCGGTGGCTTGGCGGGTTCAGCGATTGGGCTTGCCAATGCAATGCAGGGCAATCTCTCCGATTGGACCAAGGGCGTCTATTTCGACCACCTGTTCCCGTGGATGACTTACCAGTTCCAGCGCAACGCTGACGGGAACCTCGACCTTTATATCACTAACCAGTTCGACCAGATATTCCGGGCTTTCTTCTCGATCCCTGGCTTCACCGATGCGCCTTCGGACGGCCCGCTGCACGGCTATATGAAGGTAGCCAATGTCGATGTGATCGGCTCGCGACTGGGCTCACTACAGTTCGGGTTGGAGGACCAGGGCTCGCTCGGCATGGTGTTTCGCGCGGTCAATCCGCTGCAGATGTTGCTGCCGATCCTCACCATGGTTCCCGGCGCGATCGGCGCGGTACTCTATTACAGCGTGTATGCCGACACCCTGGCCTCGACTGCGGCGGCGATTGGGCGCGCGGCGAAGGCCGCCAAATGGTCCTCGGGCGGCGATCCGCTGGTCATCGACCTCGACGGGGACGGGATCGAGACGATCTCGCTGGATGCGAGCAGCACCTATTTCGATGTGGATGGTGACCTGTTCCGCGAGCGGACGGGGTGGCTCAAGGGCGATGACGGTTTCCTCGTGCTCGACGCCAATGGCAATGGCCGGGTCGACGGCATCTCCGAGATGTTCGGTAACCGCTTCCAGGGTGGCTATGATGAACTGGCCACCTGTGACAGCAATGGCGATGGCAAGATCACCACGGCCGATGCGGTCTGGGCGAGCTTGCAGGTCTGGCAGGACAAGAACCGCGACGGCGTGACCCAGGATGGCGAGCTCAAGACGCTCGACCAATTGGGCATCACCGAGCTTTCGCTCACCCGCAACCCGCTCAGCGCGACAACCTCGGCAGGCGCGAACCTCCAGGCTTATGGCTCGATCACCTTCTCCGGCGGTCGGGTATCGACCATGTTCGAGGCGATTTTCACCTCGAACGATGTCGATACCAAATATGCGGGCGACGATGGCCTCGCCGATTGGCAGGCTGGATCGACGCTCGACGCCAAGGGCTTCGGGCGGATCACCGATCTGTCGGTCGCCACGGCCAACGACGTCGATCTTGGCGTGCTGGCGGCGCAGACCGCTACGGGCATGACCTCCTACGATCTGCGCACGCTGGTCAACCAGGCCGGCGCGGTGCTCGGCAAGTGGGGCGAGACGCTCGAGCAGACGCGTGAACTTGCGCCGGTTCTGGTCGGCCACGATGCGAGCGGCAAGGCAGTGCTGCTCGATCGCGGCGTCTATGTCGAGGACGCGCAGGGCGGTTATTGGACGCTCGCCAGCGGCAATCCCGTGCTTGACGCCACAGGTGCGCCTATCGCGCGTGCCAGCCTCGAACAGATACTGGCGCAGGCCGCCGGCGGCGGCGCGGCATGGCGGATCGAGCAGATGTGGTCGCCCTCGGATCGCAGCGCGGCGCTGCATTTCCGGGAAGCCGCGCCCTATCTGATGCAACTGGTCGATGGCCGCGCGGTCGTTCTCGACTATGGCATTCGCCAGGCTGACGGCACCTGGAAGCTCGCCTCGGATCCGGCGACGACTTATGCCACCAAGGCGGATATCCTTGCGCTGGCCCATACGACCGGGACCGAGTGGCGGAGCGAGGAGATTGGCTTCAATCCCTATGCCGCCCTCCCGGTTGATCGCATTGGCGTGCGCTTCACCGATGGTCAGGTGGTGGACTATACGGTCCAGGTCACGGATCAGGATGGCACATTCTATGTCTGGGCCCGCAATCTCGACCGTGCGATCCAGCTGGAATGGAAGACCGGCGACAGTCGTGAATTCGTCTTACGCAACTACGCGATCGATTTCGATCATCTCGATGAAACGGTGGCGTCGGACAATTCGACATACCGGGTGGAGATGCTTACCCCGGCGCAGTTCCACTTCGCGACGAGCCTAGGCGGGATCGACTTCCAACCTGAGATGCTGACCGCGACGCTGGATAATGCGACCGGGCACATTGCTTACGCTGTAGGACCGACCGGCAGCGCTAACCTGTCGACCGATCCATCGAAATATGTCTCGGGCATCAATACGATGATCGATCTGCTCCAGCCGGTGATGGAGCAATATGTCGTCACCTCGCGGCGTTTCGCGGTGCGTTTGGCGCTGCAAGGCGGGCTCCACTCGTTCATGCAGGGTTTCACCTATGACGTGGCGAGCGACAGCTACAAGCCGGTCGATGTCGTCGATCCCGACGTTCCCGGCCGCATGGTCAATCGCGAGCTGGCGCCGCTGTTCGAGGCGATCTTCCGCGCCGCGCCGACGAGCAATGCCAATGACGCGGTGCTCGATTACCTAACCCAGTGGAACGACCTGCTCTGGCAGATATATCCGGACTATAAGCCGTCCACCGCGACCAATCTGTCGGGAAGCTCGATCCCGATCGACCAGGCCTACATCATGCAGATGCTGGTCGCCGCCTATGATAGCGTCGGCGTCGATCTCGATATCCGCGGCGTCGCGCACGCGCTCTCGGTCGATGAGACGCGGGTCGTGACGCACGCGTCCAATGCGACCGTCGTGGACGGAACGACCAAGGGCGACTTCTTCGTGATGACCGGGGGCGACCAGACCTACCGCGGCGGCATGGGGAACGACTATTATTTCGTCGGCCGTAACTCCGGCAACGACCTGATCTACGATCAGGATCTGGGCGACAATGACGAACTGCGTTTCACCGATGTCTATTCGGGTGACGTCAAGGCGGTGCGTGATGGTGAGGACCTGATCTTTACGATCGACGGCGGCGCACGGACGATTCGATTGACCGACCAGTTCCTTGGCGAACTCAACGACTATCTATCGAACGGCAAACAGTACCAGACCGGCGTGGATTCCATCGTCTTCGCTGACGGCACGGTCTGGGATCGCTTCCGCATGGCGATGGAAGTGCTCGATGTTGATCGAGCGATGGGCCAGTATAATGATGCTCTCTACGGTTCGGGCTCGGGCGACGTTCTGTGGGGCGGTCGCGGCAACGACTATATGTCGGGTGGCGCGGGCGGCGACTATTACATATACCAGCGCGGTGACGGCCAGGACGTCATCGACGATCAGGGGGCCTTCTCGTTCGGCGCGGTCAAGGCGGGGATCGATTTCCTGCGCTTCAAGGGCGACATCACCGCCAACGACCTTAAGCTCTACCGTGATGGCGCCAGCGACAATTTGCGCATCGTGCTGTTGGACAAGCAGGGTAATGAGACGACCGACACGATCGAGATCGTCGGCCAGTTCGGTGGCATTCGGACGGGGCTGGGCCTGTTCAAGGATGCGCTGGGCGGTAGCGACGGCCTCGATTATGTCGCGCCCAACCTCATCGAGCGCTTCATCTTCGATGATGGGACCAGCCTCGACTTCACGCAGATCGTCGAGCAGGTTCTGAAAAATGCCAAGACCGCGGGCGATGACGCAATCTACGGCCTCATCAGCAACAACACGCTCGACGGCGGGGCAGGCGATGATTTCCTGCAAGGCCGGGAAGGTGACGACACCTACATCTATGGCCGTGGCTACGGCCAGGATGTCATCATCGACAATGCCATCCCCGGCCTGTTCGATCCGCCGCAGCAGGATACGCTGAAGTTTGTCGATGGGCTGACCTGGAGCGACTTCGATTTCATCCGAGACGGCGCCACCGACACCCTGCGCATGCGGGTGAAGGGCACCACGGATGAAGTAACCTTAAGTGATTTCCTTGCCCAGATTCCGATCCTCGGTTTCACCAATATCATCGAGAATATCCAGTTCGCCGATGGGACCGTGTGGTCCTGGCAGAAGTTCGCGCAGCACTATATCGACGTCGCCAAGACCGACGCCAATGACATAATCTACGGTTATGACGAGCTGTCCGACGAGATCAACGGCGGATTGGGCGATGATACGCTGATCGGCTTCGGCGGCAACGATACCTATCATGTTGCGGCGGGCGAGGGGAACGACACCATCCTCGATTCCGCGGGCAACGAGCGGCTGCTCCTCGCCGGCATCGCCAGCACCGACGTCACCTTCTCGCGCACCGCGCTCGATCTCATCATAACCGTTACCGCCACGGGGCAGCGCATTACGCTGCAGAACCAGTATGTGCGCGATGGCGCGCAGACCTATGCGGTCGAGGACCTCGTCTTCACCGATCGCACGGTGTCGTTCCAGGATGTGAATCCGGAAGATCTCGATCTCATCGGGACCAATGGCGACGATACGATCACCGGCTCCAACTTCGCCGAGACGATCGACGGTCGCGGGGGGAACGATACGCTGATCGGCGGCGATGGTGGCGATACCTACAAGTTCGATGCCGGCTATGGCCAGGACGTGATCATCGACCGCCGCGTGCGCGCCGGCTGGCAAGACCGACGCGGCGTGCATGTGCCGGTGGACGATGTCGTCGAATTCGGCGGCGGGATCACCCGCAGCAATGTCGTTTTCACCAAGGACGGGAATGATCTCCTCATCTCCATCCATGGCCGTAGCGATACCCTGCGGATCCAGAACCAGTTCCGCGATGCCGAGGACGGGGTAGAGATCTTCCGTTTCTACGACGGCAGCCAGTTGACCATCGCCGATGTCGAGCAGCAGCTCCAGATCGCCGGCGGTAATCGCGGCGACAATGTGATCACTGGCCTGCCCAACCAGGCCAATGTGCTCGACGGGCGGCAGGGCGATGACACCCTGATCGGCGGCTATCAGGCGGACACCTATGCCTTCACTGCGGGCTATGGTTTCGACACCGTGATCGAGAAAGCAGACGCCGCAGGCGTGATCGACCGGGTGGTGTTCGGCGCCTCGGTTCAGCCGGAGGATCTGGAGGTCCGGCGTAACGGCAACGATCTTGTCATCGACCTCGGCAGCGGGCTCGATGTACTGACGATCGCTGGTGGCCTTGCGTCCACGCGGGTCGAGCGCTTCGAATTCGCGGACGGCACCGTCTGGTCGATCGACCAGGTGATCGACCGCATGCTGACGGGTGGGGCGGGTGACGATCATCTGATCGGCCTCGATAACCGCGACGATACGCTGATTGGCGGAGCGGGTTCCGATGCGCTCGAAGGCGGCCTGGGCAACGACACCTACCGCTTTGGCATCGGTGACGGCAGCGACAGCATTTCGGACAGCGGCGGCATCGACCGGGTGGTGTTCGGTGCGGGCATCACCGCCGAAGCGCTTACCTTCAGCAATATCGACGGCGACCTGTTGATCTCGCTCACCGGCACGCAGGATCGGCTTGCCATCTTGCAGGGCTATAGCGCGCGGCCGGTGGAGCGATTCGAGTTCGCCGACGGCACCGCGTTGACGATCGCTGAGGTGCGTGCCCGCGTCCTCGACGGTCTCTCGCTGACAGGGCAGAATTTGCTCGACGCGCGCGACCTACCCGCCGATGTCACTCTCAATCCGGGTACCGGCCATGACCGGGTCATTCTCACGGAAGGTGGCCGTATCGCCATCGATGCGCTGGGCGGTATCGACAGTGTCGAGATGCCTTCGGGTGTCAGCCATTCGACAGTCGTGCTGCAAGGCCATTCCGCGAGCGAGGCGGTGGTGCGCTTGTCGACCGTGGATTCGACCGATCTGATCGTCGCCTTCCCCGCGAACGGCGACCAGTTGATCGTGCGCGGCGGTCTTGGCGCGGGGACCCTGCCGTCGATCGAGTTTGCTGACGGCGTCGTCTGGGACGCGGCCACACTGGTCCAGGCATCGATCGCGGCGCAGCAAAGCGCGGGCGATGATACGGTTCTGGGTAGCGCACGCGACGACGCGATTGCGGGCGGAACCGGCGACGACATGCTGGTCGGTGGTGCCGGTAACGATACATATAGTTTCACGCGCGAAGACGGGCACGATGTAATCGAGGACTCGTCCGGCAGCGATACCCTCTCGATCAGCGGCTATCGTCCAGACGAACTCATCGTCTCGCAGATCGATCCGGCACGCGCCGAACTCCTGCTCTCCTTCGCGGACAGTAGCGACCAGATCGTGCTGCGCTACGCCGGCAACTGGAACGGCGTCGATGCGGTGCGTTTCTCCGACGGCACCACGCTGTCGTTGGCGGACCTGCGCGCTCGCCTTGTTGGCGCGGGGACGCCCATTACCGACCGGCTCACCGGGACTGGCGCGGCCGAGACATTCACAGGCGGCGCGGGTGATGACATCATCACGGGCGGCGGCGGGGCTGATATTTATCGCTTCGCTCGCGGTGATGGGCATGATCGGATCGAGAACCCGGGCACCGCTGATGGCTTGGGCACTCTGCAGTTCGGTCCTGGCATCGCGCTCTCCGATATTGCCGTGTCGCGCGATGCCGAGGGCAATCTCGTGCTGGCGATTTCGAGCAGCGATGACCGGGTAACGCTCGTTGATCCGGTGGGCGATACCGATGCAGTTGTCGGGACTATCGCCTTTGCCGACGGCACGAAGGTGACCTACCAGTCGCTTGCTGCCGGAATTGCTTCGACCGACCGCGACGATCATGTGATCGTCCCCGGTGATGTGTCGCGCCCGACCATCGGCGCGGAAATCTACGGTGGCCTGGGCAACGATATCGTCAAGGGTGGCAATGGCGCGGACGTCATCACCGGCGGCAAGGGCGACGATCTGCTCGAGGGCGCAAGCGGCGCCGATACCTATTTCTTCGCGCGCGGCGACGGTCAGGACATCATCGCTGATGTCGGCGCGAACGACGGCGCCATCGATACCGTGCGCTTCGCCGCCGGCATCGTGGCCGCCGACATCCGTATCCTCTCGGTTGGCCCGGTCGATCTCGTTATCGGCATTGCCGGTAGCGACGACCGCCTGACACTCAAGGACCAGTTCCGCGGCGGCGTGCAGAACACCGAGTTCGGCATCGAGCGTTTCCTCTTTGCCGACGGCACGACCTGGCAGATGGCCGATATCATCGCCCATGCCGCGACCGGCGGCACAGGCGATGATCGTATAGATTTTGGCGCGACGCTCGACATCACCGCCACGCTCGATGGCGCTGCGGGCGACGACGTGCTGAACGGCGGAATCGGCGATACCACCTATCTGTTCGGCCGCGGCTCGGGCCGCGACACGATCGCCGAGGGCGCCAACTGGTCCGGTTCGAACGATACGCTGCGGTTGGGCGCGGGGATCGTTGCAAGCGATCTGGTCGTGATTCGCAACGGCGCCGATCTTGTGCTGCGGATTGCCGGAACGGATGACCGGCTGACTATTACCGGCCAGGCCACGGCAGGCGCGCCTCCGGTCGATCATGTGATTTTCGCCAATGACACGCAGTGGAATGCCGCGGACCTCGCCGCTCGCGCACTTACTCCCGAGGCGGCCGAGCGCGTGCTGCATCCGGCGTCGAGCGCCAATCCATTCGCCGATCCGCTCTTTGCCGGTGCCGGCGGCAGTGGTGGCTCGGGCGCGAACACCGGATCCTCGACGATCGGGCTTGCGGTTCCCATCGCAACGGCCAGCGGACCGGTCGATGGCTTGACGACGCTCGGATCGGCCAGCGCTCTGGGCAATGGCGAATATCAGCTGACCCCTAATGGCAACTGGCTGTCCGGGGCGGTCTGGGGACAGGTCGATCTTGCGCACGATCTTACTTGGACTACGCAGATGTTCTTCGGTGCCGATGAAGGCGGCGCTGACGGAATGTCGTTCGCGCTGCAGGCACAGGGTGCGGGCGTTCTTTCCGGTTCGGGCGGCGGCGGCCTCGGCACCTTGGTCAACGGCTCGTTTGGCATCCGCTTCGATACTTATCCATACGGCGAGCCGGGTGACTATAGCCAGGCCGTGGTTAACGGCGCGATCGGCGATACCGGCTTTGATCCCTATCATGTCTTTCCGCAGTTCGAGGACGGCGCCTGGCACGATGTGGTGATCGGCTGGAACGCCGCCACCAGCACCTTGTCGTGGTCGATCGACGGGGTTGCGGTGGGTTCCAAGACCTACGACGCGGTCGGCCAGTTGTTCGGCGGCAACCCGCAGGCCTGGTTCGGTTTCGGCGCGGCCACGGGCGGCGCGAGCAACGATCAGCGCGTGCGTATCCTGTCGGTCGGCGCGACCGCGGAGACCGGCGTGGATCCTGCCACGATCGGCACTGTCGATGCGATCGGTTCGGGGCTCTACGCGCGCCATCTCGCCGGTTCTGCCGCGCAGAACGAATATGACGTCTTCGTTCCCGCCTCGGTCTGGGGCGATCACGTCGATACGATCACCAATTTCCATGCCGGTGACCAGGGCGATGCGCTCAACATCACCACCGCACAGGGGCTTTCCGGTTCGATCGCGGTTCGCGGCGAGAATGGGGATTCGGTCATCTATTTCATGCCCGCGGGGAGCGCCAATCTGGCCCAGGGGCGGCAGCTGTTGCGGCTGGCGGGAATTTCCCCGGCCAGCCTTACCGCCGCCAATTTTGCGGGCGGCCCCTTCACCGTGGCGGCCGACCAGACGATTTCCGGAACCGGTGGCGTCGATACGCTGGCCGGAAGCTGGGGCAACGACACGATTTACGGGTCATGGGGCAATGACCGGCTGAGCGGACGCGGCGGCAACGACACGCTTTATGGCGGCGGCGACAATGACGTCTATGTCTTCAACCTGGGCGATGGCCAGGACACGGTCATCGACCGGCGCGACGATTGGGATTTCTACAGTGGCGGCTATGACGCCATCGAGTTCGGCGCAGGGATCAGCTGGGACATGCTCAGCTTTTCGGTCTCGGGCAATGATCTCACGATCCGCATCAATGGGACGAGCGATCAGATCCGGATCGTGGGCGGCTTCCGCAACGACAATTACCGGGTCGAGGAACTGCGCTTTGCCGATGGATCGGTGAAGAGCTACGCCGCGATCATGGGTGTATTGTCGACTGGCGGTGCGGGCGACGATTCCCTGGTGGATGATACAGGCTCGAACACGCTGACCGGCGGCGCTGGCAACGACACGCTCTCGGGATATTGGGGCAATGATCGGCTCGTCGGCGGTACCGGCAATGATACGCTCTACGGCGGCGGCGATAACGATGTCTATGTGTTCAATCTGGGCGATGGCCAGGATACGGTCATCGACCGGCGCGACGATTGGGATTTCTACAGCGGCGGCTATGACGCCATCGAGTTTGGCGCGGGCATCAGCTGGGACATGCTCAGCTTCTCGGTGTCGGGCAATGACCTCACCGTTCGCATTAACGGGACGAGCGACCAGATTCGGATCGTCGGCGGCTTCCGCAACGACAATTACCGGGTCGAGGAGCTGCGCTTCGCCGATGGATCGGTGAAGAACTACGACGCGATCATGGGCGTGTTGTCGACCGGCGGCGCTGGCGATGATCTGGTGGTCGATGATAGCGGTTCGAGCACATTGACCGGCGGGGCCGGCAACGACACGCTGTCGGCATATTGGGGCAATGACCGGCTCATCGGCGGCACCGGCGACGACACGCTCTATGGCGGTGGTGGCGACGATGTCTATGTCTTCAACCTGGGCGATGGCCAGGACACGGTCATCGACCGGCGCGACGATTGGGATTTCTACAGCGGTGGCTATGACGCCATCGAGTTCGGCGCGGGCATCAGCTGGGACATGCTCAGCTTCACCGTGTCGGGTGACGATCTCACCGTTCGCATCAATGGGACGAACGATCGTATCCGGATCGTGGGCGGGTTCCGTAACGACAATTATCGGGTCGAGGAACTGCGTTTCACCGACGGTTCGGTCAAGACCATTACGGACATCCAGGCAGCGATGGCTCAGGCATCGACCGGTGTTCTGGTGCAGGGCCATGTCACATCGAACCGCATCCAGGGCGATTCGATCGATGAAACCATCGACGGACGGGCTTATACGACTGGAGCGGTTCTCGATGGCGGCGCGGGCGACGACATCCTTCTGGGCGGCGTCGGTGACGACGACCTGACCGGTGGTTTTGGCGACGATTCGCTCAGAGGTGACCTCGGAGCGGACATTTATCGTTTCTCCGCCGGTTTTGGTCAGGATGCGATCTCGGAATCGCGGAACAATGGTGCGGTCAACGTCATAGCGTTCGACGCCAGCATAGATCCGGCATCGTTGCGGCTCGAAGTCTATGGCCAGCCTGTACTGGACGATGGCTTCCCGAGGATCGGCTACGGCAATCTTTTCATTGCGGGTAGCGACGATCGTATCAGCGTCGATTTCGATGCCATCCGCGAAATCCGTTTTGCCGACGGGACCGTGCTCGACCGTTCGGCGATGTTCGATCTCGCCTCACAGCCCCGGCCCGAGGGCACGAATATCTACTACTGGCAGAATCCGACGGACGACACGCTCACCGGTGCCGCCACCGATGACTGGCTCTACGGCTATGACGGCAATGACACGCTGATCGGCGGTGGCGGCAACGACAGCCTTTACGGTGGTGATGGTGACGACGTCCTGATTGGCGGGACTGGCGACGACGTCCTCCAGGGCGAGGGCGGAGCTGATGTCTACCGTTTCTCGGCGGGTTGGGGTCATGATAAGATCACTACCGGCGAGGATGTCACTGTCGAAGGGCTAAACGGGGTTGGGCTCGATTGGATCGAGTTTGACGCCACGGTGAACGCTGCCGACATCGTCATCGAACGCGGCGTGATCAACCGCGGGAATGGCTGGACCGACAATTACAGCATGTTCCTGCGCGATACCGCGACCGGCGACGTTATTGAGATAGCCTATGCTCGCGCCTTCTGGGGCGCGCAGCAGGTTGCCGGCGTCCGCTTCGCCGATGGGACGGAATGGACCGGCGCCTATCTCGACGCGCATGCCGTGACGACCGATGGCATTGATCTCTACAGCGGCGGTGCCAGCGCCGACACGCTAACCGGCACCGATTCGACCGATTCGCTCGATGGCGGCGCACTGGACGATGTGCTCTTGGGCGGGGGCGACAACGATTTCCTCTATGGCGGGGACGGGAATGACGTTCTGACTGGCGGTGCAGGCCGGGATTACCTCGAGGGGGATCGAGGCAGCGACATCTATCGCTTTGCCCCTGGTTTTGGCACCGACGAGATATGGGAAGAGCGCGAGACGGGTTCGGTCAATCGTATCGAGTTCGAAGCCGGGATAAACGCTGCCGATATCGCGGTCGAAATCGCACCCGATGGGCAGAGCCTGCTGCTTCGTTCGCTGGTCTCCGACGATTCGATCCTGATCGACAACGCCTATACCGATGCCACTTTCGGCGTCGATGAGGTCTCATTTGCCGATGGGACCATTTGGACCCAGGCGCAGCTCGTCGCGATGGCGGCACCCGCGCCGGGCATCATGCTGTCGGGTGATGCCACCGACCAGACGCTGACTGGTAGCGCCTTCGCTGACCAGATTAATGGCGGCGATGGCAACGAGACGATTGATGGTGGTGCGGGCCGAGACAGCATCGATGGCGGAGCGGGTGATGATTCGATCACCGGCGGAGCTGGCGATGACTTCCTGCGCGGCAATGCCGGCAACGATACCTATCATTTCGGCATGGGGATGGGTTCGGACCAGCTGTCGGTTTCGGATTTCAACCCGGGCGAACACAACACGATCGCGTTCGACGCCTCGATCGATCCGAACGACGTGCGCATCCGCCGCATGAGCAATGCCTGGGAAGGCGAATGGCTGATCACCTTCGAGGGCAGCAACGACGAAATCGACCTGTGGAACCTGAACGAAGCGGACACCATCACCTTCGCCGATGGCACGGTATGGACCTATGCCGATTTCCAGGCGCATGTGCTGCCGTCGGGCGGTGTCGATCTGACCGGTGACACCGGAAGCGATTTTATCGGCACCTCGGGGTGGGACCGCTTCTATGTGCCCACGGCCAACGCGGCGCTGATGCGTGGCCTGGCTGGCGATGACGAACTCCATGGCAATGCGGGCGACGACACGCTCGATGGCGGCAGTGGAAACGATCTGCTTGAGGGCGGAGCCGGGTCGGACAGCTATCTCTTTGCTTCCGGTTTCGGGCAAGACCGCATTATCGAGCAGTCCGGAAATCCTGGCACCAGCCATATCGTATTCGATGCTTCGATCACCACCGACCAGGTGGTGATCGAGGGCTTTGGCTGGGGCGGTGTCGAGGGCGGTTCATTCAACTGGACGGACAGCTGGATCCGTATTTCCGGGACCGAGGACCGCATCACCTTTGCTAATGGTCTTGTCGGACAGGATTTCGACATCCGCTTCGCCGATGGGACGGTCTGGACTGCGGCGGACATCAGCGCGCGGATCGGGCTCGCGCCTGACGGCCTTTATCTCGAGGGCGATCAGGGCGGTGCGCCGCTCACCGGGGGCGATGGCGACGATTCGATCTATGGCGGTGCTGCGGCCGAACAGATCCTCGGCAAGGGCGGCGCGGACTATATCAACGGCGGCGGCGGCGCCGACTATATCGATGGCGGGGCGGGCGACGATTATATCCGTACCTATGGGACGGAAGGCGCGACTTTGCTCGGTGGGTCCGGGAATGATACGATAGACGGCAGCCAAGGCGCGGATATCATCGTTGGCGGGACCGGCGACGACTATCTTTATGGCGGTTCCGGCAGCGACACATACCAGTTCAGCGCCGGGTTCGGCGAGGACTGGGTTTCCGATTACGCCAATACCGGAGCCGACGGCCAGCCCGATCGCAACGTCATAGAATTCGATGCGACGGTCGATCCGGCTTCTATTTCGGTTGTCTCCACCCGCTCCGATCTCTGGGGCGCCTTCTACCTGTCGTTCGGCGATAGCGGCGACCGCCTCTGGATCGACCGGTACGCGCATCAGCCTGCAGCGGTGGAGGTTCACTTCGCCGATGGGACCATCTGGTCAGCAGCCGATCTCGAATCCCGTATCAGCTATGTGCCCAGCGCCACCGTCACGTCCGCTGCAGCGGGGGATACGATTACCGGGACCGCAGGCAGCGACACGCTCGTCGGCACCTCTGGTCCGGACGTCATCACAGGCGATTCCGATATTGCCTGGCAGGCGACCGGTCCCAATCTGCTTGTGAACGGCAGCTTCGAGCAATCGGGCGACAGCGCAACCGGGCAATGGTGGGGTACGAACGGGCCGACGCTTCCAGGCTGGACCCGGATCGACGGCAACCAGGCTTCGTCGGTTCCCGCGTTCGAACAGGTCAACAATGGCTATAACGGCATCTATACCCGTGACGGCAGCGCGCACTGGCTCGATATGGATGGCGATCCAAGCTATGCGGGCAGCAGCAACCTGACGATCGCGCAGGATGTGACGGGCCTGACCGCAGGTGAAACGCTGTTGCTCTCCTTCGACCATGCCAATGGCTTCTGGTGGGGCAGCACGTCCGGCGGATTCGATGTGCTGTGGAACGGCGCGGTGGTCGCGAGTTTCACCGATCCCAACACGGCGATGCTGCAGACCGGGCTCACGCTCGTTGCAGGCGGCGGAACGGATCGTCTGGCCTTCCGGGCGACGGGCTCTCCCGATGGCGTCGGCGCGGCGCTCGACAATGTGGTGCTAACACGCGCGCAGCAGGTGGTGGTGCCAAATGGCGCCGGTGACGACCGTATCGATGCAGGCGCGGGCGCCGATCTCGTCTATGCTGGCGGCGGCGATGATAGCGTTTCCGGGGGCGACGGCGCTGATACGCTCTTCGGCGAAGCGGGCAACGATACGCTGGCCGGTGACGCGGGCAACGACATACTCATCGGTGGCACCGGCAACGATATGCTCCAGGGCGGGGCCGGGAACGACACCTACCGCTTCGCCGTCGGCGACGGGCAGGACACGATCAACGACACCCAGGGTGTCGATACGATCGCCTTTGGCGCGGGGATCGATCCTGCGGCACTGACCATCCAAACACTGTCGGATGGTACGACGCTGCTCGTGACCATCGCGGGGATCAACGATCGCCTCACGATCCAGAACGGCGTCAATGGCGAAAGCGGCGGTATCGCCCGCATGACCTTCGCGGACGGCACGGTCTGGGCTTTTGCCGACATTGCCGGCCGCTTCCAGACCCCGACCGCCGGGGATGATCGCATTGTCGGCACCGGGGTGGTGGAGACCCTGCATGGCGGTGCAGGCAACGATACGCTTCAGGCCGTAGGCAGTGGTGATACGCTGCTCGGCGAGAGCGGTGACGACAGGCTTTACGGCAGTTACGGCAACGATACGCTGGCAGGCGGCACGGGCAACGATATGTTGAACGGTAGCTATGGCGACGATGTGTACCGCTGGGGCCGGGGCGACGGCGCCGATACGATCGTCGATGATGGCGGGACCGACCGGATCGAACTTGGCGCCGGCATCGCGCCATCGGACCTGTCGGTTTTCGTCAATGGCGGCGACTATGTACTCCGGCTGATGCACAGCGGCGAGACGCTGACCTTGTCCGGCATGGCCAGCGATTCCTGGCGCGCCATCGAAAACGTCCGCTTCGCCGACGGCACGGTTTGGACGGCCTCCGATCTTGCCGCGCGCACGCTTTCGGGCACCGCGGGCGATGATGTGCGCAACGGCACCGCCGGGGCCGACACGATCGCTGGTTTTGGTGGCAATGACCGGCTCTCCGGGCAGGATGGCGACGACGTGCTTGATGGCGGCGCGGGTGACGATACGCTGACCGGCGGCAAGGGTGCGGACACTCTGATCGGGGGAACCGGCAGCGATGTCCTCATCGGCGGAGCGGGCGGCGATACCTACCGCTTCGCGGCGGGTGACGGCGTCGATGTCATCGACGATCGCGGAGACGCAGACTCGGTGGATGTATTGCAGATCGACGGCTATGCGCTTGCCGATGTGCGCTTTGGCGGGGCAGGTGACGATCTGGTGATCCGTTTCACCGGCAGCAGCGATGTACTGACGGTGAAGAACGGCCTTTCCACGCAGCCGATCGAGCAGGTTCGCGTGGGTGCGGCCACCCTCTCGCTCTCCGACGTGCAGGCGCGGCTGGTGGATGACGTCGCGGTCGCCGGGCTGTTTGTGACCGGTACGGCTGGGGACGATGTGCTGACCGGTTCGGCCACAGGCGACTATCTCTCCGGCGGCGATGGCGCCGACACGATCGACGCCGGTGCGGGTGACGACATCATCGCTGGTCTGTCCGATGATCAGTTCGTTGACCAGCTCACCGGCGGCGCGGGCCGCGATGTGTTCGAATTCCTCTCCGTGCGCGAGGGCGTGACGCCCGTGGTCGCCGACGTCATCACCGATTTCCAGGCCGGTGCGGGCGGCGATGTCATTCGGCTGCGGACGGGCAATCCCAATCCGTTCGAGGGCGGGGCACTGCGGCTGACGCAGGAGGGCGCGGACACGCTGGTGGTGCTGCGCGGTACTCTGGGTCCGGTCCAGACGTTGCTGCGATTGACCGGGGTGACAGCCACTGCGCTGACCGCGGCCAATTTCGACGGCGTGCCGATCGCGATCGACAATTCGATCTCCATTGCGGACACCGATGCCGGGCATGTTCTGGATGGCAGTCCGCTTGACGACCGGATCTTCGGCAATGGCGGGGCCGATACGATCCATGGCTATGCCGGCAACGATCGGCTTGCGGGGGGCGCCGACAATGACGTCATCGACGGCGGCTTCGGTAACGATCTGATCGCGGGGCAGGAGGGCGATGATGTTCTCACCGGTGGTGCGGGCAGCGACATCCTCTCCGGCAGCAGCGGCGATGATATCCTGACCGGCGGCGGCGATAGCAGCTCGGCGAGCGATATCGACACCTATCAGGGCGGCGAGGGTGATGATCGCCTGAACGGCGGCATCGGCACCGACATTTACCGGTTCGCGCGCGGTGACGGGCGTGACACGATTACCGATCTGGGCGGAGCCGACCGGATTGAATTCGCGGCAGGAATCGCCGCTGCTGACGTCACTGTGCGGCAGGACGGCAGCGACATCCTCCTTACCCTTTCGAACAACGGCGGATCGATCCGGTTTATGGGTGCAGCGATCGGCGGCACGACCGCGATCGAGACCGTGGTCTTTGCCGACGGCACCAGCTGGAACTGGAACGACGTCCTTACACGTTCGATGGCAGGAACGACTGGCGACGACATAGTGCGTGTCGTTGGCAGCGCTACAAGTCTTTCCGGCCTTGCTGGCAATGATAGCCTGACCGGCGGTGCGGGCGACGACACACTGACCGGTGGCACCGGCGACGATCGCCTTGCGGGCGGCGCAGGCAATGACAGCTATGTGTTCGCGCGTGGCGACGGTCAGGACCTGATCACTGACAGCCAGGGCGTCAACACGCTGGCTTTCTCTGCTGGAATCGCCACGGGCGATGTGCGCGTCGTCACGGGTCCGGCGAACCTGGTGCTCGAGATCGTGGGCACCGGCGATCGCATCGATCTTGGCGGTCCGGCCACGCCGGGCATGGGCGTTTCGCGCGTCACCTTTGCCGATGGCACGGTGTGGAGCGAGGCGACGCTGATCGCACTTGCTCGAGCGGCAAGCACAGGTGCTGACATCGTCCGTGGGGACGACCTCGACAATGTCCTGGCCGGCGGAGCCGGCGACGATCTCCTCTTCGGATTTGGCGGCGCCGACGATCTCGATGGCGGTGCGGGTGACGACCGGCTCGAAGGCGGCCTGGGCGACGATATCTATCGCTTTGCCGCCAATAGCGGGCATGACCGGATCGCCGACGCCGGGGGCGCCGATATATTGACGTTGGGCGCGGATATCATGCCGACCGACATCGCGGTCGAGCAGAGCCGTGACGGTGCGGACCTGACGCTGGTCGTGCGTTCCACTGGCGCGCGCGTCACCATCGAGAACGCGCTCGGCACGGGCCGGATCGAGACGGTGCGTTTTGCCGATGGCACCAGCTGGAGCGTGGAGGACCTCCTGGCCCGCACCGCGACAATCGGCGACGATTGGCTGACCGGAGACAGCGCCGCCAACATCATGGCGGGCGGCCTGGGCGACGATCACCTCGTCGGCGGCGCGGGCGACGATATCTACCGCTATACGCGCGGCGACGGTAGCGATGTGATCCTCGACGGTTCAAACTCGTCTGCCGACCGGCTTGAGATCAGCGGTTATGCGCCAAGCGAGATCAGCTTCCACCGCTTGGGCGCGGACAGCGACGATGTGGCGGTGCGCTTTGCTGGCAGCAGCGACCAGATTATCATCGCGAACGCGCTCGCGGGCCAGTTCGCCGGGATCGAGACCATCGCGCTGGCCGACGGGACGAACTGGTCGGTCGCACAGCTGCGCGCGCTCGTTGTCGCAGGGCTGGGGACCAACGGCAACGATACCGTAATCGGTACGGGCGGCGATGACCGGCTTGCCGGCGGCAAGGGTGACGATTTGCTGGTCGGCGGCACGGGTAACGACAGCTATGTCTACGCCCGCGGCGATGGGGATGACCGGATCGATGCCTTCGGTTCGGGAACCGATACCGTCGAGCTTTCCGACTATAACCCCGGCGACGTGGTTTCGGCGGTGCGCGGCGGACCTGACAGCAATGACCTCGTGATGACCTTTGCCGGGTCGGGAGACCGATTGGTGCTGGTCGATGCGCTGGCGAATGGCAATGCCGGAGGCAACACGCTGGCCGTGCGCTTCGCTGATGGCACGATATGGAACCGCGACGCCATGCGGGTTCGCGCGCTGTCCGATATCGACGGCAGCGGCGACGACAATGCCTATGGTTTCGACGGCTCAGACAGCTTCGCCGCACGGCCGGGCGACGATCTGCTCGCTGGCGGCGCGGGGGCGGATACCTATTTCTTCGCGCGCGGATCGGGCCACGATACGGTCAACGATCTCGGCGCCGATGCGGTCACGGACACGATAAGGCTGACGGGCATCGCCTCGACCGAAGTCAGCGTCGAACGGCTCTACAGCGGCAGCGGGGCAGTGATGTTCCGCATTGCCGCTGACAATGCCGACAGCCTGACGGTCTTCAACGCGCTCTCGACCAATCACACCGGAATCGAGCGCTATGAATTCGCCGATGGCGTTGTTTGGACCCAGGACACGATCCGCCAGCTCCTCGACAACCATGCGCCGGTGGCCGCCGATGACGGCTTCTTCACCGTGATTACCGGCAATGAGCTGATGATCCGCGCCAGCGACGTGCTGCGCAACGATTTCGATGCCGATGGCGATGCCTTGCGCCTCGTCGGCGTCGATGGCGGCGCGAACGGGATTGCTACACTGGATTCGCAAGGCAATATCCGCTTCACCGCGACAGGTGGGTTCTACGGCGCGACGGCGGTGACCTATACGCTGGCCGATGGACGCGGCGGTTTCGACACCGGCTCGATCGACCTGCGCGTCCGCCCAGTCGCCACCGCGCGGCCCGATGACGGCTTCACCGTGGCCGAGGACGGTTCGCTGGTCGTCCGCGTCGAACGCTTGCTGGCGAACGATCTCGACGGCGACCGCATGGTCGTGGGTCAGGTGACCGGTGCCCAGCATGGCTCGGTCGCGCTGTCGAGCGACGGCAACATTACCTTCACGCCCGATGCCGACTATAACGGGCCCGCGCAGTTCGATTATGTGGCGAACACGCCCGAAGGTGGCCGCGCACAGGCGACCGTCTCGATCACCGTTACCCCGGTCAACGATGCGCCGGTGGCGCGCGGCGAGCGTGTGGCAGGTGCGCCCGAGGGCAGCAGCTTCACGATTGCTCCGGCGACCTTGCTGGCCAACGATAGCGATGTCGATCATGACACGCTCAGCATTGTCGAGGTTCGTTCGAACGCGCAAATCGCGGTGTCGCTCGGAACGGACGGGCTGATCCACGTGACCCCGGCCGATTATTTCTGGGGCGAGGCCGGGTTCGACTATGTCGTCTCCGACCCGAGCGGCCTGACTTCGGTCGCGCACACCTCCTTCACGATCGATCCGGTCAACAACGCACCCGAGCCGCAGGATGATCGCTTCGAGACCACCGACACCGGCCTGCCGATCCTGGAGGATAATCCGATCGTGATCGGCCCGGAGCGGCTGCTCGCGAACGATATCGAGCATGACGGCGATCCGATGCGCGTGAGCGCGGTGGGCGCGACCCATGGCGGCAGCGCGCAGTTGCTCGACAATGGCACGGTGCTGTTCCTGCCCGCGGGCGACTTCAACGGCGAGGCCTGGTTCGACTATCAGGTCAGCGACGATCATGGCGGATCGGGCTGGGCCCGCGCCACACTGGTCTACCAGGCGGTGAACGATCGCCCGGTCGCCCAGGACGACAATGCCGGTACGCAGGGCCTTGAGTTCCTTACGGCCGACGAGGATACGGTGATCGAGATTCCGATCATCGAGCTTCTCAAGAACGACTTCGATCCCGAAGGCTTCCAGGTCCAGTTTGAAAGCGCGGGCGGCGCCATCCATGGCGACATCGCGCTGACCGATCACGGCACGATTCTGTTTACCCCGGACGCCGATTATTTTGGCGATGCGAGCTTTACCTACCTCGTTTCCGACAATCTCGGTGCGGTAGACGGGGCAACCGTGCGACTCCACTTCAATGCGGTGGGTGATGCACCGCCGGTTGCACGGCGCGACGTCATCTATGTGAACGAGGATGTTCCGTTCACGATCCCGATCTCGGCGCTCCTCGCCAATGACAGCGACATTGATCTCGATCCGCTGAGCTTCGTCTATTGGCGCTATGTTAAAGAACATGATTTGTTCGCCTTCGGTGGTGATGCTGGACAGCCCGCCAATGGCACGATCGAGTTTGACGCTGACGGTAATCTGCTCTTCACGCCGAACCGCGATGCCAGCGTGTCGGGCGGATTCGTCTATGCCGTGACAGATAATGCCCAGGGTACGACGGAGGGATATGTCGATATCGTCATCGTTCCCACGAACGACGATCCGACCGCTCAGGACGATCCTGGTTTCGTGACTCCGCTTGATGTGCCGTTGGTGATGCGGGTCAGCGACCTCCTCGCCAACGACTATGACATCGAGCAGGCCGATCATGACGGCGACGGCCATATCGACGACATTCTCAGCAATCCCAATCGCGCGCATCCGGCCTTTGTCGGCGTGGTGGCGGTCTGGTCCGCCGACCAGTTGGCCTTGGGCAATCGGGTCAGCGCCGGGACCGCCGATGTGGTGGACTGGGACGGACAGAAGTTCGTTGCCGTGCATTTCGCCGACGGGTTCACGGGGCAGGTTGCGGTCGAATATACGATTGCCGACGAACAGGGCGCGACCGATACCGCCTTTGCCTATGCCACCGTGGCCGATTTCTATTCGGGCACGCTGGGCGGCACCAGCTATACCGATTACATCCTCGGCAATTCGCGCGACGAGACCATCCGTGGCCAGGGCGGCAACGACTGGATCATGGCCGGTGCCGGTAACGACACGCTGTTTGGCGGTGCGGGCAACGACCGTATCGAGGGCGGCGATGGCGATGACTGGATCGAGGGCGGCGCGGGCGCGGACACGCTGATCGGTGGCGCGGGCTTCGATACCGTGACCTTCGCCAATTCACTGGTCGGCCTGCGCGCCGATCTCGAATCGCGGGTCGGTCAGGCCGGCGAGGCGCAGGGTGATACGTTCGCCGGGATCGAGGCGCTCATCGGTTCGGCCTTTGACGACATCCTGGGCGGGGATGGCGCGGATAACCGGCTTGAAGGCGGTGCCGGTAACGACCAGCTCGAAGGGCGTGCTGGCGCTGACACGCTGTTGGGCGGCGCGGGCGATGACTGGCTTTCGGGCGGCGCGGGCGCTGACCTGATCGACGGCGGTACGGGGATCGACACTGCTGATTATAGCTTTGGCAGTGTCGGCGTGCAGATCTCGCTGGCGGCGGGAACGGCCACGGGCGGCGATGCGACAGGTGACGTGCTGATTGGCATTGAGAATCTGACCGGCACCGATGCGGCCGACCAGCTTGAGGGTGACGGTGGGGCCAATACCCTTGTCGGTGGGCGCGGGGACGATATATTGATCGGCGGCGACGGCAATGATGTGCTGATCGGCGGCCACGGGGCGGATACGCTCATCGGCGGCAATGGCGTGGACGTGGCCGATTATACGCTTTCGGCCGAGGGCGTGACCATCGACATGGCGGACGGCAGCGCCGGTGGCGGCGATGCGCTGGGCGACAGCTTCAGCGGCATCGAGATCGTCCAGGGCTCTTATCAGGACGACACGATCCGCGGCGATGCCGGGGACAACATCCTGCGCGGCGGACGTGGCGCGGATATCATCGATGGCCGCGGCGGCTTCGACACCGCCGATTATTCGGTGGCTGACGAGGGCGTGACGGTCGATCTCGGTACGGGCCTCGGCAGCGGTGGCGAAGCGACGGGCGACCAGCTCTTCAACATCGAGAAGCTGGTCGGCTCGCTCTGGGCAGACGTCCTGCGCGGTTCGGCGGGAGACGACTGGTTCCAGGGGCTGCGCGGCGACGACATGATTTCGGGCGGGGCCGGATCGGACAGCTATCTGTTCGGCTTCGACGATGGCCATGACACGATCATCGAGCAGGGCGCTGAAAGTGACGAGGACCGGTTGGTGCTCGCCTCGGCACTGCGCCCCGCCGACGTCTCGGTGCTGCGCGAGGGCGATGATCTCGTGCTCGAATTCGAGCGGCAGGACGGTTTCCTGGTCGATACCGTGCGGGTGAAGGATCATTTCCTCGGCCGCGCCACGGGCATCGAGGACGTGGTCTTTGCCGACGGCACCAACTGGGACCGCGCGAAGCTCGATGAACTCCAGCATCTCGGACGCCTCAATGCCGCCGACGATGTCATCAACTTTGCCTATGAGGATGTGCCGGTCGTGATCGATCCGGCAATGCTCACGGCCAACGACACGGTAGACGGTGCCGGTCTGCAACTGACCTTCATGGGCGTCAGCAACCCGCTACATGGCAGCGTGCAGGTGCTGGCCGACGGCAGGATCGCGTTCCGCGGCGACCCCAACTATAACGGCAAGGCCTTCTTCAACTACACGGTACACGATCAATATGGCCGCGAATCCACCGCACGCGCCGAAGTGCGGCTGACGCCGGTGAACGATGCGCCGACCGCGGTTGCCGATCCGCTGGTTACCGGCGTCGAAGACGAACTGATCTATATCCGGCTCGATAACCTCCTTGCCAATGACTTCGATGTTGATGGCGCCGATCAGGGTCTGCACATCGTCGGCATCAAGCCGTTGGACAATGCCGCCGGTCAGCCGCTTGATGCCTATAGGTCGGACTCCGACGGCTTCATGCTGGAGGGCAGCGGGGTCGCGGGCAAGATCGAGGGCGGCTATCTCGTCCTCAAGCCGCGTCCCGATTATTTCGGCGCGGCGGGCTTCCAGTATATTCTCGCCGATGAACTGGACGCGACCTCGACCGCCAGCGTCGAAATCTACATCACCCCGGTCAACGATGCGCCGCGCGCGACCGGCACGCAGCACAGTGTCAGGCTGGGAACCTCGGCTACGGTCTCGGTCGCCGATGTGCTCGGCCAGACCTATGACATCGAGGGCGATGCCGTCACCTTCGTGGGCCTGCATCCTGGCGCGGACGAAAACGCCGCGAACAATGGCGCTGTCACCTATGATCCGGCCACCGGCACGATCGTGTTCACGCCGGCCGCGCTCGGCTTTGCCAGCTTCGATTATGAGGTGATCGATGCGCGCGGCGCGGCGACGACGCTTTCCTATAATTTCAAGGTCCGTCCGCTCAACGATCCGCCCCGGGCCAATGCCGATTATGGCCTGCGTACGCTGCAGAACGAGGTTCTGGTCATCGACCCGGCATCGCTGTTGGCCAACGATACGGATGAAAATGGCGATGTCCTGACGCTGACCTCGATCTCGCGCTTCGCCCAGCATGGCAAGGTACGCCTTCGCGATGACGGCATGATCGAGTTCCGTCCTGTGGCCAATTATAATGGCGGCGACGGCTTCGACTACACTATCACCGATGGGCGCGGCGGATTCTCGACCGCCCATGTTTCGATCACCGTGATGCCGCACAATGGTGCCCCTGAATTGCGAAACGATCAGGTGAGCGGGCTGGAAGATCAGCCGCTCTTCGTGATCCCGGGCGAGGCTTTCGGCAACGATCTCGATCCCGAAGGCGATGTGATCTTCTTCCACACGGTCAATATACTGGGTGTGGTTGATCATCGCTTCCTCTCAGGCAACTTCACCGTCGAAGCGCGGATGGCGGATGGCTCGGCCCTTGCGTCCTGGCTCTCGTTCGACCCGGCGGCGATGCGTCTTTCGGGAACCGCACCGGCAGGCACGACCGGGCCGGTCTCGGTCGATATCTGGGTAACGGACCCAGCCGATGGCCGCGTGTTCAACTATCGCGCCGACCTCTCTGCCGATGCGCTGGCAACCGGCGTGACCCTGCGCGACCAGGTCCTCAAAGGCTATGAAATCCGCGCGCCTTTTGCCGTGGATTTCAAGTTCGGCGCCAACGACCTCGATGCGGCGACCGGCGTTTCCGCGAGGCTGGCGGATGGTTCGGCCTTGCCCGGTTGGCTGGCGTTCGATGCTGCGACGCTGCGCTTTACCGGCACGCCGCCGCTCGGCACGCCGGACACTATCGCTGTGACGTTGACCTTCACCCATCCGGCGCCCGATGGCGGCGCGCCGCTGACGCGCACCGACACGGTCAGCCTTGCCATGGCCGATCTCGCTGCGGGCATTACCTATGACAGCCACCTGGCACTGTTCGATCCGAAGCATGGCACGGTCAACGCCGCGCTGATCGGCGACCGTCCATTGCCCGACTGGCTGCGCTTCGATGCCGCCACCCGCAGCGTTGCGCTCTCCGGCTTCGATCCCGAGGCAGGCGATCAGCCCGTGCGCTTGCAGGTCGTGTTCACGCCCGCGCCGCGCACGCTGCCTGATGGCACGGTGGCGACCAGCAATCGCGGCTTCACGCTGGAATTCCTGATCGATCCGCATGGCGATCTTGCCAGCGAACTCGCTGGTGTGAACAGCGTTCTGGCGGGCGATCCTTATTTCACTGCGCTGGGTATGTTCGCTGTCGATCTCCATGGCGCGGGCGCAATTACAGCCACGCGCGAAAGCGGTGCGCCGCTGCCGTCCTGGCTTGGTTTCGATGCGGCAAGCCTCTCGTTCACCGGGACACCGCCGCCCGCCTTTATCGGTGCGGTGCCGGTGCGGATGGATGTCGCGGCGGGCGGTACCCTGCCGGACTTCTCGCTCATCACCGAGGCGGTGATCGATGACACGATCAAGCTGGCCAGCGCGGACGGTGTGTCCGTCAGCGTCAGGCCCAACGAGATCGACCTCTCGGCGCCGAAGGACTTCAACGGCACAGTGGTTCTTTCCTACGACGCGAATGACGAGAAGGGTGCGGTCGCGGCTGATCCGGCGCTTATATTCTTCGACGTCAAAGCGCAGCGCGAACGCCCTGGGACGGTGGCCGACGAAATCGCCGCACGGGAAGGCGAGGCGAAGCGTTTCGCCGTCACCGATCTGATCGCCAACGATTTCGACCAGGATGGCGACCGGCTGCGGGTGCTTGCGCTTGGCCAGCCGGCCAACGGCACGGTCACCCTCGAACTCGCCCATCTCTCGATCGATGCCGCAGCGACCCTGGGGGCAGCTTCGGGCGCGAGCTGGAGCGCTACGCTGGCCGATGGTTCGGCTTTGCTAGCCTGGTTGGCGATCGACGCGGCGACGGGCATGATCTCGGGCGACATTCCGCTCGACTATAAGGGCACGCTCGCGCTTGGTGTGACCCGCACGCTGGACGGCACGGTCAGCACCGCCACGATCAGCCGCAGCCTGGACGGCAATGCGGGCGCTTTCGCACTCTATACCCCTGCCGATGGCTTCTGGGGCGATGACGGCTTTGCCTATACGGTAACCGACGATCATGAGGGCGCTTCGACCGGCTCTGTGACCATGCATGTCGCACCGGTCAACGCCCCGCCGTTCCCGCAGACCGACACGGTCAGCGGTTTCGAGGACACGTCACTCACGATCGATCCGGCGCAGCTCCTTGCCAATGACGTCGAGGTCGATGGCAGCCCGATGCGCCTCGTTTCGGTCAGCAATGCTGCGCATGGCATCGTCAGCTTCGATGGCACCTCGATCCTGTTCACGCCCGATCATAATTTCGATGGCGAAGCGGGTTTCGACTATGTCGTGACCGATGATGCCGATGGGTCGAGCATTGGCCATGTCAGGGTAGGGATCGCTTCGACCAACCGCGCGCCGATTGCCGCGACCGATGTCTTCGAGACGGTCGAGGATACGCCGTTCATTTTCACCGCCGCCGACCTCCTCGCCAACGACAGCGATCCGGACGGCGATCCGTTCACCTTCCTGTCGATTTCGCGCAGCGGTCCGCAGGGCCGCATCGTCGAACTCCCGGGAGGGCGCTGGCAGTTCGTGCCCAATGAGAATGTCAATGGTCCGGCGAGCTTCAGCTACACCATTGGCGACGGACGCCTTGCGACAACCGGCACGATCACCTTTGATATCGCCGCGGTCAACGACGCGCCGATCGCCAACCCCGATGGGGCGGGCACCGGCAATGATCCTGAAGGCCTATTCCGCACCACGCAGGACCAGTCGGTCACCATCGACTTTGCGACCCTCATCGCCAACGATCGCGACGTCGAAGGCGACCCATTCAGCGTGGTCGAGGTCTTCAACGGCGACCAGGGCAGCGTGGTCCAGAACGGTAACAGCGCGGTGTTCACGCCAAATGCAGGCTATTTTGGCGATGCCGGGTTCAAATACCGTGTCACTGACAGCCATGGTGCAACCAGCGTCGGCTATGCGACGATCCTCGTTTATCCCGACGTCCCCCTGCCGATTCCGGTTTCGGACCGCGGCTTCGAGGTGCTCGAGGACGGCTATCTCGATATCGATCCCGCGCTGCTGCTGGCCAATGATGTCGCTCCCGAAGGCTCGACGCTGACCTTCGTGCGGATCGATGGCGCAACGCAGCTGGAAAATGGCCTGTGGCGCTTCACCCCGTCGCCCGATTTCTATGGCCAGGTGGAACTCACCTATTTCATCCAGAACGAGCAGGGCTTCCCGGTCTCGACGACGCTGGCGATCGACGTCCTCCCGGTGTCCGACGCCCCGGTGGCCGAAATGGATCATCTGGCGACTGCCGAGGATACGCCGCTGCTGCTCTTCACGAGCCAGCTGACTGACAATGATCACGACGCCGATTTCAATGCCTTCACCGTTACGCGGATATTCGGCGCGGTCGGGCTGACGGTCACAGATCTCGGCTTCGGCCAGCTGAGGGGCGATCCGGTCGCCGATTTCAATGGTGTAGCTGGGTTCGACTATCAGATTACGGACAGCACCGGCCTCAGCGCTGTCGCCCATGTGACCGTGGATGTCACGCCGGTTAATGATGCGCCCGTGATCGCGGCGATCCCCGTGCTCAAGGGACTGGAAGATCATCTGTTCAGCGCCACCCTGCCGGCCGGTTTCGTCAGCGACGTCGATGGCGACGCGCTGCTCGTCGAGGTACGCGGGGCAGGGGGAGCGGCCCTGCCGTCCTGGCTCGTCTACGACCGCCAGACCCGAACGCTGAGCGGCAATCCTCCCGCGAACTTCAATGGTGCGGTCGGGCTCGAAATCTTTGCCTCGGACGGCACGGCCGAGACGGTGCGTGCGCTTCTGGTTTCGATTGCGCCGGTGAACGATACGCCAGAGGTGATGGACGGCGTGGGCGATGTTGCATTCACCGAGGATAGTGGTTTCGTCTACGCGATCGAGGCCAATGCCTTCCGGGACGTCGATGGCGACACGCTGACCTATGAGGTGACATTGGCCAATGGCGATCCATTGCCTGGCTGGATCAGTTTCGATGGCCTGATATTGTCGGGTAATGCCCCTGCGGACTTCAACGGCGACATCGCCCTTCGCGTGACGGCCAGTGACGGCATGTTGAGCGTGAGTGACGAGATGCTGCTCCATGTGACGCCAGTCAATGACGGACCGAATCTCGTTCATCCACTGGACGACTGGCACAAGGCCGAAGACTGCGCGCTCAATATCGCGGTACCGATCGACGCCTTTGCCGATGTCGATGGCGATCTGCTGGTCCTGAGCGCCAGCCTTCTCGACGGCTCGGCCTTGCCAGACTGGCTGCACTTTGACGGCAGCCATTTCACCGGGACGCCGCCTGAGAATTTCAACGGCATGTTCGATATCCGGGTGACCGCCAGCGACGGGGCGCTTAGCGTCAGTGACGATTTCCGACTGACTATCGACGCTGTGAATGACGCGCCGGTCCTAACAGCTACTGTTGACAATCGGACAACGGCGGAAGACGTTCCCTTTAGTCTTGTGCTTCCGAGCGGTTTGTTCACCGACGTCGATGCCGGAGACGTGCTGACCTTGACGGTCACGCTTGCAAATGGCGCTTCGCTTCCCTCCTGGCTGCATTTTGACGCAGCGAGCCGGACATTGTCCGGGACCCCGCTCAATGGGGATGTCGGTATGGTGGCCGTCAAGGTCATTGCCACTGATGGAGCAGGCGCAAGCGCTTCGACGACGTTCACCCTGACGGTGACCAACGTCAACGATGCACCGGCGGTGGATGTCGGTATGAGCAATGTCTCGATCACGGAAGATACGGCGGTTGACTTCAGCCTTCCGTCGAACGTCTTCAAGGATATCGACGGCGATAATCTGACGCTGACCGCGAAGCTGGCGGACGGATCGGATCTCCCATCCTGGCTCCTCTTCAATGGCAGCCGCTTTACCGGTACGCCGCCGTCCAATTTCAACGGGGCCTATACCATTCGCCTAAGGGCGGACGACGGCCAGGCTTTCGCCACCAGCGATTTCGTCTTCTCCGTGACGCCGGCGAACGATGCCCCCGAACTCGCGCAGGCGCTGAGCGATGCAACAGCGACGGTCGGCGTACCAATTTCGATCGCGATCCCGGCAGGTGCTTTCACTGACGTTGACGGTGATACCCTCTCACTGTCCGCATCCTTGAGCGATGGCAGTGCTTTGCCGTCCTGGATCAGCTTTGCCAATGGAGTGCTGGGCGGTACCGCTCAGGCAGGGAGTGCGGGCAATTACACTATCCGCATCACGGCAAGCGATGGGCAGGCAAGCATCTCCGATACTTTCCTGCTGGTCGTGGCCCCCGGCGGCGGCCATGCGCCGACGCTTTCCGTCCCGTTGGCGGATGTTTCCGCCTATCGCAATGCCGCAATAGACATTGCGATACCGGGCGGTAGCTTTGTCGATTTGGACGGGGATGCGTTGACATACAGCGCTACGCTTATTGATGGCACCGCGCTCCCGTCCTGGATCAGCTTTGCAAATGGGCACTTCACGGGAACCGTTCCTGCCACCGCCCTTGGCGATCTCGATATTCGGGTTGTCGCCAGCGACGGTTCGGCGTCGGCCAGCGACGTTTTCCGCCTGTCACTGACGATCCAGACCGGGGCGCCGCTAACGGCCGCGCAATATCAGCAAATCGGTGCGGGCAATGACCGTGTCGTCGGGCGAGGAGCCGCGAACACCGCAATCGATGGCCTCGGCGGCGATGACTGGCTGACGAGCGATAGCTGGGGCGTCCGCCTCATTGGCGGAGCAGGTAACGATGTGCTCGAGCTGCTTGGGGATGATAACTGGGCGCAGGGTGGAACCGGCGCGGATTATTTCATCTTCGATAGTTTCTCGCTGATGCGTTCCACCAGCTACGGTACGCAATGGGCCACCGTTGAGGATTTCCAGGCCGGGATCGACAAGATCGGCATTGTTAATGGGACGGGCGGAATTTATTCCTTCAACGATCTCCAGGCCGTGATGACGCAAAGCGGCTCGGATGTGCTTATCAATCTCAAGGGCCTGCCACAGATCACAATTCAAGGTGCGACGCTTGCTGCGCTGAGCGCCAACGATTTCTGGTTTGGCAGCTGGCAGACCGATGGTGGTTTTGGAGCGGCACCTGCTGCGGGAAGCGTTCCATGGCCGAACACCACGGAAACCTTAACGTTCTCCAGCAATCAGATCGGGAATGAGAGCGAACGTATCGTCGGCAATGGTGCGGCCAATACCACTGTAGACGGGCGCGACGGCGATGACTGGATCACCGCGGATAATGGTGGCGTGACGGTATTTGGCGGCCGGGGCAATGACGTTATCGAGCTGTCGGGGATGGATGGATATGCCGAAGGCGGTCCGGGCTACGACTATTATGTGTTCGACGGCTCAATGCTCGAATTTGCGCCTTGGGAGACAAATTGGGCGCATCTGGGTGACTATCATGACGGCGTCGACAAGATCGTTTTCCTGAACGGTACGGCGGGTCTGACGAGCTTTGCCGATCTCCAGCCGCTGATGAGCCAGAATGGCGACGACGTGCTCATCGCATTGCCGGGGCTTCCCGACATCACCATTGACGATATCGACCTTGCCGAACTTGACGCGACCGATTTCCTGTTCGTCAACCAGGCAGCAAACCTCAAGGCCGGCTTTGCGGGACAGGCCCTGAAGCTTGGCACTACGATCGGGCTCGCAACGATCGCGGCGAATGGCTTTGCGAACGTCTCGATCATCGGCACGAGCATGAACAACCTGCTCGATTTCTCTGGCGTGGCGCTGAGCGGCATCACGCTGATCGATGGCAAGGATGGGGATGATGTGATTGTCGGATCAGCGTCCGCCGACACGATCCAGGGCGGCAACGGAAATGATACGCTGAGCGGTGGTTCGGGTGACGATGTTATCGTCGGGGGAGCCGGGGACGATATCCTCAACGGGGGCGACGGCAATGATCTATTCAGGATCAGCGGAGCCAGCGAAGGATATGATGCCATCCAGGGGGGTGCGGGAACCGACACCATTGCAGCGCAGGCAAACAACACTGCCATCGGCTTGACTGCGCTTGGAGGGGTCGAAACGATCACGGGCGGGTCATATACCGGCGTGTATATCCGGGGTTCCAGCGGTGATGATGTTCTCGACTTCACCGGCGCGACGTTAACAGCGATCACGAAGATCGATGGTGGAGCAGGGAATGATATCATCCTGGGGTCCGCAGGGAATGACGTAATCCTGGGTTCCGCCGGCGATGACACCCTCTCAGGTGGCAACGGCAACGATACGTTCCAATATACGGGAACCGCTGCTGGCAACGATATTGTCGATGGCGGCGCGGGCACCGATAGCATCGTTGCTCTGGCGAACAGCACGATCATACGATTGGCTGGATTGTCGAACGTTGAAACGATTTCGGGTGGCAGCTTCACAGGCGTCAAGATCGCAGGCAGCGGGAACGCCGATGTTCTGGATTTCTCCAACGTGACATTGACAGCGATCACGTCGATCGATGGCGGGGCCGGCGACGATGTGATTACCGGCAATGCAGCGGCGAACACCATTACCGGCGGGAACGGGAATGACTGGCTGTCGGGAGGCGATGGAAATGATACGCTTACCGGTGACGAGGGCGATGATATTCTGAACGGCGGCACGGGCAACGATGTGTTGAACGGTGGCAATGGTATCGATTGGGTCGATTATTCCGAGCGGACCGCAAATATGGCGATCAATCTTGGCCTGACGATCGCTCAGACGGTCACGGGGCTTGAACTCGATACGATCTCAAATGTCGAGAATGTTCGGGGAGGATCCGGTAATGATACGCTGACAGGCAATTCCAGCGCCAACATTCTGGCCGGTGGTGCCGGCAACGATACGCTGAGCGGCGCTGGCGGCAACGATACGCTTATGGGCGGCACTGGGAACGATGTCATGGACGGCGGTGCCGGAACTGATACGGTCGATTATTCGGAAATGACCGCAAATCTGGCGGTCAGCCTCGCCGTCACCACGAGCCAGACCGTTGCGACGGGTAAGACTGATACGATTACGAATGTCGAGAATCTCGTGGGTGGCTCTGGCAATGACACATTGACGGGGAGTAGCTCGGCTAACCTGTTGTCCGGCGGAGCGGGCGCAGACCGCATTACGGGTGGGGCTGGCAATGATATGATTGACGGTGGATCGGGGTCGGACGTGGCCGTCTTCTCGGGCCTGTCGACGACTTATTCCGTCTCGACCCTAAACGGCAGCATCCAGATCGTCGACAATGCCACAACGCAGGATGGGAATGACGGAACCGACACGCTGACCGGAGTCGAGATCGCCGAATTCAAGAATGGCGTGCAGATCGGCCTCTCTGCCCCCGTCATCCTTGATCTTGACGGAAATGGAGTGAACACCGTTTCCGTCGCTGATAGCCGCGCCCGGTTTGATTTCGACGGGAACGGCTCGCTGGAAAAGACGAGCTGGTTTGCTGCCGGTGATGGAATGCTCTTTCTTGATCGGGACGGCAATGGCACGGTTTCTGGGGCAGGGGAGTTCAGTTTCATCAACGATCTGGCGGGTGCACGCTCGGACCTTGAGGGGCTACGAGCATTCGACAGCAATGGCGACGGCCTCATTTCGGCGCTGGACAATCGTTTCGCTGACTTCAAGATCTGGGCTGATGATGGAGATGGCATCGCCTCTGCATCTGAGATCATCTCTCTGGATCAGGCGGCCATTGCATCGATTTCACTCTCGAGCCACTATGTGAACGGAGTAAACGGTGTCGGCGATGTTGTGGCGATCGGGACGGGAGAGTTTACTCGTACCGATGGCTCGACATCTGGCCTGCTGGATGCGATGCTCGCTTACTCCGGCACGGAAGCGAACGACTTCTCGGTTGACGGCCTCGCCGTCCCGACAGTCAACCTTGCCGTAACGTCGGATAAGATGGCGGGCACCTCCGGCGACGATAGCCCGGCCGGGAGCAGAAAGCCGGCCCAGATCGATGGTCCGGCAGGTGGCGATACGATTACTGCCGGATCGGCGGGCGATCTCATCACTGGCGGCGCGGGGAATGACATGCTGACCGGCGGGGCCTGGATCGACACCTTCGCCTATCGCGCGGGTTTCGGGCTCGATAGGATCAACGGATTTCCCGTCACAGACACCAAGCATGACGTGCTTCAGTCCGACCGCAACGTGTTTTCCGACTGGGCGCATTTGCTCGGAGCGACGACTCAGGTCAGCAGCGATCTGGTGATCGCCCTCGATCCGACCGACAAGATCGCGCTCAAGAATGTCGCGATGTCGAACTTCACGTCATCCGATGCGGGCTTTGCGTGAGGAGTGAAAGCAAATCGTTCCTGAAGCGAAGGACACTGTCGGTCGCATTGGCCGGTAAATCGGCAGCGTTGCTTCGGAAGCATAGGATTTATGGGAAGATGAAATAGCGGATTCCGGGATGCGCGCGTGACAGCCAATCAGCATCGGTTGGTCTGGCAACTCCGGAAGCGACATCAGGGGAGAGCAAATATGATGTTTCGGCACAGGCTTGCCTGGATGCTCCTGGCACTTCCACTCCTCGCCGGATGTGGACATAAAGGCGGGGATGGGGCCGCAAGCGCCAGGCCCACGCTTAGCGGCGTCATCTCCTCTGCTCCTGAGTTTCTCGATCAGGGTTCCAATTGGACTCCCGTAAAGCGGCTTGCCTTTTATTCGCAGGATCAAGGTGTTGATTACCGCTGAGAAGTGACCCAGGCAGGGCACAAATTTCCACTGAGAAGTGACCCATGTTGAACTCACCCCTGGCTTTGGTGAGCGAGGGGTCATGGAGTGTTGGACATGGCGTTATTGAGCGTTATCCGGCGCTGGCATTTCCGCGATCATCGTAAGCGCTAAAACACTCCCACTGGGAGGCTAGGCGGCCTGATCGATGACGGCGCTGGCGGCGGCGCGGCTATCTACCCAGTTGTAGGGGAGCAGATCATCGACCGGATCTGCGTCGCCGCGCAGGATGATGCGGGCGAGGACATCGGTGAGGTAAGCCTGAGGGTTGATGCCGCCGAGCTTGCAGGTTTCGATGAGGCTGGCGAAGGTCGCCCAGTTTTCAGCTCCCAGGTCATGGCCTGTGAACAGGGCATTTTTCCGCTGGAGGGTAAGCGGTCTGATTGATCGCTCGACAGTGTTGTTGTCCAGCTCGATCCGCCCATCGTCGAGGAAGCGGACGAGGCCTTTCCAGTGGTTGAGGGTGTAGCCGATGGCCTCGGCCGTGTTGGAGCTTCGCGGCAGCTTGGGCAGCATTTCCTCAAGCCAGGGTCGCATGTCGGCGATAATCCGAGCGGATTCAGCTTGGCGGATCGCCAACCTGTGTTCGGGACTGGAACCTCGGATACGAGCCTCGATCTTGTAGAGGCTGGCGATCCGCCTTAGCGCCTCATCGGCGACAGGGGCGTTGCCGCCCTTGGCATCGTCGAAGAAGCCACGCCTGACGTGCGCCCAGCAAAAGGCAAGCGTGCCCGGGCCGCCCTTCCGGTCCGGCACCTCGATATGCTTGTACGCGCCATAGCCGTCGCATTGGACGATGCCGGTGAACTCCCCGAGCAGCTTTTCCGCCCAGACTTTTCCGCGACCGGGCATGTAGGTGTAGACGACGGCCGGTGGATCGGTGCCCCCATGCGCGCCATCATCACGAGCGATCGCCCAGAGATATCCTGTCTTCACCTTGCCGGTGCCGGGCGCCAGGACCTTAGCTGTGGTCTCATCGACGAACAGCCTCGCGCCCGTCAGGAGATCAGCTTTCATCCGGCCGGTCAGGCGCCCGAGCCAGGCAGCGGCTCGGCCCGCCCAGTTGCACATGGTTCCCCGGTCGATCTCAATGCCCTGACGCCGCAGCGCCTGTGCTTGCCGATAGAAGGGCATGTGATCGGCATATTTCTTGACCAGAACATCGGCGATCAGCGCCTCGGTGGGAAGGCCGCCTGGCACCACATGCTTGGGTGCGGGCGCCTGGAACACGCCGTCGCTGCAGGCGCGGCACGCCATTCTCGGCCGGGACGTGACGATCACGCGATATTGGACCGGGATCACATCAAGCCGGCTCGATATGTCGCTGTCTATGCAGTGCAGCGTGCCTCCGCAGCAGGGACATTCCTTCTCGTCTGGAAGGATCACTTCCTCAACCCGGGTCAGGTGCGCGGGCAACGACGCCCGTGCTGTCCCGCTTTCCCTCCACGCCCGTTCCTTCTTCTGGCCTGCCGCCTGCTCGCCAAGCGCCTCCAGTTCAGCACGGGCGACGTCGAGATCATCGAAGGCAAGCGCCAACTGATCTTCGCTCAGCTTCTCGGACCGCTTCCCGAATGTCGTGCGGGTGATCTGGTCGATGATATGCTGCATCCGAGCTTCACGCTCGAGGCCGGCCAGGACCATCGCCTTGAGGGTGGCGACATCGTCAGGAAGGTCGGCTGCCGTGGCGGACATGCCCCATTTCTGGCAGTTTTTGGGCGGTCCGCAATGGCCTATCGATCAGGGGGAATCAGGCGTGCGACCTATCGCGTCGTCACCGGAACCTGGGTGCGCGACATGTGCATTTTCGACCATTGCAGCCCTTCGAACAAGGCCGACGCCTGCGATGCCGACAGCCGCATCACGCCATCGTGCGCCCGGGGCCAATGGAAGCCTCCGGTCTGCAAGACCTTGCTCACAAGCACCAGGCCGGTGCCGTCCCAGACCAGCAGCTTGATCCTGTTCGCCCGCTTCGAGCGGAAGATGAAGACCACCCCCGAAAATGGCTTGAGTCCGAGTTCATGCTCGACAAGCGCCGCGAGGCTGACGGCACCTTTCCTGAAGTCGACCGGCTTTGTCGCCACCATCACCTTGAGCGGCCCTGGCGGGATGATCATCCCGACCGGCTCACAGCGGTGAGCACCCGGGTGATATGATCCTCGCTCGCGCCCGGCGGCACGTGGATCGCAAGGGCGGCCGTGCGGATCACGATCTCGTCGCCTCCACCATCAGCGGAACCGGTGCCGTCCGCATTTTCGATCACTGCCGGGACGAAGCCCAGCTTCTTGCTGGCCAGGCGCTTGCCCGGGATGCTGTCATGCCGCCATGCGTAGAGCTGCTGTGGCAGCAGCCCGTGCGTTCGTGCAATTTCCGCGATGTTGGCGCCGGGTTCAAAACTCGACGCGATGATCCGTGCCTTGGCTTCGGCCGTCCAGCGGCGCCGCATCGGTCCTGCGGGAATGACATCCATCCGCGAGGGGCGTTGTCCCTCCTGCCTTTCGAAACCAGTTTCGAATGTTCTTACATCATCGGCCACTACAATACCCCTCAGACGAGGGGCAAAACATAGCCAGATCAGCGCTTACTAAAATGTGGGGAGGTTTTTGCGCTTACCGATCATCTGCCGATCCGCGAGATTGTGCGGCGTACGGGACTGTCACGTAATACGATCCGTAAATATCTGCGGGCAGACATGATCGAGCCCCGGTTCAAGGTGCCCGATCGGCCGAGCAAGCTGGAC
>Ga0207656_10000055_pt1 | contig 44377 bp, 42 predicted proteins | sample KBSCornC12_FD_184297 | JGI IMG/M metagenome (GOLD analysis project Ga0207656, IMG submission 184297) | Corn rhizosphere microbial communities from Kellogg Biological Station, Michigan, USA - KBS Corn C1-2 (SPAdes) (version 2) | ecosystem: Host-associated > Plants > Roots > Rhizosphere > Soil ...
CATTATGACGGAAAGACGTGGCATACATTTCGAAACCTGATCCGAAAGCCCGGATTAGTCGCAGCTGATTATATAGATGGGAAACGGATGCTCAATCTTCAACCCATCCGTTTTTATTTTTTTACCTCCACTATATTTTTCCTGCTGCTTTTTTACATGGTCAATCCTGATGACCCAAGCCTCAATCATAACCCTACTGCCGATCTCAACAGGCGGATGTATTTTCTACAAAAAGAAAAAAAACATCGTACAGGAAATGCGGATACCGTTGAAATCAACAGTCTCATTTCATCTCTTCAATGCCAAATCGATAGCGTCAATGTAGCGATCGGTGATACGTTTCAGCCGACACTTGTTTTAGATCCCGATTATGGAGAACCCGAACACTCTAAAAACCTGGATAGTTTAAGCTGGATCGAAAGAACATGGAAAAAGCGAAGCGAGGAACGGAAAAAAGAATTTGAAGAAAAAAATCCGGGTGACACCGATGCCAGTAACCGCGATTTTATAACTGAGTTTTTTCACAAGCTACCTCAGCTTATTTTTCTCAGCCTTCCATTTTTTGCTTTTTTTCTGAAGATTTTATATTTCAGAGCTAAGCGGAGGTTATATGTGGAGCACCTCATCTTCTCCATCTATCAATATTCCTATCTCTATGCCATGCTGACCATTTTTATGTTGATAAACTATGCGACAGATAAAATTAAAAGCACTGGAGTTGACAACGTAGCCGACTATGTGAAGGGATTTATCGTCATCTATCTTTTTATCTATCTCATGCTGGCCATGAAGCGTTTTTATGTGGGTCGATGGCGGTATTTAATACCCAAATATTTCATCCTGATGTTCCTGATGTTGATCACCCTTGTATGCCTGGCATTAGGGGTGGCGACGGTTACCTATTTATTCTAAAGGTCAGCAATGTGGATAATTCCCTATCAATCTTTATATTGAGTACCTAATTGCCATCCGAAGCAGCTTCCTGATCACTTTTACAAGCGGGAATCTCAATTAAAAGGGAGAAAAGCAATTTTTTTTAGAACCAATCCTGAGACCTATGAAGAATCTTAACCGGATTTTTATTCTCATCCTTCTTTGTCCTGCAAGCCTTTTATTTTCCCAGCAACTTACGCCCTTTGTCATTTCTTCCTCCGGAGGATTTTATTCGAATAGTGCTGCTACGCTCAGTTTCACGACGGGAGAAATGGCTGCAGTAGAGACCTACACAAATGGCGCTTCTTTTTTGACTCAAGGATTTCAACAACCCTGGGATTTAGGAACCTATATTAATGAACATCCATTTGAGGATTTCTCATTCGGTGTCTATCCCAATCCTTCAGATGGTCAATTTTACCTGCTAACCGAATCAGACAGGAATCTCCAAATGACGGCCACTATTTCTGATTTGCTTGGACAACGAATGGCACCGATTCATTTCGACCAGGCGAGTAAAATCAATGTACAATCCATAGATCTTAGTCATCTTCCTTCAGGGACCTATATCCTTTCCTTGTTGGTCAAAGAAAAAAATACCACTAGCGAAAATATTTTCAACAATAAAATCACCATAGTCAAATAATACTGTCACCGATGAAAAAGATATCAACCTGCTTCCTCGCTTTATCCCTTTGTATGGTTTTGATGGTTTGGGACTCTTCGGAGCTGAACGCACAAGCACCACAGAATATCAATTACCAGGCAGTCGTCCGCAACAATGTTGGAACTATTCTGTCAACACATGCAGTCGGAATGCGATTTACCATCAAGAATGGAAATGAAGGAGAAATACTATACCAGGAAACAGCCCATATTACTTCCAATCAATTTGGTTTGGTTACACATGGCATTGGCAATGGAACTCCAGTGGTTGGAAGTTTTGCATCCATTTCCTGGGGCACAGTTACTGCCTGGTTAGAAGTTGATATGGATATAGATGGCGGCACAAATTATTCACCGATGGGCTCATCACAATTGTTAAGTGTTCCCTATGCATTGTTTGCAGCAACAGGCAATCAAGGTCCGCAAGGTCCACAAGGAATTCAGGGATTAACCGGTGCTGATGGAGCTAAAGGAGATCAAGGTGACAAAGGCGATAAGGGTGATAAAGGTGATCCCGGTGATCAGGGTCCTCCGGGAACAAACGGAACAGATGGTGTAGATGGCACGAATGGAATGGATGGTATGAATGGATCTATCTGGTTGACAGGAAGCGGTGTGCCAGATGGAGCATTGGGTAATATCAATGATCTGTTTCTCAATAATGATAATGGTGACTATTATTTAAAAACAAGTACGGTCAGCTGGACCTTGCAGGGAAATCTTAAAGGCCCGTCAGGTGCAGGTGGAGGACTGGGAGAAGGTTCTGCAATTGGCAACACTACCTTTTGGAATGGCACCGGTTGGGTAGTCAACAATCACAATCTTTTTAATGATGGTAACAATGTGGGCATCAACAATCCAAGTCCATTAGCCAAGTTGCACATTACGGGTTCAGCAAATAATTCACAACTCATCGTGGATGCCTTTAGTACACAATCGAATTCTGAACCCATCATGAAATTGAGAACCAGCACTGGTCAGGATTTGATGTGGATCAATACAGACGATACTACGAATCTTTTTATTGGATTTAAAGCGGGTCGACGTAATCTCATTGCCAATTTTGCAAATTTCAACACCTTCATTGGTACCTATTCAGGTTCCTCTAATCTCACTGGATATCTCAATACTTCACTTGGATCGTATGCTTTGCAAGCTAATATTTCAGGTGCGGTCAATACAGCAGTAGGGGCAAATGCACTTTTCTCCAATACAATAGGTTCCAGCAATACTGCAGTGGGTTCAAATGCATTAAGTGCTAATCTGACCGGCGATGATAATACAGCCATGGGTAAAACCGCTCTTTCTTCAAACCAGGGAGGAGTACATAATTCAGCGTTTGGTTCCAATGCTTTGTATTCCAATATGAGTTCCAGTGAAAATACAGCAGTGGGGTATAATGCTTTGTATCTAAATGGTACGGGAAATCATAATACTGCAGTAGGTTCGGCTGCTTTGAATTTCAATACAACTGGAATTGAAAACACGGCTACCGGGGCATCAGCATTGTCAAATAATAATACTGGAAATTATAATGTAGCAGTCGGTATGAATGCACTCCAGGATAATACAGCCGGTTCAGGAAATACTGCAGTGGGTCGATATGCACTCGCCAATAATGTTTTATCTAATAACAATACAGCGTTGGGTGTGCAGGCATTGGAAACGAATACAGCCGGTACCGACAACACTGCATTGGGAGCAGGCGCTTTACGTTCGAATACTACCGGTAATAATAATGTTGCTGTGGGGATGGTTTCTCTCAATAAAAACACATTCGGTCTTGATAATACAGCAATAGGTCTTGCATCTCTAAATGCCAATACACAAGGAAACAGCAATTCAGCGGTAGGTTCCAGTGCATTATTTTCCAACACCATTGGGCTCTCAAACACGGCAGTGGGTGCTCTTGCTTTGCAAAACACATCCAGTGGCAGTTTCAATGTTGCAATCGGTCAGGCAGCCATGACGGCTAATACGACCGGAGACTTTAATACAGCTATTGGCCAGCAATCGGGTTGGCCAGGTATGACATTGGACAATACAACTGCCCTGGGCTATGATGCCGGTGGAGTAGTCAGTGCAAATAATAGAATTGAATTGGGAAATACCAGTGTCGGTGTGATTGCAGGACAAGTTGCGTTCAGTACATACAGTGATGCACGCATCAAGGATAATGTACAAGCAAATGTACCTGGACTTGACTTTATCAATCGCTTAACACCGGTGACGTACAACTTAAATATTCATCGTGAAAATGAAATGATAGGAAAAGAAAATCTTGAGCATGACTGGAAGGGCAAATATGATCTTGAAAAAGTCAGGATGACTGGTTTCCTTGCCCAGGATGTGGAGACAGCAGCGCGTGAAGCGCATTATGATTTCAGCGGAGTACAAAAACCTGAAAATCCGAATGAGTTGTATTCATTGCGCTACAGTGATTTCGTAGTGCCCTTAGTAAAATCAGTCCAGGAAGTCAATGCCAAGATGGAATCTGAAATTAAAGACCTGAAATCTGAAATCGGAACACTGACTTCTGAAAACGAAGAATTAAAGCAAAGACTGGATAAGCTGGAAGCTTTGATAAAAGCACAGAACTAAAAGGGGCAGAAGGGGCGGAAAAGGCAGAAGAGGCAGAAGAGAAATGCTTGGTCACTAATTATACGAGGATACTGAACTGTAACCAAAGTTTTAAAGTGATGCAGGTCGAAGCAAATGCACGAATTTTAATTAGTATGAATTAGTGTAATTCGTGGCTGTTTTTTTTCCCATTGCTGAATTATGTTTTATTTCATTTTTAAAGCATATTCGAGCCCAACAGAAATACCCAAACTTTCTATATTGACGGTTTCATATTCTTTCAGAGATTGATTAAAAAGATCATCTTTTAAAAGATTGTATCGACAAAATATTTCTGTGATAATTTTCAAATTTTTGGTCCACTTATAATTAGCGCCCAGAATTAGGAAAGGAGAGATATTCATAGTCCGGCTATAATTTAAGGGTCGATCGTTGCTAGGGTGATGGATGATCTCTTTTGTATCAAGCAGTATACTGATATTGGCTTCCTGGTCAGTGTAATACATAGCCCTGATGCCAATGCTGGGATATCCGTAAAATTTTTTCCATTTGAACTTATATCGGACTCCCAATGGAATTTCGAGACTATGGAGATCAATATTTCGCTCCGTGCTGATGACCTCAGTGGCATGATAAAAGGATGGATCACAATACCAATATCCGTATCCTTGGACTTGGGCCACTGTAAAATTATTTAGGCTGACTCCGGTTACTACGTCTACCTTTTTTGTTATAGCCAGGCCAAATTGTAAATTATAGCTATGCCCATGAGCATTATCCCATAAGTCTTTGTTCACCCTAATAGGATATTTTCCAGGATAAAGATTGCTGGAATATGCAGATAAACTTGTTTGGATAAAACTTTGTACAATAGGTTCTTTCTTATGTTTAATTTTTGTTTGCGCATTTGTATCGCAGATGTGGAAAAGGAATAGAATTATGAGTGTGGACTTTCTCATATGAAAAATTAAGAGGTGAAATTAAAAACCAGACGAAGAAGAACGCGGTAGATTAGATTAAAATTGGGATTAGATTTATATATTTTATTGCTGGAGTAATATTTAATTATTTTATTAAAATTTAGTTTAAATAGAGAATATAAATTAGTCTGTACCGTTATAATTTTCTTTTGTCAATCAAGTGGTATTCTCCAAAGGCTGACAATGGTCAGCTACTTACGCCTGGCCGCTCCAAATACGACATGCTCTTCTTCTGTAAAATCCACCATTTCAAAGCCTTCTGTGGGATAAATTAATTTCCAGGCCATCCCTCCATTCTTAGAACGCAACACACCGTATTTATTACACATGAGAAAATTATCATCGACCTGGATCATGTTCTGGATATAGGATTGTTCTCTCGGTGTATAATTGATTTCTTCCCATCGGCTTCCCCAATTATTACTCATCACCACATCACCGGAAGTATAAAAAGCATAAATCATATTGTCCACAATTGTGATAGCATGGATGACTCCACCTTTATGAACGTACATCCAATTCTCACCACCATCTTTTGACATCAGTACACCTTTGACAGTGCCGGCAAAAATAGTATCACCTTTTGCTTGAAGACTCACGGCTTGCTCACCGATATGTTTCCCCATCCAGGTTTGAATATGTCCCGATGATTTAAATATACCCATATCGGTGCCAATCACTAATTCATCTTTCACCTTCACGATAGCGAGCACATTCCGGTTGGGCAGATTATTATTGTAGGAATTCCAATACGACGATTTCAATTTCCACATGGTGACACCTTCATGAAACAAGCCGATGTATACTTCATCACCATTAATATAAAGTGTATTGATTTTCTTTGTCGCAAGTCCTGAACCAATATTTTTCCAGGCCGTCCGGTTGTTTTCGGTTATGAAGAGACCTTCATTAGCTGTTGCCAGGATAAGTTCTTGACCCAGTTTTTCAATACAAGTAGGTTGCAGGTTGTTTGGCAGACCTGTGACCATTGGTTGCCAGGACAATCCGAAATCGGCCGAGGAATACACAGCGACACTCGGTATTGAATCATGAGATTGGCCCGATAAAGAATCTTTAGAGGCTGATACTATTGCTTCTGATTTTTCTACAGCATGTTGTTTACAACTGCAGCAGATGAAAAGTGCAAGAGCTATGAGAATGGAAAATGGTTTCGGATACGACATGGACGACAAGGTATTTAGTTTTCAATAAGTACAGGGTAGGGCTGAACATTTTCAGCCCTGGTGATAACTATGGTAATTCTTTTTTGAGAACTACTATTCATTTTTAAGTCGGGCTCAAGATATTGAGCCCCTACTTAAAAATGTTAATAATAACGCCTTTCACTTTACTCCTTACTCCTTACTCCTTACTCCTTACTCCTTGCTCCTTGCTCCTTGCTTATGCTATCTTTGCCACCCTATGGAAAAAAAACGGGTGTTAGTCACTGGCGCAGGCGGCTTTATTGGCCGTTTTCTCCAGGTAGAGGGGTTAGGGAGAGGTCATGATGTGTATGGCAGCTTTCGGAACAAAACTGAAGAATCTTTTTTGGAAGGCGGAACAAAGGGTTTTCCACTTGAATTTTCGGAACGAGAAAGCCTGGAAAAGCGATTGAAAGAATTCGCTGATGAAACTGGCGGATTTGAATATGTCATTCACTGCGCTGGTGTCACCAGGCCAGACAACATGGAAGAATTTCACAGAGGGAATGTAGTATTCACTGAATTCTTCCTTCATGCTTTGTTGCGCACACAACCAGCATTTAAAAAATTCATCTTCATCAGTAGTCTTCAGGCACTGGGTCCGGGCGATCCTGTTACGATGAAACCTATTGATGAGAATACGGTCCCTAAACCATTCACCCCATACGGCATAAGCAAGTTTGAAGCCGAAAAGATCATCATGGCCATTCCCGGCCTCGATTGGATCATCTTTCGTCCCACATCGGTATATGGTCCGCGCGATACCAAGTTTATCCACCAGATCGTCAAGCTCATTCAAAAAGGAATAGCAGTTCGCTTAGGACCCAAAGGACAACTGGTGAGTTTCATTTATGTAAAAGATCTCGCTCGTGCATTGTGGGATGCTGTTGAAATGAATGTCAATAAGCAGATTTATGTGATCTCGGATGGACAGGACTACGATCCGTCACAGGTCAATCATTTTATTGCCAAACATCTCGGCATTAAAACACTCCCTGTGAAAATCCCCAAAGCAATGGTCATGGGTCTCGCGCATGTTCGCCTCTTAATAGCCAACATCACCAAGAAACCTCTTCACGTCAGTCCTTTCAAGATCAGGGAAATCACGTCCCGCAACTGGCGAGTCGACAATAGCAAGATGGTGCGCGAATTGAATTTCAAACCGAAGTATACGCTGGAGTCTGGGTTGAAAGATGCGTTGACGGAGGATAAATTTATTTGAGCAATAAGAAAGGGGCAGAACAAATTAATTGGTTAAATTACCCAAACTAAATCCTTTTCTCACTGCAATATTAAACACGATTAATCAATGGGTATGTTTTGGATACAAGTGAAATTAATTTTTATTCTTTTATTAATTACTCACATCGATGTTTATTCGCAATCAATATTTGTAGGGGGACTGCCTTACCAATATTTCGATAATACTGTCGCTGGTTGTGGCACACATCACTTTCTTGTAAATGCTAATATTCTTTTTCGCAGCAATAATGAACATTCAATTTGGGACACCATTTTGGTAGCACCGGCAGGTGAAAGATTTACAGGTATTCATAGCTGGAAAGGGATACTTTTTTTAGGTACGGGTGGATTGGATATACTTCGATCTGATGATTGTGGTTCAAGTTGGGATACGGTGGGTACGGACGTGTCACCTTATGCACCGATTTCTATTTTTCAAAGTAATGATTCTATCATCTATATTAATGGACAATCGAAATTCGCGGTTAGTCATGATGGAGGCTTTACTTTTGAATCGAAATTCTCTTTAACCAATGGAGGACCCGCTGCTTATTATAAAAACTTTGGGGTTTACCTGGATAATGAAACTCCTAATCCTACTTTAATTACTTCCCAGGATCACTTTCGAACAAGTCAGTTTTCGAATGCCAATGATATACACAGAGGCAAGCCAACCTGTATGACAGTCCTTGACAGTACCTTTTTTGTAGGGGTTACTGGCAACTCTTTCGTATACCGAAGTTCTGATAAAGGATTCCATTGGGACAGTGTCTTCATTGACTCTTCGGTCAATGCAGTATATAATTTTTATAATGATCATTCAGGACTTTGGGCCGCAACAGATGCAGGTCTTTTTCGATCAAATGCTCCAGGCACGACCTGGGTTAAAATGGAATATGATCAAACAGGGGGCTGGCCGGAAGGAAAGCCAAATACAAATGAAATAGATTTTATTGGTGACACAGGGTATGCTGTGATTCATAAGAGCGTGCTCATGCGAAGTCTTGATCATGGTGTCCATTGGAATGAAGCTCAGAAAGGTGTTTATGCTGGAACTGCATTAAATCTGTATAGTGACGGTCGACACTTATGTGCCTGGAGCGACTATGGTCAATCCATCGCTAATGATCCTTATAATGAGTGGACATCAAGGAGAAATGCCGTTCTTGAACAGTTTCCAAATGATCAATGGCCATATAGCACATGGTTAAATTTGGAAGATGCTGAATTCATGTACTATCCCGATCTGTACGCTTCTTATGATCAGGGTCAAAACTGGGAAATGCAAATCGGGAATGTAGATGATCTTATTAGCCAAAAAGATACTTTATGGTGCGCACAATCGCGGAAAGTTTATTATTCTTTTGATCAAGGACATAATTGGAACACATATGGGGCCTATGGAACCATGCCTTCTTCGACTAGAATAAGATCTATAGTTCGATTTAAAGGAAATTTAGTAATGGTGGCTAATTTTGGTTCTAATACGAAGATTTATACTGCATCTGGAATTGGAGCAACCGCACAATTAAAAAATACAGTGAATAGTTTTTGGCCCCAAAAATTTACTACTGATAATGACTCTTTAGTAGCATTGGGAATCCACGATGGTATTACCCTTTCGAAAAATGGCGGATTCACCTGGAATTCCATTTATTTTCCTGAGATAATTAACAATAATGTTCATGAGCTCTTATACAAAGAGGGCATTATTTTGGTTGCATCAACTGTAGGCCTTTGGGCTTATGACGTAAAATCTGATACCTGGATTGAAGTTGAACCCAATACTTTTGGGAATAAAGAAATTTACAATTTAGCTGAACATGATGGTCATGTATTCGCTGCCGTGGTTGATTTAGGTATATACGAAATCGATTTCGATCATATTGTTTGTCTGCTAAATCCAAAGCGGTCTGATTGTGGAAAAATTGTGGGTAGTATATATTATACCCTGGGAGATAGTTGCAAAAGAGATTCCAATGCTATCCCACTTCCAAAAAATCTCGTTGAAATCAATCCTGGGCCTATTTTTGCAACGACACAATCATCAGGTCAATTTTTGTTTCCATTAGATACAGGATTTTATGAAGTACGGTCAGTAAACCCTCCAGGTTATTACTTCAACCTTATATGTCCCGATACCGGATACTATTCTATCCATCTCGATCCTTATCACGTGTCGGCAGACTCCATTGATTTCTTTTATCAACTCATTCCAAATATCCGGGATCTAACAATCGACATCATACCATGGCCACGAATTTCTCCTGGCCTACCAACTTACTTGTTTCTGTATTTTGAAAACAAGGGAACTGTACCTATCGCGCCTACTATAAAGCTTGCTTACGATACTGCCTTTACTTTTGTAGAAGCTTCGATAGTGCCGGTATCAAGTACTTCGTCTCAATTGGAATGGAAATTAGATACGCTTCAGCCATTACAGTCGGATATCATTGCGGTGACATTCCTTGTTGATCCGAAAAGTAATATTGGGGATTTTATACATCTCAAAGCAACTATTTTGCCTTTGGAAATGGATACTATTAGTGTAGACAATATAGATAGTCTTAAACAAGTGATTAAAGGTTCCTATGACCCAAATGACAAGTTAGTTGAACCTGTTGGAGAAGGGGAATTAGGTATCGTTCCGGAAGGGACAAAAACATTTCAGTATACCATTCGATTCCAAAACTCAGGAAATGATACAGCTTTTTCTGTTAAAATACTGGATACGCTGGATTCAAGATTTGATAGCCAAACTTTTCAAATTCTTTCTTCAAACCCTGATGAAGTGGTTGCCTCTTTGGAAAAAAATATTTTATTTTTCGAATTTCCGGGAATTATGTTGCCGGATAGCAATGTCAATTTATTGGGAAGTTCAGGCTATGTTAAATATAAAATTTCAACAAAAGCTGCTTTAACTAAGGGCGAGGAAATTAGGAATCAGGCACATATTATTTTTGATGCTAATGATCCCATTTCTACCAATATTACCTTGAATACTATTGAATCTCCCGTGAGCACTAATTTACCTCTTCCCGATACCGGAATAATGGAGGTATATCCGGTTCCGTCAAGTGGTTATTTGTTTATTAAGCTTATCAATATACCTCTTGGAGGATATTTTTCAGTTATTACCCCGGATGGCAGAAAGATGAATAAACCATTAACCATTACCAGAAATAACCTTATAGAAATTAATTTATCGGACCTTACCAGTGGACTTTATTTTATTTCTTACATTAAAAACAACCACGTCTTTTCCACAAAAAAAATTAGTATCCTGAAATAAAAATTTTGAATACCGGTTCTACAGTTGGACAAAAAAAATCAGGCATTGTTCCATAATGCCTGATTTTAATTAGTTCAAGTTCCAGAAATAATTTTATCCATTCATGAAAGCATCGGATTCAACACCTTATCCTGGTAAGCACCAGCTTTCAGTTTTTCAGAAACAGCTGAGAAAGCATTTAATGTTTGCTCGACATCACGATCGGTGTGTGATGCAGTTGGTATCATACGCAAAAGGATCATACCCTTTGGAATCACTGGATACACAATCATGGAAGTAAACACACCATGTGATTCACGCATATCATGAACCAACTGTGTGGCTTCAAACGGAGTACCGTTTAAGTAAACCGGAGTCACAACGGTATTGGTATCACCGATATTGAATCCTCTTTCCTGGAGTCCTTTTTGCAATTTCAATGCAATATCCCAAAGCTTTTCTTTGTATTCCGGATGATTGATCATCAGTTCGAGGCGCTTGAGATTGCCTTCCACGATCGGCATCGGCAGGCTCTTTGCATGGATCTGTGATCGCATGGCATATTGCAGGTATTGAATGATATCAGCATCACCGGCGAGGAAACCACCTGTGCAGGCAAATGATTTAGCGAACGTAGAGAAGTAGACATCAATATCATCCTGGCAACCTTGTTCAACACCAGCACCACGTCCACCTTCACCTAAGGTGCCGAATCCATGTGCATCATCAACAAAGAACCTGAAGTTGTATTTCTTTTTGAGAGCAGCGATTTCTTTCAATATCCCCTGATCACCGCGCATACCAAACACACCCTCTGTCACCACCAGGATGCCGCCACCTTTTTCATCGGTCCATTTTTTGGCACGCTCCAGATTGTGAATGACACTCTCGATGTCATTGTGCTTGTAGGCAAATCGCTCACCGATGTGTAAACGTGTACCATCGATGATGCAACCATGACTTTCTGCATCATAAACTACAGCATCTCGCCGGCTCAATAAGGCATCTATAGCAGACACAACACCAGGATATCCATAATTCACAACAGCAGCAGCCTGCTTGTAAACATGAGCGGCTAATTTGTTTTCTAATTGCTTGTGCAAGGATGTTTCACCGGTCATCAAACGGGCGCCCATCGGGTAAGCAAGGCCCCATTTCTTTGCAGCTTCTGCATCGGTCTTCCTCACTTCCGGGTGATTAGCCAGGCCGAGATAATTATTGATACTCCAGACCACTACTTCTTTGCCTTGAAACATCATGCGGGAATCAATCTCGCCGGTCAATTCAGGGAACATGTAATATCCTTCACCCAGGTGAGCATATTGTCCCAATGGTCCGCGTTGCTTGCGGATCCTTTCAAATATTTCCATAATTCTTTATGTATTTGTTAAACACGCGTTCGAGTCTTCGTTGTATTTGATAGCTGGGAGCATAGTCCGCGATCTTGCGGATAAAGCCCTGCTTCTGCATCCAGCCATTATTATAAATCTTGCTGAGGTATTTACTGCCGTGATCAGCAAACAGGAGTACCACTACATCACTCTTTTTGAATTCTCTTCTCATGCGCATGAAAGCTTCCACTACAGCACCACTACTATATCCAACAAATATTCCTTCACTCTTGGTGAGTTGCCGCGCACGGAAAGCACTGCTTCGATCATCCACTTTTATAAATCTATCGATGGTATCAAAGAGGACATTCGATGGAATAATGTTTTTTCCAACACCTTCCAATTGATAGGAGTGAATTTCACTTTTATCCAGGATACCGGTTTGATGAAATTTCGTCAACACTGATCCTTCTGCATCAACAGCAATGACCTTGATATCCTTGTTTTGTTCTTTAAGATATTTTCCAGACCCTGATACTGTCCCCCCGGTACCGCAAGTCGCAATGAAATGTGTTATCAATCCACCTGTTTGTTTCCACAATTCAGGGCCAGTGCTCATGTAATGGGCATCAACATTGGTATGATTGTAATACTGGTTGACGTAGAATGAATTTGGGATTTCTTTTGAAAGTCGTTCAGCCTGGCTATAGTAAGAAAGAGGATCATCTGAAGGAACATAATTAGGACAAATGATCACCTCTGCACCCAATGCTCTTAATTGCTGGATCTTCTCTTCTGCACTTTTATCGGTAGTGGTCAGAATGCATTTATAGCCTTTTACGATGCAGGCCATAGCTATGCTATAACCTGTGTTACCGGAAGTAGACTCTATGATAGTACCGCCGGGTTTGATGAGGCCATTCTTTTCTGCAGCTTCGATGACCGCAAGCCCAATACGGTCTTTGGCACTGAGACCAGGGTTGAAGGATTCAATTTTTCCCAAAACCAGGCATCCGGATAATTGAGATAAACCATGCAACTTGACCATAGGCGTATTCCCTACGGTTTGCATGATGTTATCGTACCACTCTGGCTTAAGGGATGATTCCTGCGACATAAAGGTTCTTATCGATTCTTATGGTCTGTAACTGGTCTGTTTAACAAAGATACGAAGTCCTTTATACAGATTTTGGAAAACAGCAAAATTCAAGTATTCATTGTTGCATATCAATTGATTACACTTTATTATTAAAATGTATATTTCATTCGATTATCGTGTACGCTTTTAGGGACGGTTTTGATGGTCAGCAATAGAAAATAAAAAAGCCGGTTCATGAAGAACCGGCTTTTCAAAACTGTCAATAACAGTTGTTCTTAATCTTTACTTCCTTCTGAAGACTTAGTAGTCTTAACCGGAGCTGGGGCACCAGTAGCGGAAGCTGTTGATGATGACTTCATTTTGTCAGCACAGCAGGACTTTGATGAAGCACCTGCAGCGCAACAGCTTTTTCCAGAAGCATTCTTGGTACTCGCGCCGCAACTTTGAGTATTAGCAGTTGCTGCTACTTGGGTGGGCGATACATTGACAAATGTGCTGGTAGTAGGATCGAAGTTGAGCGCTACAAAAGAAACTTCACCATTTTTGGGAGCTGTCTCTTTACGTACATAGGTGACTTCACCCGTTACAGGATTGGTCCTTGGCTCGATAGAAGCGTCCAGGGAAGCTACTTTAGCAGCGGCCGTTTGATATTCAGAAGGGATAGGCGTGGAAGCATCTGCTACTTTCATAGAGCAGGAAGATTTGCCACCTTTGTCTGAGCAAGCCTTTGAGCAATCTGCATGCTGGGCCTGGGCACCTAAAGCAATGCAAAGGAGCAGGCTAAGAGATAAAAGTATTTTTTTCATGTATTCCATTATTTGCTTGAAGAAATTAATTTAAACCAAAGATAATGCCGTTTCATCAAATGATCTTGAAGAATATCTTGAATGGTATTCAGCTTAACACTAATTTAACGGGCTGATGAATAAGATAATCCCACAGATTTGGAGGCCCCTGGCGTGGCTTTCTTTCATAACCGTAGTAGCTGTAGCCTGTACACCTGCCAATGAATTTCCGAAAAAGGAAAAGCGAGATGAAATCCATTTTGGTCAGGGTGGCGGATTTACTGGCGCTGTGACCCATTACATTCTCCTGGAAGATGGCCGATTGTTCCAACAAGGATGGAAGGACACTACTTTAACCTACCTGGATACCTGGCCCGGAATCTTTACCCGGCAGATGTTTCTCAACTATAAGTCGCTGAAACTGGATACGCTGACCTACAATCAGCCTGGAGACTTGTATTACTTTTTAGAATATCATGAACGAAAAAATCCTCCACATCGAATTGTCTGGGGGAAACCTGATTTTCATCCGGCCACTAACCTGTTGACCTATTACAATACATTGTACAAATCGATAAAACCAAATTCATGAGAACTCTCCTTTCCATTTTCATATGCTTTGGATTTGCCCTTTCTGCACAAAGTCAGCAAAACTTTAAAAATATTCCCAACGCCCCCTATGTAGCTCCGCAGCCAATCCAGGTTAATCAGTCATTGTCTGCAAGTATGAATCCCGGACGGATTGCTTCAGGATTAAGTCATCATCAACTGAACTCCATATCACCATCGAATGAAGCTGTTGATCAATTTCATATCATGTCCTCCGGGAGTTTATGGATTGAGTTAAAGCCAAATGAATTATGGCAATCTCGCTCTTCAATCAGTGAGGTAATAGAAAAGGTAGTTCAAACGCACGTTCAAAAAACACCCTGGGCACTGGAATGGAATGAGATCAGCGAGCAAACTGACAAACAAGATCAAACGCATATTCGTGTTCAACAAACACTGGCTGGGCATCCTATTAAAAACCAGGACATGATCCTTCATTTGAGAGATGGTGAACTGAAGAGTTTAAATGGTTTTGCATGGACAGCTGAATTGCCAAAACAATTGCCGGATCCTTTAACTGCTGCTGATGCTCTTGACGCCGCCAGGCAATTTTTAATAGCTCAAAAAATAAAGTTTCAAGCTCCTCCTGCATTCGAAGGACTGCATCTTCCTGCTAACAATGCTGAACTCATCTGGATTCCAAAGGATGGGAAATTAATATTAGCGTATGAAGTAAAAATGTATCCTAATGCGATTGATCATTGGACGATTTATGTCAATGCCACTACATTAGAAATCATGAGCAGCATTTCGGAGACGTGTTCATTTGCTCCTCTGCAATTATTTCATCACGTTCCAACAATAGTCAATAACACATTAGCATCAAAAGATGAATTGATGTTGACTCCAATGCCACTATTGGATGGAGCTACGACAACAAATGATCAGGATCTACTGGGCGCCACACATGTGGTCAATGCTTACCAGGTCGGCACTACTTTTTTCATGATTGATGCCAGTCGTTCCGGAATGTACCAACCTGCCCAATCTAAAATGCCTGATGAACCTGTTGGTGTGATCTGGACAGTCGATGCGCAAAACAGTTCTCCACAACAATCCAATTTTGAAGTGGTGCATTGCACTAACACCAACAATAACTGGAAGCCCCTGGAAGTCAGCGCTCACTACAATGCAGGAAGAGCATATGAATATTACCTGAATACTTTTGGCCGAAACTCTATCAATGGCGATGGTGGAAATATCATCTCCATCATCAATGTCACCGATGATAATGATAATTCCATGGACAATGCCTTCTGGGGAGGAGCTGCGATGTTCTACGGAAATGGCAATGTAGCTTTTACCGCTTTAGCAAAAGGATTAGATGTGGCCGGCCATGAGATGTCACACGGTGTGATTCAGAGTACAGCTAACCTTGAATATTTAAGTCAGTCTGGTGCGCTGAACGAATCCTATGCTGATGTATTCGGTTCATTGATTGATCGTGATGATTGGCGAATAGGAGAAGATGTAGTAGTTCCAAGTTTCTTTCCCTCTGGTGCCTTGCGTGATTTGCAAAATCCAAACAATGGTGGAAATGGACCAGGAGACAATGGATGGCAACCAAAGCACATGAATGAATATCAGAATTTACCTGAGACTCCTGATGGTGACAATGGAGGCGTGCATGTCAATAGTGGAATACCTAATCACGCTTACTTTTTCTTTGCCAACGCTGTTGGAAAGGATAAAGCTGAAAAGGTTTACTACAAAGCGCTCACCGATTACCTGGTGAAATCATCGCAATTCATTGATATGCGCCTTGCAGTCGAAAAAGCTGCAACTGATTTCTTTGGTGCCAACAGCGCTGAAGTGACAGCAGCAAGATCTGCATTCGACCAGGTGGGCATAGGATCCGGAACAGGTGATGATCATCAGGATGATATCGATACGAATAATGGGGCTGATTTTATCCTGGCTACAGATGGCAGTGAATCAGATTTATATTTTGTTCCACCGACCAATCCTTCACAATTTGTCAAGATGAATGTGCCGGCTCCGATCAGCCGACCAAGTTTTACTGATGATGGTTCGGCATGCGTTTATGTCGATAATCAAAACAATATGATCGTCATCAATTTTGACTGGACCCAGCCTGCGTTGACTTTTCAGGCTTCCCATATTGAATCTAATCCACAGGGGATTTGGAGAAATGTAGTGGTATCCAAAGATGGCACCAAGATCGCTTTTACGACCAGCAACCTGCGAAACGAGATCAGTGTATTTGATTTTGTGAGTGGAGGGCAAAACACATTCACCCTATTCAATCCGACGACAGGTGTTGGCATTGAAGCTGGAGATGTTCTTTATTCAGATGCCATGGAGTGGGATTATTCGGGAGAATCCATCATGTACGATGCTTTGAACCGGATTGAAAGTTCTTTCGGTGACGGCATTGAATATTGGGATATCTCTTTCATCAATGCATGGAATCCTTCTGCGGATAATTTTGGAACCGGTATTATCGACAAGCTCTTTTCTTCATTGCCGGAAAGTGTCAGCGTTGGTAATCCTTCCTTCTCCAAAAATTCACCTTACATCATCACCTTTGATTACCTCGAAGACTTCTATGACAATTTTGGAACATTACAGACGGACTATTGGGTGATAGGTGCCAATATCGAAGATGGTACAGTTAATAATATTTATCATAACAACACAGTTGGATATCCAAGTTATTCACGATTGGATGATAAAGTCTTGTTTACATACGATGATAATGGGAACCCTTTACTGGCGACTATCGATATTCAGCCTGGCGATAAGACCATGCCCGTCGCCGGCACTGATGTGATCCTGATTACTGGAGCAGAGAAGGGAGTTTGGTTCAATGTAGGTAATCGAGATTTCACAGCAACCAATGAAGTGCCTGAGATTGACTTCAATTTATTTCCTCAGCCAGCCGGACAAACAGTTAATGTAGTGTTTGATCAGCAAAAGGATGCTTCGGGAAAATATGAAATCACAGACATGACCGGTAAAATCATGACGAGTGGTATGGTTAACCATGGAAGTGTTGATATAAATTCTTTACCTGCCGGTCTTTACTTTTTTGAATTACAAGCGGATCAAAAGATTGGCAGAAAAATCATGGTGAAGCAGTAAGAATTTAAAGTGGCAATACACTTCATTCTTGTTTTTTGCCTCGAATTACACCAATTCTAATTCGTGTGAATTCGTGTGAATTCGTGGCCAATTTTTTTTCTGCCCTTTCTTCCCGTTGCTCCATTACTCCATTTCTCCGTTGATCCTTTCCTATCTTGTCAGTCCAAATATTTAGCTTTTGTCCAAAAAGATTTTAGTCATCCGGTTTAGTTCTATAGGGGACATCGTGCTCACTACACCTATCCTCCGCGGATTAAATCAACAAATCGGTGCAGAAGTGCATGTGCTGACGAAAAAGTCTTTTGCCCCAATCGTAGAATCCAATCCGCATGTCGCTAAAGTATTTACACTGACCAAATATATAGGCCAGGTCATAGAAGAATTGAAGTCGGAAAATTATGATGAGATCATTGACCTCCATCACAACCTGCGTAGTCAAAGAATAAAATTGGCTTTAGGTATTCCTGCCTCCTCATTTTCAAAATTGAATATTCATAAATGGATGTTGGTGAAATTCGGTATCAACCGATTACCGCCAATCCATATTGTCGATCGGTATTTGGCCACCGTTGCTCATTTAGGAGTTAAGAGAGATGGACAGGGGTTGGATTTCTTTCTTCCTCCCGGAAAGCAAGTGGATGTTGAAAAAATATTTGGCTTCAAACCTTTTTCATATACTTCCATTGTGATCGGTGCAGCTCATCAGACGAAGTGCATGACTGTAGAACAAATTCAACACTTGTGTGATGAATTAAATATGCCGGTGATTTTGATGGGCGGAAAAGAAGAAATTGAAAAAGCCAATCTTATTCTTTCCGGCAGTTCAAATAAACAGGTAAAAAGTGCTGTTGGCCAATTTGATATTTTACAATCGGCTTCTATCATTGAGCAGTCTGGTCCCATCATCACTCATGACACAGGAATGATGCACATTGCAGCAGCATTCAGGAAGCCGCAGGTGGTGGTATGGGGAAATACCATTCCCGGATTTGGCATGTATCCCTATTATGGTGATGAAAATATCAAATGGGTGAGCTTCGAACAAACGGAATTGAAATGCCGGCCATGCAGTAAGCTGGGTTATGACAAATGTCCGAAAGGACATTTTAAATGTATGCTGCAGCATGATGTTGCAGCCATAGCCTCAGCGGCAAAGTCTATGACTTATTGAATTTGTGTTTTGATAAAGACAAGATTACCTTTATCATTCTTCGTCGAAAAAATCAAGCAAACTTTTTTTGGCTTCTTCATAGCGCTCTCGATTGAGACTGTAAATCAAGTAGGGAAAGCGTGTCTGAAAATCCACCAATTCTTTTTTACTCAGGATATCGAGATGTTGGGAAATGGCGGATAAGGATAAAGGATGTTCGATGGCCAGATCAAAAACGGTTTTTGGCCCCTGATCGCGTAGTGTACGTAGAATTCGTAGTCGGCCAGGATAATTCAGACCGCCGGCATAAAAACTGACCATTTGGTCGGCCTCGTCATAGAGGTGGGCTTTGGAAAGTGACATGGTGAAGTTGATTTAAAGTGATTTAATAAACTGGTGATATAAAAATAGGGTTTTCAGGAGCAGAAGTCAAGGGATATTTCATGTTTCAGGAAAATAATGTTTCAGGAAAACATTTTTCATTTCAGGCCAGTACGAAATGGAGTGCCTTTTCGAAAAGGGATTCTGCATGTTTCAGGAAAACAATGTTTTAGGAAAACATGAATCATTTCAGGCTGATACGAAATGAATCCTGTGAAAATGCGTGGATAGAGAGTGTTTCAGGAAAATAATGTTTTAGGAAAACATGTTTCGTTTCAGGCGAGTACGAAATGGAGTTCCTTTTGAAGGGTTATTCTACATGTTTAAGGAAAATAATGTTTCAGGAAAACATGTATCATTTCAGGCAAATACGAAATGGAGTTTCATATTGATTCCCGGGCCAAAATATGTTTCAGGAAAATAATGTTTCAGGAAAACTTGTATCATTTCAGGCAAATACGAAATGCAGCTTTACTTCTCTTCCGCCCTTCCGCACTTCCGCCCTTCCGCCTTTTCCGCCCTTCCGCCTTTTCCGCCCTTCCGCCTTTTTCGCCTCTTCCGCCTTTTCCGCCTTTTCTGCCTTTTCTGCCTTTTCCGTCTCTATTCCGAAGCCTTCTTCATCCTATCCATTGTCCCATAACATTCATCCGCCTTCTCCTGCTGCCCATCATCTTTATAGAAATCCCCCATGTCCCCATATAGGTTTCCATAATACCTCACCAAGTCTTTTTGTTCCCTGTTCTGAATAGGAAGATGGCCTTCAAAGTTTTTAACGAACTCAGGCATAGTGCCTATAAATTGTTGTTCCAACTGAATACCTTTTTTAAAATTCCCCTGTGCAGACGCCTCATCCAATCGCTCTTTATAATAAGAGTGAAAATAATTAGCCATTTCACCACTGGTAAACGTAGTCTCAATTTTTGGATATGGACGCAACATAAATATCCACATCAATCCAAAACAACCCGCAGTGAGCCACATTTTCTGACTGCCGGCAGTTTGTATGAGACGTTGAATGGTATATCCGCCATAAATAGTCATCATGGCAACCATGGGTACCCGGAAGCGACATAATACATAGAACACCACCATCACCGCCACTTGCGAGAGAATGCCAAAGAGCAAATTCAAAGTCTTGTTGTTTCTCAGATTGAAAATCATTCCGGTCAAACCGAAAGCTGCAATCAGCGACCAGGGAATGAAAGTCAATCGTAAGGGTAAACTCAATTTCATCGGCAAATAGGAATTGACATTGTTCGGTACCTCATACCAATGAAAAACCAGGGCCAGTTTTTTAAATTCAAGATTCACCCATCCCCAAGTGGATGGATATAAGCCAATGACATATTGCGCTGACGCAAGCATTTTGCCATGCGTCCTGTCCAGGAGTTTTCCAATTTGTTCAAAATAAACAAAACCCGCTTCAGGTTTGTAGTTGGGAAAATTAGACAATACATAAGTTACCGGGCCAACACTGGAGGCTGACATCAATGGAACACCGACTATACTATTGCGTGCAATTAACAGACTAAGTACGCATGCAAAACCAATAGCCACCTGCCAACTTCGCCCGATATCCGATCTCCTCAAATACAACCATCTGACCAGCAATGGAAGCCACAACAAAAGGGCTGTGGTTTGCAAGATGTATCCAATTCCGCCCAGTAACCCAAACAGCCACGGTTTGCTTTTTCCCATCATTAGTTTTTCGGCGACGAAGAGCAATGCAAGCAAATAGCAGGTCGTGAAACTCGTGCGCAATAACACAACATCAAACAATAAACCCGGACTATAAAGTGCAAACAGTAATCCGCCACTGATACCTGCAATGACACCAAAATAATGTCGCCCGAGCCATATGATCATCCAAATGGAAAAAAGGGAAGAAAGGATTTGAAGTATATACATCAACAGGTGTCCATCTCCGGCTATCATTTTACATATTCCCAGGATCTGTGCGTATAATGGTTCCTGGTGATACGTTTTTCCACCATACCACTCATTCCACATTACTTTTCCTTCTTCATCGGTTTTAGCTCCGAAATATTCCGCAGCAGTTTTATGCCAATTATGATAAGGATGCCAAACCGTATCCGTAAGAAAATCGCCATGAGCAATCCGGTCACCCCATTGATCAAAAAATTTCATGTCGAGATCAGGGGATTTATGAAGTTCGCTGAAGGGCAGCGTCGGAAGTTGGATCAATAACCAAATACGCAGCAACAAGGCTAATCCAAGAACTGAAAACGTCAGGATTTTATAATTGGCTTCAACCCAAATTCCAATTTTATTTTCATTGGATTTTTTGGAGGGTTTACCTTTAGCTGAAACTGGTTTTCCCTTTGATTTTGTCATGCGAAGAATTAATTTCTCGAATACTTAATTTTTCCACCGACCATGGTCATCAACACTTGTGTTTTCAAAATACTGTCTTCGGGACAAGCTAATAAATTTTGAGAAAGTAAAACAAGGTCGGCCCACTTTCCAGTCGTGATACTTCCCTTGATATCTTCTTCAAAAGCAGCATAAGCATTGGCCAGCGTATAAGCATGGATGGCTTCTTTTCGTGTCATGCATTGCTCCGGATAAAATGCCTGCCCCGTATCCGTCCGCTTTCGGGTGACCAGCGCATAAAAATTTGGAATCGGATCTACACGCTCTACCGGGGCATCAGTTCCATTGGCAATAATAGCTCCCTGGTCGAGCAATGATCTCCAGGCATAAGCACCATTTTTCGCCCGCTCTTCACCTAAGCGCTTTACTACAAAGGGTGCATCCGATGTGCAATGTATTCCCTGCATCGAAGCAATCACACCCAGTTTTTTAAATCTCGGCATATCGGCCGGATCAATGTGCTGTGCATGTTCAATCCGCCACCGCAGATTTTTTTTATCGGGATGCGCTTTCATCGTTTCTTCATAAATATCCAGCACCGTCCGATTCCCTTTGTCACCAATAGCATGAATGCACATCTGCAGGTTTTCTTGCATGCAGAATTCGGCGATTTGCCTGATGTCATCTATAGGCGTTACATTTTGTCCCGTCCATCCGGGCTTATCAGCATAGGGTTTTAACATCCATGCACCGTAAGAACCTAATGCACCATCGATATATGCTTTAATAGCTCTGCAGGTGAACATATCGCTGCCGGAGCGAAGAATAGGAAATCCCTCAAGATGTCCTTTCAATTCATCCAACGGTTGATGAATCATCACCCACAGGCGCAACTCCAAAGAATCTGCACCGGCCATTGCATTATATCGTTTGATTTCTTCGAGCGTTGATCCGGCATCTTCAAAAGAAGTGATTCCATATTGCAAACAATGTGCCTCCACTTTCCTGATGGCTTCATTCCATTCCGCTATTTTTTCATTTTCATTTTTAAAAGATTGATATTCATCATATCCGCCAGCAATGATCTTCATTGCATTTTCTTCAAACACACCCAGCACTACACCGGAACCATCGCGAACAATTCGACCGCCGACAGGATCTGGAGTTTCTCGAGTGACATGAGAGTTTTCAACGGCCATTTGATTGGCGATCAAAGAATGTCCACTGGCATGGTAAAGTAAAACAGGATTGTTCGGCGAAACAGCATTGAGCAAATCATTGTATGGGTATCCGTTTACATTCGGATTGACCGGTGTGTTCCATTTTTCCTGGTGCCATCCTCGTCCGACAATCCATTCACCGGGTTTCGCTTTTTGCACCCGCATCTTTACACTGTCGACGATCTCTTCCCAACTTTTAGTATTCAGCAAGTCAAGATGCATCAGGTTCATGCCCAGGCTGCTGAAATGTCCATGCCCCTCAATGAATCCAGGCATCAAAAAAGCACCCTGGCAATCCGTCTTTTCTTTGCAATGTTTTTCCCAGGTTTTTACTATTTCATAAGACTGTCCGACTAAAATGATCTTGCCATCGCGAATAACTACTGCACCGTGCTCAATGGGATCAGCAGATACAGGGTACACATAAGCATTGTACAAGAGCAGATCAGCCTGCTGTTCATCTTTATTTTCATTTATATGGCAGGAGGAGAGTATTGCAATGAACAAAACCAATAAGCAAGTTGGTCGGTATGTGGTAAGCGTCTTCATTCGGTTGACATGCGGTAATCCAATTATCTTCATGCTTTCCGGGCATACGGCAACGTGATGTCCGGCCGTTTGCAAAAAGAAGAGCACGCCTAAATATAACCACCTAATTTACAATGAACCGGCAAGACTATAGTGTACTGTCCAAAACCTTTGAAGACTATCTCTCGGCCCATCAGCCATATGGATCACCTGATTCTCTGTATGAGCCTGTTCGATATATCAATGAATTAGGAGGAAAAAGAATACGGCCAGTATTATTACTGATGGCCTACAATCTCTGGCAGGAAGATGTCACACCTGCATTACCTGCCGCCATGGCAGTTGAATACTTTCACAATTTTAGCCTGATGCACGATGACATCATGGACGAAGCACCTTTGCGTCGAGGCAAAGAAACGGTACATAATAAATTTGGTCGCAACGCTGCTATTCTGAGTGGGGATGCGATGTTGATCCGATGTTATGAGTTGTTGTTGCAAGCCGGTGAAAGAAGTGGAGTAGGGGCACAATTATGTTTATTGATGTGTAAAGCTTCTTTGGAAATCTGCGAAGGCCAACAATTGGATATGGACTTTGAATCTCTTGCCTCGCCAACAGATGCAGAATATCTCGAAATGATCCGTAAGAAAACCTCCTGTTTGCTCGGAATCAGTCTTCAGTTGGGCGCCGCACTCGCCGGTGCTAGTGAGACTGAAGCTCAAGCTCTTTATTCATTTGGAGAAAAGATGGGATTAGGATTCCAAATACAGGATGATTTCCTCGATACTTTTGGTGATGCACAATTAACTGGTAAGCGACGTGGCGGTGATATCCTGCGAGGAAAAAAGAATTTTCTTTATGTCCATACCTACAACACGCTGGCCCCTCCTGATCAAAAAGATTTTGCGCAGAAATATGAACTGGCAGTGATTCGGCAAAATATCGATCCGATCCTTCGTTTTTATGAAAAGCAAAACATGAGCGAGTATGTTCATCAAATTCAATCCGGTTATTTTGATGAAGCCACCTCTCATTTAGAAGCTATGGATCGGCAAAGGAGTTCTTCCCTGCTTGATTTCACGAAGTCAATTATGAACCGGAATTTTTAATGGTGAACCACCTCTCCCTACTTTTGTTAAATAGCCCGACCTTTACCTTTAGTAACCGTCTTACCGTATGAATATTGAGCAGATCTACACTGGATGCCTGGCCCAGGGAGCCTATTATATCACCTCCAATGGGGAAGCAGCCATCATCGACCCTCTTCGTGAAGTTCAGCCGTACCTGAACCGACTTGAACGTGATGGAGTCAAACTGAAATATATTTTCGAAACCCATTTTCACGCCGATTTCGTATCAGGTCATTTGGACCTCAGCAAGAAAACAGGGGCACCTATTGTTTATGGTCCGACTGCTCATCCGAACTTTGAATTTATCTCCGCTACCGATGGGCAATTATTTCAAGTAGGGAAATTAACGATCAAAGTTTTGCATACACCAGGTCATACCATGGAAAGCACAACTTATCTATTGCTGGATGAGCAGGGAAAAGAGTATTGCATTTTTAGTGGCGATACTTTATTCATTGGAGATGTCGGCCGACCGGATCTAGCTCAAAAAAGTGCACACATGACGCAGGAACAATTAGCCGGAATATTATATCACTCTCTGCGCGATAAAATCATGTCGTTGCCTGATGAAGTCATTGTTTATCCTGCTCACGGGGCAGGTAGTGCATGTGGAAAAAACATGAGCAAAGAAACGGTGTCAACCATCGGTCAGCAAAAAGAATTTAATTACGCGCTTCGTTCAGATATGACCGAACAGGAATTTATTCGTGAAGTCACGGATGGATTGCTTCCTCCTCCAGCCTATTTTGGAAAAAATGTCGAAATGAATAAAGAAGGCTATGAGAGTTTCGATACAGTCTTAAATAAAGGCATGCTGGCATTGTCTCCAAAAGAATTTGAAGTAGTAGCTGAAGAGACTGGCGCACTATTGTTAGATACACGTAAGGGAAGTGATTTCGCACACGGCCATATCCCTCAATCGATCAATATCGGGCTCACCGGTGATTTTGCACCTTGGGTGGGTGCATTGATAGCAGATGTCAAGCAAGAGATTTTGTTGATTACTGACCTTGGCATGGAGGAAGAATCAGTGACACGCCTCAGCCGCGTTGGCTTTGACAATGTGATCGGTCATCTCAAAGGCGGGTTCGAAGCCTGGAAAGCAGAAGGCATGGAAACAGATCACATGGAAAGAATGTCCGCTGATGCCTTTGCTTTAAAATTTGAAAAAGATCATCCGGAAGTATATGACATCCGCCGCGAAACCGAATACGAAACCGAACATCTTGAGGATGCAGAAAGCAAACCGCTGGCCTACATCAATGACTGGATCAAAGACATCAACCCCAATCAGCATTTCTTTATGCACTGCGCAAGCGGATATCGGACGATGATTGCTTCAAGTATCCTAAGAGCTCGCGGCTATCGCAATTTCACCGAGATAGAAGGCGGCATAAATGCGGTTAGGAAGACGGGTTTGTCGAAGGACAAGTTTGTGCACACTTCAAAGGTGTAAAGAGCGCACTACCCACCACCTACTCTAAAGGTGTAAAGAGCGCACCACCCCCCGACCCCCTCCAAAGGGGGAGGATGATCTTACTTAAGAAATGATACTATTTAATTCAGTAGAATGATTTTACAAGTCAATTGATTTGCAGAATCTCTGTTAAAAATTCAGAAAGCTTTTAATAATCAAAAGGCTTCCTCCCCCTTTGGAGGGGGTCGGGGGGTGGTGCTTTGTAGAATTTAATTCCTTCTTACTTCCTTATTCTTACTTCCTTATTCGTTATTCATTTTATCTAATAAACCCCGGCAGCTCATCAAAATAATCCGCCTCCTTCTCCGTCAACAAATAATCCTTGACAGCATACATATACGATTTCAGCGCTGAATAAATTTCACGATTGAAATTGAGGAGAGTGGAAATTTCCGTCACATTAAGATGTTGTTCCAAATCATTTTTATACAACTGTTTTAATATTTCATTGTAAGTATCGGGTAAGGATTGATAGAGTTCTTTAATTTCTTTAAATAATGTGGCTGATTCACGATCCCTCAGCATAGCGAGGATAGCTTTGAGGAAGGCATTCATTTGTTTAGACGTATGTGTGTAAAAAGCATATTTCACCTCGTTGGAAGATTCTCGCAAAGCATGCAAATCATTAAAAGCATCTTTGATGTTCTTGCAGGCATACATCGTATTGCGGTTGGCAGTCATTAATTGTTCCAATCGCTGCTGATGCGCCGGTTTAAGGTCCCTGGATTCCATCATTTTATGTCCGAACTGATGGATTTCACCATGGATCACTTTCAGGTATTCATATTGTTCCATGTCATTTTTCTTGTGAAATATTTTAGGGAGGGAAGCTGTGGAATATTTGTCCTCCGGCAAATCAAAAGAAAATCGGGTAAAGCGAAGTGCACACCGGAGAAAGTAATCCACATCTTCCTCCATGGCAACAAAAGCATTGTCTGTATCACTCACCTTTACTTGCTGAACGTGAAGTAATGAACTCGAAGCTTTTGAAAAGAGACTTCCCAGGAGTTTGCTGATGGGATTCAGGAAAGGCGTGAATATTATTATAGCAATAACATTCACCAGCGTCTGGAAAAATGCCACAGCGATAAGGGGATCTTTAATGTCGAGAACATCCCTGATGAGTTGGTCGATGGGAACCAGCACCAGGGCTATCACTAAAGCAATGATAACATTGATGGCCGTGTTGGCAACCGCTACTCTTTTTTTATCCGGAATACCTTTGATAGAAGCCAATAAAAATTTAAGTGTAGTGCCCACTTCTGATCCGAGTATGATCGCCATACCGGCCAATAAAGAAATGGCATGCACATTCAGTGCACTTAAGACAATGACCATGGTAGCCGAACTGGCCTGAAGAATAGCAGTTAAAGTGAGGCCAACTAATAATAACAGGAAAGTATGAGATTCATCAAATTTGGAAAGATCGAGATGCTCGGTAAATTGTTCCATTCCGGTCTTAATGAAATTCAGTCCAATCAAAATAACACCGATGCTGAACAAAAATTTACTCCAGTAATACAATCCCTTTCCTGGTGTGCTGAGGTAATGGATGAAGCCGAAAATACCGGCTAATGCAAAAGCGAGATTCTGAAATTCCACCTTAAAACCGATGAAAACAAATATCCAACTATTAAAGGTGGTACCCAGATTGGAGCCAAGGATCAGCGCCAGTGCATTTTGAATAGGAATAACCTTCGTGGCTACAAAAGCCAGTATCATCGTATTGACCAGGCTGCTGCTTTGCATCACGAGAGAAGCAAGGGTGCCTCCCAGGATAGCGAACAGCATGGAAGCACTCAATTTTTTGAGAAACAACTTAAACTTCCGGCTGGATAAAAATTTAAGCGAATCCTCTATCGACTGCATGCCCCATAGGAAGAAAGCAATTCCAGCAAGTAATTTCCAAACGGTGATAAAATCCAGCATAGATGGTTCGCTCGGGATGAATTATTTTCTTTTGTAAAGTCCGATTATTTCGCCGAAGCCTAAAATGTGAGGGAGCATAGCTTGCTCAAGGGATGTTTTGTTAGTATTGATTGGTAAGTCCAATACTGAATCAAGGGCATAAACTTTGAAAAAATACCGATGCGTTCCTGATGGGGGGCATGGACCACCATAATGATTACGCTTGGAATCATTCATTCCTTCAATGCCCGGAACAGAATTCTCTTCGACCCGGTGAGTGATGGGAATATTCCAGACCACCCAGTGCACCCACATGCCACCCGGAGCATCAGGATCATCCATGATCAGAACAAGGCTCTTGGCTTCTTGTGGAATGTCTTCAATGTCGAGTGGAGGATTAATGTTCCTGCCATCGCAGGTGAATTGGGGAGGAATTAATTCGTTGTGCTGGAAGGCTCCACTACTGATTTGAAGGGGCTTATACTTGACATCATTAAATTCATGTTTCATGGCTTGGTTGAGAATTAGGGTTTATAGGCTTTATGAATTAGTCAACTAATAAGCCCCCAGGTGGAAGCCGTTTATCTATCTCAAGGATAGAATTCTCATAATTCGGTATGATTTTGGATGGAGTCATTCCGGATATTAAGTTAGGCGTAATTGCTGACTTGGTTTATGATTTAAATTACGTCTTCCATTGAGCGTGATCACCTGTTGTGGACGGTCAGAAGGCTAACTTTAAAACCTAATAGAGCGATTCGCCGTTATAGTAAAACATTAAAAAACCATTGAAATGAATAATACTGAGAAAACAATCATCGCCTTCGCCACAGGTGCTGCGTTAGGAGCCGCCCTTGGAATTTTATTTGCGCCTGCCAAAGGCTCTAAAACCCGCAAGAGATTGAAGACCGAAGGCCAAATCGTCATGGATGACCTGGAAGAAAAAATCATGCAGGCGAAGAAAAAACTGGAGAACCTCAAAGGTGAATGGGAGAAAAAAATAAAAGACGCTACAGAAAAACATCAACCCAGTAATTAAACAAACAGGGGAGATCAAGCGTACATTGTTTTTGTAGCCCACTTAAAATCGTTGTTGCCAATGATGGAAGAAACATTTATTAAAGTAGAGGAAATAGCAGATGGCATAAAAGAATATGCTGAACTCAGGCTAGAGAAAGTCAGGCTCAATTTAGCTGAGAAAAGTTCAGGGCTGATTGCTAATCTCGTGGCAAGGCTTATGATCATCCTTGCATTTAGTTTGGCACTCATTTTTGCCAGCATTGCTTTGGCTATTGGATTAGGATATTGGTGGGGAAATATGGGATTGGGTTTTCTTGCCGTTTGCGGTATTTATTTATTGTTGGCCTGGGTGATCTGGTCGGTACGCGAAAGTGTGATTCGCATCCCCATCATGAATTCGATTCTCAGCCATTTAACCAAAAGAAGCGACGAAGATGATACGGAATAAATATGAATTGAAGGCAGAGAAGAAACGTTTGCGCGAGAAAGAAAAGGAAGTAAGGAATACTATTGTGTCCAATTGGAAAGAATTGAAAAATACCTTTCGTCCCAAAAATCTTTTATCCGGTTCAACCGGTAGTAATGGTGCTGCCGATGATACTGACAGTATTCTCGTGAATATTTTTTCCTACAGCGGCGCTCTCCTCGGCCGCAAGCTCGGCGAAAAAGCTGAAGAGAAATTGCATGATTTTTTGAAAAAAGATGAATGAAAAAATAATCTTAAACACTTAAACACTTAAACACTTAAACATTTAATCCTTTAAACATTTAAACTTTACTCTCTTACTTTCTTGCTCGACCTCCACCGCCTGGAAAATAAACGATTTCAACACATCCTCATCAATCTCCTGCACTGACTTAAAATCCCGCCAATACACTTCTTTTCTTTCCCCTTTATCCAGGTATCCAATTTCATCCTGCAGCAAATATCCTGACGTAAATCCAAAGCGAACCCCTTCATAAGTTTGCTTTTTGCCCCAAAGAATAGATGCGGGCCAGATGAAACAAATTCTCTTTTTTAAAAAATAATAGGGGACGTTGTAAGACAATTTCTCCTGGACATTTGGAATACATTCCAAAACAATTTCCCTTAATCGCAATGTGATTTTTAATTCCTCTTCGGGGAGGAAATCCAGAAATTCATCGACATTTCGAAAAGATACATTTTGCATAAAAGTTATGTCATGTTGTAGCCTAGGCACTCATACCGCTCATACCACTCATTCTGCTCATACCGCTCATACCACTCATTCTGCTCATACCTCCCACTCTCTCTCACCCTCTCACAAGGCAAACACAGCCTTAAACGCCGGCTTCCTCCGATGCTTTGTCGCCTGCTCATACGCATACGCCATGCTGATCAATTTCCCTTCAGACCACGCCGTTCCGAAAAAAGAAAATCCAACCGGTAAATCATAAACAAAACCTGCCGGCACACTGATGTGCGGATAACCACTCATTGCCGCAGGGGCTGTCAAAAACACATCACCCCATCGGTCACCATAAATGGTATCAATAGCACATGCCGGCCCCATAGTGATGCCAGCCAAGGCATCCAGGTTATTTGTTTTCAATAAATCATCAATGATTTTCTGCGAACCCCTATTTGTTTTATTCACGAGGGCAAGATATTCCTTGCTGTCAAGGCCAGTTTTTTTCTCGCTGTCAACAAAGACATCCTGTTTGAAAGTCGGCATGGCATCATCTTCATGTTGTGTATTAAAATCAATCAGGTCTTTTAAAGTCTTTGGAGTGACGCTTGCGGTAGAGAGATATTTATTCAAGCCATCTTTAAATTCATACTTCATCATTTCAAACTCCTCATCACCCAGGTCATTGATTTTGTCAACATATTCCACTTCCACGATTTCTGCTCCTAGTTGCTTTAATGCATCAACGACTTGTTGTTGCAATCGATTCAGAAATTGATTCTCATATTTCTTTTTATCAATCCCGATTCGTTTCCCCTGCAATCCTTTTGCATCAAGAAATGTGGTGTAATCTTTGGCCGCCTTTCCCTCACTCGCTTTAGTTTTATCATCAGTATTATCCACTCCAGTTAAAGCACTTAATAAAATCGCTGCATCAGTAACTGTCCTGGTCAATGGTCCGGCAGTATCCTGCGTAAAGGAAATTGGAATGATTCCTGTTCGGCTCAATAATCCCACAGTTGGCTTTATTCCAACCACTCCATTGGTAGATGCAGGGCAGGTGATCGATCCATCCGTTTCTGTTCCTATTGCTATTGTACAGAAATTGGCTGACACCGCCGCTCCGGATCCCGAACTTGATCCGCATGGATTACGATCGATGTAATACGGCATTTTAGTTTGTCCACCACGGCTGCTCCAACCGGAACATGATTTGGTCGAACGAAAGTTGGCCCATTCACTCAGGTTTGTTTTGCCAAGCAGGACAGCGCCAGCTTCTCTGAGTTTTGCAACAATAAATGCATCTTTTGCAGCCACATTTCCAACTAATGCAAGTGAACCAGCAGTAGTCATCATTTTATCTGCGGTGTTGATATTGTCTTTGATCAGAATCGGAATGCCATGTAGCGGCCCTCTTACTTTGCCTGCTTTTCTTTCTTCATCCATCGCTTTGGCTATGGCCAGTGCATCGGGATTCAATTCAATCACAGCATTCAGCTTGGGTCCATTTTTATCCAATGCCTCAATTCTATTGAGGTATAGATTGGTGATGCCTTCAGCATTGTATTGTCCATTGGTCATTTTATCCTGGAGTTCCTTTACAGTTGTTTCATTGAGTTCGAATTCATCGATAGATCCGGGTTGGTCTCCGGTTACTACTGGCTTGCTTTTGTTATCCACCTTGCAGGCGAGAGTCGATATTGCTGCAATGGAAGCTGCTGCTACTGTTCCCTGGGTTACAAATGCTCTACGTTTCATTACCTTGGTTTGTGATGTCTTTGTTTTGAATAAATCTGTTCATTTTTTCATCCTGAAAGATCAGGACAGAAAATTTTCAGGAAGTTCATGATAATTTTTCAGAAATCATTGTTTTAATAGGGATATGAAATCAAAGCCATCTGCGGTCGAGTATACCGAAGTAAATCAAGTTCAACTCCTTCATTCTGGTAAGGAATTTTTTGACACGCTGCTGGAGCTGATCCACAAGGCAAAAGAGAGCATTCATATCCAGATGTACATTTTTGACGAGGATGAGACGGGGCAGATGGTGGTGGATGCTTTAAAAGAAGCTGTTCAAAGAAAGGTGGGAGTTTACCTGCTGGCTGACGGTTATGCCTCACAAAATTTAAGTCGAAAGTTCATCGATGATCTCAAAGCTGAAGGGATCCACTTTCGGTATTTCGAACCTTTATTAAAGAGCAAGAATTTTTATTTGGGCCGTCGCCTGCACCACAAATTAGTAGTGGTAGATACTCGAATCGCATTGGTCGGAGGTATCAATGTTTCGAATCGATACAATGACATGCCGGATCAACCCGCCTGGTTGGATTTTGCGCTTTGTGTAGAAGGTGAAATCGCACTTCCATTATGTGTGTTGTGTTGGAAAGCGTGGAAAGGATATCCTGCGTATATGAAGATGACGCCTTGCGAGGAAAAGAAAATAGAGTTTAACATTCCGCATGAAAACCGGAAGCGCGTGCGTATGCGCCGCAATGATTGGGTACGCAGGAAAAGTCAAATTACAAGTACCTATCTCCAGATGTTAAATGGTGCCAAATCAGAGGTGATCATTTTATGCAGCTATTTTTTGCCGGGCAGAGCCATTCGAAATAGCCTTCGCCGGGCAGTAGCACGGGGAGTAAATATTAAATTGATCATGTCAGGTCCCTCCGATGTGATGCTGGCGAAACGGGCAGAGCGTTGGTATTATGACTGGTTATTACGAAATGGATTGGAATTATATGAGTACCAAAAAACTGTGTTGCATGGAAAGCTGGCAACAGCCGATGATAGCTGGACGACAATTGGATCTTTCAATGTCAATGACATCAGTACCTATGCGAGTATTGAATTAAACCTGGACGTGGATGATCCTGGCTTTGCTCAGCAAACGAGAGAAATGTTGGAACAGATCATGCAAAAGGATTGTGTTCGAATTACAGAGGCAAAATATAAACGATCTAAAAATATAGCTAAGCAATTCCTCAATTGGATTTCTTACAGAACGTTCAGAACTATTTTTTTTCTGTTTACTTTTTATTTTAAACAAGAACGTTAGTCGCCTTTTATTTTTTTCCAAAAAGCATTTATTGTTTCCCGGTTCCAGCCTGTAAATCGTCCTCGCTGTACCACCAGGTCATTACCTGCAGGATGATCGAGGAAATAATGAAAAGCAAATTTTTGTTTCGGATCGTACCAGCCTGTGATCTGGCCGAAGCGAAGATCATTAAGCACCAGGGTATCATGCCATTTTTCAACCGTATAAAAATCTTGGGAAAAGCGAATGAGCTGTTGAAGTTCATCTCGGTTTTGCACTTGTGTCAATAAGGAATCATTTCTTGGAAAAAATTCAAAGTGCATGGGTTTGTCTCGTGCAAAGACAGATTGATATCCAACATTGTAACCCGTGTCATTTCCTGCGACAACAAACCAAAGCCAGTTTTGAAGTGGGGCAGGAGTGGTAAAATATCGATCATATGAAATCTGTTGGGTTGCAAATTGTCTTCTGACTGAAGAATCAATCATTAACTTATTGACACTGCAATAGCCCAGGTACAATGCAGGAAGTAACACTCCAAATTTCCACCAGAATGATCTGTGCAGGTGAAATCGATTCAATAAAATCAGGAAACAACAAGCTATGCCTGGCCATATCGAAAAAAATGCATCGGCCACATAAATAGTATTGAATGAAAACCGGTGATGACTAAAAGGTTCGAACCATCCAATTCCATAATTATTGAATGCATCGATAAACAAGTGGACAAAAACTTCAGCAGCAAAAAACAGCATCCATTTTCTGAATGCAATATTATGTGGACGATGCACCCGATCTGCAATCAAAGCGAACACAGGAACAATCAATAAGCCGAAAAGAATGGAATGAGTAAATCCCCGGTGCGCTAACAACGTCTCCGGTGTCGTCATCCAAAACCCACCCAGGAAATCAATATCCGGAATACTCTGCGCCAGCATGCCCCAAAACATAGCTTTCTTGCCAAAACCTTTTTCAAAGAAAGCTTCTCCTATGCAGGCTCCTAATGCTACGTGTGTCAGTGAATCCAATTAATTATCTCCGTTTGCCGCAGGTTGTAACCACGTTATGAGTAATAAATGATTTCCTTTTCTACCTCTTCCGCCCTTTCTGCCTCTTCCGCCCTTTCTGCCTCTTCCGCCTCTTCCGCCCTTCTACCCCCGTTTGCCGTAGGTTGTACCTACGCTGCCAGTATTAACTCTCATCCTCACACGAAATAAATCTTCCCATCAATCCACTCATCGTCAAGTTCTGCATGATACTTTTCATAAAAGTTGATCGCCGGTTCATTCCACCGCAGCACCTGCCATTTGACAAGCGCCACACCTTTTTTGCTTGATTCTTCTAAAAAGGCATCAAACAACTTCACGCCAATTCCTTGTCCCCGCATCGATTCTTTCACAATAAAGTCTTCGAGGTACATCATCCTTCCTCGCCATGTAGAATAGGCCATGAAATAAAGCGCCATTCCGACAATCTCTGACTCCACTTCGGCTACAATGGCATCAAAGACACCATCCTCAAAATCTTTTTCATAGCTCAATGGGGTAGTAATGACCTTATGTAGGCCCCGCTCATAGTCTGCCAATTCACAGACCAATGCCTGGACGGCAGTCATGTCCTCCCTCTGTGCTTTTCGTATTAATACATTCATAAGCCACAATTTAATACCGTTTTGCCCCTAAATCCCCTGAAGGGACTTCCTTTATCTTCTAAATTGGTCATTCAATAATGGCTATTGGCTATTCAATTTCCTTCTTACTTCCTTATTCTTCCTTCTTAATTCTTACTTCCTGCTGCAATTCCGCCTTGGTTCAGTATATCCGTTGCTCCTTTACTCCGTTCATCCTTTGCTTCCTTCCCCCATAACTCCCCCAATCCCTTCCCAATAAATATTTTCCCGCCTATTAAGTATTCGGGGAAATAGTCATACATTTGCATTCGCTTTCGAAAAAAGCGTCTAAAACCATAGGTAAAATTAACGTATGCCTACTATAAATCAATTAGTTAGGAAAGGTCGCAAGCAGGTTGTTTACAAAAGCAAAGCTCGCGCACTGGATGCCTGCCCTCAGAAGAGAGGCGTATGCACCCGTGTATACACCACTACCCCGAAGAAGCCGAACTCGGCCCTCCGGAAGGTAGCGAAGGTGAGGTTGACGAACAGCATTGAGGTCATCGCCTATATTCCAGGCGAGGGCCATAACCTCCAGGAACACTCCATCGTCCTCATCAGGGGCGGTAGGGTAAAGGACCTGCCAGGTGTTCGTTATACCATCGTACGTGGGGCACTCGATACAGCAGGCGTAAACAACCGCCTCAAATCAAGATCACGTTACGGTACAAAAAGACCTAAGAAATAGTAGGAGTTAATCATGAGAAAAAGAAAACCTAAACTGAGGATCCTTCAACCAGATCCTCGCTATGGCGATCCGGTAGTAAGCCGTTTTATCAATAACATGATGTGGCAGGGCAAGAAGAGCATCTCTTATGATATCTTCTATGATGCCATGGACCTGATCACCGAACGCGGAGGTGCCAATCCTCACGAGACTTTCCACAAAGCCCTCGAAAATGCTACTCCTTCAGTAGAAGTTCGCAGCCGTCGTATCGGTGGCGCCACTTTCCAGATTCCTACGGAAATCAATCCAAAACGTAAAGTGGCCATTGGCATGAAATGGCTCATCCGTTTTGCTCGCGAACGTAATGGAAAAGGAATGGCTGAAAAATTAGCCTCCGAACTGCAAGCAGCAGCTAAGGGTGAAGGCTCAGCTGTAAAAAGAAAAGAAGACACACACAAAATGGCTGAGGCTAATCGCGCCTTCGCTCACTTTAAATAATAACCCCCAAACGGTTTAGAGATCACAATGGCTACTGATTTAACATATACACGCAATATTGGTATCGCTGCTCACATCGATGCAGGTAAGACTACCACTACGGAACGTGTATTATATTATACAGGTATTTCCCATAAAATTGGTGAAGTGCATGATGGCGCTGCCACCATGGACTGGATGGAGCAGGAGCAGGAGCGTGGTATCACGATCACAAGTGCAGCTACCAAAACATCATGGAACTGGAAAGACCAGGACTATGCTGTCAATATCATCGATACACCAGGACACGTTGACTTTACTGTTGAAGTAAACCGTTCCCTCCGCGTACTCGATGGTCTTGTATTTTTATTTGATGCCGTTTCCGGTGTTGAACCTCAGTCTGAAACGAACTGGCGGTTAGCAGATAATTATAAAGTACCTCGTATCGGATTCGTCAATAAGATGGATCGCTCTGGTGCTAACTTCTACAACGTTGTAAAAGATGTTGAGAATAAACTCAAGTCCAAAGCAATTCCATTACAGGTTCCAATCGGTGAAGAAGAACGCTTCAAAGGCGTTGTCGACCTGATCACCGGTAAAGCAATGGTGTGGAATGAGGAAGATATGGGAATGACCTTTCAGGAAATTCCTGTTCCTGCAGAACTCGTTGCAGAAGTGGCAGAATGGAGAGGAAAATTACTCGAAGCTGTCGCTGAATACAACGACACCTTGATGCAGAAATTTTTCGATGACCCTGAGTCCATCTCTGCTGACGAAATGAGAATCGCTATCCGCAAAGCGGTGTGCGATATGAAGTTCGTACCAATGATGTGCGGTTCAGCATTTAAAAACAAAGGCGTTCAGGCTGTGCTCGATGCAGTTTGCGCTTTCTTGCCAAGTCCATTAGATGTTGAAGCTATAAAAGGTATCAATCCTGACACTGATCAGGAAGAAACTCGCTTACCCAACGTAAACGAACCTTTTGCTGCACTTGCTTTCAAAATTGCAACAGATCCTTATGTAGGTCGTCTTGCTTTCATGCGCGTTTATTCAGGTGCATTGAATGCAGGTTCCTATGTTTTAAATACTCGTTCAGGAAATAAAGAACGCATCTCTCGTTTATATCAAATGCATGCCAACAAGCAAAACCCAATTGATAGGGTTGAAGCTGGTGATATTGCTGCAGGTGTTGGTTTCAAAGACATCCGCACCGGGGATACGTTATGTGACGAAAACAAACCAATCGTACTGGAAAGCATGGTCTTCCCGGATCCTGTGATTGGTATTGCCGTTGAACCTAAGAGTCAAAAAGATCTAGATAAACTCGGAATGGCTTTATCTAAACTCGCTGAAGAAGATCCAACCTTCCGCGTTAAGTATGATGAAGACACTAACCAAACCATCATCAGTGGTATGGGTGAGCTGCACCTGGAGATCATTGTCGATCGTCTTCGTCGCGAATTCAAAGTAGAATGTAACCAGGGTGCACCCCAGGTTAATTATAAAGAAGCTCTTACTGTTATGGTGGACCACACCGAAAGACTGAAAAAACAGTCTGGTGGTTCTGGTCTCTTCGCTCAGTTGTCATTCGAACTCGGCCCTGCTGATGCTGAATTTCTCGAAAGCGATGATTTCAAAAGCGGTAAGACAAGGCTTCAATTCATCAATGGAATTTTCGGAGGTTCTGTTCCTAAAGAATTCTTCCCATCCATCGTCAAAGGTTTTAATGCCATGATGGATAATGGCGTATTGGCTGGTTACAGTATTGACAGCATGCGAGTGAGAATCTATGACGGACAAACACACGCTGTGGATTCCAAGCCCATCGCTTTCGAACTTTGTGCAAAAGAAGGTTTCCGTGCAGCAGCATTCAAGACAAAACCAGTATTGCTCGAGCCGATCATGAAACTCGAAGTAGTGACTCCTGATGAATATGTAGGACCAGTGATCGGTGACCTTAATCGTCGTCGTGGCTTACCAAAAGGTCAGGATAGTCGCTCAGGTGCAATAGCTGTTCAGGCAGAAGTACCATTAGCAGAAATGTTTGGTTATGTAACACAGTTGCGTACCATCACTTCAGGTCGTGCAAGTTCTACTATGGAATTCAGTCATTTTTCTCCGGTGCCAAAGAACATCGCAGAGGATATAATTGAAAAAGCTAAAGGTGCAGTAAAGGCATAATAATAAACAGGCATTGCGAAAGTGCCGAACAAACAAGAACAAAACCCAAAAGAGGGTCAACCATATTTAATAAACAATTTTTTTGGTCGGGAAATGAATCAGAAAATTAGGATTAAACTTCGCTCTTATGATCACAATCTGGTCGATAAGTCAACGGAGAAAATCGTGAAAACTGTTCGCAATAGTGGAGCCGTCGTTACGGGTCCGATTCCGCTGCCCACCGAGAAGGAAATATTTACCGTCTTGCGCTCCCCGCACGTAAATAAGAAATCTCGAGAGCAGTTCCAGTTGCGTACACACAAACGCTTGATCGAGATTTATACACCTACACCTAAGACGGTAGACGCGCTTTCAAAGCTCGAACTTCCCAGCGGTGTAGATATCCAGGTTAAGCTCACATAGTATTCACTGCACGTTGCAGTGAAATGGAAAGTAAATAGTTGACTTTTATCGCGCGCGGCGCGGTAGAAATTTATGTATATACTATGAAAGGAATAATAGGCAAAAAGGTCGGCATGACCAGCATCTTTGACCAGGCAGGCAGATCCATTGCTTGTACGGTGGTTCATGCACAACCCAACGTTGTCACACAGGTCAAAACTGTGGACACGGATGGTTATGATGCGCTACAACTGGCCTATGGCGAAGCCAAAACGAAGAATACTTCGAATGCTATGCAAGGTCACTTTGAAAAAGCCAAGACAGCACCAAAACGCAAGCTGGCTGAATTCCGTGATTTTGAAATCAGCAAAAACCTTGGCGATCTCATTTCCATCGATGAAATCTTCACCGAAGGAGAAAAAGTTTCGGCAATCGGAACGAGCAAAGGAAAAGGATTTCAAGGCGTTGTTAAGCGTCACCATTTCGCCGGTATCATGCAGTCTACACACGGTCAGCATAACCGTATGCGTGCTCCTGGTTCAATCGGTGCTTCTTCCTATCCTTCGAAAGTTGTAAAAGGCTTGCGAATGGCTGGACGCATGGGTGGCGATCGCGTGAAAATGCGTAACCTCCGCGTTGAAAAATTATTACCGGATCAAAACCTGATCTTGATCAAAGGAGCAATCCCTGGTCACAACGGTTCATTTATCATCATCGAAAAGTAAGTAGCCATGAATATAGACATTCTGAATTCCAAAGGCGAAAAGACAGGTCGCAGTATTGAACTGGCTGATGAGGTATTTGGCATCAAGCCAAATGAGCACGTCGTCTATCTCGCGGTGAAAGCTTACTTAGCTAATCAACGCCAGGGCACACACAAAACCAAAGAGCGCAATGAAGTTTGGCGCACAACCAAGAAGTTCAAAAAACAGAAAGGTACAGGTGGTGCTCGCGCAGGTTCTTTGAAAAATCCAATGTTCAAAGGTGGTGGTAGAGCATTCGGTCCAAGACCTCATGACTATGATCTCAAAGTAAATCGCAAAGTGAGATTACTCGCACGCCGTTCCGCGCTTTCTTCAAAAGCCATGGGAGGTAATCTCATTGTGGTGGAAGAAATCACAATGGATAAACCACGTACAAAAGATTTTATGGCCGTGCTCAAGAACTTGCAGATTGATAACAACAAATCACTCTTCGTAACTTCTGAAGCCAACACGAATCTTTATCTCTCCGGACGCAACCTGCAAAATACAAGACTGGTTCGCGCACAGGATCTGAATACCTATGATATCCTGCGCTCACAAAAACTCGTGTTGTCAGAGCAGTCCGTAGAGTTGATCACGAAATCACTCAAGAATTAATTCCGATATCCAATAAAACGTAAAGGAACATGAGCGACAAAATAATTCTCGTCAAACCTCTGATCACTGAAAAGGCAGATACCTTATCAGAGAGCAAGAGCCAATACAGTTTTATCGTGGATAAAGGCGCGAATAAAATTGAAATCAAAAAAGCGGTTGAAAAGCTTTACACGGTAAACGTGGAATCTGTCAACACTATGATCATCCCTGGAAAACGCAAAACGCGGAATACCAAAAAAGGGGTTTTACATGGACGCAAAGCATCCTTCAAAAAAGCAGTGGTGACCCTGGGTACAGGAGAGACCATTGATTTCTTTGGAGACATTTAATTGAATATCATTCAGACGCATAGATAAATAGATCATGGCTGTTAGAAAATTTAAACCTACTACTCCAGGCACGCGCTTCCGCGTAGGAAATGCCTACGAGGAAATAACCGCTGCGAAACCGGAAAAATCACTTCTTGAACCGATCAAGAAAAGTGGTGGCCGTAATGCAGATGGCAAGATGACCATGCGCCAGAAAGGTGGTGGACACAAACGTCGCTACCGGGTGATCGATTGGAAACGGGATAAAGAAAATATTGTTGGTACTGTGAAGACGATCGAATACGATCCTAATCGCACAGCCTTTATCGCACTGATCGAATACTCAGATGGCGAAAAGCGATACATCCTCGCTCCGCATGGACTGAAAGTCGGTGCTAAAGTTTTAGCCGGCAGCCAGGCCACACCGGATACCGGCCATGCACTCTTTTTAAAAGATGTGCCCCTGGGTTCTACCATTCATAACGTTGAATTGCATCCGGGCCAGGGCGGCGCAATCGTGCGCAGCGCCGGTGCAGCAGCTACTATGATGGGTCGTGAAGATAGATATGCTGTTATCAAATTACCTTCTGGTGAAGTGCGTCGTGTACTGCTCAATTGTAAGGCTACAATGGGCTCAGTTTCCAATCCCGATCATGCTTTGACCGTCTTTGGAAAAGCTGGTGCAAAGAGATGGAGTGGCCGTCGTCCTAGGGTGAGAGGGGTTGCAATGAATCCGGTCGATCACCCCATGGGAGGTGGTGAAGGAAAAGCATCTGGAGGTCATCCAAGATCAAGAACAGGTATTATGGCGAAAGGTCAAAAGACTCGTAGCCCACATGCCAACTCTTCGAAGTTGATCATCTCCCGTCGCAAAACTAAAAACAAGGCTTAAGCAATAAGGAATCATAAACTATGGCTAGATCAATTAAAAAAGGCCCTTACGTATTCAATAAGTTGATGGCGAAAATCGAAAAAGCCAATTCGACGAATAAGAAATCCGTGATCAAAACCTGGTCCCGCGCATCGATGATCGTGCCGGACATGGTTGGCCATACGATTGCTGTGCATAATGGAAAGACTTTTATCCCTGTCTTCGTCACTGAAAACATGGTAGGACACAAGCTTGGTGAATTTGCACCAACCCGCACCTTCCGTGGTCACGCTGGAAACAGGAAATAATTAAACATCGACGCTTTAAAAAAGTAAACCTACATGGAAGCTGTTGCTAAACTCAGAAACTGCCCCCTCTCCGAACGTAAGATGCGTCTGGTGGCTGACCTCATCAGAGGGAAGAAGGTGGAGGATGCAGTCAATATCCTGAAGTACACCAATAAAGAAGCTGCAGGCTGGCTGGAAAAACTGGTTCTCTCTGCAGTAACAAATTGGGAGAACAAAACCGGGGGCCAGCAAGACATAGATGAGCATGATCTTTTTATAAAGAAATTACTCGTCGATGGCGCCGGTCATATCAAACGTATCCGCCCCGCCCCACAAGGCCGTGCTCACCGGATCCGCAAACACAGCAACCACGTAACAGTGGTTATTGAAAACCGTATACCCTTCGATGGTGAAAACGAAGGCGGCGATGAAGAAGAATAATTAATAATAAATAAGTGAGCTCGCGAAGCGAGATCGCATTAAGAAACAAACATGGGTCAAAAGACAAATCCGATTGGCAACAGGCTGGGCATCATCCGAGGATGGGAGTCCAACTGGTTTGGCGGCCATGACTATGCAGAGAAAGTAATACAGGATGAGAAAATCCGTATCTATCTCCAGGCGCGGATCGAAAAGGGCGGTATAGCCCATATGGTCATCGAACGCACATTGAAACGCGTAACGGTAACCATTCAGACTTCAAGACCTGGTATCATCATCGGAAAGGGTGGCCAGGAAGTGGATCGTATCCGCGAAGAGTTGAAGAAACTGACCAAAATGGAAGTGCAGATCAACATCATGGAGATCCGCAAACCAGAATTGGATGCCAATATCGTGGCTGAATCAATAGCCAAGCAAATTGAAGCACGTATCAATTATCGTCGTGCCATCAAAATGGCTATCCAATCCACCATGCGTTCAGGCGCAGAAGGCATCAAGGTTCGTATCAGCGGCCGTCTTAATGGAGCTGAAATGGCCAGGTCGGAAGAATATAAAGATGGACGTACTCCACTTCACACCTTCCGTGCCGATATCGATTATTCTATACGCGAAGCCCAGACAGTGTATGGAAAAATCGGAATCAAATGCTGGATATGCAAAGGAGAAGTTTACGGAAAACGTGAACTGACCTTAAATGCCGGCGGCGAACAGGGTGTCAGAAACAGAAGAGGAGGAAACGAAAGAAATGAAGGACCAGGACGACGCGAAGGGGGAAGTGAATTCCGGGATAGAAATAGCCGTGATAGAAATGAAAGAGGTGAAAGACCTGCCGGTGGCGGTCGTGGCGGACCTCGCGGTGGTGGAAATCGCGGCGGTGGAGGCGGTGGACCTCGCGGTCCAGGCGGAGGCGGAGGAGGAGCACCTCGCGGGGGCGGAGGTGGTGGCCCACGTAAAAAATAGGCCCGAAATCGAAGGAAGAGAAGTAGTGAAAAAACGTACCTTTGCACCACTTTTCTAAAAAGTGACCATTACGGTAAAAAACTAAAAAATGTTACAGCCAAAACGCACGACATACAGGAAGATGCACAAAGGCAAAAACCGTGGAATTGCCTGGAAGGGAAGTGAAATCTCTTTTGGTAGTTTTGCGCTCAAAGCCCTTGAAAATGTGCGCATTACGAGCCGTCAGATTGAATCTGCCCGTATTGCCATGACGCGCCATATGAAGAGGGAAGGAGCCGTTTGGATCCGCATTTTTCCTGACAAACCGGTGACGAAAAAACCGCAGGAAGTACGTATGGGTAAGGGTAAAGGAGCTGTGGATCATTGGGTAGCACTCGTTCAGCCCGGACGTATCATGTTTGAACTTGAAGGGGTAACCCCTCAGGTGGCTAAGGAAGCATTGGAGTTGGCAGCCCAGAAATTACCATTGAAGTGTGCCATTGTGACCAGGCACGATTATATCGAATCATAATCAGGACGACTGATGGCAAAGAATTATATAGAACTCAAGGAAATGTCAGACGGCGATCTGCAGACCGAACTCAAGCAGATCAATTCGCAGTATCAGAAATTGCGCTTTGATCATACCATAAAAGGTCTTGACAATCCGGTCAACTTGCGCAATACCAAACGTGATATTGCCCGCATCAAAACGGAAATCCGTCGCAGAGAAATGGGTGCCATGACACCAGCACAAACAGCAAATAGATCAAAAATCAGATTACGCAGAAGAAATGGGTAATGAAGTAGTAAATACCAGCGGCCACTCCCTGAAGAAACAGCGGGTAGGCATGGTGACAAGCAATAAAAACGATAAGACCATCACCGTCATGGTGGAACGTAAACTGCGTCACCCGATCTATGGCAAATTCGTTAAGCGCAACAAGAAATTTCATGCGCATGATGAAAACAATGCCTGTGGAATCGGCGATCTCGTGCGCATCGTTGAATCTCGTCCCTTAAGTGCAACCAAGCGCTGGCGCCTGGTTGAAGTCATCGAAAAAGCGAAATAATCAATTACCAATTAGCATTCATTCAAGCAATCAGGAAGATATATGATACAGCAGGAATCAAGACTTAATGTGGCAGACAATAGCGGAGCAAAAGAAGTACTCTGCATCCGCGTGCTGGGAGGTTCAGGCAGGAGGTATGCTTCTGTTGGTGATAAGATCGTAGTATCTGTAAAAGATGCTGCACCAGGTGTTTTGAAAAAAGGCCTTGTCTCCAAAGCAGTAGTCGTAAGGACAAAAAAAGAAATACGTCGCAAGGATGGATCGTATATCCGCTTCGATGACAACGCCGTAGTATTATTAAATGCAGCTGATGAACCTCGTGGTACCCGCATCTTCGGTCCAGTGGCGCGTGAGCTTCGTGAGAAAGACTACATGAGGATCGTTTCCCTCGCACCAGAAGTAATTTAATTGGTCAAGACTTGCAATACGCATAATAAGCCATGAGCGCAAAAAAAATAACCACCGGTAAATCCAGACTTAAATCCAACTTCAAAAAAGGGGATAAGGTCATGGTCATTGCCGGCGCCGATAAAGGAAAGACAGGAAATGTCATCCAGGTCATTCTGGATAAGCAACGGGTCAT
>Ga0207656_10000057_pt1 | contig 43891 bp, 27 predicted proteins | sample KBSCornC12_FD_184297 | JGI IMG/M metagenome (GOLD analysis project Ga0207656, IMG submission 184297) | Corn rhizosphere microbial communities from Kellogg Biological Station, Michigan, USA - KBS Corn C1-2 (SPAdes) (version 2) | ecosystem: Host-associated > Plants > Roots > Rhizosphere > Soil ...
TTATACAGCTTTAGTGGTGATTCTTACCAGCCTAGCTATACCTATACATGCGACAACGTTCCAGCATTTGGTACAGAGTTAAGTGTACAAATTTGGGTAGCTGATGGTGGTACAGATGATAATTGCAATGGACAAATCAGCTGGGGTGAGCGCAATAAGGATTATTGCACAACCACCATCGTGATTACAGACAATGCAGGAGTTTGCGATACAACCTCAGGTAGTATTCTGGCTGGAGAAGTCCTGACAGAAGATGTTCAGACAGTTGCACAAGTATCTGTTAATCTGAGCAGCCCAGGTCACGTGTTCCCAACCTTCATTACTACACAAAATGGTCTATTCAATTTCAACCACATTGTATTACCTGCTGATTGCCAGGTAACGGCTGAACGTGATGATCAACACAGAAATGGTGTATCTACACTTGACTTAGTACGTATCCAGAAACACCTGTTAGGTATCGAGCCGCTGACAAGTCCTTATGACCTGATTGCAGCAGATGCTAACAATAGCCAGAGCGTAAGTGCCATTGACTTGGTTGAATTACGTAAACTGATCCTGGGTATCTATACTAAACTTCCAAACAACAAGAGTTGGAGATTTGTAGATAAGAGCTTCCAGTTCGCTGATGCTACACATCCTTGGCCATTTGATGAAGTGATTGATATTGCTCAAATGAGCGGTAATCAAACTGGTAAGGATTTCGTTGCTGTGAAAATCGGTGATGTTAACAATACGGTTCAGGCGAACGCAACACAAGTTCACCCACGTAATGGAAACGGAATCGTACACTTTGTAGCTGATGAGCGCATCGTGAAGACTGGTGAAATGGTTGACTTCGTAGTTCGCTCTGGCGACTTCGCTTCAATCGAAGGTTACCAGTTTACATTAACCACTCAAGGTCTTGAGTTCCGTGGTGTTGAAAGCGGAATTGCAGACATGAGCGATGAAAACATCGGTGTATTTGGTGATATGTTGACAGCTAGCTGGCACAAGGTTGGTGGTGTAAGTGCTACATCTAATGATGTACTCTTTACCCTCCACTTCCAGGCTACTAACGCAGGCCACTTAAGTGAAATGATCAACCTGAACTCTAAAGAGACTCAGGCTGAAGCATACAATACTTCAGATGATATCAAGGATCTTAAACTGTCCTTCCGTGGTACTGAGAATGGTGCTGAATTCGCTCTTTATCAGAACGAACCAAATCCATTCAAGGGCAATACAGTAATTGGTTATGATGTTCCTCAATCAGGCCCTGTAACATTGACAGTGTTTGATGTAACAGGTAAGATTTTGACGGTGAAGAATGTGGATGCTGTTAAGGGATACAATACCATCACTGTAAGTAGCAAGGAGTTACCAGCAGTAGGTGTAATGTACTACAGACTTGATGCTAACGAGTACAGTGCGACTAAGAAGATGGTAATCATCGAATAATCGTAAAAGTTAGCAACGGGTTTATAGAAATATAAATCGGTTTTTGGGATGGCCTCTCTCCAATTCGTTGGAGGGAGGCTTTTCTCTTTTAGCTAAACTTATAAGAAGATCAGATCAGGAAAATAAATGGGTTCAATGGAGTGAGTCAGGATATTAATAGCAGATCCAAAGCGTCAAAAAGCATTGAATGACCAATGGAAAACATTTGCATTTTGATCATCAGTCTATTGGATTGACGTAGTCTTAGTCTGAAGATCGTACGAGAAAACTTTTGATGAAGGATGATCATACAAAGCAGTTTGGTAAAAGAATATTATTCCGTTGAGGGGAAATCAATATTGATTGAAGAGGGACATAATTATCCTGATGACCTCCTGATAAAACCAGGTATCCATTTAATATGCATTTGATTAGAATAGAATTAAAACTGCAAGGGTTCTGGACTGAAACCTATTAATTACCTGCGGGGTGGGAAGGCATCCATCCGGAAGAGTGAGGTAGGGGAGCTTCGGTATAGCAATTGAGTAGAAATACCTATTGATTAAAAATTATATCAATTTGACATCCAAGTTGACATCGGCTAATTCGAATGAATTAGTTTGGATTCTCATCTTTAGGATTCCAAAAGGAAGAATTATAATTTAATCCAATCGGGGAGAACATTTTGCTTCTTCATTTCACTAGTTACTTCACCCCAATACTTTTTAGATAGCTGCTCAAGGTCTCCATAGGACCGCGGACTTTTAATAAAAGGTTCATTTTGTACTGCGCCAGGTATCTCATTTGGATCAAGTACCTTTTTCCTTTCATTGCAATACACGATTTTACCTTTATCAAAATAGACCACAGTTTCACTGGCATTTCTTTCAGGTTCTCTATTATACATCCTCAATCTCATCAAAATTAAATTTCCGTCGTAAATCCAGAAGTAGGGCCAAACAATATTGGAATCCGGATGCATATTCATTGAAATCCGGCCATGGTGATCCTCTGTGAATAAAAAACCAATACTATCAGAGGCATTATATACTGGATAAGGTATTTTTTTGGATCTAATATTTTTACTACTGACCAGGGCATTGATGTTCATGGCCAAAGAATCGATCATGCCTTTCTTAAGGGTATCAAATACAATTGGAGCTGATTTGTCAATAGGGGCTTCCGGGCCAGCTTTTTGGCCAATCCCCGTACAAGACGGCAGTATTATCGAAGTTAGAGCTATTAGAATGGCACAGGCCCCTTGTAATTGGTATGAACGCATGATCAATAGATTTTTAAATAAGAGGCTCAAATGTACTGACTCTCTTATAACTATATCTCGAAGAGGTGGCAGAACGGCGGGATTAGGATCCAAAACTCCAGAATAAACCCAAATAATTTAATCCTTTTTTAGTCACCATAGCCTGTTTGAAGGTAAAATAGCTTCCCACCTGGAGAAAAATGAGAAATAGAGCACTGTCATAAACAGTGTGTTTTATTATTTATTTATCAGGCATACAGTTATTTAAATATTAACATATTTAATATGTATTATAAAAATATTTAAAAAAAGTAAGCCAGGGTATTGACAAACATGACATATTATATATATTTGTAATGTGTATTCAATTAATTTACTGATAAAATCAATTTACGAATAATCATAATATGTAAATAAGTCCCATCCCAAGACAGGCTCCCAAGGCAGTACGAACGATTGATGAACCCAAATAGTCTCTTATGAAACAACTAGTTACCGCTGGTACAAGTGGAATTTCTATGTATTTCCACGTTATATGGGTGGCCCTGCTGATGCTGACCTCTCTTGATTTGAGAAGTCAGGGCTGTATTATGACCTGTCCGCCAAATGATCCTCCAGTCCAGATCAGTTTATCTTCTGCCTGTTCCGATATCTTAACCTATGGTGAAATAGGAGTCACCTTAAGTGGATGTGCCGGCCCGATTTCAGTGGATATCATCGTTAATGGCAATTCCATAGGAGATGTGATAACAGCCAGCATGATTGGAGGAATTTTTATGGTTATCGTTACGGATGACAATTCAGGACAATCCTGCATGACCATGATTAAGGTGGTTGACAAACAAGCACCTTTACTGGTTTGCCCTCCAGATGTAACATTGGATTGTACAACAGATCTTTCCGAGTATTCAGCTCTTGATCCCGGGGATATTTCTGATTGTTCGGGTACCCAGGTTTTCATCGAAGATTCTGTCATCTTTTCTTCCAACTGCCAGGGACCTATCATTTCGAAATATTACAGACAATATATAGTGGTCGATGAGTATTTCAATGCAGATACTTGTGTGCAATTAATATCTCTGACGAAAGCCACCCTGGATAATGTTGAATTTCCACCTGATGTATCCGGATTAGATGCACTCAGTTGTTTCCCATTGCCCGATACCTCTCCGGAAAACACAGGATACCCGAGTGTAAATGGAAATAATATAGTGAATGGAGTCTTTTGCAATTTGTCATCAACGTATACAGATGCCATTGCGCCATTATGTTCAGGATCATATAAAATCATACGAACATGGACTGTTCTTGATTGGTGCAACAACAATCAATCTGCTACTCATGTCCAGGTAATAGAAGTCCTCGATCATACACCACCTGTAGTAACCGCACCGATTGATTTTACCATATCAACATCGGCACAAAATTGTACGGCAGATGTTCTCATGCCCCCTGCATTGATTACCGATGATTGTTCGACGGTTATTTCTGTACGGATGTCAGGTCCTTTTGGTACTGTATTTTCTAATGGAGGTTTGATTTCCGGCATTCCGGTTGGAACGTATAATATCATTTACATTGCTGATTCAGATTGCCAGTTAGAGGGCAAGGATACCACACGTGTCACCGTCCAGGATCTGCAACCACCTGTACCAATTTGTAATCAGGCAATAACAGTTCCAGTCGATAATTCGGGTATTGCAGATATACCCGCATATATTTTCAATTCGGCCAGTTATGACAATTGTGGTAATGTCTACTTTAAAGTTAAAAGAATGTCAGCGCCCGTTGGATATTCCTGTGCCAATCCCGGTAATCCAAATAATCTGTTTGATGATCAGGTCCAGTTTTGTTGTGGAGACATAGCACATAATCCGATCATGGTTATCATGAGAGTGTATGATGTGAGCCCTGTTGCTGGACCAGTAAGTGATACTTATCTGCAAGGACACTTTAATGACTGCATGGTAACAGTTGCGGTTCAGGATAAATTACCCCCTCAAATAATTTGCCCTTCTGATTTGACTATTAGCTGCCAATTCCCATATACACCTCAAAATCTGGGCGTATTTGGAAATGTAGTCTTAAATGAAGCGGATAGACAACAAATCTGTATTGATGATCCTGGTGTGCCAGGCAATCCGGGTATTCAATGTATTGGTATTGATGGCTTGGCCACAGACAATTGTCATGTGACTATTGCTTCGGAAGCCAGTATTACTATAAATAATTGTGGCCTGGGGACGATATCCAGGACATTCACTGCAACAGATGATGGAGGTCTGACTTCGACTTGTGTGCAGACTATCACCGTTATTAATTATGATCCATTTTCTTTGGCTGACATAACCTGGCCTGAAGATCTTACTACGTTCAATATTTGTGAAATTGATCTCCTTGATCCTGAGGATTTGGATCCACCTTACAATGAACCTATCCTCAATGACGGTCCTTGCGATTTAACTGCATTTACCTATGATGATGATGTATTTGATTTTTCAAATGGTAGCCAGGCCTGTTTCAAAATACTAAGAACATGGAAAGTAATTGACTGGTGCCAATATAACCCTCCTTATTCTGGTTTGTGGACACATATCCAGGTGATCAAGGTGATGAATAATGTGCCTCCCACTATCAGCCCTATTGAGGATATAACGGAATGTTCATTTGATCCCAATTGTGGTGGACTGAATCTTGATTTAGAAGCTCAGGCTGATGATGACTGTTCCTTTGCCAGCTCACTGACATGGAAGTATTACATTGATTTGGGCAACAATCTAACGTTTGATTATATCTCACCTGAAATAATCGGCGGCTCTATTTCTTTTTCATTTGATTTTCCAATCGGTCAGCATCGAGTCTTATACACAGTATGGGATGGATGTGGCAATATTTCAACAGTAGAACAGCAAGTAACCATTGAAAGCTGCAAACCTCCATCTGCAAAATGTATTCACGGACTGAGCACGAATCTCATGGCGATGGATACAGATGGCGATGGTCAGGCTGATTGGGGAATGGTGGTATTACAAGCATCCATGTTTGATGGAGGCAGCAGCCAGGCCTGCGGCAATCCGTTCACCCTCGCCTTTAGTGAAAATCCATTAGATGTGACCCGGATATTTGATTGTGAAGATCTTGGAGAAAATGAAATCGAATTGTGGGCAATTGATCAGAATGGACTTACTGACTTTTGTATCACTACGGTAGACATACAGGATAACAACCACGTTTGTCCTCCTGGGACATTGCAAACTGGCTCTATATCAGGCAATATTTCCGTACCGAATTCAGGAAAGCTTGCGGGTGCCATGGTTTACCTTGATGGAAGTAATCAATCCGGATTTCCTACTAGTGCTGACGGATATTTTGTATTTCCTGGCATGCCATTGGGCGGAGAATATACTGTACGACCTGTTCGAAACGGCGATCCAAAAAATGGTGTAACCACATTAGATCTTGTTCGAATTCAAAAACACCTTCTTGGCATCAAAACTTTCACAAATCCTTATCAATATATCGCTGCAGATGCTAACAATAGTCAGACAGTAACAGCTATTGATATCATTCAATTACGCAAGTTAATCCTCGGATTATATAATGAGCTTCCCAATAACACATCATGGCGTTTCATTGAAAAGTCACATATTTTTCCAGACCCTAACAATCCATGGTCAACGCCTTGGCCAGAGACTTATAAAATCACACCTTTCGCCAATAGTATGAATGATGTTGATTTTGACGCTGTCAAAATCGGTGATCTGAATTTAAATGCCAGTTTGCAGGTAGGAAGTGGAGCTATTTTGCCCAGGGGAGGAAAGAAATGTATACTTGAATATGAAGTGCAGGCAACACAAGAAAATGGAATTTTCAGAGTAGATCTGAATTTACCAGATGCAGATCAATATGAAGCCATTCAGTTTTCAATCGATTGGGATCAAAAGGGTTATTCGCTAGTGGATTGGAATCCGGGTGAATCGCTGACAGCGGATGATATTCGAATGCCTGAACATCCGGGAGAAACGGTATCTCTTGCTTCATTTTCAACTAATGGATGGCCAAAAGGTAAAATGCGACTCCTTTCTTTTTGGGTAAGGAGTAATACAGCACAACCTTATCCTTTTCAACTATTCCTGAAACCTTCCCCAACAATTCCTGTAGCCTACACATCACAGTCGGATGATGAACTGGCTGTTCAGCTTGCAGAGAATAATCCTGTTACAGAATTAATGCAAAATCGGCCTAATCCCTTCAGGGATATGACTACCATAATTATGCAAAGTAGTAAAGAAGAAAAAGCTACGCTCAGGATATTTGATATGAACGGGAAATTAATCCATAGCCGGGATGTCATGCTTGAAGTTGGAGAAAACGAATTCGTCGTCACCAAATCAGATTTGAATACTGCCGGAATATACTGGTATGAAATAGAATCTGAAAATCAATATAGGACTAACAGAATGATAATAGTTGATTGATGGAACGGGGAATTAATTTTCCCCGCCATCAATATTTTTTTTTGCGATTTCCATAAAGACTGCCCTTGCTTAGGCCCGATCACGTTACGGCTACGTGCTTCGGGTGTTCAAATACTGCCAACAATATTCACAATGTTAATTTAATAGTGATGAAAACACTACTTACGACTACACTCATTCAAGGAAATTTAAGGTTGATTCGCAGCCTGATCACCGGTGTTCTATTACTCGGATTTAATTTGCTGAGTTTTGGTTCTCCAGAAGATTGGATGAACCAAATCCTGAACAAGGATTATAATGTTTGGGAAAACATGGATGCCTTTACCAGTCCAATCGACGTCAATAGTCATTCGGATTTGAATATGGTTGCACTCAGTTGCCTTCCATTTGTCAATGTATCCCTGGGCCAGGGTGGTTATGCCCTTATCACACCGCTTATGTTGGTGAATGCGCCTCAATATCCGGCTTATCAATATACAGTCGACATCATGGGTCCATTGACCAATACTGTTTATTGTGATCAGATAGGGCAGGACTTGATGGTGGTGGTGACAGAATTGCCAACTGGCAATAGTTGCATGTCCACAATCCATATTGAGGATAAATTAAAGCCATTGTTTAGCTGTTCTCCGGATACGGTTGCATGTAATGTCGATGTTGCGACTATTGATTTCTTCAGTACCGTGGAAGTTCAGGACAACTGCGATCAGGATCCGGAATTATGGTATTCCTATGTTATTCAATCATTGCCTTGCAATCCAAATGGGTTTACTGCACAGATTGTGGTGACCTGGACAGCTACAGACGCTTCCGGCAATAGTAGCACCTGCACGGATATCATTTACATGAAGAAACCTTCACTTGGGCAAATTGTATTTCCCCCTAACATATCTGTAAGCTGTTCTAATCCAAATATTGATCCTTCTGTAACTGGAGTGCCTACGTTTAATGGAGAACCAGTAGACTATGCCTGTCAATTGACTGTCTGGTACAATGATGTTTCCATTCCAATGTGTAGTGGGGCGCATAAAATTAAACGCACCTGGCAAGTGATGGATTGGTGCAATAGTGGGATAATTACTCATGTACAAGAAATATTAATTGTTGACAATACACCTCCTGTGCTCACTTGTCCTGCCAGTATTACGCTCAGTACCAATCAAGCTCTCTGTACAGCTAAATATACATTACCTCCAGTACAGGTAACTGACAACTGTGCAAATGCCAATGATGTTGATGTTGATTTTTTTGTTGGAGGAATTCCGGGAATTTATTCTACGGGACAAATGGTGACTTTGCCTTTAGGCGTAACCTTAATCAATGTCAGAGCAACAGATCCTTGTGGAAATTCCAGTATGTGTCAGTATTCTGTTACTGTAAAAGATAATCTAGGGCCTATTATTATTTGCCCTCCCAATATAACCGTAGATTGTAATTCTAGTACAGCACCTGCTGTTACTGGGACTGCTACAGCAACCGATTTTTGTGATCCTACACCCACCATTACTTTTAGCGATGTCACCATAGCCACTGCTGGTTGTGCTGTGGGGTATAAAATAAACCGGACCTGGATGGCAGTGGATGATAGTGGAAATATCAGTATGTGTGTACAGATGATTACACTGACAGACAATACTCCACCGGTTATAACTTGCCCGTCAAATACAACAGTAGCCTGTACCGCTAGTACACTGCCTGCCAATACAGGAACTGCAACCGCTAGTGATCATTGTGATGCAACACCCACGATCACATTTTCAGATGTCACTACCGGAGGTGCATGTCCCCAGGAAAGAACTATTCATCGTACATGGGTAGCAACGGATGATTGTGGCAATTCAAGCACTTGTCTGCAAAATATATTTGTGGATGACAATGCAGCTCCTCTCATTACCTGCCCACCCAATATAACGGTTGAATGTTCGGCCGGCACCAACCCAAGTAATACAGGTACTGCAACTGCAACAGACAACTGCGATGCCACGCCGACTTTAACTTTCAGTGATGTTACAGTAGCTGGCGGGCCACAAACATTTGTCATACACCGGACTTGGATAGCAACGGATGATTGCGGCAACTCGAGCACTTGTATTCAATTGATAACTGTCCATGACAGTACTCCACCGATCATAACTTGTCCTGCTAATGTAACCGTTCAATGTACTGCCAGCACACTTCCTCCCGCTACAGGTTCAGCAACTGCTACGGATAACTGTGATCCGGCTGTAGCGATTACATTTAATGATATTACTACTGGAGGTGCATGTCCGCAAGAACTTACTATTAGTCGAACGTGGGTTGCAACGGATGCTTGTGGTAATACTGCAACCTGCATTCAAACTATTTTTGTGGATGATAGCACAGGCCCTGCCATTACATGTCCGGCTAATATCACAATACTCTGTACAGCCAGCACTTTGCCTGCTAATACAGGATCAGCTACTGCTACCGATAATTGTGATGCATCAGCGACAATAACTTTCACGGATGTTTCAGTTCCAGGAATATGTCCCCAGGAAAAAACAATCACTCGGACCTGGAAAGCAACGGATGATTGCGGGAATTCAAGCACTTGTAATCAAATCATATTTGTAGATGATAACCAGGGGCCAGCTATTACATGCCCATCCAATGTGACGATTTCCTGTACAGCCAGCACATTGCCTGCCAATACAGGCTCCGCTACGGCGACGGATAACTGTACTGCAAGCCCTATTATAGGATTTTCTGATGTTACTGTTGGTGGAATATGCCCACAGGAACGCACGATCACTAGAACATGGACGGCCCAGGACGGATGTGGGAATTCTAATTCGTGTATTCAAATTATTGTTGTGGATGACAATCAGCCTCCTGCTATTACATGTCCACCTAACGTTACTATTCAGTGTTCAGCAAGTACACTACCTGCAAATACAGGTGTCGCTACTGCTACGGACAATTGTACAGGAAGTCCAATAATTGGATTTAGCGATATTACAGCTGCCGGATCATGTCCTCAAGCTAAAACAATCACTAGGACCTGGACGGCTCAGGATGGTTGTGGAAATTCAAGTTCGTGTACACAAACAATTGCTGTTATCGATAATACGCCTCCTGTCATAGCGTGTCCGGCGAACATCACCATTCAATGTACGGCCAGCACCTTGCCTGCCAATACTGGTACTGCAGGTGCCACAGATAATTGTGATGGAGCTCCGATCGTAACTTTCACAGATGTGACGGTTGGTGGAGCTTGTCCGCAAGAATTGACAATTACAAGAACTTGGAAGGCTACTGATCATTGTGGAAATTCCAGCACTTGCGCACAAACTATATTCGTTGATGACAGTACTCCTCCAGCTATAACTTGTCCGGCAGATGTAACATTACAGTGTAGTGGTAACACACTTCCGCCAGCTACTGGAACTGCGACTGCAACAGACAATTGCGATGCGACGCCTACTATTACTTTCTCTGATGTGACCGCTGGTGGACCCTGCCCACAAATATTGACTGTCACCAGGACCTGGGTGGCCACTGATGATTGTGGAAATTCAAGTACTTGTGTTCAGATTGTTCAGGTGGGAGATACACAAGCTCCTGCTGTAACCTGCCCAGCCAATGTCACAATACAATGTACTGCCAGTTCAGCACCAGCTAATACAGGTACTGCCACTGCTACTGATGTTTGCGATGCCACACCCACGATCACCTTTTCAGATGTAACACTAGCCTCTTCCTGTCCTAATGTATATAATATCAACAGGACATGGAGTGCAACCGATGATTGTGGAAATACAGGTACATGCCTTCAACTCATTTTTGTCAGAGACAATACTGCACCGGTTTGCGCAACTCAAAATATTACAGTTTCACTGGGAGGTAATGGAAATGTAACTATTCTGCCTTCCCAAGTGGACAACGGATCTAATGATAACTGTGGTCCTGTTACCTTATCAGTGGCTCCAAATATTTTTAATTGCAGTAACCTGGGAGCTAACATTGTAGTGCTAACAGTCACTGATTGTTCTGGAAACACATCAACCTGTACGGCAACTGTAACGGTGAATGATAATGGAGGTCTTCAGGCCAATTGTCAGAATGTGACTATTTTCTTAGATGCTAATGGAATGGCATCGGTCACTCCAGGACAAGTAAATAATGGATCAGGTGGTGGCTGTAACGGAGGTAATCTCACCTTCATGTTGTCCCAGACCAATTTTAACTGTCAGAACATTGGTCAAAATATTGTTACGTTAACAGTAACCGACCAGAATGGAAATACGGCAACCTGTACTGCGACTATCACTGTTATTGACAATATGCCGCCGACAATAGCGTGTCCTGCCAATCTTACGGTAGAATGTCAAAACGTATCCAATCCTGGAAACACCTCGCAATTCGGAAATGCTACAGGTTCAGATAATTGTCCTCCGGCGATAATCACAGAGACCCATATTCTTAATCTTAATGCTTGTAATATCGGAACTATCCTAAGGACGTTCACTGCAACAGATGGCTCAGGAAATACAGCGACCTGTACTCAAATGGTGACTATTATCAACACCAATCCATTGGATGCCGGAGACATTACCTGGCCTACTTCACCATTAAGTGTCAATATTTGTAATTCATCAGAACCTCCTGCAACCGGTGTTCCTGTGATCAATCCACAGGCCTTGCAGTGTGCGAACGTAGTGATCAATCATACAGATGCCGTGCAGATGATTATTGATAACAATCCAAACACACCTTGTAAAATCATTACCCGTACCTGGACGGTGACAGATTTGTGTCAGCCTGCAACATTTACGTTTGTTCAGACGATCAATGTTCAGGATACCGCACCGCCTGTATTTACGAATATCAATGACATGACGAAGACGGCGAATGCGAATTGTGTGGCTTTCTTTACCCTTATCGCTAACGCAACAGACTGCGCAGGAGTGACGATCACCAACAATTCACCTTACGGAGCAACCAGTGGTGCCAATGCAAGTGGTAACTATCCGGTAGGAGTAACGACAGTAATATTTACTGCAACTGATGGATGTGGTAATATCTCTACTATGGATGTTGTCTTAACAGTACTGGATGCTAATCCGACGCAGTTTATGTGTAATAAAATAGTGGTGCAATTGCCACCAGAAACTGAAATCACCATCGCTGCGAGACAATTTGTAACCGTGATACCTGGCGGATGTTCAAATGCCAATGATTTTGTGTATAGTTACTCCAATACGCTGCCGTTTGACTCATTACGTCTTTATGATTGCGGTGATGTAGGCGTACAAACCTTCCCTCTCTATTTCTGGTCAGCAGATGGATCAATGTTGGTGGATAGTTGTGCGACGGCCGACCTTGAAATCAGGGATCCTAATGATTTTTGTATGGATGGTTTGGTGTTGACTGGTGAAGTGAGGAATGAAGAAGGATACCCAATCAGTAATGTTGAAGTCGCTATCATGAATGCGCCTATGACGCCTGATACTACAGACATCAAAGGAAGTTATACTATAGAAGGACTGAATGAAAATGCCAGTTATTCGGTGGCTCCATTCAATGATAAGAATCCGAAAGAGGGTGTCTCAACGCTTGATCTTGTATTAATACAGAAACATTTATTGGGCAGAGCGAAATTGAATTCTCCTTATAAGCTTATAGCAGCTGATGCTAATAAGAGTGGCGTTATCACAGCGTTAGATCTATTGGAGATCCGGAAATTAATTTTGGGGATCACTAATAAATTCCAGAATAATACTTCCTGGCGGTTTGTCGATCACTTATATCAGTTTCCTGATCCTTATAATCCGTTTAGCCCTGGATTCCCTGAATCAGTCTGGCTTGATAGTATAACTCAGGAATTGAGCACAATTGATTTCACCGGAGTCAAAATTGGAGACGTAAATGGATCCTATTTTACGACAAAAGCGAGTGGTGTAAAAATTGAATCCCGATCCGCGATAGATTATGAATTGAATGCAGTGGTAACTAAGGATCAAAACAATCATCCTGATAAATGGGAAATTCACGCTTTGGCGAATCAGGGTGGAATCGATGGCATGCAATTTAGTATGGTTGTTGGGCCACTGACGACTGATCAGTTGAAAGAAATCTGTTCTGATGTCATTCCGGCTGATCAATGGTATTATGATCCGAATACAATGACCATGAATGTAAGCTGGAGTCCAATTGAGCAGGAAGATCTGACCGGCAAGCTTCTCTTGTGCGGACCAATGACAGAATGGGTCAGTGATGTCTTGAGCATAGACCATAACCTGATTTCGCCTGAATCTTATCACATTGAAGGTGATGATACCCAGATAAGGCCGATAAGGTTGAATTCATTGATAACAGACCAGGGAGAAGACCAGGAATACCATCTTTTCCAGAATATTCCCAATCCTTTTAATGAAGGGACAATCATACGGTTTACGCTACCAAGAGATGAGAAGGTCAGCCTAATCGTGCATGATATTACAGGAAGAAAAGTCCTTGAAAAAGAGGCAGATGGACATATTGGACTTAATGAGATTGGCATTCAAAGCCATGAACTTGGAGCCCAGGGTGTCTATTATTACACGCTGCAAACGCTCAGCGCCAGTTTAACGCGCAAAATGAGCTATACGAACTATTAGTTTTTAGAGACTTTGGGCCTTTCAATCGGCCCTTAGACGTTACTGTTTGGGAAATCCCCTCCATTCGTGAGGGGATTTTTTATTGATTGATAATAAATATATTATAATTGATACTAATATAATTATGTAAATAACTGTATTTAAGCATTATACAAGTTATATTATTTTATAATACAAAAAATACCATATTTAGGGTAATACCACATATTATCACTAATCTATATTTGTAGAAGCATTAAAGATTTTCATCATCTATTAAGTGCTGATTTTAGACCACAAACAGGTAACAATTTATTCTATATCTCTTTTAGGATAAATTTAAATTTCCTGAGACCCGACCTTCCAGAAGATAATAAAGCCTAATGAGGTGGTTTGTAGCCAAACTACTTGCCTCCTCCAGATCACACAATGCTATTGCAAGAGATGTACAGCCTTTAGCGGTACACTTTCAATATAGGCTTATTTATTTTTTTAACTAAAACTAAGATCTCATGAAGAAAACGGACATTTCTGTTTCTCTCAGGGATGGTGTGCGTAAACGTCTCAAACAGTATTCAAGACTTTTGTCCCTATCCCTGTCAGCGAGCTTACTACTACTACTGACTCTCCTTTGGCAAAACCCTGCTTTTAGCCAGGGAAATTGCTCGCTAGGTTGCCATGGAGCGCAGGTATCTCTCGGTACGGATTGTACCGCTGTGATTACCACAGCAATGATTGCAGATACAAGCCAATGCACAAATGGTGATTTCACCGTTTATGTAATTACGTTGGGCGGTGATACGCTTCCTAATGCAACTGTGACAGGGGCCCAAATCGGGATGACCCTTATTGCCAGTGTACATGACAGCAACTCAGGAAATAGTTGTTGGTCATACATTACTGTGCAAGACAAGCTGCCTCCGGTATTAGATTGCCAATGCACACCTGTAACCAATCATGCAGGAGCACTGACAGTAACAGATCCAACATTCCTCAATAATGTGGCATGTTGGGATTTTGGTGCTGGTGTACCTGGTGCCGCAGCAAAGTATTATGATACATGGAATTTCAGAATTGCCGTTGCAGGCATGTATACCTTTATGTATACAGGTACTATGACCGATGCTGAAGGCGCTATTTTCAATGGCAGCTTCAATCCCTTAAGTCCATGTACGAACATGTTAGGTGGTGATGATGACAATGGAAATAATTTGGATCCACTCATCATTATTTCTCTTAATATGGTTCCGGGCAATTATGTTTTGGTCACTACAACGTGGCAACCGCCTTTAACAGGAACCTATAACTGGGCCATCAGTGGTCCGGGTGAAGTGTTCGAAGGAGCAGATGATTGTTTTGTGAGATGTACCGACATCGACATCAATCATCCTGTGCCAACTGTAGTAGACAATTGTACACAAAATGCTACTCCGGTTCTCATTAATGAAGAAGTGGAGGCGCTTTGTGATCCTAATTTTGTCAAAAAACTTACCAGGTGGTGGACAGCCACTGATGCATCAGGTAATCATGCAGATACCTGCATGCAAGTTTTCTTCCTCGAACGCATCAATTTTGCTGATGTTGTATGGCCGGATTCTGCTACGGTGGCAAATGGAAATCCTTTTATTTGCGATGGAAATTTTACAGATGAAGATGGCGATGGCATCCCGGATGCTATTCCGATAGAGGAAGGTGGAGCAGGAGTTCCTACTATTAATGGAGTTCCGATCTTCCCTGACTTTATGTTTTATTGCAATTCAAGTGTCTGGTTCCAGGATGTGCCGATTCATAATCCAAATAGCTGCGTACACAAAGTCATGCGAATTTGGAACTTAAATGAATGGCATTGCCAGGGTGAGCGGGATACTTTGTATACTCAATTGATTGAGGTCGTTGACAATCAAGGACCAACTATCATTTGTCCTCCTGGATTCACTCATACTACTACTGGTCATGACTGTACAGCGAACATTTGGATTCCAGCTGCTACAGTTACCGACAATTGTAGTCTCATCAATACTGTAACTGTTTCTTATCCTGGTGGATTTAAAAGCCAAAATGGAAATTTCTTTGCAGAATTACCGGTTGGCAATAATATAATCACCTACATCGCTTACGATAAATGTTACAATTCATCACAATGCTCGATAACTATCGTTGTAGAAGATGACACTCCTCCTGTGGCAATTTGTGATGCCCACACTGTGGTTTCGCTTACCCTTGGTGGACCTCATGGACTTACGAAAGTGCCGGCTGATGTATTTGATGACGGCAGTTATGATGGATGCGGACCTGTGACCTTCAGAGCATGGAGGATGACATCCTGTATTGATTTTGACTGGACGACAGAAGGAGCAGGTATTGATGTGATTCCTGATGGTATTGTGAATAGTCGCGACATGGGCATGGTGCCAAGACCTAAAGTGCCTTTTGCATGCTGCGATGCCGGTGCCGGACCAATTATGGTGGTGCTCGAGGTTACAGATGCTTCCGGAAATACCAATACTTGTATGGTAGAGGTTGTAGTTCAGGACAAAATCAAACCTCATATTACCTGTCCAAGCGATATCACCATCAGTTGTGATTATCCTTTGAATATTGATGATCTGAGTGCATTCGGAAATGTAGTGTTCGATCAACACAACGTAACCACCTGGTGCATCTATGATCCAACCAACCCACATCATAATGCTGATGGTTTTGTCTGCGGTACAGATGGAATCGCAACCGATAACTGTGATGTACAAGTCAGGGTGGATAACGAATCATTCATTAACCAATGTGGTATTGGTTACATCAAACGGACCTGGACGGCATTTGACGCGAGTGGTTCGGATGCTTGCATTCAATATATCTATGTGGAAAACTTCCATCCGATAACTACAGATGCTATTGATTGGCCGGATGATTTCCATGGCCTTGAATGTGCACTGGGTACAGATCCGGAAGATTTAAGCTATCCCTACGACAAACCAAGAGTCGAAGAAGATGCTTGCGATCTCATCGGTATTGCACATGAAGATTTAGTATTCCCAATCGTAGATGGCGCTTGTTTCAAGATTCTGCGTACCTGGAAGATTATTGACTGGTGTCTGTATGAACAGTATCACGGTCTTGTCCTGAACGTTAATTATTGGGAACATGTACAGGTATTGAAAGTGGTCAATATTTATGGACCTATATTCACTACTGATCAGCCAACGATCGATCGTTGCAATAATTTCGATTGTGGAGGTTTATTCATCGAATTGATTCAGCGTGCTGAAGATGATTGTACTCCAGGAGAGCAACTTCAATGGTCATATGCAGTTGACCTGAACAATGATGGGACTATTGATCTTGGTCCTTACACAGGTCTTGGAGACGTGATCGATGCTTCTGCTATCTATCCATTAGGTCATCACAGGATTATTTATTCCTTTGAAGATCGTTGCGGAAATCGTACTGTGCGCGAGCAATTCCTTAACCTGAATTCCTGCAAGGCACCTGTTCCGGTTTGTATACATGGCCTGTCTACTGACTTGATGGCTTTTGATTCAGATGGAGATGGACACCCGGATTCGGGAATGATCACTATTTGGGCGACTGATTTCAATGCAAGCAGTTATCATCCATGCGGTGCTTATTTTACATACTCGCTTGCACCAGATACTACTGTCAAGAGTCTGACTTTCGATTGTGCTGATGCTCTTTTAGATTCTGTTCCGGTTAATTTATATGTAACAGATCTCTTAGGCAACCAGGCTTATTGTCAAACGTATATCATTGTAGATGATAACAATAACGTTTGTCCACAAGGTGGAGGACTTTTGGGTACTATCACCGGTAATGTAAGCACTGAAACATCCGATAATGTACTCAATGTTGCAGTACAACTCAACGGCTCGAATCTGCTGCCAATCAATACCAATGGAAATGGTTTATTCACATTCCCTTCCATGCAGCCTGGTGGAAATTACACAGTTGTACCAGCTAAGGATAATGACTGGAAGAACGGTGTATCTACCCTTGACCTTGTCGATATTCAAAAGCACTTGTTGGGTATAAAACAACTCAATACACCATTCAAGATGATTGCTGCTGATGCAAACAATTCAAAGACTATCACGGCGATTGACCTTGTCGAATTACGTAAGTTGATCCTGGGTATTTACACAGAATTACCATACAATTCGAGCTGGAGATTTGTGGATAAGAGTTATTCATTCCCGGATGAATACAATCCATGGAGCCAGGTTTGGCCTGAATCACATGAGTTGAGTCCTTTGGCTCAAGGCATGAACACTGCTGATTTCTATGGAATCAAAATTGGTGACGTCAATAATACTGTTAAAGCAAATGCAAATAGTATAACACCTCGCGGTTCAGGAGAAATTCTCGGACTTGTCGTAGATGATCGTACTATCGCATCTGGTGCAACAGTTGAAGTGCCGGTATATGCTAATCAGGACGGCTCTATCGAGGGTATCCAGTTTAGCTTTGATCTTGGTACTAGTCTTCAATTCGTCGGTGTTAAGGCAGGATTACTTGATGTAACAGAGGATAATTTTGGTTGGATCAACAATAGTATAATCACTTCGAGCTGGAATAAGGCTGAAGGAGTAAAAGTTGATCAAAAACAGCCACTCTTTACCCTGGTGCTGAAAGCTGATCATACCGCCAGATTGAGTGAAGCCATGACTTTGGTTACTGCTCCAACACATCCTGAAGCTTACACTGTAGAAAGTGATATTCTGGATCTCGGCCTCACTTTCCGAGGCTCAGAAGCTTCCTACACATTTGAATTACTTCAGAATGAACCTAATCCATTCAACGGATCAACCCAGATTGGGTATGTGATACCAGAAAGTGGACAGGTTGTACTGACTTTATTTGACCTGACCGGAAGAGAATTGTACAAACAAACTCTTGATGGAAATAAGGGCTTGAATAAAGCTGAAGTTCTGAAGGATCAAATAGGAGCTCAAGGAGTTGTGTACTATCAAATACAGTTCCAGGGTTATACCGCTACGAAGAAAATGTTGGTCCTCTAACAGGGAAAGCATTTAAGAATAAGAATTACTGTTTTTGGGATGGGACCCCTCTCCGCGCAAGTGGAGGGGGTTCTTTCTTTATAGCAGGACCTTCCGGTAAAAGGCATTTAAAAAATGAGTCTATATCTTTGCGAACTGATGGGCAGGATTATGGGCATAGATTATGGATTGAACAGGACGGGAATAGCTGTTACAGATCCCCTGCAAATCATTGTGACTGGATTGGATACGCTGGAAACGAAGTCCCTTTTGCAATTCATTATAGCGTATGGTCAGAAAGAACAAATTGATGACTTTGTTGTGGGTTACCCATTCCTGGATGGCGAATGGGGAAATTCAACTTTCAAAACTAAGCTTGATGAATTTATCGGGGATCTTAAGAAAATTTTTCCTACTAAGAGCGTTCACCTTCAGGATGAACGATTTTCATCCGTTCGGGCAAAAGAAATCATTCTCCAAAGCGGGAAAAAGAAACAAGCTCGTCGCGATCGACGACTACTTGACAAGACAAGTGCTATCGTTATACTTCAGGAATATTTAGGACATATATGATATTACCCATTTATGCATATGGGCAAGCCGTGCTAAGGAAGAATGCATTGCCTATTCAAGCGGATTATCCGGAACTCAATGCTTTCATTGCAGACATGTATGAAACCATGTATAGTGCAAAGGGCGTCGGCCTGGCAGCGCCACAGGTAGGCAAGAGCATTCGAGTATTCGTCATGGATACTCTTCAATTAAAAAAGACCAGCGAAAATACTGTAGGTATAAAGCGAACCTTTATTAATGCGCAGATGCTTGATGAAACTGGTGAGCCCTGGATGTATGAAGAGGGGTGCCTCAGCATTCCCGACATACACGTTGAAATTGAAAGATTACCAATCATTCATTTGCGTTACCTGGATGAAAATTTTGTGGAGCATACGGAAACCTTTGAAGGAATTAATGCCCGTGTGATTCAACACGAATATGATCACATTGAAGGTGTGCTTTTTATTGATCGAATGAAGCCCCTTAAAAGACGTATGATCAATCGGAAGTTGGAGAAAATTAAAAAAGGTGAGGTGGAGTCCGACCATCCGATGAAATTTGCGAAAATCTGATTAACCTTCAACGACGAAAACTATTTTCTGCCAAAGTCTGCCGGGATTTCACCCCATATTTCAGTTTCCCACTTGAGAATTGGATTTTTCCATTGATGTTCTTTGAGCCATTTTTCTGCCCTGCGAATCAAATCAAACAAATCTGCATTTTTAGCATTTGGAGGAAGCTTTGTATTCGCTTTCTTTCTATTGATCCATGCAATAGCGGTGCGGGAATCTGAATAGATGATTGTCTTATGATCACCTTTTTTTTCCAGCAATGCCAAAGCATGTACAATGGCCAGAAATTCCCCGATATTATTGGTGCCTTGCCGGAAAGGACCGAGGTGAAAGATTTCGGTTTTATCAGATGTCCACACCCCCCGGTATTCCATAATTCCAGGATTGCCACTGCAGGCTGCATCGACACTGATACTTTCCATATTAAAACCTTTTTGGTCCGAGGCTGATGATGCTGAAGATTTAACTTTACGTTTAACAGAAGTTTGCGGTCCTTCATAATAAGCTTCTTCTGCCTCCTCCCTGGATGAGAATGCTTTGTATTTGGCGTTTGGATAATTTTTGACCTGGGACAAACATTTTTCCCATGAAGAATAAATTCCTGGCGTGTGGCCTTGCCAAACGACGTAGTATTTTTGTTTTTTCTGAGCCATCGACCCGTAATATTAATGGAAAGCAAGCAAATACATTGGACAGATACACATTGTCACCTTTACGTGAACGATTTTGATGTTGACCAAAAGGACATGATGAAGAGAGCGATTGATGCCGGGGTTACCCACATGATGATGCCCAATATCGATCTTGAAAGTATTGATCGAATTTCAACTTTAGCAAGTGAGTATCCCGCACATTGTTTTCCGATGATGGGATTACATCCATGTTCCGTCAAAAGTGATTATGTACAGGTCCTGAGTGAAATAGAAAAAGTGCTGTTTGCGGGAAATTTTATTGGGGTAGGGGAAACCGGTATAGATCTCTATTGGGACATCACATTCAGGCAACAACAAATTGAAGCGTTCGAATTGCAAATTAAATGGGCGAGAGAACTGAATTTGCCGGTCATTATTCATTCCAGGGAGTCCCTTGATCTCAACATAGCTATAATCACCAAACTACAAGATGGTGAGCTGCGCGGAATATTTCATTGTTTTGGAGGAAGCTTAGAGCAAGCTCTCCGAATTAGTGAAGTGGGATTTAAAATTGGCATCGGTGGAGTGGTGACTTATAAAAATTCCAATTTGCCTGAGGTGCTTCCAAATCTGCCGCTTTCTCTCATTGTTTTGGAGACAGACGCTCCTTATTTAACGCCTGTTCCTTTTAGAGGAAAGCGCAACGAATCCTCCTATATTCCCCTGATTGCAGCAAAAGTGGCTGATATACTGGGCATTAGCCTTGCAGAATTGGCAAAATTGACGAATGATAATGCATCCGAAGTATTTGGAAAGAAGGCTTAAATTTGCGACCCCGGAGAGTTGGCCGAGTGGTCGAAGGCGCACGCCTGGAAAGTGTGTAGGCTCCAAAAGGGTCTCTAGGGTTCGAATCCCTAACTCTCCGCTTTTTTAAATTTCACCAATAGCCACAGTAATAGTCGATATGATCCAACGTATCCAAACCATATTCCTGATTCTGGCAGCAGGCTGTTTTGGAGCTTTATTCAAATTGCCATTTGCAACCAGCTCCGTTTCTTCTGCTCATTTTCTTGCTGATAATGTTTATAATATCCAGGATCATTTAGCCTTGCTAAGTATCACGATCTTGGCCGTTGGAGTAAGTGTGCTGACAATATTTCTTTTCAAAAATCGAAAGTTGCAACGAAAGTTAGTTTACCTGATTGCATTTCTTGCGATTGGTTTGGTTATTGTGTCTTATCTCCTGTTGAAAATAGATAGCCAAGGTGTGATGCAGAGCTTAACCCTCCAACTGCAAGCCGGTACCTTCCTTGCGATTGGCGGTGTAGTATTTTCTCTACTAGCCGGTTATTATATCGGTAAAGATGAAAAGCTGGTGAAATCTATGGACCGGCTCAGGTAATTCATGAAATAATCCGATTACCTAAAGAAATTTAGCATTCGTCATTCCGAAAACTATCTTTTATGCAACAAGATTTCAGTTTTTGGGAATTTGAAACTTATTCCCATGAATGGGACATCTGCATTATTGGATGTGGTATTACAGGAATGAGTACAGGGATTTCACTCTTGGAAAAAAATCCAAGTTTGCAAGTCCTGATCGTAGACAGATGGTTTATACCCCTTGGAGCCAGCACTCGGAATGCAGGATTTTCCTGTTTTGGAAGCCCATCTGAAATCCTGGATGATATCGGACGTGTAGGAGAAGAAGCTAGCATGTCATTAGTAAATAAAAGATGGAAAGGATTACTGAAATTAAAATCCAGAATCAATCTCCAGTATGCCCAATGTGAAACAAATGGTGGCTACGAATTATACCATCAGGATCAATATGAACGTATATCAGATCAGTTGCCTTATCTCAATCAATTGTTGGAATCAATCACCTCACATCAAAATGTATTTCAGCAAGTTCAGGTTCCTGCAGGCATAAAAGGTTTTTCAAATGCAGTATATAATCCATTAGAAGGTCAACTCCATCCAGGCTTTATGATGGAGGATCTAAAAAGAAAATTTCTATCACTTGGGGGCAACATGCGGACCGGTTACCAGATCGATGAAATCGAAGAACATGATCATCATGTTCGGTTGCTCAATCATCTTGCTTTGCCAATAACCGCTAAAAAAGTGATTGTCACTATTAATGCTTTTGCGGCTAAGCTATTACCTCAGTTGGATGTGTATGGCGCTCGAAATCATGTCCTTGTGACTAATCCTATAGCCGGGCTTTCGTGGAAAGGATGTTTCCATTACGATAAGGGTTTTTATTATTTTAGAAATATTGGTAATCGCATATTACTTGGCGGTGCCAGGAATTGTGATCTGCAAAATGAAAACACTGAAGAGTTTGGTTATAATCCGGCAGTAGTAGACACCTTGCATCAATTTCTTTACGACCATTTAGCTGATCGGAATCATTGCCGGATAGACTATCAATGGAGTGGCATTATCGGAATAGGAAGTGTTAAACTTCCCATCATTAAAGCCATATCTCCTCGAGTATTAGTAGGAGTGAGATTGTCAGGGATGGGTATTGCATTGGCCAGCCTGATTGGCGAAGAACTTACACAATTAGCCTTGCAACAGGAATGACGTATAAATCGTTTAGTAATGCTATTATGACACCTCACTTTTGCAGGCATGTTTTCTGGATACTCATTGGACTAATGGGGATGCCTTTTTTAGCATTAAGCCAGGGGAAAGTTCAATCGGATACTTCAAAAAACGGGGTCATTATAATTGATCATTTTGGGAAACTCATCGAGGATCTCCAGGGACAGGAACATGTAAAATGGATTTCAAAAGGTCTACAACTCCGCATTGACAGCACAAACATATATGCTGATTCTGCGGTCATTTTTAACGAAGATCGTGTATCTGCCTATGGCAATGTTGTCATACAACAAGGAGACTCTTTGGAGGTATTTACCGACACGTTGTATTATACACGTGACGTCGATATTGCAGAACTCATCGGTGAAGTCGCTCTTCGGCAAGGAACCAAACAACTTTGGACTACAGATTTAACCTATCATCTTGGAGAGCGATATGGGGAATACCATAAAGGAGGCGTCATGGTGGACAAAGATTTGCAAATGTCCTCTAAGCGCGGTACTTATTATGCCCGTGATGAACGAATTGTTTTCCAGGACAGTGTGATAGTACTCCATCCCAAGTTCAACCTGGCTGCAGATTCAATGACCTACCTCGCCGCTCAATCCCTCGTTCAATTTACAGGGCCAACGAACATTTATACTAAGCAAGCAAAAATATATTGTGAAGGGGGATTTTATGATACAAAGACCGAAACGGCAGAGTTCAATAAGCAGGCACAATACTCCGGTGATCAAAAAAATGCAACTGCAGATACGATTCGATACCTGACCAATTCAGGTGATGTGACCATGTTAGGGAACGTCAATGTGAAAGAACAGGAAAAATACATCACGGGATCATCGCTTCGCTATAGTGAAAATACTGGTGAACTTTTCATCAAAGGAAACCCAGCCATTTATATTGACAGTACAAATAATAAAGTGCAGCGGAGTGAAGGGGCAGAGATATTTTACAATGAGAAAACAAAGCAGATGACCATCATGGGTGGTGGTCAGATATCGGAAGGCAGCACAATCCTGCGTTATGAGCATTTTGATTATGATGATGTCACTGGAAATGCGAAGGCAGAAGGCCAGGTTTTGCTACGCGATACTGTTGGTGAGTATGGCGTGATATCAGATGTCCTTGTTCGATCGGGAAAAGATAAATCTTCTTTTTTTTACGGCAGTCAGGGGACTTCCAATAGAGCCCTGTTTTTTTCGATCGTAGATGGTGATACATTATTTATCGGTGCTGATACTTTGGCCATGATTAACCTGGTCGATTCTTCCACATTAGATACTTCGCGAATCATCCGGGCTTATCATGATGTCCGATTGTATAAATCCGATATGCAGGGCAGGACTGACTCTCTGGTATTCCAGGGACGGGATAGTGTGTTCAATTTTTTTGGCCGCCCTGTTCTATGGACCGATACGACTCAATTTACTGCAGACAGTATTGCGATGTCGCTGATGAACCGGAAAATACATGCTATCACGCTTACCCACCAAGCATTGATCATATCGGAATTACTGACCATTTACTATGACCAAATCAAAGGCAGGCAAATTATTGCAGAATTTGACAGCAGTAAAGTGAAAGATATGTGGGTTTTGGGAAATGCCGAGTCTATTTATTACACCCAGGATGACCAGGATGCTTTTATTGGGGTGAATCAAACCATCTGCAGTAAAATGTATTTCACATTTCTGCGCGGACAAATACAGCTCTTAAAATATTATGGCGAAAATACTTCCAGTATGGTGCCTATGTATCAGGCCAATCATGATCAAATGAGACTCGAGGGATTTCAATGGCGACCAAAGGAAAGACCTCACAGTGTAGCAGATGTATTAAGATGAAAAGATTATACGCTCTATTGTTTTTCATTAGCCTGTGTGGCGTGATATACCCTGGTATTCTCTCTGCTGGTGATGATGCAGAAAGAACAGCGGCAACTCTTTTTCATAATCAGCAGTACGCGGAGGCTTTGGCCATTTGGCAGAAGATGGCGAATAATAAAAGTAATGCCGGTCTTTACTTCAACATCGGGCTTGCAGAATCCAATCTTCATCATTCGGCTGAAGCCATTTACGCATACGAACAAGCTTTGCTTCTTCGGCCAAACAATTCAACTTATTTAAAAGCTTTAGGAGAAGAACGGAAAAAACTTGATAACCCTGTTATTCCATTAAAATCATTTTTTTTGGAACGTTGGTACGCGGGATGGATTACATTATTGCGGCCCGGTATTTGGGCTTTGCTTGGACTGATAATCGTATTAGGGGTACTGGTTACTTACCTGGTTACGTTTAAAGCTTCACCTGAAAAAACCAGGTTGCCCTTTGGGACTTTCCAGCTGGTTGGTGTTCTTGGATTATTTTTTTTAATCACTTCCTTTCTTTCTTATCAGCATTTGTATAATCATGATGAAGGGATCATCATGCATGTCTCTGAATTGAAGCAGGCATCAACCAACGAAAGTCCTGTTCTTCGATCATTACCTGCCGGTGAGAAGGTTAGGATTAAGGATCAGATAGGGGAATGGTATTATGTTGCTCTTCTCAATCTTGATTATGGGTGGATTAAAAAAGATGATTTTAAATGGATCGCTCTATCAGGATCTGAGAAAGTTAACTGAATTACTGGTTAAGTTTTGATTCGATCCAAGGTAGCCCTGGCTAATTCATAGGCAATTTGTAATTGCTCCTTCGGAGTCAAATAGCTGGTATCTATAACTGTTGCATCTTCAGCTTGCCTGAGTGGAGAATCTTCCCTTGTTGAATCAATGTGATCACGCTGCAACAAATTATCTTTTACCTCATCATGAGTGATGACAATTCCTTTTTCTGTTAATTCTAACCATCTTCGTTCCACCCGAACATCGAGATCTGCTGTCAGGAATAATTTCAATTCTGCTTCGGGAAAAACAACAGTTCCAATATCCCGGCCATCCATGACAAGGCCTTTTCCCTGACCCATTCTTCGTTGTTGCGCGACCATTTCTTTACGTACAGAACTAAGTGTTGATACTGGGCTTACTAAAAGATTTACCTCAGTTGCCCGGATAGCGGATTCAACATTTTCATGATTAAGCCAGGTGATCTGCGTGTCATTTTCAAAGGTCAGGTAGATTGATATTTTTTCCAGGGCATCCCGGACATCCTGTGCATCCTCGATGTTGATTTGGTGCCGCATGAAATAAAGCGTGACCGCCCGGTACATTGCACCTGTATCAATGTGAATATATTGGAGGCGTTTAGCTAAGGCCTGTGCTAAAGTGCTTTTACCACAGGAAGAATATCCGTCGATGGCAATGATGATCTTACGTTGTACGGTATGCATGACCTGGGTGCAAACGTAAATGATTTTGATGTAAAAGGAAAAGCCTTGCCAAGTTAAAACCGGCAAGGCTCAGCCCAATTGTTTTTAAGTCAGCGGATTTTCGCTTTAATACTCGTCCTCATTAAAGAGAAAGTCATCTTTTCTCGGATAATCCGGCCAGATATCTTCGATGCTTTCAAACAACTCTCCTTCATCTTCCATCTCCTGCAAATTTTCGATCACCTCCAACGGTGCTCCTGAACGGATAGCATAGTCAATCAATTCATCACGTGTAGCAGGCCATGGCGCTTCTTCCAGGTGATGGGCTAATTCGAGAGTCCAATACATGAATATAAAAAGTAAAAAATGAGATAATATTTATCGTACGTGGCGAGTAACAGTTCAGGGTGTAAGAGAGTTCCCGTCCGTAATTTGCTGCAAATGTAAAAAATCTAACATGCCCAACATGAAATTGCACTGTTTTTTTTTGATAAATTTTAAGGCTTATCTCTTTTCAAATCAATAATTTACATATTAAATAAATTATTGCTGTCTAAAGCTGCAGCCGATCTGGGTTATTGCGCTGCGGAAATAGAAACAATGAAAGTGATGCAAAGAAGTCAATAAGGTTTAAAAATCAACCATTGAGCTCACCTTGATCAGATGATCAACATAGCATCACCATAGGTGTAAAACCTGTATTTGTCTTTGATTGCCTTTTTATAAGCGTCCATGATCAGTTCATAACCGCCAAATGCACAAACCATGATCAATAAGCTTGATTTAGGCATATGGAAATTGGTTACCATGGCATCCGGTAAACTAAAATCATAAGGGGGGAAAATGAATTTATTAGTCCAGCCTTCGGCAGGTTTCAACAGTCCGCTTGCACTGACCGCTGATTCAATTGCCCGCATGGAGGTTGTTCCGACAACACATACTTTGTGTCCCGCGCGCTTGGATTCGTTGACAATGTTGGAAGCTTCATCCGTAATGCGGAAATATTCAGCATCCATTTTGTGTTTGCTCAAGTCTTCTACATCTATACTTCGAAATGTTCCAAGACCTACATGCAGGGTCAATTCAGCGAAGGTGATGCCTTTTATTTCAAGGCGTTTCATCAACTCCCTGGTAAAATGCAGCCCTGCAGTCGGTGCTGCAACAGCTCCTTCTTCCTTGGCATAAATAGTTTGGTAACGTTCCTTATCCATCTCTTCGGCTTTGCGATTGATGTATTTCGGAAGCGGAGTTTGTCCCTGGGAGCGCAGCAATGAACTAAATTCCTCGTCCGTTCCATCAAAAAGGAACCGGATAGTTCTGCCTCTTGAGGTAGTGTTATCCACCACTTCAGCAACGAGGATTTCGTTGCCCTTTTTATCCAGGAAATACAGTTTATTGCCAACTCTGATTTTTCGGGCAGGATCGACTAAAACATCCCATAAGCGGGCCCTTGAATTCAATTCCCGTAAAAGGAATACTTCAATCTCAGCATCGGTTTTTTCTTTACGACCATAGAGACGTGCAGGAAAAACCTTTGTATTATTGAATATCATACAATCCCCATCATCGAAATAATCAAGGATGTTTTTGAAAGTTTTGTTTTCCATCAGGCCAGTGTCGCGGTGAACGACCAGCATACGGGATTCATCTCTTTCTTTGGAAGGATATTTGGCAATTAGTTTTTCGGGAAGCTCAAAAGAGAACTGAGAAAGTTTAGTGCGCATATTTGGATAGCGTGAAAAAATGGACGGCAAAGATAACATGACGGGGGACCAAAAAGCAAGTAAACGAGGGTTATTTTCAGGCTTTTAAAACTTATTTTTCAGGTTTCCTGCATGAATCTAACTCACAGTCGTTCAATCAGTAAGCTTAATCGATTCCCCCGGGACTTTTTGTGCTCATTTGAGTAGATTTAGGCATGATTTTCATCAAAGTCATCTATGAAAGTTTCATCCAGGCTTTCCAACAATTGGCGGCCAATAAGCTTCGGAGCTTTCTTTCCCTTACGGGGATAAGTATTGGGATCATTTGTATCATCTCAGTTCTTTCAGCAGTTGATTCATTGAAGGACAATATCAGCACCAGTTTCGAGAAACTGGGGAATGATGTCCTTTATATTGATAAAATGCCCTGGAATGAGGATCCTTCCCAAAATTGGTGGAAGTACCAACAGCGTCCTGAACCGACCTTCGAGGACCTGGAAGCCATCAAGAAAAAATCAAAACTTTCCGCATTAGCCAGTTTTGCTGTGTATATGCCAGGCCGTACAGTGAAATTTGAAAATAGCAGTGTTGAAGGTGCATATATGGCTGGCATTTCAGATGATTATGGAAGCATATTCAATTTTGAGTTTGCTGAAGGGCGTTATTTTACTCCATTTGAATCTGCCGTTGGGGCCAACCGGGCCATCATTGGGTCAGTAGTGGCTGAAAAGCTATTTGGAACTATTGATCCTATTGGGAAGGAAATCAAAATCAAAGGAATGGACTTCCAGGTGGTGGGAGTTTTGCAAAAAGAAGGCAACACCCTGATTAATATTTTTCAATTTGATGAAGCCATCCTGGTCAGTTACCAGACCGCCAAGAAACTGATCAATGTCAAATCACGCTATACCTGGGGAGCTACCCTCAATGCAAAAGTAAAACCAGGTTATTCACTGGATGATTTGAGAGGTGAGATCACGGGAATCTTACGAAGCGCACGAAAGATCAGACCGAAGGAACAAGAGAACTTTGCCATAAATCAACTCTCCATGTTTACGAATATGTTGGCTCCGATATTTTCTACTATGAATGTTGTTGGATGGTTTATCGGCGGATTTTCTATCATCGTCGGCATGTTCAGTGTTGCCAACATTATGTTTGTATCGGTTAAAGAACGAACCAGCATTATTGGCATTAAAAAAGCTCTTGGTGCCCGGCAATCCATTATTCTTCTTGAGTTTTTGATTGAGTCTATAGTCCTTTGTTTGATTGGCGCATTTATTGGATTGGTGATTGTAATAGCCATTTTGAAGTTGGCCACTTCTGCCTTTCATTATTCAATTTATCTCTCTACGGGAAATATTGTATTTGCATTAATTCTTGCGCTGGTGATTGGAGTTCTTTCCGGTTTAGTTCCGGCATGGCAGGCTGCCCGATTAGATCCGGTGGAAGCCATGCGAAAATAAATTTCGACAGGATAAAAAGAAAAAACCCAATCAAAAGAATTTCTCCTGATTGGGTGTTAAACTATTCTAGTTCAGAAAGGGTGAGAGACTTGCCAGAATAATTATGCTCTTTAACGTGCTGCTTGAATAACAGCTTTGAATGCTTCGGGGTGATTGAGGGCCAGGTCAGCAAGCGTTTTGCGATTGAGTTCAATCTTGGCTTTACTCAATTGATTGACCAGTTTAGAATATGTAGTGCCATTCATCCTGGCCGCAGCATTTATACGGGCAATCCATAATCTGCGGAAAGCACGTTTCTTGAGACGACGGTGATCGTATGCATAACCCATCGCTTTGTCAAGTGCATTCTTGGCAACGGTATAGACATTTTTACGGGCACCAAAAAAACCGCGTGTCGCTTTAAGGACCTTTTTCCTTCTTTTTCTGGAGGCGACTGCATTTACGCTTCTAGCCATTTTTATTTAGTTTGATCTGACAGGGGATGAAATTTCATCGCTTAGGTCCTGGCAAACGTTGAGAAATTAGTTATTGATTATGATCAGGCGACCAACATTCTTTTCACCCTTGCTTGATCCGCTACACTCACCAGTGTGGATCCGGTAAGACGTCCTTTGGTATTCTTGTCCTTGTTCCTCATCCGGTGGGAGGTATTGGCCTGAAAACGTTTTACTTTACCTGAGCCGGTAACTTTAAAACGCTTTTTCGCGCTACTATGGGTCTTCATCTTTGGCATGGCCTATCGATTTTTACTAAAAAGGACTGCAAAGATAGACTTATCCGCCTAATTTCCAAGAAGGTCCCTGGTAGGTTACTTTTTCTTTTTGGGAGCAATCATGACGATCATACGTCTCCCTTCCATCTTGGGAAGGCTCTCCGCCGCTCCATATTCCTCTAATTCCTTGAGCATTTTGAGTAAAAGCAGTTCCCCTCGCTCTTTGAAAACAATAGTTCTGCCCCGGAAGGTCACATAAGCCTTAACCTTGGACCCGTCTTCCAGGAATTTGGTGGCATGCTTTACCTTGAAATCAAAGTCGTGATCGTCCGTATTCGGTCCAAATCGGATCTCTTTAATGACCGTTTTGGAGGTATTAGCCTTGATTTCCTTCTCCTTCTTCCGCTTGTTGTAAAGGAATTTGTTGAATTCAATAATGCGGCAAACCGGGGGATCAGCGTTAGGAGAGATCATCACCAGGTCTTGCCCCATGTCTTCTGCCCAACTTTGAACCTGCCGAGTAGGATAAATCCCAGGTTCAATTTCTTTGCCAGCCACAGCGCTGACCTCATCCAAATTCTCTCCGACCAACCTGATTTCAGGTACCCGAATATCTCTATTGATTTTAAATTGAAACTTATCGTTGTCTTGTCTTGAAGAACTGTTGGATGGAAATCGATTTGCCAAATGATTAAAACTTTAGGTTATTAAAATAGGAAAAACCAGAAGCGGTTTCCTTTTGCAAGAAGCTGCTATCGCTATGATGTAGATCTGCCAGTTTGGTAATGATGACTTTGAGTTTAAAGTTCAAAGATCAAAATTAACGTTCCGGCGCCGGAAATTCTCATGAATTTTCTTTTTCCATGATTAACTGGCGAATGAAGAGTTCCTGGGTATCGGCATTAAGATCCGCTTCCAATTGGCTTCCTTCGGCAGGTGATTCATTCAGAATGAATTCCGCGAGAGGATCTTCAATGTATTTTTGAATGGCCCGATGTAATGGACGAGCCCCGAATTGAGGATCAAATCCTTTTTCAGCAACGAAATCCTTGGCCGCAGCAGTCAGGCTGATTTTATAGCCCATAGTGGCCATCCTTTTATAAAGGTCGGACAGGGTGATGTCAATGATCTTATGGATGTGTTCGCGATCAAGACTATTGAAAATGACCACATCATCGATCCGGTTAAGAAACTCAGGACTGAAAGTACGTTTCAAAGCGCTCTGGATAACTGACTTCGTCAGGTCTTCAGCTGCATTCTGCCTGGCCTGGGTGGCGAATCCAACTCCTTGTCCAAAATCTTTCAACTGACGAACTCCAATATTGGACGTCATGATGATGAGCGTGTTTTTGAAATCAACCTTACGGCCAAGACCATCTGTCAGCTGTCCATCATCGAGTACCTGTAACAAGATGTTGTAAACATCAGGATGAGCTTTCTCAATCTCATCGAGTAAGACTACGCTATAGGGTTTCCTTCTGACTTTCTCCGTCAATTGCCCACCTTCTTCATAGCCTACATATCCAGGAGGCGCACCGATCAAACGACTGACTGAAAATTTTTCCATGTATTCACTCATGTCAATTCGAATGAGCGAATCTTCAGTATCGAAAAGATAACGCGCAAGAGCTTTTGCTAATTCCGTTTTACCTACTCCTGTTGGGCCAAGGAAAATAAAAGAACCAATAGGTTTTGAAGGATCTTTCAATCCGACACGATTGCGTTGAATGGCTTTACAAACTTTGAGAATGGCTTCATCCTGGCCGATGATGACTTTTTTCAAATCATCTGTCATGCCTACCAGTTTTTTACTTTCACTTTGTGCAACACGTTTGACTGGAATGCCAGTCATCATGGCTACGACTTCCGCAATGTCATCTTCAGTAACCGGGAACTTCTTTATTTTAGATTCTTCCTCCCAATCTTCTTTCGCCTTTTCCAGTTTACGTACCAATTTGGATTCATGATCTCGCAGATCAGCCGCCTTTTCATATTGCTGGCTCTTGACAGCTTTATTCTTTTCCTCTTTCACTTCCTCAATCTGGGCCTCTAATTCTTCAATATGCTTAGGAACGTGAATGTTTTTCAGATGAACACGGGCTCCGACTTCATCCAGAACATCAATTGCTTTATCCGGAAGAAAACGATCGCTTATATACCTATCGCTGAGTTTGACACAAGCTCTGATAGCTTCATCAGAATAGGCAACGTTGTGAAACTCTTCATATTTAGACTTGATGTTGTGCAGGATGTGTTCTGCTTCTTCTGCGGAAGGAGGATCCACCAATACTTTTTGGAAGCGACGATCCAGGGCACCGTCTTTCTCAATGTGTTGACGATATTCATCCAAAGTTGATGCACCGATGCATTGTAATTCTCCCCTTGATAATGCAGGTTTGAAGATGTTTGATGCATCGAGTGAGCCGGTAGCTCCTCCTGCACCGACAATGGTATGGATCTCGTCAATAAAGAGAATCACATCTCTTGATTTTTCAAGTTCACCCATAATGGCCTTCATGCGCTCTTCAAACTGACCGCGGTATTTAGTTCCGGCGACTAATGCTGCAAGATCAAGCATTACAATTCTCTTGTTAAAAAGATTGCGGCTTACTTTGCGTTGCATGATACGAAGAGCCAGACCTTCCACTATTGCAGTCTTACCTACACCTGGTTCTCCGATGAGAATAGGATTATTTTTCTTGCGTCGGCTAAGTATTTGCGATACTCGCTCGATTTCATTTTCACGTCCGATGATCGGATCCAGTTTATCCTCTTCTGCCAGCCTGGTAATGTCACGACCAAAATTATCAAGTACCGGAGTTCGGGATTTAGAAGCACCTCGTTTTGCGCCGAACTGACTCTTTTCTCCTTCTTCCTCATAAGATCCTTCTGAATCTGAAGGGCCCTGGTTGAGAAATTCCTGGTAGTTGCCGCTTTCTTCTTGTATCACGTATTCTAATTCAGATTTGTAGGATTCGTAGTTGATGTCAAATTCAGACAACACCTTACTTGCAATGTTGTCGCCGTGCTTTAAAATGGAAAGCATCAGATGTTCAGGACTGATCTCATCACTATTGAGATTTTTGGCTTCCAGGAAAGTGACTTTAAGCACTCTTTCAGCCTGGCGGTTGAGCGGCACATTTCCAGCTGCAGCAGGTACTTGTTCAGTTCTGTTTTCAGCGATAGTGTCTTCTATTTTGAATTTCAGTTCGGTAAAGTCTACATCCATAGCATCGAGGACACGGACAGCAAGATTGTCATTGTCCTGCAACATGCCCAGGAGAAGGTGTTCTGTACCGATGTAATCATGCCCCAGCCGGAGAGCTTCACTTCGACTAAGCGAAATGATCTTCTTGACTTTGGGTGAAAACTTTCTGTTCATGTGTGATTGTAATATATATTAATTTAATGTACAATATAAGAACATTTCATAAATGTACTATATCTGCAAAACACCTGCATCTAAAATGGTTCCATTCGGTGAAAAACAACCACAAACCTGCCAAATCAACCTTTCGAATGATTAGTTGTGCCGTTTTGTCACGAGTCGTCTTCGTTTATCAATAAGATGCAATTTGAAATAAAAAGTGTGTTTGCATAATGTTAAAAATGAGTTTGCCGCCGGATTGTTCAAATTCTGCCGGTAACTAGCGATCAATATGTCTGATTATGTGCTAATTATTGAAAATAGGGTACTTTTGGGATCGCGATGACACACTGTCTCGCATTTTTTAGTCGCAACCTAAGAAAGATGAAGTTTACGCTAGATAAGCAAGATTCGTATTCCGTCCTTTCCCTGGATGAAGAAAATCTCAATTCACTGATTGCCCCGGATCTTAAATCTGAGTTTGTGTTTTTACGCAATGAAGGCGTTCGCAATTTGATTTTTGATCTCAGCCAGGTTAAATATGTGGATTCTTCCGGGCTCAGTGCCATCCTGACCGCCAACAGACTTTGGAAGGATTATGGCAGTTATGTCATCACCGGCATCACCCATCCTAGTGTCGAAAAACTGATTAAAATCTCACGACTGGATACTATCCTTGCTATCGTACCGACTGTCACAGAATCGATTGATTATGTGAACATGGAAGATGCTGAACGACAGCTCAATACTTCGGCTACACCTGAAGAGGAATAATTCTTAGGCTCCTCTCCTTCATTTCCTTCAATTTTGAGGGATGAATGAATTCGCAGTGACTATCATAGGTTCAGGCTCTGCAGTTCCGATGCATGGGCGACATCCTTCAGCCCAGGTTGTTCAATATGGTGAATCGTACTTTTTAGTTGATTGTGGTGAAGGCACTCAATTGCGTTTTCGAGAAGCAGGCATCAAGCCTTTCAGGATTCAAGTTATCCTCATTAGTCATTTGCATGGCGATCATGTTTTTGGGCTCCCTGGTTTATTAAGTTCATACAGCCATCTTGGTAGGACCGAGCCTCTTACGATTTATGGTCCGACTGGTATACAGGCTTTCCTCGAATCCATCATCCATTATACTGAACTTAAGATTCGATTTCCGCTATCCATCATTGAGCTTGAAACGGAGGGATTACAGGTAATTTATAATACTGCTGATTTGGAAGTCCTGACCTTCCCATTGAAACACAGAATTAAATGCCAGGGATATTTATTCCGGGAAAGAAAAGAAACCCTGCGTTTCAATAAGCAAACATTGACGACGTTGTCATTGACTCCTGATCAAATTAAATCTGCTATTCACGGAGAAGACATTTTTATACAGGGAGAATTAATTCCTCCGGAAACTATTTTCCTTCCTCCTTTGGCACCATTGAGTTATGCCTATTGTAGTGACACTGCTTTTTCTATTGCTTTAACAACGTGGTTGAAATCCGTCAAGGTGTTATATCATGAGGCAACTTTTATGAATGAATTAGGAGAGTTGGCTAGTGAGACTGGACACAGTACAGCCGGTGAAGCTGCTCTTATTGCTTCAAAAGCTGAAGCCGAATGCCTGATACTTGGCCATTATTCTTCGCGATACAAATCACTGGAGGAATTATTGGAAGAAGCGAGAAGTGTTTTCAAAGACACTATATTATCCATAGAAGGCAGACACTACAAGCTTCGGGAACTCACTGCATCCATCGAACACGAGGATCACTGATTCCCGGCGGAAATTTGTAATTTGGGTAGTTGGCTTTAGCATCTATATGGAAAAGATATATATTTGCGGCCTCATTTGCGCAAAGGTGCAATCCGACAGCGTAGCTCAGCTGGTAGAGCAACGGTCTTTTAAGCCGTGGGTCCTGGGTTCGAATCCCAGCGCTGTCACCAGAAAGCACTTCTGACCGAGGTGCTTTTTTTATTTAGACTAGAACCTTCAAACCAATTGCGTGTTTTCAAAATGCATTCAAATCGCTAAATAAATAGTTATGAAAAAATCATTTTTACTTCTGACATTTTTATTGGGTACGCTCAGTTGGCTTCAAGCCCAAATTCAAACACCAGCCGCTAGTCCTGCAGCCAAAGTAGAGCAGCGAATAGGTCTTGTTGATGTTTCAGTGGAATACAGCAGGCCAAGCGTGAAGGGCAGGGAGATTTTCGGTGGATTGGTTCCATATGATGAAATCTGGAGAACTGGAGCGAATGCAGCCACAAAAATTACGTTTAGTGATAGTGTGACGATTGGAGGTGTTGGATTGAAAAAAGGTTCCTATGCTTTACTTACAAAGCCTGGTAAACAATCCTGGACGCTCCTTTTTTATCCTCATAATAACACTGATTGGACCAGTTATAAAGGCACTGATGTCGTTCCGATTTCTGTTACTGCTGATGTGACCACATTACCTAAAGGCTCCCGCATGGAATCTCTTTTAATCGGTTTTGATGACCTGACCAACAGCGGTGCCAATTTTCAAATCACCTGGGATAACGTGATCGTTTCCACACCTATCAAGGTAAATACAGATGTTGCAGTAGAAACAAGCATAGCAAAAGTAATGGCGGGACCTTCTGCACAGGATTACTATTCAGCTGGTAATTATTATTACACTGAAAAGAAGGATATGAAACAAGCCCTTGAATGGGTGAATAAATCCATTGAAATGGGGAATGAAAAGTTTTGGGTATTGAGGACGAAATCTTTAATCCAACATGAATTGGGTGATGATGCGGGCGCTATGGATTCTGCCCTGCGTTCCATGGAATTGGCCAAGGAAGCTAATAATACCGAATACATCAAATTAAATGAACAGTCGCTGACTGAGTGGAGAAAAGGATGATTTCAATTTAAGATTTAAGATTTAAGATTTAAGATTTAAGATTTTAAATTTTGGATTTGAGATTTTGGTTTTAAGATTAAAACATAGAATTCCCGGAGTGATGTTTTTGCTCCGGGATTTCTTTTTTGACCGATATTGAATTAATCCGAAGAAAGTTTCATCGGCCTAAGCACTAACCATTCCAGCAAGAGTCCGATTACGATCACCGCAATACTTCCGATAACGATATACCAAAGGAAACCCAAAATGGTGAATTTGAAAATAGCCAACACAATAGCCTGAGCGATAATAGCGGCAATGAAAACAGCGGTAGCTGATATCCCCCTCCTGAAAAATGTTGAAAGGAACACGCCTAAAATCGGGCCATAGAAAATAGAGCCGACAATATTGACAAATTGAATCAGGTTTTCAAAGAGACTTCCAAAACAAGCAAAACCAATAGCTATAATTCCCCACGTTACCGTGAAGATCCTGGACATCATGACATAATGTTTTTCGTCACCTTCTTTACGAATCAACCGTTTATAAAAATCAATTGTACTGGTGGATGCTAATGCATTGATCCCTGAAGCGGTAGCGGACATACCGGCAGCCAGGAATGCTGTAATCAACAAACCGATGACGCCCGGCGGCAAATAATCAAGAATGAATCGGAGGAAAACATAATCCTGGTCATTCGATTCGATTTCAGGTACATTTCGTTTGATCAGGGCTTGTGCCTGTGCTCTTATTTTATTTTCTTTTACAATGCTGGCATCCAATAATTTTTGTTCAAAACCACCGGATCCATTTTCCAGGAGACCGGTATATAAATTTTCCCTTTGTCGTTGTTCCTGATCCCATTCTTTTTGGAGTTTAAGAAAATCAGCGGATGCCGAAGTCTGCATTATTTTTTTTTCTCCGACGGTGTTAAAGAAAATTGGGGAAGGTTGAAATTGGTAGAAAATATAAACCATGATGCCACACAAGAGAATAAAAAACTGCATCGGAATCTTAAACACGCCATTGAATAATAAGCCAAGCCTGCTGTCCCGGACTGAGTGACCAGAAATATATCGTTGTGCCTGTGATTGATCCGTTCCAAAGTAAGCGGTTGCCAGGAATGTGCCCCCAATGATTCCTGACCAAAAAGTGTATCGACTATGCAGATCAAGATTAAAATTGACCAGGTTGAGTTTGTGATTGAATCCGGCAATATGAAGAGCATCTTTAAAATGGATGCCGTGTGGCAAAGAATATAAGGTCACGCAGAAAGCAACGATCATGCCTCCGATCATCACGGCCATTTGTAATTGATGGGAGGCACTAACAGCATTTGTACCGCCAAGGGCCGTATAAAAAGTTACAATTGCCCCGATGAAAATAATAGTGAGATTAAGATTCCAACCTAAGATGCTGGACAGGATAATAGCCGGTGCAAAAATGGTGATGGCTGCTCCTAGGCCGCGTTGAACAAGAAATAAGAAAGCAGTCAACAACCGGACCCGAACATCAAATCTTTTTTCAAGAAATTCATAAACGGTAAAAACTTTTAGGCCATAATATCGCGGGATGAATATCACGCATATAATGACCATAGCTATAGGAAGCCCAAAATACAATTGGACAAACCCCATCCCTGAAGAAAATGCCTGACCAGGTATCGATAAGAAAGTGATGGCACTTGCCTGTGTAGCCATAACCGATAACCCGATAGTCCACCATGGAGTAGTATGTCCTGCCAAAAGATACGAATCGATATTCGAAGTCTTTCGCGTTTTCCAAATGCCATATACAACGATCAATGCCGTAAAACTGATGAGTACAATCCAATCCAGTGTACCCATTTATTTGACGTTGAGAAAATGGCTTAGGAAGTAAAAGAGGATCACCAGAACTGCATTAAACGCGAGTACCAATATGTATGTTCTGGTCCAGGATTTTTGATTTGATTTTTCCGGGGAAGAGGTTTTTGAATCGGTTTCTGTTTGCATTCTGCTCTGTGAATTAACAAGTACTACAATACTAAAAACTTGATTTAAGAATCAATGCCATTTTAGACAAGATCATAGTCTAGGGCTTGATGTTCTTATACCCAAGTGAAATGATATTGCTCAATAACCGATAAGGGCCCGGATCCCCGGCAGGTAAATGCCTGAACCAGGATAAGCCGCTGTAGACATAATATCCATCACCATAAGGAGCAACCAGTAATGCACCGGTCATTGGACTTTCATTGGTATCATGCATCTCCAGTAATGGCACGAAATGTTCGTCCCATTTATTTGAAAAATATAATCCGCGCTCCTGCACCCAACCTTCGAAGTCCGCGGCATTTATTTTATTCGGGAATTGCATGGCTGGATGATCGGGTTGTAAAATGGTAACCGGTGAATTTTCTTCCGTTACGCGATCACGGGAAATCGTCAGGGGATAGGGAGCTATATCTTGCGTCACTAGTGGTCGATTGACGTTGTATTGAGTTATCATCGTTCCACCATTTTTTACCCAATCAAACAACATTGTGTTTTTGTGACTCAGGGCTTGTACTGTATTAAATGCTCTGACGCCAAGGATGACTACCTCATAATGGGAAAGTTCATCCGCTGAAAGGGTTTCAGGATCAAGTACATCGACTTTGTAACCGATTTGTCGAAGTGATGCGGCCACATCATCGCCAGCGCCATCGATATAAGCGATCGCGCGATGCGTGATTTTGATATCCAGACTTTGAAGTGTTGTTGCAGATTCCCTGACAATAGACATATACGGAAGATGATCATAATCGATGACCGCTATTTTGTGATGGTATTGTTTTCCGTCTACATCAACAACAGGCATCAACATAGCTCGCGATTCATCAGCAGGTGGAGTTATAGTACAAGGAATGCTGTTTGTTTCACCTTCTTTTTGAAATTTAAACTCAACCTTTTCAGGATCCACTTTCCATCCAGGTTGATTAATTTTTAAATAAAGCGTTCCGGAAACACTGTCGGCAATCGACTTCAATAAAACAGGTATTACTCTTGGTTGACTTTCATTAAAAACCAGTGCATCGCTTTCTATTTCAGCAGTAACGGGTGGTGTGATATAAACCGGTTTAGTGATTTCCCCTTTGGCAGGATCAACTGTTTTAAAAATAACCGGTATAGAAAACGTAATCGAACTGCCTTGCACATCAACCTTAACATCGACGATCAAGGATGGATCATCTGCAGGTTTGCTTATTTTCTTTTGATCGTTCACCACATACATTCCTGTTGTTGGTTGCTCCTCCAGCCAGTATGGAATACTTAGATGATCCGGCACAGTAAATTTAAAATCCTTGGTGACGACTTCATTGTCAGGCAATGAAGTGCTATAGGAAATTGAAGTATCCATACCTTCCGGTGAAATATCAATCAAGGTTGCATTGATTGACGAACGATTGATGATTTCCAATGTAACAGGAAGTGATGATGCTGGCGTTACATTCACCGAGTTAGTTCGTGCTTCGATATAAAGGCCGAGACAGCTTTTAATTAGGTTCTCGCATTCCTTCAATTTAATTGTGCGCCAAAAAGAGTCGGGTAATTTTTTAATGCTTTGCTCAATATCTAATAAAAGCGGAATGCTGGATTTCGGTGATTTGAAATCAAAGGATGAATCCAGTTGGCTCACTTTTTTCCCTATAGCCTGGCCTCCAGCTATTCTATTCCATGTAATGTCTATTCCATCAAAAAGAGAAGTAGGAATTTTTCCGTCTACATCCTTTAATAAATCCAGGTAGTCAATGCTTTCTCCTCGAGTTTCTGCGGCTCCAAAACCCTGGCTCTTGTGCATACTTCGACTACGACCAGCGATTTCGGTATTGGATTCCCCGGATAACGGATCATATGCACCAAGATCGATGGAGAGCATTTTAGATTTATCCGTTGCATCAAATGCTTCCTGAGAGCCATAGAACCACCATGAGGTATTGAAGAACTGCCGATGCGGTTGCCAGGTTTGCGTGTATTGCAGTTGTTCTGGATAAGCACTGGCCTTATTAGCTAAATCAAAAGCTTCAACTGATAGGATGGCAGAGGCTGTATGATGTCCATGATTTGGTCTCGAAGTATCCGTACTAAACCTGTTGATGATGACATCTGGTTTTGTATTGCGGATGGCCCAAACGACATCACTCAATACCTGGTCCTTATTCCAAATGGAAAAAGTTTCTGCCGGTGTTTTTGAATATCCAAAGTCATTGGCCCTTGTAAATAATTGGTTCCCACCATCAATCCTTCGGGCTTCCAATAGTTCGTGACTTCGAATGATGCCCAACATTTCCCTGAATTCATGGCCTATGAGATTTTGTCCCCCATCGCCCCGGGTCATGGACAAGTAAGTAGTATTCGCATAAACATGATTGGACAGATAGCTGATCATTCTTGAGTTTTCATCATCAGGATGGGCGGCGACATAGAGGACATTGGCTAATACTCCCAGCTTTTTAATGTCCTTATAGATTTCATCAGCGCTCTTTTGAGCAACAATAAAAGTGGGCTGCACAAAACAGAGCAGCAAAGCCAGAAAACATATGGATTTCGTGAGTACTTTTTGCTTCATCATAATTGAGTTAAAGCTACATATTACAATCCGGCTGAATACTTTGTTCATTGCTTGCCAGGCCTCCTACAAAAGAAAATAAAATTTTGTCTAAAGGTTGGCAGGAGATATAAAAATTTCGCACCTTAGCCGCAGTTAACTAATGATCATTACAACAGTGTTATGCTGATATTGCTTGTCACCCTTACCGTTTTCATAACCAGCGGACTGATTTTCCTGGTCAAATTAAGCACCAGCAGGAAATAACGAAAGCCAACGTTAGATCGCTCACTCTTCCCCCTGAAAAGAGTGCATATCCTCTGCTGTTTTAAGAAAATCATATTCCCCTTGATGGGCTCACCTTGTTAAACGGTGATTTCTCTCTCTCTTCGTTTACTTTTGTCTCCGATTTTTGTTCTACCACCATGCTCAAACAGGTCCACTCCAGTATCCCTGTACCTACGGGTCTCTGGTTTATTGATGCTTATGCTGATAACAGTCAGGATCCTATGCCCCACCTGGCTATATACCCTCCAGGACTTGACCCTGATAGTGTAGTTCTGGTGCGTGTTCATTCTGAATGTCTGACAGGGGACTTATTCTCTTCCTTGCGATGTGATTGTGGTTCACAACTTCAAAAAAGCCTTGAATATATCACCAAGGAGAAAGGCGTACTCATCTACCTCAGGCAAGAAGGAAGAGGAATTGGCCTGATCAATAAACTGAAAGCGTATAATCTACAGGATGAAGGCTTTAACACCATTGATGCCAATCATCAATTGGGATTTGAAACTGATGAAAGAGAGTACCAGGCTGCTACTCTTATTCTGAAGGACCTTGGCATCAAGCGAATCAAATTATTGACCAATAATCCTGAGAAAGTAAATTCACTGATACGGGACGGGATTGAAATCGTGGATAGAATTCCCTTGATGATTGAGCCTACAGTGGATAGTGAGGACTATTTGAGGATTAAGAGGGATCTGATGGGGCATTTGCTGGATTAGGCTGAGGCGAAGGCTCAGGCTGAGGAGGAATGAATAGCGAATAACGAATATCGAAGTGGGAAGTGAGAAGTGGAGTGAATTTCGAATAACCAATAACCAAGTAAGAAGTTTGTTAGTGAAAGAAGAGCAGGAAACGGATCCCAGATTGATTGCTTTCAAGAGGATACTTGATATCATGGATGAGTTGCGGGAGCAATGTCCATGGGATAAGAAGCAGGATATTCATTCGCTGAGGAACCTTACCATTGAAGAGACTTATGAACTGGCGGATGCGATAATACAGGAAGATTGGAAAGGGATTGGAGAGGAGTTGGGTGATGTGCTGTTGCATATTGTTTTTTATGCCAGGTTAGGCAAAGAGAAAGGAGCTTTTGATATCACTTCTGTCATCAACCAGGAGTGTGAAAAACTGATACGGCGCCATCCGCATATTTATGGTGAAGTGAAAGTGGAAGATGATGAAGAAGTGAAACGGAATTGGGAAACGATCAAGATGAGTGAGGGAAAAACTTCTGTGCTTTCCGGTGTGCCTAACAGTTTGCCAGCCATGGTGAAGGCTTATCGAATGCAGGAAAAAACAAAACAGGTTGGTTTTGAATGGGAAAATGCCGGGCAGGTCTGGGAGAAGGTTGAGGAAGAGCTATCAGAATTTAGGGAAGTAACCCGGAATGGGGATTCAAAGGATAAAATCGAAGATGAATTCGGAGACATTTTGTTCTCCCTGGTCAATTATGCCCGTTTTGTAGGAGTTGATCCGGAGACGGCCCTGGAAAAGGTGAATCAGAAGTTTAAACGACGCTTTGAATATATCGAGTCAAAGGCAGTTAAACCATTGAAGGAGATGAAGTTAGCCGAGATGGATGCACTTTGGGACGAAGCCAAGCACCTGGAGAAAGAGAAAAAATAAGGGACTGGCTTGAAAGCATATAGAAAACCATATCTTTGCGCCGCGAAAAATAATAAGGACTTAGAATCCGTCATTTTTTTAAAGCGTCAAATGACATGGCTATTTATCTAACAGCACAGAAGAAACAAGACATCTTTACCGAATTCGGTGGCAAAGCTTCCAATACGGGAGCTACTGAATCCCAAGTTGCCCTGATGACTCATAGAATCAATGAGTTATCGAAGCACCTGCAAACCAACAATAAGGATAACTCCTGCCGCAGGGCCTTGTTGACTATGGTTGGTCAGCGAAAGCGCCTTCTCCATTACCTTATGCAAAAGGACATTCAGCGCTATCGCGAAATCATCGACAAGTTGGGTATTCGTAAGTAATAAATGCTGCGTCAACGACGCCTTTAATCCTGCATTTATTCTCATACTGTTCAATTTTCAGTTCGATTTGCTTTAGACCCTGGATCGTGCCGGGCGCTTCAGCGTACCTTAAACTCTCCCAGATAAGCTCTAATTATTTTAAACAACAAACTGTAAATCAGATTTTAACAAGTTAAAAATAAAAATATATGGGTGTTCAAAATCCAATTACCCAATCCTTCCTGCTTCCTGATGGAAGAGAAGTCACCCTGGAGACTGGCAAATTAGCTGCTCAGGCGCATGGTTCCGCACTCGTCCGCCTTGGCGATACGATGATTCTCGCTACGGTGGTTTCCAATAAAGAAATGAAAGAGGGTCAGCCTTTTTTCCCGCTATCGGTTGATTACCAGGAAAAATTTGCCGCCGTAGGGCGGGTACCCGGTAATTTCTTCCGACGCGAATCCAAACTCAATGATAATGAGGTATTGATTTCAAGAAGATC
>Ga0207656_10000058_pt1 | contig 43858 bp, 46 predicted proteins | sample KBSCornC12_FD_184297 | JGI IMG/M metagenome (GOLD analysis project Ga0207656, IMG submission 184297) | Corn rhizosphere microbial communities from Kellogg Biological Station, Michigan, USA - KBS Corn C1-2 (SPAdes) (version 2) | ecosystem: Host-associated > Plants > Roots > Rhizosphere > Soil ...
CATCGTTGAGCATAATGCGGCGCTCGACAGGCCATTCATTGATCGGCGCCTGCCAGCAATTGCCGGCAAGCCGTGGGCCTGCTCCATGGCGGAACTGGATTGGCTCGAGCTTGGCTTTGATGGACGCGCCCTTGCCCACCTCGTGTCCCAATGCGGTTGGTTCTATGAAGGCCATCGCGCCGAGAACGATATCCTCGCACTCATCTATCTGCTGGCTCATGGTCTGCCGGACGGTGAAACCATCCTCGCCAAGCTCATCGCCTGTTCGGAAAAGCCCACCTATCGCGTCAATGCGGTCGATGCGCCTTTCGATGCGAAGGATCGGTTAAAATCGCGAGGATATCGGTGGGATTCGGCCCTGCGCTTCTGGTGGAAGGCGATCGCCGAGACCGACAAGGAGGACGAGAAGGCTTGGCTGCTGAGCGACGTCTATGTCGGTCATGGCAGCCCGGCCTTCCTTACTGTCACCGCGATGGAGCGCCACCGCTAGCCAATTTCCAACGCTCTTCGGTCTCAAGCACGCGCGTGAGGACGGCGTGCATGCTTCATCTACTGGTCAAGCGCTGGAGGCTGTCATAGCGGACCAAGGTCGCTCTTCCGACCTTCACAATCTCGATATCGCCTGCCTGGATCAGTTCATAGATGCGGGAACGGCTGAGACCGGTGATGCGCACGGCCGTCGCCACGCGGACAGTGATGGGAGCAAGGTCCTGGTCAGAAGCTTTGGTCATGATTGGCCTCGCTGCACTGTTTCTCGCGCCCGGATAAAGTTGCGGTCGCTTTCCAGAAAGGCGGTCAGCATCGCTGGGATGAGATCGGCCACCGGTTCCTCGGTCCCATAGGTCTGCGCGTAGATTGCTGCATAATCGCGCAGCGCATTGAGCAAGTCGGGCGTGACGGTGATTGCAAGTTTTACCGGCGTTCTGTCCGGCAGCTTGGCCAATTTCAGCTCTGCCATGCTTATCCTCCTATCGATCCGCGCCAGGGCGCGAGGATGAGATCGCGGCTGACCAGGAGGCGCACCGGCGTTCCGGGGCGCACTGTGATCGTCGGCTGGATGTCGAGGTTGCGCGACGTGAGCTGGTCGCCGGCACGCGAGACATTCTGCTGGGTTGATTCCCGGATCGCCTCGACAATGTCGCTTTCACCGTTGATCGTCAGTTCCGAACCGACACCGAGAAGTGTTGCGATCGCGACGCCCTTGAGCAGCGACCAGCTATGGAAGTCGACCTTGTCCGCCAGTCCTGCATAGCCCCCCGCGTCCGTTGCCGGGAAATTGTCGAGGCGAAGCGAACTGCCGTCCGGCAAGATGAGACGCTGCCAGATGACAAGCGCCCGTCGCTGGCCGAAGGCAACGATGCTGTCATATTTCCCGATCAGTCGGGCGCCCTGCGGCACAAGCAGGATCTGGCCAGTTGTGCTGTCGAAGACATTCTGCGTCACCTGGGCCGTCACGAGCCCGGGTAGGTCAGAGTTCAGCCCAGTGATCAGGCTGCCGGATATGATGCTGCCGGCAGCGAGGAGGAAGGGCGACGCGGGTGGCGCCAACATCGATGTGTTGACGTCGCTGCCGGTATTGGGACGTTCCGTAAACGCGACCTTGCGATCCTGTGGGGTTTGCGGCGCCATTGTATCCGGCGCAGCCATTGTGGTCGGCAGCGCCGGCACCTCGGCAGCATGGTCGCCAGCCTTTGTCTGGAAAAGGATCCCGGACTCCCGGGCGGCCTTCAGTTCCGCCAGTCTTGCCAGCCTCTCAGCTTCTGCGGCGTCCGCGACCGGCCGATTGCCGCCTGGTGTGTCGGCGCCCAGATGCTGTTGCTGGGCGCGCAGGATCGGTCGCCCGAGATCACCCGGCAATGGTGGTCCCAGTCTCGGAGTGTCGCCATAGCCTGCCGGCAGACCGGCCAGTGCGTCGCTGGGGTTCGTCGATGGTTTTGAAAGCTCGCTCTCCTGCGCCACGTGTCGGAAGACCTGGGGCTTAAGGGCCATCCACGCGACACCCATGAGGCTTGCCGACCCTAGCGCGGCGATGCCTATGATGGCGCCGCGGCGGAAGCGGATCGCTTTTGTGGGTTGCGCCCGCAGGACGAGACTTTCCGGATCAACCTTGGCCTGGGGCGGAACTGGCAGGATCGGGGTGTCGGCCACGCTCATGCGCCCCTCCGGCGCTTTGTGCTCTCGATGCGGGTGATGCGGACGACCTCCTGCTTTTTCAGCCCCAATCTCAGCTCCGCTGCGCCAAACAGCCGATCGACGACATAGTAGCGATCGCGCAGGCGGTAGTTGACGAGTTCTGCCTTGCCGTCTGTCCCCAGGACGAAGAGCGGCGGCGCATCGCTCTGGGCCAGCGCCGGCGGGAATTCGATATAGGTCTGCCGGCCGTCGTCAAAGGCGCGCACGGGTCGCCACGACGGTCGGTCGCCGGAAATCGCATAATCGAAATGAAGCTGGGCGAGGTCGAGCCCGGAGGCAACAGGCTCGGCAGCGCGCGCGGCTTCTGCCTTGCGCTTGAAAGCGATGAGATCATCCTGCGGGTAGGTCCAGCTTATGCCCGCCATGGCTGTCGCGGCGGTGCTCGCGAGGCGCAGGTGATAGGTCCGTCGGTCCGTCGTAATGACGAGGTTGGTCGCGAGGCCTGCCGAAAAAGGCTTTACGAGGATATGCGTTCGCTTGGGCGCGCCATCGCCACTGCCGCCCCCTCCGGAAGTGGTGTCGCCGATCACCCAGCGCGTCGTGTCGCCGCTTGCCACTGCGACTAGAGTCTCGCCTGGCTGCAGCACGATATCCGTCACTGACCCTGGAGCCGTATAGGCCAGGAAGATCGAGCCCTCGGCAAAGGGATAGACCTGGATCGCGTTGACGAAGCCCTGGACCACCGGTTGTGCCGTCGCCTTGCGGTTGGCGGAGGCGATGCTGCGCAGGGAGGAAGGCCCCGTCTGCGCCTCGGCGTGTGAGGTTGCAAGAATGATGGCGGATAGGAGAAGGGTGCGGGTCTTCATGGCTGGGTCTCCTGGCTGTTCTGAATGGCGGATGCGGCCAGCGCTGGCGAAAATGGCGCAGTATGGGCCTTGCTCGGCTGAGCAGGCGGTGCAGGCCGGGCGTCGCTGTCGAGTTCGCGGCTCCAGTCGATCGCATCGACATAGATGCCGAGTGGGTTCTTTCGCAGCACATCGGCGTTAGCAGGCGCCTTGGTCACGATCGTCAGGATCGCAGTCCAGCGGCTGGTCCCGGCTTGCACGCCTCTCTCGAACACAGTCTCGGTCCACTTGACCTGGAAGGACCTGTCGGAAGCCCGGACGACGCTTGTCACCTGGACCGAGACGGTCCGCTCGCCGATCCGGGAGAAGGGGTCGTTGGCGCGGGCATAGTCGCCAAGAAACTGCGCGCCGCGCTGGGTGGTAAACGCATAGGCTTCGAGCCAACCGCGCCGCACCAGGACAGGATCGAGCGAGCTGCCCCGCACATTGCTGATGAAGCGGGCGAGATGCCAAGCCACCTGCGGGTCTGTCGGGCGATAGTCATTGACAGCCTCGTTGATCGCCCTCGCTTCGCCCAGCCGATCGACTTCGACGACATAGGGGATGAGCCGACTTTGCGCCGATTGCCAGACGAGCCCGGCCGATGTTCCGCCAGCAAGGGCAAGGCTGGCCAAGGCTACAAGGCGCCAGTTTCGGGCCTGGACGCGCGCCGACCCGATCCGTTCGTCCCAGACCTGACCCGCTCGTGCATAGGGCGTTTCGGGTGGCGGGGTGCGGCCATAACGCTGGACGCCGCGCTTGAATATCATGGCTCAGTCATTCCTTTCCTTGATGTCAGGTGTGGCGGAGGCGCCGCCGCGATCCCCTTGCTGCAGGGCATGAAGGGCGACCTGGCGGTGGTGACGTTTCGCCTGTTCGTTTTGCATCGCGCGCGCCCAGCCGGGCATGGCCTCGCTGGCGCTCGCTCCGCTGGTGGACGGTGGGCGGCCATTGATGGCGGTCCAGGCTGCCTCGCGACCGCTGCTTGCTGCTTCGCCAAGGCCCAGCGTGTCCGACATTCGGGTTCGTGCCGCATTGCCTGCCGCACGCGCAACGCCGGCGAGACCCGCACCCACCGACGGCGGATTGCCAGTCTCCCGGCCGAGGTTGTAGGCAGTGCTGGCAGCGGCTCCCATGGATGTTCCTGCCCGCACGGCACCGAGAGTTGCGCCTCCAAGAGCTCGCGCGCCGCCGATGGCTGCGCCGCCGCCGATCATGATGGCGCCCGCAGCACCCACGCCCGTGCCAAGCGCAGCCCCGGCACCCAGTTGGGGCGCGCCGGCGACAAGGCCGCTAGCGATCGATGGGCCGAAGATACCGAGGCCGAAGAGCGCGAGGGACGCCAGCACGAGGCTCATGGCCTGGCCGATGTCGGGCTCCTGTCCCTGGAGCGCAGCGGTGAATTCGGCGAAGAAATTGGAGCCGATGCCCACGATGACGGCGAGCACCATCACCTTGATCCCTGAGGAAACGACATTCCCCAGCACGCGTTCGGCAAGGAAGCTGGTGCGGTTCCACAGCGCGAACGGCACGAGGATGAAGCCAGCAAGGCTGGTGAGCTTGAACTCGAGTATCGTTACGAACATCTGCACCGCAAGGATGAAGAAGGCGATGATCACGAGTGCCCAGGCGAGCAGCAGGATCATGATGGTTAGGAAATTGTCGAAGAAGGTCGTGAACCCGACCATCTCGCTGGCCTGGTCGAGCAGCGGCCACGCCGCCTGGAAGCCGATGCCGGCAAGACGCCCGGGCTGCAGAAGGTCATCGGCACTGAGGCTTCCGCCGCCTGCGGTGAGACCTGCCTGAGCAAAAGAGCGGAAGATAATGCCAGCCAGTGTCGCGAAGCTGTTCAGGATGAACGCGAACGCGCCGATGTAGAGGATCTTCCGCACGAACCGGCCAATGACATTGTCTTCGCCGCCCATGGCCCAGAACAGGCCGGCGAGCGTGATGTCGATGCCGATGAGCGTGGAGGTCAGGAAGCCGACGTCAGGGCCCAGCAGGCCGAACCCGCTGTCGATATAGGTGATGAACGCTGCCAGGAAGCGGTCGATGACATTGAGGTCGTTCATGGGCTTGGGCTTCCTGGGGCTGGAGCTTCCTGCGCTTGGCAAGGGACCGCGGGGCATGGCTGGGGGAGCAGAGCCACGCCCCGCGGCGGCGGCAAGCGGGAGGGGGAAACCGCTTGCCGCCTTGGACCGGATCGGGCTGACGCCCGCATGAGAGGGCTATTGCGGCGTGTAGGCCGACCCGGAGCCGAGGAACTTCCTGGTGGCGGCACGCGCCTCGAACGCCTGCGTCGCGCGCCTCGCCTGTTCCTGGCTTTCGCTGCGGAACTGGGCGGCCATCATTTGCTGCAGTTGGAACTGCTGCTTGGCGGTGAGCGCCAGCAACTGGTTGGTGGCCTGGGTCGCCTGCAGCGATCCTTCAGCGCCCTGGCTCCGGGCGACGATATCGGCGAGGGCGCGTGTGTCGTCGCTGACATTTTCGACCACCTGCGCCTGGACCGTCATCGCATGGCGAAATCCCTCCATGCTGCCCTCGAGACGCTCACGCGCGTTTTGGACACGCTGGTCGGTGCGAAGGGCGTCGGCAAAGTCCCGGGGAAAGAGCTTGGCGAATTTTTCGTCGAGTTCGCTGACATGGAAGTCGATCCCCTGCGCCTGTCCCATCAGCCGATCGATTGCAGCCAGCTTCGTTCGAAGGGCTTCGAGCTGGGGGAAATCGATCCGCGAGAGATTCTTGCCCATATTGACCAGCATCTGCGCCTCGTTCTGAAGCTGCCTGATCTGCTGGTTAACCTGTTGCAGCGTTCGGGCCGCCGTCAGGATATTCTGTGCATAGTTGCTGGGGTCGAACACGGTGATGGCATGCGCCGGCGTCGAGGGCTGTATCAGGCCAAGCGCGAGGGCGGTGGTGGCGCCTGCGGCGAGCGCAGCCGCGACGAGATGCTTGGACGTAAGGACGCGCATTATCAGTCTCCTTGCAGGGGGGATGGGAAGTCGGAGGCATGGCCGAGCAATTCGGCAGCCCAGTCGAGCCCGGCTGACGCGAGGAAGCGCGCGGCGAAGTCCGTGGTGCCGTCCGCCTCGAGCAGCGCATTGATGCGGGATTGAGTCGCGGGATCGGACGTTGCGCAGAGCGCCAGGGCAATGGGCCCCAGGCCCAGTTCGAACAGGCGGTTGCCGCGTGCCGATTGCAGATAATATTGGCGCTTGGGCGTGGCGCGTGCGACGAGTTCGACCTGGCGCGCATTAAGGCCAAAGCTCTCATAGATGGCGCGGGCTTGCGGCTCGATCGCGCGATCGTTGGGCAGGAGGATGCGTTGCGGACAGCTCTCGATGATGGCTGGCGCGATCGTGGATCCGGCGATGTCGGCAAGGCTCTGGGTCGCGAACAGGACCGCGACATTCTTCTTGCGCAGGACCTTCAGCCATTCGCGGATCCGGGCTGCGAATAGCGGATGGTCAAGGAAGATCCAGGCCTCGTCGAGGACGAGCAATGTCGGCCGCCCATCGAAGCGTGCCTCGAGGCGATGGAAGAGATAGGCGAGGACGGGTGCAATCACGCTGGGCCGGCCCATCAAAGCCTCGGTCTCGAAACATTCCATGTCGCCGAGGGCAAGCCGCTGCTCCGCCGCGTCGAGCAGGCGGCCATGGGGGCCGTCGAGCGTATAGGGTTGCAGCGCGGTCCTGAGCGCATTGGACTGAAGCAGGAGCGCCAGGCCCGTCAGGGTGCGCTGTTCGACCGGGGCGGTGGCAAGGCTGCTCAGTGCCGACCAGACGATGTCTTTGGCATCGGGCGTCAGGGCCGCACCCTCATGCTCGAGGAGCGCACCGATCCATTCAGCGGCCCAGCTCCGTTCAGCCTCGCCATCAATCCCTGCCAGGGGCTGGAAGGCGAGCGCCTCCCCATTGCCGGAGCCCAGTTCGTGATGCGCCCCACCGCACGCGAGCACCGCCGCACGGGCGGAAAAGCCCTTATCGAAGATGAAAACCTGTGCCCGCTCGTAGCGCCGGAACTGCAGCATGATCGCAGAGAGCAGGACGGACTTTCCGGCGCCGGTCGGCCCTGCGACCAGCATATGGCCGACGTCGCCCACATGGGTTGAAAGCCTGAAGGGGGTGGAACCGGCAGTCCTGGCGACCAGCAGCGGTGGCCCATCGAGATGGGCGTTGCGTGCTGGCCCTGCCCAGACGCTCGATAGCGGCATCAGGTGCGCGAGATTGAGCGTATGCACGAGCGGCTGGCGGACATTGGCATAGGCCTGGCCCGGCAGGGAGGAGAGCCATGCCTCCACCGCGTTGGTGCCTTCGCGGATCGAAGTGAAGCCAAGGCCGTTCACGATCCGCTCAACGCTGCGGACCTTTTCCTCGACCCGCGCCCGATCCTCGTCAGCGACGGTGATCGTCATCGTCAGGTAGCCGAAGGCAACATGGTCCTGCCCCAGAACCTGCAGCGCGGCATCGGCGTCCCCAACTTTGTTGTCGGCATCGCTGTCGAGCAATTGGCTCGGCTGGTTGTAAAGGACCTCCCGAATGAGGGCGGTAATCGACTTGCGCTTGTTGAACCACTGGCGACGGATGCTGGTGAGCGCCTTGGTGGCCTGCGTCTTGTCGAGCGCAATGAAGCGCGTAACCCAGCGATAGCCAAAGTCCTGGTGGTTGAGGGCGTCGAGGATTCCCGGACGGCTGAGGCTGGGGAAGCCAAGCACGCTCAGGGTCCGCAGGTGCTTCTGTCCAAGGCGCGGCTCGAGCCCGCCAGCCAGCGGCGTGTCGACCAGCAACGCATCGAGATAGACCGGCGTCTCGGGAACGCTGACCGGATGCGGTCTCTCTGAAATGCAGCCATGGAGGTAGGTCAGCGTCTCGGTATCGTCGAGCGCCCGGACCTCCGGCATGAAGCCTGACAGAAGGTCGAGAATCCGGTCGGTCTCCGCCGCGAACTGCCCAAGCGCGCCGCGCCAGTCCCGCCCCTTGTCTGCATCCGGTCGCTCGACCAGCGCGCGGCCGGCGCTGTCGATACTATCGGCAGGCGGCAGCCATTGCAGCGTCAGGTGGTAGCGGCTCTCGAAATGCAGGCCAGCAGCCTCGAAGGCGGCGCGTCTTTCCTGATCGACGAGGGCGCTCGCGGGATCGGGAAAGACGCTGTCGGGATAGCCTTGGCTCTCGAGCCGCTCGGCATCGAAGTACAGCGCCCAGCCCGAGCCCAGGCGCTTGAGGACATTGTTGGCGCGGGCGCAGGCCGCAATGAGTTCGGCCTCGGTTGCCGATTCAAGATCCGGCCCCCGGAAGGCGAGCGTGCGTTGGAAGCTGCCATCCTTGTTAAGGACGATGCCCGGTGCGACCAGGGCGGCCCAGGGCAGATGATCGGCGAGACGGTCGGCGCGGCGCCGATATTCAGCAAGGTTCAGCATGAGAGGTGCCCTTTCTGGCGAAGGTGGCGAAGGAGCACCGGGGCGAAACTCGGATCGCGCCGCGCAGCGAGCACAGCGAGGCTGTGGCCGGCGGCCCAGAGCAGCACCCCGGCGAGCCATTGCTGAAGGCCAAGGCCAACAGCGGCGGCCAGCGTACCGTTGACTATGGCGAGCATGCGCGGTGCGCCGCCCAGGAGGATGGGGCTCCCGAGCGCGCTGTGGATCGGCACCTCGAAACCCTCCAGATGCTGGCCGCCCCCGATCATGCGATCAGTGCTCCGCCACCGAAGCTGAAGAAGCTCAGGAAGAAGCTGGAAGCGGCAAAGGCGATCGACAGGCCGAACACGATCTGGATTAGCCGCCGGAAGCCCCCGGATGACTCCCCGAATGCGAGGCTGAGACCGGTGACGATGATGACGATCACCGCGATGATCTTGGCGACTGGTCCCTGTACGGATTCCAGCACCTGCTGGAGCGGCTCCTCCCAGGGCATGCCGGAACCGGCCGCTCGCGCCTGGATGGAGATTGCGAGGGCGAATGCTAGGCCTGTCGCCGCGCCAGCAAGGCGTACCGACAAGGACAGGAAGCGAGTTTGGGTCGTCATGAAGCATCTCCTTGGGCTTTGAGAAGGCTGGAAAGGCGATAGGCGCCGGTGTCGGGATCGAGCCCGGTCATCCGGGCGACGCTGGCGATGCGCCGGGCGCTGCCACGTCCTGCAATGAAGACGATGAGGTCGATGGCCTCGGCGATGAGCTGGCGCGGCACGGTGACAACCGCCTCCTGAACCAGTTGCTCGATCCGGGTCAGTGCGGCCTGCGCGCCATTGGCGTGGACCGTGGCGATCCCACCTGGATGCCCAGTGTTCCAGGCCTTGAGCATGTCGAGGGCCTCGGGACCGCGGACCTCACCAACGACGATCCGGTCGGGCCGCAGACGCATCGTCGAGCGCACGAGATCGGTCATGGATGCAACGCCGACCTTGGTGCGGAGCGCGACCGTGTCAGGAAGCGGGCATTGGAGCTCCCGCGTGTCCTCGATGAGGATCACCCGGGCATCGACCCAGGCCATTTCGGCAAGCAGCGCATTGGCGAGCGTCGTCTTGCCCGAACTGGTGCCGCCGGCGATGAGGATGTTGAGGCGCTGCGTTACAGCCGCCCTCAGCGCCTCTGCCATGGTCAGGGGCATAAGGCCCTCGGCGACATAGTCGTCGAGCGTATAGAGCCGCTCGGCAGGCTTTCTAATTGAGAAACAGGGCCCGGAAGTGATCGGCGGCAGGACACCCTCGAACCTTTCGCCTGCATGACCCTCCGCATAGGGCGGCAGCTCGGCGGAAATGATCGGCCGGTCGGCGTGGATTTCCGCGCGGCCATGGGCGGCGACGAGCCGGATGATCCTTTCGACCTGGGAAGGTTCGATCGATATGCCGGTGTCGACCCGTCCCTCGCCAAGCCGGTCCACCCGCAGAGCCCCGTCCGGATTGACCATGATCTCCTGCGTCAGAGGATCGGCAAGGAGGGCTGCAATATCCTCGCCCATGGCCGTCCGCAGCATGGCACGCCGCCGGTCGGAGGCGAGCGAAAGAGGAGGTCTCGACGTCATTGATCCTGCTCCGACCCGAGCGTGCGCCGCCCGCCGGCTACATGGCGGCCAACCTGGCTCACGAAGGCCTCGAACCGCTTGGCGCCCAGCGCCCGGCCCGCCTGGTCATTCTCGGCAAGCGGCGTCTGGATCGCGAGCTCGAACCGGATGAACAGCGCCAATGTCTCGAGGATCACATGCGTGTCAGCTTCGACTCGGCCGATCGACCGCGTCATTCGGTCCAGCCTGATCGAGAACCGGTCCTCAAGTTCTGAGGCGCCCCGCCGATTGAGCCAAGCGGTCAGCGCATCAACAAGGATTGCTGACTTGGTGGCGCCAGGCTTGGCGGCGAGAGCCTCCAGCCGGTCGGAGAGCGGCCGGGGCAGGAAAAGCTGGTGGCGGATCTTCTCCATGGTCAGAGCCCCAGCTGCAGGTCGTCAGGGCGGGGGGAAGCAGTATCGAGGCCATAGACGGTCCGCGCGGTGCCGAGCGCCTGGACGCGGTCCATCGTGCGGCTTTCAGCGGCCTGGTCGGTGTCGTCTTCGCCCAGGCCCAGCGGGTCGGCAATCTCCGGCACTGGCGTGCTTGTCGGCTCGATCTCGTGCGCAGGGTGGCGGGCCTGTTCAAGCCCTCCGGTCTCAGCATCTTCCCCGTCGTCGGCTTGCGCAGCGAGGCGCATGTCCGCCCCGCGAATCTGTCCCGCCCAGTCATCAGGACGTGCCTCGGGAAGGTCTTGGTCGCGGCCTGCGTCCAGCGACGGGGGCGGCAGGACGCGCGCGGCGAACCGCCGATCCGCATAGTAGCGCAGCTTCCTGGCGCGGATCGGTGGGCTGCCCGAGACCAGCACCAGTTCGTCGGTCGGTGCCAGCTGCATCACCTCGCCCGGTGTCAGCAACGCGCGCGCAGTCTCCTGCCGGCTGACCATGACATGGGCGAGCCAGGGCGCGAGGCGATGCCCGGCATAGTTTCGCATCGACCGCTGTTCGGTCGCGGTGCCGAGTGCGTCCGAGATGCGCTTGGCGGTGCGCTCGTCATTGGTCGCAAAGGCGATACGGACATGGCAGTTGTCGAGTATGGCGTTGTGCTCGCCATAGGCCTTCTCGATCTGGTTCAGGCTCTGGGCGATGAGGAAGGCCCGCACGCCGTAGCCGGCAAGGAAGGCAAGGCTCGTCTCGAAGAAGTCGAGCCGCCCGAGTGCCGGAAACTCGTCGAGCATCATCAGCAGGCGATGACGGCGGTTGCCGGTCTCTCCCGCGCCGCCCGGAACGTGAAGCTCTTCGGTCAGGCGACGGCCGATCTGGTTGAGGATCAGGCGAACGAGCGGCTTGGTGCGGCTGATGTCGGACGGTGGTACCACCAGGTAGAGGGACACTGGATGCCGGGCCTCGACGAGGTCGGCGATCCGCCAGTCGGATGCCGCGGTCACTGCCGCAACGGTAGGGTCGCGATAGAGGCCGAGGAACGACATGGCCGTCGACAGCACGCCGGAACGCTCGTTTTCGCTTTTGTTGAGCAGTTCGCGTGCAGCCGAGGCAACAACCGGGTGAACAAGCGGGGCATCCGCCGTGCCCACATGGTTGGTGGCCATCATCCGGCGGAGGGTCGCTGCGAAGCTGCGCTGCGGATCGGAGAGGAATGTGGCGACCCGGGCGAGGGTCTTCTCCTCTTCCGCATAGAGGACATGGAGTATCGCGCCGACCAGCAGGGCATGGCTGGTCTTCTCCCAGTGATTGCGGCGCTCCAGCGCACCTTCCGGATCGACAAGGATATCTGCGATGTTCTGGACGTCGCGGACTTCGTTTATGCCGCGCCGCACCTCCAGCAACGGATTGTAGCGCGCCGAGCGGGCATCAGTCGGATTGAACAGCAGGCAGTGCGAGAAGCGCGAGCGCCAGTTGGCGGTCAGCTGCCAGTTCTCGCCCTTGATGTCGTGGACGACGGTCGAGCCGGTCCAGGAAAGGAGGGTCGGGACGACGAGGCCCACACCCTTGCCCGAACGGGTCGGAGCGAAGGCCATGACGTGCTCTGGACCATCGTGCCGAAGATATTTGTCGCCGATGCGGCCGAGCGCGACGCCGCTCGCGCCGAGCAGCCCGGCAGATGCGATGTCCTTGCGTGTTGCCCAGCGCGCCGAGCCATAGGTGGTGACATTGTTCGATTGCCGAGCGCGCCAGACCGAGCCGAAGATGGCCGCGCCGCAACCAAGGAGCCCGCCGCCCGCAGCGATCGCGCCAGCCTCGTCGAATACGGCCGGTGCATAGGCTTCGAACGAAAACCACCATGGGAAGACCGACCAGGGATGATAGATGGGCACGCCCAGCAGAGCGAACCATGGAAGACCGAGTTCGGGTTGGTATGCAAGGGACGCCGCCGCCCATTGCGTCGCGGTCCAGATGCCCAGCGATATGATCGCGAGCACAACGACTATCTGTCCGATCAGAAGCTTTGTCGGGGTCATTCAAGCCTCCTGCGGCGGACAAGCTCGTCCGCTGGCCAGGCTCAATTTCGCAGTATGGTGAGCCGTTCGTCAGTCGCGCACTGGTGACGCCGGGTGCATTTTTGGGGACGGGGAAGCGAAGCCTCGTTCAATGACGCGCTTGGGCCGCGGCCAGCAGCCTTCCAGCAAAGAGCGTGATCGTACGTGTCGATGGGGCTGTGAACCCTGCACAACGAGCCTGCCGCAGAAGCGAAATTTCGCCTTAGGGCTGAATTGTCCAGGACAATCCGGCGCTGGCCTGCGCCATGGCTGTGGCTAGCGCCCTGGCATCCGGGGCGCTGGCACTCAACACGCCCAAATAATCCTTGTTGGAACAGGTTATCATCATGCGCTCGCCGGGAGCGCGCAGTGAGCGATATTCGACCCAAAGGTTGTTGCCTGTCCGCAGGAAGCCTTCCGGTGCGGAGATGATCTCTCCGGCACCGTCGGTCGGAAAATAGCGGATTGCAGCCACTCTGTCCGCGAGCGGGAATGTGCCGAGCGGTTCGCCAAGGTGAAGACGAAGGATTTTCTCGAACAATGCGATGTCCAGCGTATGCTCGAGCATGAACTCCATATGGTCGCCTACGGTTCGGTAATTGATCTCGATGATGCGCGGTCCCTGCGGCGTCAGCACGAATTCGGTGTGGCATGAGCCGAAACCAACGCCGACCGCCCGGATCTGGCATAGTACCGCATTCCTCTCGTCCGCCGTCAGCCAGTTGCCCCAGCGTCCTTCGAGTTCGACGAAGTCGGGGGGCGGGCTGAGCGCCACGTGGAAACCACCCAGGATCGCGATGTCTTTCCCATCGCCCAGGGTCTCCAAGGTATAGAGTTCGCCAGCCATATAGTCTTCGATCAACACGGCCCGACCGGGCTCGACGCGCCAGATCTCCCGACAATGCGCGATCAGGGCATCCTTGTCTTCGCAGAAGCGGACGAGCTGACTGCCGACCCCCTCGCGGGGTTTCGCCACGGAAGGGAAAGGCACGTCGGGAAGCTCCGCCAGGCCGTTCTCATGAGTGACAACGGCATGCCACAGGGTGTCGACGCCTTGATCCCGCAGATGGCTGCGCATCGCTGCCTTGTTCTTGGTCCGATAGGTGGTTTTCCAGTCCTTGCCGGGCAGGCCGAAATAATCAGCCGCCAGCGCGGTGCTGGTTTGCAGATGGTCGCTGTTCGAGAAGATCGCCGCAGGCCTTTCGGCATGGCTGCTGATTTCGTCGATGATCGCCAGGGGATTGAAAACGTCGCATTCGACGATGCTGTCGGGGCAGGCGGGCCGGTCCGCAGCCTCGAAATAGCGGCGATGGGCTTCGGCCTGATCGGTAAGCAGGATCACCTTCAGGCCAAGGCGTTGCGCTGCCGGGAGAAAACCCTCGTTGACCGCGTCCGTCGGTACATGGGCAAGCAGGATCAAGGTCGGCATTGGGCAAGTCCTTTCATATTCCTGATTTCATGTCCGCCGCTCTCGACGAGCAGAAAAACTGATGAACGAATTACATCGTATATGCAATTGACTCTCAATAGCGAATCATTTTATGTCCTTGAAGCGCTTCAGAAAAAATGAAGCCGCCTGAATAACGAGCAGCGGTGATATCACCGCGCGCCCATCCGGATTTGGAAGGAGCTGCCATGCAATCTTCAGCAGAACTGTCCGTCGGCAACACGCCGCTCGTCGCCCTTGACCGCATGTTTCCGCCGGATGTGGTTCCGGTATTCGCCAAGCTGGAAATGCTGAATGTCGGCGGTAGTGTGAAGGATCGCACCGCGCATTACATGGTGTCGCAGGCGCTGGCCGCGGGCCGGATCACGTCGGAAAGCCACCTCGTCGAAAGCTCGTCCGGTAACCTCGCCATAGCTCTCGCCATGATCGCCAAGCGCGAGGGAATCCCCTTCACGGCGGTGGTGGATCCCAATCTCGCTCCCGCCAATCGCTGCCTCATCGAGGCGTTCGGCGGACGCATCGACCTCGTGACCGAGAAGGACGAGGCGGGCGGTTATCTCCATACTCGCGTTCGCCGGGTGGATGAGTTGGTCCGCACGATTCCCGGCGCCGTCTGGCTGAACCAATATGCCAATCCAGACAACTGGCGAGCCCATTATCACGGCATTGGCGAAGAGATCGTGCAGGAAATGCCGGTCGAGCCCACCCATGTGGTCGCTGCCGTCTCAACCTGTGGAACCTTGATGGGACTGGCACGCCGCTTGCGCGAGCGATGGCCGAAAATCGAGGTGGTCGCGGTCGACCTTGAGGGATCCGTGATCTTCGGCGCACAGGGCGGCAACAGGCAGATTCCCGGAATCGGCGCCAGCAGGGTTCCCGAGCAGCTCTCACTGCCCGAAGTGGATGCCGTAATCTACGCGACGGACTGGGAATCCACCCTTGCCTGTCGCCGTCTCGCGGATAGCCAGGGGATATTGGCGGGCGGCTCATCGGGCACGGTGATGGCGGCGATTACCAAGCTGATTCCCAATCTTGGCGAAGGGTCATGCATCGTTACCCTGCTGCCCGACCGTGGCGAACGTTATCTCGATACGGTCTATGATCCCGAATGGCCGAGCCAGGAACGTCGTTTCACCAAGCCGTTCGAAGCGTCCTTCCTCCGTCTTGGCGAACGATCAGCCGTCGCAAGGGCGCCCACACGTCGCACCGCGGCGGCCTCCTCATGGATGCCACGGCCTCCTATTCTGGCGGCAGGCGCAACACTATGAACGGCGCTACCTTGCGATATTTGTCCCGGGCGGACATCGCCGCGCTCGGCGGGGAACATTCTGACCTCTATATGCGCGCGGTGGAGGACGGCTTCCGCTCCCATGCCGCCGGTGACTTCGTGCAGCCGCTCAAGCCGTACCTACGCAGCCCCCGCGCGCGGCATATCGCGGATCGCATTATCGCCATGCCTGCCTGGATCGGCGGTGAGCGGCCTGTCGCGGGGCTCAAGTGGATTGGATCCAAGCATGACAATCCGGCAAAAAGGGGCATGGAACGCGCAAGCGCCGTCATAGTCCTCAATGATCCCGAGACCAACTATCCCATGGCGATCATGGAGGGCGGCCTTCTAAGCGCGATGCGAACTGCCGCCGTGACCGGCGTTGCAACGCAGCATCTGGCGCGAAAGGGCTTTGACGAGGCAGTCATTATCGGTTGCGGACCGATCGCGGAACGGCAAGCGCAGATGCTGCTTGAACAGTTCGCTAAGGTCAGAACGCTTCGCCTGTTCGATCTGCGCGAAGAGGCGTCGGAAGCTCTCTCCGCGCGGCTTCGCCAACGTTTCGCTGATCTGCGCGTCATCATCGCCAAGAGCGCGGAGGCGGCGGTTCGCGACTGTCCGGTCGTCATCACCTGTACCGTGACGGACACGCCCTATCTCGCCTTCGACTGGCTGGCCAGGGGTGCGTTTCTTGCCAACGTCTCGATCATGGACGTGGAGCGCGACGTGTTCCTCAAGGTCGACAAGGTCGTCGTCGATGATTGGGACCAGTCGAACCGGGAGAAGAAGATCATCAATCTTCTCGTGGAAGCGGGCGAATTCTCGCGCGAGCGCCTCCATGCCGAGCTTGGCGAGATCATCGTCGGGGACAAGCCGGGCCGCGAAACGGATGATGAAATCATCCTGCTCAATCCGATGGGGATGGCGATCGACGACATCGCCTGCGCGAAGGCGATCCTCCACCGGGCCGAGGACAGGGGCATCGGCACCGTCCTGCCGCTCTTCTAGGATGCCTTCCTGTTCATTCCCCAAACCTTCACTAGCATCGAGAAACGCGTCCAATGACGACAGCCCTCCCCGTGCCTCCAGAAGTTGCCGATGCAGCCATCACGCGTGCTGGCATCGCGATGGATCGCCTTCTCAATACATGGGTGCGGGAACGCGTGACCGGGTTCGCGCCGGTGGAAGGCGAAGCCTGCATCTTGCAAGTGGGGGCACAGCGCCTCCGCGTCTCGTGCCTGCGTGCCTCACTGGGGGGCTTCCATCGCTGGCGCCTGCCGGTCCGGATCGAAGCTGCCGACGGGACGGAAAGGGCCGTAAATGACGCGGCGGTCGTCGCCGGCCTGATGGCGGACGTTCTTGCCGAAGAGGGCGGCGTCCCCGCGACGACGATCAAGACGCGGCTCAAGATAGCTATCGACGGCGGCGAAAATCATGCTCTGGCCTGCGTTGCACGACCTGCCGACAATTCTGCCATGGGGATGGAACGGAGCCTTTGGCATGGCCATCCCTTTCACCCCTTCGCCAAAAGCATAGATGGCTTTTCCGCGCATGACGTCGAGCATTATGCGCCGGAACGGGCGGCTGTTTTCCAATTGCGCTGGATCATCGCGGATCGCGATGTGGGCGCTGCCTTGTGGCGCGATGCACAGGCAGAGGCGCGATCACGCAAGATTCTCGCTGGCCTTGCGGGCTTGTCCGACAAGGCGATCGGGGAACGTCTTTTGCTTCCTAGCCATCCCTGGCAGGCGGAACGTCTGGAGTGCAATCCGGCATTCGCCAATCTTGCAGCACAGGGACGCGCGATCCTCACCTTGCCGAGCGGCGCATGGATGCAGTCAACGTCATCGGTTCGCACGCTGTTCGCGCCCGAAGCGAATATCTTCCTCAAGCTTCCGATCGAAGCGCGGATCACCAATTTCGTGCGTACCAATCCACGAGAGCAGATCGCACGCAGCATGGCTGCGGGACGGGCGCTTGCTGCGATCCAGGAGCAGGTGGTCGCCTGCGGCCTCGACATCCTCGACGAACCTGGCGCCATCTGGATCGACCATCCCGATCTCGAGGCAATCACCGGCGTTATCCTGCGCGATGCCCCGGCACGGAAAGCCTATGTCTTGGCGGGCCTCCTTGAACCCTCGGCCCATGATGGCCGCCCCATGCTGGCGACGATGGGCTGCAATCCTTCTAGTGCCTCCGAGGCGGAAGCCTGGCTACGCGCCTATGTCCGAAAGGCTGTCCTCCCGCCGCTTCGCCTGTTCGCCCGAACGGGAGTCAGCCTTGAGGCGCACAGCCAGAACAGCCTTCTGGCACTGGACAGGGGGAATCCGGACCGCCTGATCGTGCGCGACCTCGAAGGGGTCAGCATCGATCGCGAGCGCTTCAAAAGCGTCGCGCCGGGCCTCGATCTCGATGCGTCCGTATTTTTCCCGGCTGAGGAAGCGCGCCAGCGGTTGGTCTATTATCTCATCAGCAATCAGCTGAATCATGTGGTCGCGACGATCACGCGCTTGGCCGATGTGCCGGAAATTTCCCTCTGGCATGCCGTGACCGATACACTCGCCAATGTGACCGAAGACAGGGAGACGGAGGGTCTTATCGCGTGGCTGCTGGAGTTGGAGACGCTCCCGGCCAAGGCCAACTTCACCAGTTGCTTCGCGGGTCGCGGCGAGCGTCCGGATTATGTGGCGATCGCCAATCCCCTGTGGCTCGCCCTGCGGGGCGAGCGCCGTGGAAGGGCGGTGCGGACGTGACGTTGCTGAAACCTACCGCCGCCCAGATCGACGCGGTCCTGACCGGCGGGCGGCCGATTTGCGCCTTCCTGCACGATCTCGATGCCTTGAACCGGCATGCTCGCGGCATCGCAGGCTCATTACCGCCCCGCGTCGAACTGTTCTACGCGGTGAAAGCCAATAATGACTCCCGGATATTGGGAACCCTGGCGCCGCATGTCGCCGGGTTCGAGGTCGCATCCTCGGGCGAAATACTGAAGGTTCGCGAGGCGGTTGGGGCTGACGCCCGGATCATCATGGGCGGTCCGGCACGCACGCGGGAGGATATCGAACTGGTCCTGGCGCAGGGCGTCGAGCGGCTCCATGTGGAGAGCCTGCACGCGCTTCGTCTCGTGAACGCCGTCGCCATGCAGGCGGGCGCGGTGCTGCCGATATTGTTGCGCGTGAACCTTGCCGGCCCTGTGCCGGGCGCGACCCTGACGATGGGAGGAGCGGCCACCCAGTTCGGCATCGCGCAGCCGGATATCCCCGAGGCGTTGAAGCTGTTGAGGGACTGCCCGGCACTCCGGTTCGAAGGCTTCCATTTTCATACGGTGTCGAACAATCGCGACGCGGCCGGACATGCCGCGCTCTGCGCGATGGAATTGGGCCTCGCACGGTCCTGGGCGACCGAGCATGGGCTCGACCTGGCGGTTGTCAATCTGGGTGGCGGCTGGGGCGTCGACTATGGCGATCCGGACTGGCGGTTCGACGTCGATGGCTTTGCCCGCGCGTTCGCGCCACATGTGGGCGAAGACATTCGCCTGCAATTCGAATGTGGCCGGATATTGACCGCCTACCATGCAGCCTATGTCTGTGAGATACTCGACCTCAAATTCGTTCATGGCCGCACCTTCGCCCTGCTGCGCGGCGGCACCCATCATTTCCGCCTGCCCAGTTCCTGGGGGCACAATCACCCGTTCCTGATCCTGCCTCGCGATGCCTGGCCCCACCCCTGGCCGCGACCCGAATGCAGAGACATCAATCTGACGCTCGCCGGGGAGCTATGCACGCCCAAGGATGTGCTTGCCTGCAATGTGCCCGTTGAGCGGGCGCGGATCGGCGATCTCGCCTGCTTCCTGATGGCGGGCGCCTATGGCTGGGACATCTCCCATCATGATTTCCTGTGCCACCCCCATCCGCAGCACGTCTATTTGGGGGCGTATGAGCACGCAAATCCTCCCGTATTTTCAACCGGATCGACCAGCTTTTCTTGACTTTGGCTGCGACGCCGCCGTAACAGTCCAGATATGCGAAAGATTCGCATTATCATTATATTTCAAGGGGGCGACATGCGCGCGATTGCTGAAAATTCTCCTGCCGTTCGAGCGGGCAACATCGTATCGATACTGGCTTTGCTGACGGCCTTGGGCGGCGGCGTGCTGTTCTCTCCCGCCTGTGGCGCGGTGGCGGAGAACGCCGACAGTGAGGCCACCGCATCCGGATCGGGCCGCGACGACATCGTGGTGACCGGCCAGAATCCAGAGTACCGCACACCTGACACCACGGCACTCAAGATCGATGCGCCGCTGCGCGACATTCCCCAGACGATCGACGTCATTCCCGATCAGGTGATCCGCGACCAGCGCGCCCTGTCGATGCAGGATGCGGTCAGGAATGTGGCGGGCATCGGCATGGCCACGGGTGACGGCCAACGGGATCAATTCGTGATCCGCGGCAATATTGCTTATGGCGATCTTTTCATCGACGGCGTGCGCGACGACGCCCTCTATTTTCGCGACCTGTCGAACATCGAGCGGATCGAGATCCTGAAAGGCCCGGCATCCGTCCTCTACGGGCGCGGCTCCTCCGGCGGTCTTATCAACCGGGTTTCGAAGAAACCGGGCACAGAAGGCGGCGAGATTGTCGTGAGCTATGGCAGCTGGGAAGACAAGCGCGGCGAGATCGACCTTGGCCATGTCTTTACCGGCAACGATGTGGCGGTGCGTCTGACCGGCGCCATCGAACGATCGGACAGCTATCGCGACCAAGGCTTCCTCAGGCGCGAAGCCATTGCCCCGTCCGTGCTGTTCGCGCCGAGCGACCGCACCCGGATATTGCTGCAAGCCGACTATCTACGCGACCGCCGTGTGACCGACAATGGCATTCCGGCGTTCCAGGGACGTCCGGTGGATGTGCGGGCATCGACCTATTATGGCGCGGCAAACGCTCGCGCCGTGGATTTCAGCCAGTCGGAAGTGTGGTCGACGACGGCGACGCTCGATCATGAGTTCAGCGATACGCTCAAGCTGCACAACGCCTTGCGCTATTATGACTATACGCTCGACCGGCAGAACACGATTCCGAACGTCGTCAATGAAGCTGCACGAACAGTAACGCTCAATCGCCAGAGCACGGATCGCGCCGAGCATGGCTGGTTCAACCAGCTCGAACTGTCCGGGCGATTTTCCACTGGGCCGCTGGAACACAAGCTGCTGCTGGGTTTCGAAACGGGCAGGCAGTCCAAATATGAGCTGCGGATAGACCGTGCGAATATCGCCACTGTCGATCTGTTCGATCCGGTGCTTCCGGTCCTGCCATTGGAAGTCGCCGGCACTCCGGGCACGCACCGGACGGGAGTCTACAAGACCCTCGGCTTCTATGCCCAGGACATGATCTCCCTCGGCGAGCACTGGAAGGCGCTGGCTGGCCTGCGCTATGACCGCTTCCGGCAGGAGGTCCACCAGCGGATAGCTGGACAGCCCGATCTCGCGCGAACCGACACATTCTGGAGCCCCCGCATCGGCCTCGTCTGGCAGCCCACCCCGGCCCAGTCCTATTATGTCTCCTGGAACAAGTCCTATCAGCCCTCCGGCGAGACATTCGCGCTCTCGACGAGCAGCGCGGACATCGCGCCGGAAAAGACGATCAACCGCGAAATCGGAGCCAAGTTCGATCTGTTCGACGGCAAGCTGTCGACGACCATCTCGGCTTTCAACCTCAAGCGCTCCGACATCAAGGCGACCGACCCTATCCTGCTCAGGGTTGTGCCGGTCGGCGTTCAGCGAACGCGGGGAATCGAGATTTCGGCGCAGCTCGAATTGTCGCAAGGATGGCAGGCGATCGCCAGCTATGCTTATCTCGATGCGCGCATCACCAGGTCGCCGGCGCTCGATTCAGGCGTACCCATCCAGGGCAACCGACCCACGCTGACGCCGGTGAACAGTGCGAGCCTCTGGCTGATGCGCAGCTTCGGGGATCGCTTCGGCCTAGGCGGGGGCGTCAACTATGTGGGCGATCGCCAGGCTAACCTCGCGAACAGCGTGGTCCTGCCGGAATATATCACCGCCGATGCGATGGCATGGGCTCGCCTGGGCAAGCTCAAGGCGCAGCTCAACATCCGCAACATCTTCGACCGCGACTATTTCGTGTCGGGCCACGGTACCGTTGGGAACCTCAACATGCCGGGCGCACCGCGCTCGGCGATGCTCACATTGCGATACGCGATCGACTAGCCCGCCTTCCGGTCACGCTGCCTTCAGGAGAAAAACGCATGAACATCGCTACCGCTGTCAAATCCGCGCCATCGGTCCGGGATCACGGCCGTTATATCCTGAGGCGCGTGGCGGATTGCTTCCTGCGCGAAAATTATCGGGGGATCGCGCTCGGCAAGATTGTTCCTGCCAAGAGCGCGCCCTTCGACAGGCTGTTCGCGCAAACGGAGCATTACCTCGCCCATGAGGCCGCCGATGGCGGCACGCTCTTCCTGCCGGTCGAGCCCGACGGGTTCATGCAGGCATGGCGCGTCGCTGCCCCGCCCTTCGTTCATGTCGCCCACCAAGGCGCGCGCCTCATCGACAGCATCACCGAATTCCTCGAAATCATGAAGGCCGGGTTGGAAGGCGAAGACAGCGCCAATGTCTCGGCCTTTCTTGCCGAATGCCAGGCTGCGATCGAGCAGGGTGCGATCTGCGATGCCGCCCGGCATAGCACCTCGCCGGCCGAACCCCGGCTGGCGAGCCATCCCCAATGGCATAGGGCGATGCTTGCCAATGATCGGCTGGCGTCCTTCCTCGATCACCCCTTCTATCCCACGGCACGGGCGAAGCACGGCTTTGCCGCCGATGATCTTATCGCCTACGGCCCGGAATATCAGCAGGTCTTTCGCTTGGCCTGGCTTGCCCTTCCAAGGGATGGCCTGTCGGCACAAGGCGAGGTGCCCGCCCTATGGCCGTCTTTCGCGGATGTCGGCCTCGACCCGGCGCTGGAAGATACGCATGCGCTTCTGCCCGTCCATCCGTTCATGCGTGGCGAGAGAATGGATCGGATTCTGGCCGAGACCGGGATGATCGACCACGCCCACATGGCGCCGCTGGATTATCTCGAAGTCGTGCCCACACTCTCGGTGCGGGCTCTGGCAGTGGTCGAGGAACCCGGCCTTCATATCAAGCTGCCGCTCGCGATCAGCACGCTCGGCCGCCTCAATCTGCGCGCGATCAAGTCCGGTACGATCAATGACGGCCATGTCGTCCATTCGCTGCTGGAGGCGATCCGCGCGGATGACGAGGCGCTTCGGACAAAATTGCTCCTGACCGACGAGAGCGGCGGGGCGCATCATGGCGGGGAGCGGTTCCTGGCCTACATCATCCGCCGCTATCCTGAAGACCTCGACGGTTGCGAACCGGTGCCGGTCGCAGCGCTGATGGCGCCGATGCCCGATGGCCGTCCCTACGCTCTGCATCTGGTCGACGACTATTATGGCGGCAACGTCGCCCATTTTATCGATGAATTTTGCGATCTCCTCCTGGGCGTTCACCTCCGGCTGGCGGCGCGCTACGGCATCGAACTGGAAGCCAACCAGCAGAACTCGGTCCTGCTCTTCGATCGACGCGGGGATGGCCTGCGACTGCTGCTCAAGGACAATGATTCGCCCCGGATCGATGCTGCCGCGCTCAAATCGGCCTTTCCCGGATCGGATGCCTGGACCGGCAGGCTACAGGACGCGCGCATCACCCAGGCTGATCCCGCCGCTATCGCGCAGATGCTGGTCACCATCACGATCCAGCTCAATCTGGGAGCGGTCATCGAGGGGATCGGCCGTCATCTGAACAGATCCCGCGCCTATCGCTATCTGTTGCGCAGGGCCGTCGAGCGGCAGTTCGCCAGGTTGGAGGGTGAAGGCGTCGCCATCGGGTCGCTGCGCGCCGCGTTGCTGGAAGCGAGCCATTTCCCGATCAAATATCTTCTGCGCGCCGCGACCCTGGAGACGCGCGGGGCGATTGGCGCCGCCGACGTCAATAAAGCCTATGGGCATAGCGCGCCCAATTTTCTCCTTCCCGAGAGCGAGAGATGAGCCCGGGCCGCATCAAGGCCACCGTTCTCGCCTGCCATTTCGCGGGCGCGTTCGGTCCGATGGGCTTGCCGCCATTCCTGGGCCTCATCCTTGTCGGGATTGCGCCCGGCGCTGACGAGAGCCTGATCGGCTGGCTCTACATCGTCCCAACCGCATGCCTTGCCATCTCCGCGCCTCTGTGGGGCCGCATGGCCGACCGGTGGGGCCGAAAGCCGCTTCTGTTGCGCGCGCAGATCGGGCTGGCCGTGAGCTTTCTTGTCGCGGGCTTCGCCGGGTCGTTGCCGATGTTCATGGTCGCCCTCAGCCTACAGGGCCTACTTGGCGGTACCTTTTCGGCCAGCAACGCTTATCTGTCGGAAGCCCTGCCGCGCGAGGAACTGTCGCAGGCCCTGAACCTGACGCAGGCGAGCGCGCGGCTCGCGCTCATCCTGGCCCCGGCGGCGGTGGGTTTTCTCATCGACCGCCATATCGACCCGCAAAATGTCTATCTCATAGTGGCGCTGCTGCCGCTGGTCGCCGTCCTGATGCTGCTGCCCCTGCCAGCAAAAGGCCCGCCCAAATCCGCCCCGGCCGCAGGCAGCGAGTCGCCGAAGCCCTTTGGTGGGCAAGTGCTGTCGCGCGGCGCGATCATGGCCGGGCAGACCGGCTTCACGCTCGCCATGATCTCCACCTTTCCGTTTCTCGTGCCCTACAGCATGAAGGCATTCGGCGTCGGCGCGGGCACGGCCGGCTGGCTCTTCGGCCTGCCCCACATCGTTTACCTCTTCGCTTGCATTCCGCTTGGGCGACACTTGCGCAACCGCGATCCCGCTCCCTGGTTCGCCGCCGGATGCCTGATCGTAGGCGGCATGCTCGCGGTGCAGGCGCTCACCTCGTCGCTGCCGGTCTTTGCGATGGCTCGGGCGCTGCTCGGGGTCGGCATGACGCTGGGTTATGTCAGCCTCAATGCGCTGATCGCCCAGACGATCGAGGATGCCAGTGCGGGTCGGACATTCGGCTGGTTCGACAGCGGCGCCAAGCTGGCGACGATCGTCGCCAGCGTAGGCGGCGGCATGATCGCGGCCATGGGCGGGGTGGGCCCGCTGTTCTTCGCCGCCGCGCTGTGCGGGGCGATGACCGCGGCGATGGTCATGCTGCTGCGCGGCATGGAGCCGTTTACCCGCTCCGCCGCACTCAAATGAAGGCCGCCGCCATCCGAAAGATCCGCCGCACCTCACAAGGAGAACCAAGATGCTGATGTCCGAACCCCTCGCGCCCGCTCGTGGTCACCAGGGTGACAGCCGCCGTCCGATCAAGCTTAATCTCTATCGCGACTATGAGGTTGAGGCGGTGGCTCAAGCCATGGCCGGCAGTCCCGTCCTCCAGATGGGCGTTCGGCTCGATTGCCTCATGGTCTCCGATTCCTATCTGATGACGCATCTCGGGCGTGACAGCACCCGGCTGGCGAGGGGCGAACAAGCCCTGTTCCTCGAAATCATGGCGGGCCTGGTCAAGGAGGTCTCGCATCGCGCAAGGCAACTCTTTCCCGCTGAAACACCCTATATTGTTGGCGACATGCCGGACGGCTCGGTCGCCAACGGCGAGATCGCGGTCCGCAGCGCCGACCAGATGCGGCGGGCCGGCGCCGACGTCGTCAAGCTGGAGGTCCATTCCGAGGCTGTCGTCGCCACCATCGAGCGGCTGACGCGGGAAGGCTTCCGGGTCATGGCCCATCTGGGCTATACGCCGCAGGGCGGCGGCGGTGCCAGGGTAGGCGGATCGCTCGACGGCGCGCACGCTCTCTTCGCTTCGGCGCGGCAGGTTCGTGACGCTGGCGCCGAAAGCATCGTGCTCGAGAAGCTGGACGAATTCGTGCATCGCGCGCTCGTGGATCGCCCGCAAGCCTTGCCGAGCTACGCCATCTTCAGCGGGAAGTCGGAAACTGGCGGACAATCCCTCAATATCTGGGATTCGGTTTTCAAGCCCAGCTTCCGGGCACGCTATTTCCCACCCACGGCGATGGAGACCGTCGATGCATTTCCCACAGCCTATTCTGTCGCGGCCATTGCAGCGCATGTCGGGGCCTTGCTCACCTTGACGGCCGCAGGCGAATTTCCCCTCTCTCCTCCGACCTTGCTCTCCGTCGAGGACGTGGTGGCGCTCGCTTCTTGCGATCCTTGGACAGAATGAAATCGATCTGCCGGTCGCGCTCGCACCGGGTCGAGCCCGACCATGCGCGGCCGCCGGGACATCGTGCCCGACAGCTTTGGATCCAGAGAGGTAGAGGGGATGCCGCGGTGGACATTCCCATCCTGGTCCGAACATGGGGATGTGTGCGGCTAAGCCCGATGCTCCCCTTTGGAGAGGCGTAGTAGCCGCCGTTTGTCACGGCCGGCAACGAGCGAGGAGGTTCGATGGCCGGAAATGCCGACGAGGCGCGGTTCGGCTTGGCCTCCTGCGTTGCCGCAACCGATACGATATTGCGAGCCCTGGCCCGGGTGTCCGAACGTGATGAACTCGCGGGGCTGATGAACGCGATGACCCGTGAGTTGGGCTTCCGCTACTATGCCCTTATCCATCATGACGACCTGCGGGGCGAACCGGCCGATCGCGTGAAGTTGCTCGACTATCCGGCAGCTATCGAGGATCGCCTCATCGGTGAGGGAATATGGCGCCGCGATCCAGTGATTCGTGGCTGTATCTTTGCACAGCGGGCGTTTCGCTGGTCCGAACTTCCCGGCATCATCGCAATGGATCGCCGCGACCGGGAAAGCATTGCCCTTGGCGCCAATGCAGGGCTGAACGAGGGGATAACCGTGCCTTATTGGAGCCTTGGCGAATGCATGGGCTCCTGCACCTTCGCTGGCACGCGGGCGCCAAAGCGGGCAAAATCCTATGTCGGCATGGCGCAGATGCTCGGGATTTTCGCATTTCAGGCGGCACGGCGTATCCAGACGGGCGCAATGTCCGCGCCGGGCCCTCGACCGCGGCTTCGTCCCCGGCCACGCGATTGTGTCGTTCTCGCTGGGCGCGGCTATTCGAACAAGGAGATCGCCCGCGCGCTCTCGCTCACCCCGCGCACGGTCGATGGCTATCTGACGGAGGCGCGCCTGCTGTTCGACGCGCATGAACGTACCGAACTGGTCTTCAGCGCCATCTTTGCCGGCGAGATCGGCCTGGCCGAGCTTTCACGCCGTCAACCCGAGTAATTGCCCGGCCTGTTTTCGGGCCGGCTTCATGCTTCCTTGCTGGTGTTCACCCAAAGGGGAGCACGCCATGATCCACATCATTGAAAAACATCGAGAGCCTGTGAACTGCCGCCTTCTGGAGACGATGTTCGCCGATCGGAAACGTCTTTTCATCGACCTGTTCGGGTGGGACGTGCCAATCGTCCAGGGCCGGTTCGAGATCGACCAGTTCGACACGCCCGGCACGATATACATCATTTCCGCCGATGATGGCGGCGCACATGAAGCATCGATCCGGCTGCTGCCGACAATTCGTCCCCACATGCTGGGCGACCTGTTCTCCCATCTCTGCCCGGGCGGCGTACCGACCGGCCCGACCACCTGGGAAAGCACGCGGCTTTGCCTGCCGCAACGCCACGGCGCCGCGCGCCGGCGAGAGCTGCGGAACCTCCTCATTTCGGCGATGGTCGATTTCGCGCTGGAACAGGGTATCGAACGCTATACCGGCGTTCTTCCCGAGGCCTTCCGCAAGGAAGTGCTGGCCATGGGCTGGCGAGGCGAGCCGCTGGGGCCGGCGATGCGAATGCCCGGCGGTTCGGTGGGCGCCTTCATGGTCCATATCGACGCCCTGACGCCCGCGCGACTGGGCTGGACAGGAACCTATAGCGGCAAGAGCCAGTGGGTGCCGGCATGACCAGCCTTGCCGACAGCTGCGCCGCCTCTCTTGATCGCGACGGATGGTGTGTGCTCGAACGCGTGCTCGATCCGGCCGTGCTGCAAAAGCTCGAGGCTGACCTTGAGGCGCCTTTCACAAGAACGCCTTTGTGCCAAGGCACATTCTATGGAGCGCGCACCCGCCGCTTCGGTGCGCTCCTGACGCGATCCCCGCTGGCCGGGCGCCTCGTGATGCATCCGCTGATCCTAGAGACCGTCGAGCGCATGTTGCTCCCCTGGTGCGAACGGATCGCGCTCAACCTGACCCAGGCGATCGAGATCCATCCCGGCGCTTTGCCGCAACTGCCGCATCGTGACCAGGAGATGTGGCAGGGGCCGAAGGGGACGCTCGAATATCTGGTGAACGTCATGTGGCCGTTGACCACCTTCACGCGCGAAAATGGCGGCACCCGCCTCTGGACGGGCAGCCATTTCGACCAGGATATGGCCGTTCTGCCGGAGGAAGAGGCGATCGTGCCGCGGGTTGCGCCGGGCGACGCGCTCCTGTTTCTCGGCTCGACGCTGCACGGCGGCGGAGGCAACAGCAGCCAGTTGCCGAGGCGCGGGATCATCGTCAGCTATTGTCTCGGCTGGCTCAAGCCCTTCGAATTGCAATGGCTGGTATATCCGCCGATGGTCGCGCGGCGCTTCCCGCCGGAACTCGCAGCGCTGGTCGGCTATGCGCAGCACCGCCCCAATCTCGGCAATGTCGAGGGGCAATGCCCATCGATCCTACTGCAGGACGATGTGCCCGATCATTTGCCTGCGATCGATGCGCTACGGCCCGACCAGGCCGAAGCCGCCCAATTGTTCGTGCGCTCGCAAATGGGTGAGATGGGCTGAGGCGCGGAAAGGATGAGCGGGCCGACATATTCGCCGGACTGGCGCGACAGGGCGGCCTATGGTGCCATCCCAGCGCTTGGTTGCGGCGCGCTCGCATGGGAAGTGTTGCGCCGGGATCCTGCCTACCGGCAGTTTGCCCAGGCTCAGGCCCCGACTGTAGGGACGTCCGCACATGAATTTGGCGCGGTCAATGACTGGGGGCTTCACTTTCCCTGAGGATCCAGGGGTGGATTGCATCCGTGCCGCTCCCATGTGGAGAGCGGACGCTGATCCGCGAGTGCTGTCAGTCTTGGCGAATGCGACGACCGCGTCGGATGCCGTCGATGTCCGGCGCTTCGATCCGCACATTTTCCCGGGCTTGGGCGGCGAGCACGTCCGCGTAACGGTCCATGGCGAGGTATTTCGCCTGGACGTGGTGTCGGGGTCCGTAATGTCGGGGCCGGTTTGTCTCACCTACCTGCTCGCGCGCGACCAGCGGATGGCTGTTCAAATGAACTGTATCCAGCGGCTCCAACGCGGACTCGAGGGGACGTCCTGTGGACCGGTCAGGAGGCAATCGCGGATAAGCCGGTCGGTCATGGCGCTGCGCGCGCACGATGCCCGTGCGGACGGCGCATCCCTCAGGGAAATGGCGACCGAATTGCTGGCCCCCGGCGAATGGCCTGGCCCGGGAGAATGTCGCAAGTCCGCCATGCGCAGGTTGGTCGCGATGGGCGAGAAGCTGGTCAGGCAGGGGCCATTGCCCGTCCTGCAATGGTGAAGCCACCGGTTATTTTTTCAGCGCGTCCGCCGGAAGGTCTTTCATAAGCAGGACATGGGTCTCGACGCCGAGGGGCTTTGCAATCTCATCAAGCCGGTCAATGGTGACGCTGTATTTCTGACGTTCCAGCGCACTAATGTAAGTGCGATCGATCATCGCGGCATCTGCGAGCGCTTCTTGTGACAAGCCTTTCGCAGCGCGAAGCACCCGTAAATTATGGGCCAGAGTTTTTCGGCTCGACATCATCCATGTTGAGCCCGCTTGTGAACCGATTTGCCATGGCGTATAGTCTCCAAATTGATGAGCAAACATCACATTTGGAGTTTCTTGTGCTGCTTAATGTAGCGCCAAGCGGTCAGGTGACTGACTATGACCGGCAGAGCCTTCCGGTTTATGCGGAACTGCTCGATGCTGATACGGCTGGCATGGGCTGGGCCGAAAGCGCGCGCTCGATCCTTGGTCTTGATGTCGTTGCCGATCGCATGACTGCGCGCAGGTGCTGGGAAAGCCATCTGGCTCGCGCCCGCTGGATCGTTGGAGAGGGTCTTGGTTCGGCCCTGGAGACTTTCGGTCGGAACGCCTGATTCCACACAGCTTTGATGGAAATTCAGTAGGGCGCCTCTCGGCATGGCCGCGATCGCGCTCTACGGCTCACTGCATTCGCCGCCGAGCCCCTTTGGGTCTCGGCCTGGCGGTTGCGATCGCTGGCGCATGGGCTGTGGTCGCCGCGCTGGCGCGGCGGCGTGTCTGTTGGCCTCTCCCGTATAGGCGGGTTTGGGCGGCGCTTCCGGCTAGGCCCGTCGCGGCCCGGGGCAACCCCGGCGCTGCGCTTGGGGTGCTTCACTTCCGTTCCGCCCTGACGGTGCCCCCGGCCGCTGGAGCCGGGCCTCTTGGTCGCTCGGTGCCGCCCACCCCCGCCTTTGCGGGGAGGCCTTGTGCTTTTTGGGGTGGCGCAGGAGACAGACCATGCGTGAACCTCGTGAGCGTCGTGCCCGTGGAAAGGGTGCTGGCGACAATCGTCAGGAAGAGAGCCGGGCCAACCTTTACGACGAGGTGACGGCCCGCATCATCACCGAACTGGAAGCCGGGCGACTGCCTTGGGTCCAGCCGTGGGGCAAGGACGGCGCGACCAACCCCGGCCTGCCGCGCAACGCGCTGACGTCCCGCCCCTATTCTGGCGTCAATGTGCTGATCCTCTGGGGCGCAGTGATCGAGAATGGCTGGCCTTCACAAAGCTGGGTGACCTTCCGGCAGGCGCTCGAGGCGGGCGGTTGTGTCCGTAAGGGCGAGCGCGGGCAGACGGTCGTCTATGCCGACCGCTTCACGCCCGAGGCCGAGAAGGAACGAGCCTCACGTGAGGGTGGCGATCCCAAGGCGGTGCCGTTCCTCAAGCGCTTCACCGTCTTCAATGTTGCCCAGTGCGAGGGCCTCCAGGCCGGACTTGCCGATGATCCCACACCGCTACCCGAACGCGAGATCGTGCCGGTTGCCGAGGAAGTGATCGCGGCATCGGGTGTCGAGTTTCGCATCGGCGGCGACAAGGCCTTCTATGCGCCGGACCCCGACTTCGTGCAGGTGCCGCCGCAACCCGCCTTCTTCGAGCAGGTCAATTATTACCGGACCTGCTTGCATGAGCTGACCCATGCGACCGGTCATGCCAAGCGGCTGGGACGCGACCTCCGTAACAGCTTCGGCAGCAAGGACTATGCCCGCGAGGAACTCGTCGCCGAGATGGGTTCGGCCTTCCTCTGCGCCGCGCTCGGCATCCAGCCGACCATTCGCCACGCCGACTATATCGGCGCGTGGCTGGCCGTCCTGCGCGAGGACAATCGCGCGATCTTTCGCGCCGCCAGCGCCGCGAGCAAGGCGGCGGACTGGCTGCTTGCCCGGCATCGCGAAGCGCTGGCGGCGCGAGAAGAAGCGAAACTGGCCGCATGATCGACCTCCCCCACGAACTGCGCTTTGCGCTGCGTGCAAACGACATTTCCCGCCGGGCCTGCGAAGCCAAGGGTGAGCGGTTCGATCCGCCGCCCGTCATCAAGCTGTTCAATCCGATTGGAGCCGCGACTTGGCTCGCCTCCGAACTGGCAGAGGATGGCGACGCAATGTTCGGCCTTGCCGACCTTGGCTTTGGTTGCCCGGAAATGGGCTATTTCCGTCTCTCTGAGCTTTCAGCCATCCGCCTGCCCTATGGGCTGTTCATTGAGCGCGACGTCGCGTTCGATAGCCCGCATCCCCTCTCTGTCTGGGCCGCATGGTCACGCCGGGCCGGGTCCATCCTGTGGGCGCAGACCCTTCTGCGCCGCGCTTCCGAGACCGGAGAATTGCCAGAACTTCCGCAGCGTTCGGACGATCCGAACGGCGGTTGATGCGCGGGCGGCGCGCCTCGCCGCCATCTGAAAGCCGATCCCCCGACGCCGCGAAGTGTGAGGGACCGGCACTCCAAAGGAGTTGTGCCATGTCGCTTATTTTCATCACGCCTGACAAGCTTTCTGTCAGCAAGACCAACATGCGTTACGGCCGGAGGGCCCCGGATGTCAGCGACATCCTGCCGACCGTCCGCAAGCGCGGTGTCATCCAGACGCTGCTGGTCCGACCCAACTGCTTCGAGGGGCATTTCGAGATCGTCGCCGGGGCGCGGCGCTATCATGCCGCCCTGATCGTGGCTTCGGAAACCGGCGAGGCTGAACCCCTACCATGCCGTATCCTCTCCGAAACCGACGACGCTGCTGCCATCGAGGCATCCATGATCGAGAACCTCGCTCGCCTCGACGCCGACGAGGTGACCCAATGGGAAACCTTCACCCGGCTGGTGAAGGAGGGGCGCGAACTGGACGACATCGCCGCAACCTTCGGGCTTCCCGACCTCTCCATCCGCCGCGTCCTTGCGCTCGGCAATCTTCTCCCGCGTATCCGGTCACTCTATGCGGCGGAGAAGATCGACCGCGTCACCGTCCGCCACCTGACGCTCGCCAGCAAGAGCCAGCAGCGTAGCTGGCTGGCGCTGTTCAACGATCCCGATGCCTATGTGCCGACCGGCCACCAGTTGAAGGCATGGCTCTTTGGCGGCCAGTCCATCCCGTCCCGCGTCGCGTTGTTCGACCTCGACGGATACAAGGGCGCTACCATTGCCGACCTGTTTGGCGACGATCGCTATTTCGCGGACGCTGATAGCTTCTGGGCGGCGCAGAATGCAGCGATCGAGGCGCGCCGCGCGGCCTATCTGGAGGAGGGCTGGAGCGATGTCGTCATCGTGCCGCCCTCCGCTCATTTCCACAGTTGGGAATATGAGAAGGCCCCCAAGAGGAAGGGCGGGCGCGTCTATGTCGATGTTCGTTCGACCGGCGAGGTGACCTTTCATGAAGGCTATCTGACCCGCAAGGAGGCGCAACGCGCCGCCAGAGGCGACGGACCTGAACCCGCCAAGATCGCCCGTCCCGAAATCACTTCCACCATGCAGGCCTATATCGACTTGCACCGGCATGCCGCCGTCCGCGCTGCCTTGCTCGGTCATCCCGGCATCGCCCTGCGGCTCATGGTCGCCCACGCCATTGGCGGGTCGCACCTGTGGCGTGTATCGCCAGAACCGCAGTCCACCCGCAATGACGAGGTTCGGGAAAGCCTCGAGACCTGTCGCGGCGAGACCGTCTTCGACGAGCGCCGCCGCGCCATTCTCGATATGCTCAACTTCGCCGCCGAGGAGCCGACCGTCGCAGGCGGCAACGGTCATGACTATGGCGTCGCGGGCATCTTCGATCGGTTGATCGAACTGCCCGACACAAGCGTCATGGAGATCATCGCGGTCGTCATGGGTGAGACACTGGCCAGTGGCAGCGCCGCTGTCGCAGCCGTGGGGATGCAGGTCGGCGTGGACATGGCCGACTGGTGGGAGGCTGATGGCGCCTTTTTCGACCTCATTCGCGACAAGGAAATCCTGTCGCGGATCGTCGCCGAGGTGGCGGGCGAGACGGTCGCCGCCGCCAATGCGGGTGAGACGGCGAAGGTCTTGAAGCGTATCGTCGCCGACTATCTCTCGGGCGCGGATGGTCGCACCAAGGCTGAGCGCTGGGTACCCCGCTGGATGGCATTTCCTGCCTCTGCCTATACCGAGCGGGGCGGCGTGGGCACCGTTACCGCCCACGCCAAGGCCAAGGCGGCCCGGCCTGCCGAGCTGCGGATCGATGCCGGACAGGAGCCGATCGCAGAGGCGGCCTGAGACCCGGGACGCGGGCGGATTGCATCCGCCCGCGTCTCCTTCGGGGACTAAAAAATCGCGCCGCGTGGCCTCCGCCGGATCGGCGTCGGCCACGCGGCAATGTCGTCGCTGACATTGGCTTGCCTGTCTTTGAACCCACTGACTTTGCCCCTACAGTCGCGGCATGAAGCGCGCTGACCAGACCGAAATCCGCATGCGAATCGTGATCGACGAACCGGTGGAGGGTGTGGCTCACAGCCTTCAATCCAAGGACGGCGGGCCGCTCGATCCCCAATGCTCGAAAGCGGGTGAACCGCTCGCCTTCGACTTGGCGATAAGGGTCGGGCCCGGCCCGAAATTCTTCGGCGACCAGGTTCGGCGAGAAGGCCCCGAGCGCCGCTTCGTCTATGTCCGGATCGGGCAAATGGCCGGTGATCCGGGCTCGCCCTGGACGCGCCGGATGAAGATCGACATCCACGATATCGGCCAGGACATGCTGGACCGTGCGGCCCAAGGGGGCGTTATCGAAACCCGGGTCTGCGGGACGGGCCGGGATGGTACGCCCGCCTGCGCGACGGTGAAGCCGACAGCGCGGCGGGTCGTCTAGCCCCCGGTCAATACCGCTACGGGGCAGGTGGTCTTGACGCGACGGCGCGCACAATAGGCCGGGCACGATGCCGTTCCCGGTGCGTATCTCCATCTGATGCCAGCGCTCCCCGGCACTCATCGCCACCCCAATGCACCTCTTGTCTGGCAGGTCTGGCGCCGGTCGTCCTTGTCCGCGCAACGGCTGCGCCGACCTTCTTCCCCGGCTCCCGGGCTTCGCCCGGGAGCCTTCCTCGCGAGACAAGAAGCCCGGACTTTCGCCGTCCTCCGCTGCCGCTTCGGCCTGCCCACCCCATCGCCTGGCAATGGGGACCCCGGATCAGGTGCGCGTCGCCCGACCGTCGCCCGGTCGACTGCCATCGAGGCCGCATGGGGCGGCGATCGAGCAAGCAAAAAGGAAACTAAGATGGCACAGATTGGTAGCTTCACGCGCGGCGAGAACGGTATCTACACCGGCGAAATCCGCACCCTGACCCTTCGCGTCAAGGCCACCATTCGGCCGGTCGAGCGCGAGAATGACAAGGCTCCCGACCACCGCGTCAACGCCGGCGGCGTCGAGTTCGGAGCGGGCTGGACCAAGGCCGCGCGCGAGACCGGGGCCGAATATCTGAGCCTCAAGCTCGACGATCCGTCCTTCCCAGCGCCGATCTACGCGACCCTCACCCAGGGGGACGAGGGCGAGCACAAGCTCATCTGGTCCCGTTGACCCGGCAGCCCCGCGCCCGGCGGCGCGGGGCCTTCCCGGCTCGGGGTGTCGAATTTTTCATCCTCGTTTCCGACACTCTTCACGCGGTGTCGGCCCCTGCATGTCCAGTGTCGCGGTCCGCGCTCCCGCGGTCGCCTCGCATCGGGATGACGGGCATATGGACGACGATGAAATCCAACGAGCCAACCGCGCCAAGCGGGGCTCTCCCTTCCTCAACACCGACCAGGCAGCGGCCTATCTCAAGATATCGGCCCGCACGCTGAAGCGGCTCCGGCGGGACGGAAAAGGTCCGGTGTTCCGGCGCCATAGCCGCTTCGTCCAATATCATATCGACGACCTCGATAGCTGGTCGAGCGATCATGCCGGCCGGGAGTTCGAGGCGTGAGCCGGCGCCGGACCAGTGCTGGCGACGCGCCGCTTCTTACCTGGGGTGAGGCACTGCGCGCCGAGACGGTACGGCGGGCGCGGCTTGGGCGACGCATCGCCCTGGTTGGTGCAGGCGTGGTTGTCGTCCTCGCATCGACGGTCTTTTTTCCGGCCCCGCGTCTCCTCTGGAATGCGAGCGCCAGCGCGCCGATCGGGCTCTACTGGGTCCAGCCGGGGGCCGACATTGAGCCCGGCGACATGGTCATCGCCCGGCTCCCGCACGGCATCCGGCAGATGGCCGCCCGGCGCCGCTACCTGCCCTCAAACGTGCCGCTGGTGAAGCGTGTCGTGGCTGTCGCTGGTGATGAAGTCTGCGCGTTGGGCAAGGAGGTTTTCCTCAACGGACGGCCCATTGCCGGACGTCGCACCGTGGACGGCGGGGGCAGGCCGATGCCGGCCTGGTCGGGCTGCGTCAGGCTGCGCGGGCGCCAGCTCTTCCTCCTGATGGACGCACCGGCATCGTTTGATGGCCGCTATTTCGGCGTGACAGATGGCGCCGATGTGATCGGAAAGGCGCGTCTGCTATGAGCGCGCTGAAATGGACGCTGGCTGTCGGCTCGCTGATCTGCGCCGCGCCCGCGCCTGCCCAGACGGTCGAGCAATGGCGATTGCTGATCAACGAGGCCTCGGCTCGTTTCGGCGTTCCTGAGGTTTGGATCGAGCGGGTTATGCAGGCCGAAAGTCGGGGGCGGACGCATGTCGGAAGACGTCCGATCCGCTCCGCCGCAGGCGCCATGGGCCTCATGCAGTTGATGCCCGGCACCTGGGCCGAGATGCGGGCACAGCTTCACCTCGGGCATGATCCCGATGATCCACGGGACAATATCCTTGCCGGCACTTTCTACCTGCGGCTGATGTATGATCGCTTCGGCTATCCCGGCCTGTTCGCCGCCTATAATGCCGGTCCCGGTCGCTATGCCCGGCACCTCGCCGGCCGCAGCACCCTTCCCGTAGAGACGGTCGGCTATCTGGCAAACGTCGCGCCATCGACCCGCATCAATGCCCCGTCAACGCCACCGCTGACCATATTTGCCGTGAGGAAAGCCGATGCCACGGCCAACCCGGAAGCCGCTTCGCGCCAGAATACATCGCCGCTTTTCATCGCACTCTCGCAGGGGAACTGAGGCGATGTTGCGCCTGACCGAGAGGGAGGAAGCTCGTCTCGACAGACCCAGTATGACGGGCGGCAAAGCGGCTATCAAGGCCCGTGGGTACCCCCCAATTTTCTGCGAAAATCGGTTCCCCCCACGTCCGCTTCGCGGCGCTGCGCTTCGCTCCGCTCCGCGGCCATGACAGCCACTCCGCCGCCCGTCCGCGAAACGCCGTTCTCGATGGTGAGAACACAAGCGTTGGAGGTCATCATGGGCATGGTTCAGAGCATCGGAACGGCGTCGGATCACATTCTGGAAACCCTGGCCGCTGGGCTGGAACTGGAGTTCGGACACGGTGCCGGGGAAGCATTGGTGCATCGGTTCCTGGAGGCTGAGGAGGCGGATTTTCGCTGGGATGCCCGGGTCGATGAGCGCTGGATTGGCGCTTACGAGAGCATCGATGATGCGGAATTTGAAGTTGATCGGATAGCCATCTGCGGGCAACTCGATGGCCAGTGGTTCTGTGCCACCATGCTCGTGGATGGCGATGGTCAGGCCCGAGGCATGATGGGATGTCGGCAGTTCAGATCGCTGGTCAGGGCGCGGGAGGCTATGCTCCATGCACACTGATCGTGACGGTTTTGGCAGGGAGAGGCGGCGTCGGTTCGGCGGCTTCTCTCCCCTTTTTTTGGGCCGGGATGGGAGAAGGAGAGGAAGAAAGGAGAAACAAGATAAAGGCAGTGTCTCGCGACCCTGCATAAGTCCTTGCCTGCACATCCTTTTTTCACGAGACAGGTCGGCGTTGACGCGAGACCTGTCGGACGTGAACGGCGGTAATCCGCCAGTTTCTGGCCGAAATCGCGAGATGGGACGGCGTCACCATGTCTGACGACGACCTCACGCCCAAACTTGGCAGGATGCGGGGCAACGATGGGAAGCGCACCCTCAAATATGGCGGGCGGATTTTGGCGGCGACACGGCTTGCCGGTGAGAAGACTGGCATAAGGTCGCGGCGCTTTGATGGCAGCCGCATCGGACGCGGCGCAAGCATGGGGCGGCTCCTCTCCAGCCGTGATCGGTTGGGCGGATTTCGGGGGCGCCGAGCGGTGGTGAAGGCGAGTCTCATCCGGCTCAGTGGAAAAGGCGGTCAGGCAGCCCGTGCCCATATGCGCTACATCCAGCGCGATGGCGTCACGCGCGAGGGTTTGCCGGGCGAACTTTATGGGCCGGAAACCGACCAAGCCGATGGCGGCGAATTCCTCAAGCGCACCGCTGGCGACCGCCACCAGTTCCGCTTCATCGTCTCGGCGGAGGATGGGGCCGAATATCCCGATCTCAAGCCCTATGTTCGGCGCCTCATGACCCAGGTCGAGCAGGACCTTGGCACCAAGCTCGATTGGGTCGCGGTTGATCATTTCAACACCGAGCGCCCGCATACCCATATCGTCCTACGCGGCGTCGATGACCAGGGCGACAATCTGATCATCGCGCGGGAGTATATTTCTCATGGGCTACGGGAGCGCGCATCCGAACTGGTGACCCTCGATCTTGGTCCCAGAACGGATCAGGAGATTGAGTCACGGCTGCGCCATGATATCGATCAGGAAAGGTTGACTGCGATCGACCGCCGACTGCTGCGACGGATGGATGCCGATCGCGAAGTGTCGCCTGCCGACAATGATCCATTTCAGCAATCGGTGGCGGCCGGGCGTCTGCGCAAGCTGAAGGCGATGGAGCTTGCCGAGGATGTCGGCGGCGGGCGCTACCGTCTTGCCGACGGGATGGAAGATACGCTCCGCCGCATGGGCGAACGCGGTGACATTATCCGCCTCATGCAGCGCGAGCTCACGTCACGCCGTCTGGACCGTGCCGGCGTCGAGCGGGTGGTAACGGCAGAGGTCCGCGAACCGATTATTGGTCGGTTGATCCAGCGAGGCTTCTCCGACGAGCATAGGGACCGTCATTATGTGATGGTCGACGGTGTCGATGGTCGGGTCCATTATGTAGACATCGGTCGGGGCGATGCTGTGCCGCAGGTCCCTGAGAATGCGACTGTACGGATAGAGCCGACGAGGGCGAACGTGACACAGGCGGATCGTACAGTCGATGCCGTCGCTCGCGCCAACGGTGGGCGCTATTCGGTCGATCTTCACCTGGCGCATGACGCCCAAGCCAGCGAAGCCTATGCCGCGAGTCATGTTCGTCGGCTTGAAGCTATGAGACGCGCCGGCGTTGGACCGGAGCGATTGGCGGACGGCAACTGGACGATCCCCGGCGATCATCTCCCCCGCGCCGCGGCCTATGCGCAGCGTCAGCAACGCGATCGGCCAGTAGTCCTATCAGTCTTGTCCCGAACGCCGGTTGCCGAGCTTGCGGCCAAGGATGCCCCGACATGGCTCGATCGCGAACTGGTCGATGGATCCGGCAGTGCAGTGCGCGATATCGGTTTCGGGCGTGAGGTTCGTAACGCGCTTGTGGTGCGGCGGCAGTGGCTGGTCGAGCAGCAATTGGCGGACGACGAGCGGCCCGGGTTCCGATATCGGGACGGTGCGCTGGACACGCTGCGCCAGCGTGAATTGCAGCACGCCGGCGAGCGGCTCGGCGACGATATCGGGAAACGGTTCGAACCGGCGCGGCTCGGCGAGCGGATCGAGGGAAAGATCGCCCGTCGGGTCGATCTGGAAAGTGGAAGTTTCGCTGTTGTCGAGCGATCGCGGGACTTCACGTTGGTGCCGTGGCGCGACGTGCTTGAACGCAACATCGGCAAGGCCGCTTCGACCATCATGCGCACGGATGGGATCAGCTGGCAATTCGGGCGCGGTCGAGCGGGGCCGACCATCTCCTGAAGCATGAGGACGTATTTGTCGGGTCTCATCTGGTCAATTCGCCAAAGGCCTTGAGGCAGCAATCAGGCCGACCAATGCCATTCCGGCACGCGCTGGTCCTGCAAAAGCCTCAGGCGCCGCCAATCAAAGGCAGTGAAAATCTCGGCCAGATCCTCCCCTTGGAGGACAGGCAGTGCGGCTGCTGCTTCGCGCAGGAATCGGTGGCGCAGGGCCGCATCGTCGAGGTAGGCATCATGCCACCATGTGATAATCCGCTCGCGGCTCTCCGCGAACATGGCAGCAGAGGGCAACCGATTCCGCTTTTCGTGGCGGTTTATCCGAGAATCACAGGGCGCAAGATTCCAAAGATCGCCACATGGCCATGCCGACCAAGGCAGGCAGTGATCCACATCCAATTTGGCCTCGCTCAGTCTCCGGGCGGTCCAGACACAGGATAGCCCCGGCCCTCCAGCCACGAGCTTCTGCGCCGCAAAGCGAGCGGTTGCCGTGCTGCGCACGGGTTCGCGCCATTCGAGTGCAGCCTCGGCACTGCCGGCCGGGACCGCGAACCCGATATGATCAGCATATCGGCGAATGAGCCTTGCCCATTCCGTCACGAGCATCGGCTCGATCCATGGGCCAAAGCGAGAAAGCGCACGCCACATATTGCCAGGGACGGTGAGGGTTCCCCATGATCGCAGTTGATCAACACCAAGTTCTAGACCCTGCTGGCAGCCGTATCGCCCACGCTGCACAGCGAAGACGGGCTGCTCTGAATTGGGAAGGCGCGTAAAATGGGCGGGCATTGCAGTGATGGTGCGCGCTGCCTCGGTAATCGCTGCCGCGATCGCAGCGCCGCGCTCTGCTTCAAAGACCGATCCCACACGCAGGTCGGAAGCATCCGTGCCATCAGCGAGAAGCGCCCGGAACCCCGCTTTGGCAAAGCTCAACCCGTCAGGACCGCTGTTGCGCGGAGCCTGGGGCATGCCCAGGCGAATCAGAGGCAAATAGAGGCGAACCCAGATCAGTGCCACGAGGCCAAGAGGAAGGTCGACAGCATCATCCAGTTCCCGCGAAGGCGTGGCGGCCGCTGGCGTCTGTTCTGCGATCCGGGCCACTGCCCGCAATAGGCCGAGCTTGTAGGTGGATGACTTTTCGTCGCCCAGCACAATGCCGCGGATCAGAGGCAGCGCACTGGTGCCATCATCAGGCAGACGCAGACAGACAGTGGTCCAGCTGACGCCGTCGCGTCCTTGTAGATCGTGAGACGCATGGACCTTGAGGATCTCCATGCCATAGGTTCGTGCCAGGCCTTCGATCTCGCCACTCGAGGTAGAGAACATCGGCCGGTCTTCAGGCGCCGGCCCGGACCGTAAAGTGAGGACCATAATGCCACCCGCACGGAGCAGGGTAACCAATTTTCGAAAGGCGCGCGCCCGGTCTGTTGGCACGACATGCTGCCAAACGGCTGACAGCACGATCAGATCGAACGCCAAGCCGAGTCGATGCACCTGGTCCAGACTGGGCAGCTGGTCGTCGAGCCAACGAATGTCTGGGCTATGACGCGCGCGGCCCTCCAGGCGAAATCCGTCAGCAGGCTCTACAGCGACGACATCATATCCCTGCGCCTGCAGCCAGGCAGCATCCCGTCCAGATCCGGCCCCTACATCGAGCGCCAATCCCTTTTTGGGCAACAGGCCATGGGCCTGCACAAAGGCAGCGCCGCCAGGCAACGCCTCATATCGCGCAGCCAGATCTGCCGCTGCCGCATCATAGGCTGCGATCGTGCGGGCGTAAGAGGTCAGTGCAGGTCACCCATGAAGCGGGCCCGGTGCCGCGCGACATATTCAGGCCGGGGCCGGAATTTAGGATTGGTAGGCAAGTGAATAGGCATGCCGGAAGGCGGGAAGAGGCGGCTGAGCTCGGACGGCACCTTATTATGCGACACGAGTAGACCGAACTGCTCATCCAGGCTGATGAGATGCCGGTCGAACAGCCAATGAGCCGTCGCCGACAAGGCTATCCCATTCTGCACCTCATCAGGTCCCCCGTCGGCGACCGACCAGATATGCGCTGCCTGCGCTTCTGCCTTGCCGCCGCCGTTGATCATTCTGAGCCCCGTCACCGCACAGCGATTGTCATACGCGTCGAGTACATGCCCCCGAAAGGCTGCGCTCCGGATCTTCTTATTGATAAGGATCTGTTCGATCCGACGCTCAGATGGGGGCTCGTGCAGCAAGGCCTGCGTCATCGGATCAAGATGCGCGGCGTCCAATTCCAGGCGAATAGCAAGCCGCTCCGAAAGCGTGTCGGTCAGCCCATCACTGACGATCGCAGTGAAATCGCTGCCGCTCAATGCTCTCACCGACCGCCCGCGCAGTGCACGCCCTGCCTCAGCTGGATTCGAGAGATCCCGCAGCATTTGTTCAGCGAACCGACCTGTCGCGTCGCGATAGGCCACCGGGCGGTCAAATTCGACGAACTGGCTGATCCGCGCATAATAGAGGCCAGGTGCGGTCGGGTCGGCGTCAATTCGGTCGACATGACCTGCTGCGACATAGGCTTTGCGACCACCACCTGATCCCGTCTCGCGGTAAATGATCCAGTCGCCGATACAGGCTTGCGCGGCCCGCAGGTAAATGCGTGGGAAGTGATAACGCTCAGCAATGAGATCGTCATAGCGCGACGCCCCGCTGATCTCGAAGACACCCTTCACAGTCTCATTGCCCGCACCTCATTCCACAGCGAACTACAATGCAGCCCAGCCAAATGCCAGCCCTAGTCCGGTTGCTTATGGCAGTTGAGCACAGTGAATGGTCATAGTGATATGGACCTCCGGCGCCGAACAGGATTATGATCACGCTCGATGCCACGGGGTAGCGAACATGATCTGACTGGGATTCTGCTCGAAAACGGATTCTACCCCATCCTGCGTATGCCAGGCGGTGGCGAATGGCGGTTAGACATCACCAAGCGCCACAAACATCTTTTCGGCACACGCGTGAGGGTTGTCGGCGTCCGCGATGGCTTCGATTTGCTCGCTGTGCAGAAAATCGAACCCGCATGACGCGAGACGAAGAGCTTTGGGGCATGGCCCTCATGATGCTGCGGCAGCATGACGATAAAGCGTCATCCGAAGTCGCCGGCCGGATCGCGAGATTGGCACATCATGGCGAGGATGGTGGCGTTGCCCTATGGCAGGCGGTGGCTCATCGGCTCGATGATCTGATCGCGGGCAGACATGCTGTCTGAGTTTGCATAGCCATTATCATGTTACCGGGCAGCGCCACTGCTACATGAAAGCCGTACAAGGCAGCAATCTCTTTCCCAAGATCAATGACCTGCATCTTCGATCCAAGCCTGTTTGACTTATTATCAACTTTGCTGTCGATTGATCTTGTTATGGGGAGGGGGACGAGATGCATCGACGCGCGTTTTTGGCTGGCATTTTTGCGCTAGCAATCACTGGACTTGAAAGCGATGGCGATGCCAAGCGCCGCAGTCGCAAGACAAGGCGCCGGACCCGCAGTGGCGCGTCCACGCCTTCATTTGGTCGCGGCACGACAGACGATGGCGAATGCCCATGTAACGGCGGCAAAGTCTGCGTCGGCCCAAGAGGAGGGCGTTATTGCATCACGCGTAGTGGTAACAAGCGATACGGCGTATAAAGGATTGCGTGGCATAGGGCAGGTCCATGCGGAGGAAGAAAAATGACAGCCTGATCGGCTTCATCGCCATTGGTGCCTTTCTGTTTGCGCTCGGCCGATGTTCCGCAGAAGGCCCTAAGCCCGTCACTGACACTGCTCCCGTAGCGTTGATGTCATCCGATGTTGTCGCTTCTCAAAGCAATTCTTCGGATACGCCTGTCCAGGCACTGCCCGAGCCCGCTCCCGAGCCGGCAGCATTGGCCTCAAGCAGCGCCTTGGAGGAACTGGGCGCGCGCGATGAGGGACCAAGCTGTGGAAGCAAACATCTATGCCGACAGATGAACAGCTGCGAGGAAGCCTATCATTATCTCAACGAGTGCGGCGTTGGTCGGTTGGATGGTGATGGCGATGGGGTGCCTTGTGAAAGCATCTGCTAAGCGGCCAATGCTCTCACATTTCAAACGGACCTGACGACCATGCCAGCTTTCACAGCGATCGCCGCCATCTCTCTGCTTGCAGCTATGCAGGACAGCACTGCGCGGATCGATTCAGACCTTACGCCATATTGGTCCGGTGAAGAGGGCTGGCGCGTATTCGCCTATCCCGACGAGGAGATGTGCGACCTGGGATTTCCAACGGCGTCCGGCGAATATGTCACCATTGGCTACAAACCGCGCGTCGGCACCAGCGTGATGATCACCAACAAGCACGCCACATCGCTTCGGGCGGGCGAGGTGAAGTCGCTGGTTGTTGTATTGGGCAGCGAACCTGGACGGCCTTTTACCAGCAAACATGTGATGCCGTTCGATGTTCATAAGGTGGACGCACAACGTGTTCTCAGCGCATCACCCACCTACAAAGATTTCCTGGCCGATTTTGCCAGGTCCGGCTTCATGGCGGTACTGACGCCCCAGGGCGCGGTGGTCTCCGCTATCAAACTCGATGGCTCGTCGAGCGCAGTAGAACAGTTGCGGGCTTGTGCTTATGTGGCGGCAAAACTGGACCCGCAGGATCCATTTTTGCCGAAGCTATGAGGCTGTACCAATAATCCAGCAGATGCAATCCGTGCTCGGCTAGCGATCCAGGCTCCGGCATGGATATTTGGCCTTTAATCACGACCCAAAGCGGACGAAAAGCCTTTGAAATTTGGGAGCGGGTTGCCGACGTCCGCTTCTCTAATGCCTGCTACCATCGCGTGGCAGATGACGCCGTACCAAGCTCCACATGCTAATTTGTGGGAACTACCGGAGCTGGCGAGCACTTACTAAGAATTGCCTGCATTTTTTAGGAGAATGCCTTGAGTGGATCCGGCCGCTGGCCAAACCAGCTGATCATCGTCCGCCATGGGCAGAGCGCCGGGAACGTCGCGCGCGATGCTGCGCATGAGGCGCAGGAGGATCGCATCCTTCTCTCTATCCGTGATGCCGATGTGCCACTCAGCGATCTCGGGCGGGAGCAAGCGGCGGCGCTGGGACGCTGGTTCGCAGAGCAGCCGAAGGAAGACCGACCGGAGGTCATTCTATCCTCGCCTTACCTCCGCGCCTGCCAGACTGCCGATATCTTCCGGAACGTTGGCGGCGCGCCCCGAGACGAGCAGATCTGCTTCGATGAGC
>Ga0207656_10000062_pt1 | contig 42595 bp, 37 predicted proteins | sample KBSCornC12_FD_184297 | JGI IMG/M metagenome (GOLD analysis project Ga0207656, IMG submission 184297) | Corn rhizosphere microbial communities from Kellogg Biological Station, Michigan, USA - KBS Corn C1-2 (SPAdes) (version 2) | ecosystem: Host-associated > Plants > Roots > Rhizosphere > Soil ...
GGCCTGGGTGGTGGCGCAGGGATCAATCTCGATGGTGTGCAAAGCGCTTTGATCTACAATAACCTGTTGTATCAAAATCATGCTTCCGGTATTGCTCTATTTCAATTGGATGGAGCGGCCCCATCGATCAATGCCCAGATCGTGTACAATACTATCATCAATGCCAGTGATGCAAGGTGGTGCATTCTCGCAGTTAACGGTTCATCAGGAGCACAGGTTTACAACAACATTATCATCAATCAACATCCCTGGAAAGGGAGCATTGCTTTGGATCCGGATGCTGTTCCAGGCTTCAATTCGGATTACAATGTGGTAGTCAACAGCCTTAGCAACAATGGTGATGGAGTGCATATCACGCTTGCACAATGGCAGGCACTGGGTTATGATGCGCATAGTTTGTTAGCGGCACCCCTGCCTACTATCTTTGTTAATCCCACTGCAGGCGATTATCATTTGATCAGCAATTCAGAAGCCATTAATGCTGGCAATACAGCTTTTTCTTTCGGAGTCAATACTGATTTGGATGGTACTACGCGTCCGCAAGGACCTCTTCCTGACCTGGGAGCTTTTGAAGCTTCTGTACCGCTTTCGCTGGATGAAAATCAGATACAACATCATTTGCCTAATGATCCTTTAAAAGGAATCAACATTACTTCCTCTTCTATTTCATGGGGAAATGAACTAGAAGGTTACCTGGTGATCCTTTCCATTGATGGAAAAGTGATTTCGCGGAATGATCTTAGTTCAGCCGGTGAATTTTCACTTCAGCATTTGATTCCTGGTATTTATGTAGCGGCATTGGAGCGGCATCGGTATATGATGTGGGCGAGGGTGTTTTTGGTAAGATAGAATGTATTATTTCACTTTATAATTTCATAAATCTTGAAGTAGCAGATTCTTTCCTGTTTCTATCCATTATCCTAACAAAATAGAGTCCTGAGCTAAAGTCACCCACATTGATCAATTCCAAAACATCTACGCTCGATTTATACAATAACAATAAACCATCAATAGAATAAATTTCAATTTCCCTTTTTCCGAAATCCGGAAATTCGATTTTGAGAATATTTTGTACCGGATTAGGAGATAATGAATATGAGGAAGACGCATTAGACAATATGTCCTCTACTTTAGTTAAGACCGTATAATCATCACAAGGTTGATTTTCAATACAACCATCCAATCCAAGTTTAAGCAGCCATACATTATCCCGCGCAGCGAATTTATCCAGTGGATATTTATCATGAATGTAACCGGCTACTACTAAATCATGATCCGAAGACTCAATTAAGCCGCCAAAAAAACCTCCAAAATTGGGGGAGATCTCGTCCACCGTATACTTTCTATCCCAAAGTAAATTACCATCTGTATCAAGACTTACGAGCCATCCCCACGTTAAGGGTGGAAGCCCCCGCTCATCCAATCCAGTGGCTACTATCTGACCATTGGAGGTGGTAATAATATTTCCCAATCCTCTATTTCTTGGATTATCATCAAAAGTATGTTTCCAGCGGAAATTGCCGTTTTCATCCCACGAGATAATAGATGGACTTCCCCACGGCGATCCAGTGTTCGGGCTTGAGGGATCCTCATCCCAGGTCATAAAAATATTATGGTCATTATCATAAAAGAACCTTCCTGCGGCCGCCTCTTCAAAAGGCATGATCTTTTGCCAGATAATACCGAATGTATCGTCTAACCTTTTTACAGTTAACGGATATTCAAAAGGGATGCCGTTTCCTGAATTTGATTCATAAATGGACAGCATATAGCCTCCGCCCGGGAAGGGTTCGATATAGTGCAGAAAAGAGATCCTATAATTCTCTGAAAAATATTTTCTGACTTTTTCATTCCCATTAAAATCTAAAATAGAGTATCCGCTTTTCTGATGGTAAATAGAATCCTCATCCAACCAATATCCTGTAAAAAAAACCATACTGGAAGAATCTGTTAATGGCCGGATGATATTAAACTGAATACTAAAGGGACTGAAGTCATATATTTTTCGCCACAATTCAGATCCGGATGAATCACACGCAATGATCATGGGCGAAAATAGCACAAGAGAGTCCTGATTCACAACTCCAGCGTTCCATATTTGACCGTTTAAAACCAGGTAGGCCCCTCTGTCAAAAAATCCGTGTGTCGATTCTGATAATCCAGTTTGCCAATCAATAGAGCCATTTTCATTGACGCTTAAGATAGCTCCTTGATATACTATTGTATCAGGATAAGTGAGAACTCCTACTATAAAGTTGCCATTTGATTGTTCATATATATGGATGTACTATGATTGCCTTCGTTATTAAAATCGATTGATCTATTCCATGTGTTTTGACCGCCAATAGAAGAACAGATAAAGAAAAGACCTGCAATTACCAAGTATGACTTTATAATCAACTTATTGAAAAATTTGATATTCCCCATCGATTGCTTAAAGATAGGGATAATCATATCCAACTGTTTGTGGCAAGAGGAGGTTCTCGAATCTTTCTTTAAATTCTCACAGTGGGCTAGTCCAAATTTTCTTAAAAGCACCATACTTTGAGGCAGCATGAGCTTTCTAAACCATTTATACGAGGTATCGGAAAAATCCTAACAGGAAAGCAAAAGAAAAATCACCCGGCACTTGCCAGGGACCACGCATGATGCGAAAAATATTAAAGGCTAAGGATATTATTTCAGAGCAGCAACTACCTGGTCAATGCTTTTCTCGGCCTGCTCTCCGCTCTCCAGATTCTTCAACATCATCGTCCCATTCTTCATTTCCGTTTCTCCAACAATTCCTGCATAGCTGCAACCAATGTCGGATGCGTATTTAAGTTGCTTGTTCAATTTTCCGGGAGATGGATAGAGATCAGCAGCAATCCCCGCCTGACGGATTTTCGTCACACATTGAAAGGCATATTGATGGGATGCGTCATCAAAAGCAACGATCATAATTTTAGGACCAGCTTGAATAGTGGCAGGAAATAAATTTTTTGCCTCCAATACATCAAATATTCTTTCAGCTCCAAAAGATATGCCCACGCCGGGCACATCGGGCCAACCAAAAACTCCGGTGAGATTATCATAACGTCCACCGCCGCCAAGACTTCCCATTTCAGCTTCAAGTGCAGCTACTTCGAAAATGCAACCTGTGTAGTAACCGATTCCGCGAGCTAAGGTGATATCAAACTCTACTTTATTTTTTAATGCTAATCCATCGAGATAATTGAATATTCTTTCTATTTCATCAAGACTGGAAGTTCCTTCACCGCCTTCTGCAAACTGTGCACGCAACGATTTCAGATCCTTATTCGCCAATAAAGAAAAAATCTTGTCTTGTGAAGTCACAGGAATATTCCGCTCCAGCATTTCTTTTCGAACGCCTTCCTCACCAATCTTATCCAACTTATCAATAGCCATGGTCATGTCTACCCAATGCTCACCTATTCCTGAGTGTTTAGCGATGGCATAAAGCAATTGACGATGATTGATGCGGATCACCACAGGAATTTTCAGCGCAGCAAAGACTTCATCATAGATCTGGATCAACTCTGCTTCATACGAAAGCGCCTGGCTTCCGACTACATCGACATCACATTGATAAAATTCCTGGTAGCGTCCTTTTTGCGGACGATCTGCTCTCCATACCGGCTGGATTTGATAACGCTTGAAAGGAAGTGAAATATCATTCCGATGCATGACAACATATCTCGCGAAAGGAACAGTAAGATCATAGCGCATACCTCGTTTTGCAATCGACGTGGTGAATTTATTGCTGTTCTTACTTTGATACGCTTCATCATCCGCTTTACCGAGATAATCTCCGTTGTTCAGCACCTTGAATAATAATCGATCACCTTCTTCACCATATTTCCCCGTCAGGGTACTCAGATTTTCTAACACAGGAGTTTCAATTGGCACATAACCATAGCGCTTAAACACCTCTTCGATGATCCCAAACATCCACTTGCGTCGAGCGACCTCGATCGGTAAAAAATCTCTAGTGCCTTTGGGTATACCTACTTCCATTATGATTTCACATTTCTCCCCCCTTGCCCCCTATAGGGGGTAAATGAGTATTCTACTTCTGAATTCGTTATTTCTTATTCTTTAATCGTTATTCCACAATTCCTTTTACCCCCTTTAGGGGGCTAGGGGGTAGAGAATTATACCACGCTTGCAAACTGTTTCAAAAACCGTACATCATTTTCAAACAACAATCGGATATCATTGATTCGGTATTTGATCATCGCCTGGCGCTCAATGCCCATACCACAAGCAAAACCGGAATACTTTTTAGAATCAATACCACAAGCTTCTAATACAGCAGGATCGACCATACCGCAACCCATGATCTCCAGCCATCCTGTACCTTTTGTGATACGATGCGCATGTTCATCACCAAGTCCAAACCATACATCCATCTCCGCACTGGGTTCAGTAAATGGAAAATAAGAAGGTCTCAATCGGGTCACCGCATCTTTTCCATAAAGGGATTGTGCAAATTGATGCAAAGTCTGCTTCATGTCAGCGAAAGAAACCCCTTCGTCAATGTATAAGACTTCAACCTGGTGAAACTGACAATGTGCACGTGCAGAAACTGTTTCATTGCGATATACACGACCTGGTGCAATGATTCGAATCGGTGGCTTACGCGTAGTCATCACCCGTGCCTGAACAGAGGATGTGTGCGTACGCAACAACCAACCTGGAGGAGATGCAACGTAGTAAGTATCCTGCATGTCTCTCGCCGGATGATCATCAGGGGTATTCATTGCAGTGAAGTTGTGCCAATCATCTTCAATCTCTCTTTCTTCCGCTACTTCGAAACCCATACGAGCAAAGACATCGATGATCTCATCCATCACGATGCTCACCGGATGGCGGCTGCCCAATGAAAAAGGAATCCCCGGTAAACTTAAATCGGGCACTTCCATTTTTCCAACACCACCACCTGACAGCATGGATTGCGTTCGCTCAAATAAAGCCTCCGCCTTTTGCTTCGCCTCATTGAGCAGTTGTCCGAATTCTTTCTTTTGTTCATTCGGCACTTCTCTTATCGAAGCCGATAGAGGCTTGAGAATATTCTTGCTGCCCAGGAATCGGATCCGGAATAGTTCCAGCGTCGCTGCTTCAGCGATCTGCGAAGATTCGATTTCGGTGATAAGTGATTTTAGTTCTTCTAGTGGATTCATCTTTTATTCCTTCTTCTGCCCCCTAGCCCCCTAAAGGGGGTTACTTGGGAAACTGCATTGTCTTAGTTATATGGATTTTTTTGACCTCCCTCTTTTACCCCCTCTAGGGGGCTAGGGGGGAGAGATAGGGGCAAAAGTAAGGAAGAAACAACCCAAAACTTATTACCTAACTTTCCCGCATGTCCGTCAGGCAACCGATAGCAGTATATATATGTATAGCCATTGCGGTTTCACTAGTCTTTTCAAAGGCCCTGCTTTCGATCAGTATGGTAACCCTGGCCCTGATCGCTGCCTTCGATATTGAGCTTGATCCCCTGAAAATCAGGTGGATGCTCACCCCCACAGCTATCCGGACTACGATCAGGTTTAAGCCATTCATCTGGGTCTATTCGCTTTTTGCACTACTCTATATAGTGAGCATCGTCTACGCCGGCAATCTCAGGGAATGGTGGTCGCTCACCAATATGAGCATGGCCTTCCTGCTGATCCCGATGAGTTTTGCCTTACTCAAGCCATTTACCCGGAATCAATACATGAAAGTCACACTCTGTATGGTGATCATGGCATTCCTTACTTCTATCGGGGTTCTTATTCTTTACATACAAAATCACGAGAGTATCAATCAAAGCCTCGGTATGGGCGGTTCACTTCCCACCCCGACCAATCATATCCGGTACAGCATGATTGTGGCTTCATCATTGATCTTGTGTTTATTCTTTGCGATAGAAAACTGGAAACTGAAATTTGTTTGGGAAAGATGGGTCTATGCTTTTCTCGCTCTCTATTTTTTCATTTTTCTGCATATCCTGAGCGTTCGCACGGGACTTGTTGTTGCTTATGCCGGAATTGCAATTCTCCTGATTTATTATTTGAAGAAATTATCGTTGTCAAGAAAATTAGTACTGGGTGCATTGGTGATCTTAGCACCGGTCATAGCTTATAATACATTGCCTGGATTCAAGCAGAAAATAAATTACACCATTTGGGATTTCAAACAATTCACACAAGGCGAAGGCAACAGCTATTCCGATTCCGAACGATGGCAATCCTGGAAAGCAGGAATTGATGTTGGAAAAAAGCATATTCTCTTTGGCAGTGGCACCGGCAGATTCAGATCCGAAATGTCAGCATATTACAAAGATGTTTTACAAAAAGACAACTGGACCCGTCCGCACAATCAATTCATTAATGTGTTTGTGATCTTTGGTCTATTCGGACTGGTTGTATTTCTTTTCATGCTGATCTATCCCATGACATTTCGACCATTCTGGAGTGTACCATTAATTCCGACACTATACCTGATGCAAATATTATCGATGACCGTGGAGCATCCTCTGGATACAGAAGTGGGAACAGGATTGTTTTTGTTATTGACGATTATGGGGTTGAGTATGCTGGATGATGAGAAGTAACAACGTGAACCGTGATCCGTCACCCGTGACCCGGAATTTCATGGCATTAAGGTGTCTTGAAAAAGAATTAATCTTGATTGAAATATGTAAAAAATAAGAAGATGCCGGATCACGGGTCACGGGTGACGGATCACGATTCGGATTTTAATTCGTGTTAATTAGTGTAATTCGTGGCTATTAAAAATTAAAAAATGCTTTTTGAAGAAAAATTAGAAAAACTAAATACCCAGCAACGCAAGGCGGTGGAAGCGATCGATGGACCAGTGATGGTGATCGCAGGTCCGGGCACGGGGAAAACCGAAATCCTCTCTTTGCGAATTGGGTATATTTTAAAAAATACAGACACTGCTCCCGGAAGTATTTTGTGTCTCACTTATACCGACGCCGCAGCGACTGAGATGCGGCATCGTCTCATTGAATACATTGGCCCGGAAGCCTATCGCTTACAAGTCAGCACCTTTCATAGTTTTTGCAACCTGGTGATCCAGGAAAATCCATCGGTGTTTCAACAAGCCCGCGAACTGGAGCCGATTTCAGAAATTGATAAATTCAAATTATTACAGGAACTCATTGATAGCTTTTCCGCTGATCATCCACTGAAAAGATTTAAAGGCAATACGTACACGGATTGGAAACGGTTGGACGAATTGTTCACCACGATGAAAAAGGAAAACTGGTCTCCCGGTTATATGTACGATCGGATCGATGAATATATTTCCGAAAAAGAAAGCGGCGACGAATACCGGTACAAACAGACAAGACAAAATTATAAAGCAGGCGATCTCAAACCTGATTTCAAAACAAAAGTTTTGGATCGGATGGAGGTCCTAAAAGCAGCAGTGAGTGAATACGATCATTATAATGCACTATTGGCTGAGCGCGGTCAATATGATTTCGATGACATGCTGCTGTGGGTGTACAAAGCCTTTTCTGAAAATCCTGATTTGCTGGCTAATTACCAGGAGCGATTCCTTTATTTTCTTGTCGATGAATTCCAGGATACGAATGGTATTCAAATTGCCATCCTTCAAAAATTAATTGATCACGAGTGGATGGACCGTCCCAATGTATTTGTCGTCGGTGATGATGACCAGGCTATTTATAGGTTCCAGGGTGCGAATATTGAAAACCTCATTGAGTTTTATAAACGGTATGAACCACAGGTAATTTTCCTCGATGAAAATTACAGAAGTTCGCAACGTATCCTGGATGCATCAAGAGTGGTGATGACTTCCATGAATGATCCGCAGATGCAAAATGTATTCAACCAGGTCAAGACTTTGACAGCATCGGGGCCTTATGCAAAACAAACCGCGCAGGTCATCATTCAATCCTTCCCCACCCTGTCGTATGAAAATGCCGACATTTTTCATCAAGTGAAAACATGGCATGAACAAAATATCCCGGGTGAAATCGCTGTGCTCTATCCGAAACATGAACTAGGAAGGGAATTGGCACAAGCATTAAAAGGCGCGGGCATTCCTTTTCATAGCCAAAAGAAATTAGATGCACTCAGGCATCCGATGATTGAGCACCTGTTGACCATTCTGCAATGCATCCATAAATTAAGTGATGGAGCGGACAATGATGATTCCTTGCTTTATCAAGTGCTGCACCTGCGATATCTTGAACCGAAGACAAGAGACCTTCAGCGTCTCATGCTGGCGTATACACCAAGGGAAAGGGAATCGACTTCTACATTCTATACCTTCCTGGGCGATAAAGAAAAACTCGATCTTCTTCCACTCAGTGACAGGGCATGGATTGATCAGATGTATGCTTTGTTCGATCATGCTATCATCGAATATCATTCCCGAACGCTTTTATCTTTCGTGGAATGGATTGTGCATGAATTCGGCGTACTGAAATGGATCCTGCATCAACCTGAAAAATTTACATTGCTCTTTACCCTTAAGACTTTCTACAATTTCGTCGAAACACAATCAGCGGATCAGGCTACTTTCCGTATTCCTGATTTGCTCGAATTGTGCGAATTAATGTCCACGTATAAAATTCAATTGCCGGTTCAGGAATTGACGAAGAGCGGGAAAGGAATTCATCTCTCTTCCCTTCATGGTGCAAAGGGCCTTGAATTTGAAAAAGTAATTATTAAGAACCTGACGGAAAATGAATGGGAAAAGAAGCGGCCGTGGAATCAAAACTTTTCTTATCCCGATAACCTGGTTCGCCACGATAGCTACGCTGCCAATGAAACCGATGATAACATCAAGGACCAGGACAGAAGAAGATTGCTGTATGTCGGCATGACCCGAGCTAAAGAAGAATTGATGCTGACCTATGCTGCTGCAAAAGATGACAGCAAAGGACTCCTACCCAGCATGTACCTCAGCGAATTGGAAACCAATCATCCTGAAGTACTTCGGGGAAAGGCTGCTGTTGATGAAGAATTGTTAGCGGTCTACCAGGTAGCGTATATGTCCGGCGAACAAAGGGCCGATTTGGACAAGGATGATGAAGTGATCAAAGATCGAGTAAAGAATTATGTACTCAATGTCTCGGCGCTAAACACTTATTTAGAATGTCCACTCCGATTTTATTATGAAAAAATACTAGTCGTTCCTTCCGGTGAAGCTGCACCTCTTTTATTTGGAACGGCATTGCATGATGCATTGAATCGATTTTTCAGAAAACGTTTTGAAGAAAAAGATGAGTCGAAAGGAAAAGAATATTTACTGGATACTTTCGGTTGGTACATGGACCGGCATCGCCATCATTTTACCGCCAAAGAATTAACGGACTTCACCGTTTATGGAAAGAAGATCCTGGGATTATTTTACGATCAATATGCTGTTACCTGGTCGGAATCGGTCCGTTATGAATTGGAATACCGCATACAGGATGTGCATATTGAAGGCGTGCCCGTGAAAGGATTTATCGACCGTATTGATCGTGTGGATCAAAGCTTGTTGGTCTATGATTACAAATCCGGCAATCCTGATTCCATTAGCACTAAATTAAATTCACCTGCAAAAGATGATTTGATTGGAGGTCATTATTGGCGGCAAATGGTGTTCTATGATTTACTGTTGATGGCTGATCCGCGTATCAAGCGAGGCATGACCTCAGGATATGTTTTGGCACTTGAACCTAAAAAGGACGGAACCATGGTGCAGAAGAATATCCACATCACGGATGAACATCGGGACATCGTTAAAAATCAAATTCTCGATACGTATCAGAAAATTCAAAACCTGGAATTTGAAAAGGGATGTGGTGAATGTGCGTGGTGTAAGATGCATGATCTCAATCCACCGCTTTTAGAACAGGATGAAAATGCTGAAGATTAATCCTAGTATAATGAAAACCTTTGTCAAAGAAATAAATTTGCCATGAAAATCGGTGTTTTAAAAATCATACACTCCGTTTTAATTTTATTAACCTTTGGATTCCAATGCGACGAAGTCTATGTTAAACCTGTTTATGAACTTGAATTACCCTATAAAGTATTTCCGGTTAAAAAAGAATATCACATCAATGACACGATTCAAATCTCTGCGATAATAAAGGACAGAAGTCTTAAAGATTTGTATTCACAAAACCTGGTTGAATTAAAATGCGCGGATATACGGGTATGGTTTTATGCTGGTGTAAGGATTGAAAATTACAATCTGCTTACTTCAGATAATGTATTCGAAGCCATAGTGGATACACTCAATTTTCCAAATTATCAAATTGAAAATAACGGGCAGTTTTCAAAATTTGAAGCTCAAATGGCTGACAGCATTTTTTACAAAGAAGAAATTGCTATACTGAAATTAATACCGAAAAAGAAAGGAATATTTATGTTGGAACCCTATGATTCTATCATTAGAATCAATAAAGCCGAAAACTGTGACACTATTTATCCAATTATTGACCTGGGCGAAATGAACCATATCTTCGATATTGCAAATACCAATCCCGAATTACTAGAAGAGTCACCATTGCCGCACAATACATTCATCTCGGGAGATCATGTTCCGAGAGAAACAGCCGAAAAAAGAATATTTTGGTTCAAAGTAATCGAATAACAGCTTCGCTACTTCACCTCCGGCAACCCAGCATCTCTCCATGCTGACATTCCACCCTGCATGTCATACACTTCTTTGAATCCTTGTTTACGTAATTCTTTTGCTGCTGCACTACTTCTTCCACCAGCGTAACAATAGACAAAGACCGGTGCATTTTTATCCAGTGATTTTATTTGTTGGCCGAAGGTGTCGTCGTTCCAGTTCATGTTGACGGCGTTTGAAAGGTGGCCATCTTTATATTCATCCGGTGTGCGGACATCAATGATGACAGCCTTGTCTGTAGTTTCCACTTTCTTCTTGAATTCAGTGGGTGGCAATAGATTGGCATTGGATTGTGCGTGGCCGGCCGAACAGGCGTATATGAAAAGGATTATTAGTGTGGAGAAAGCTATGATGAGTTTCTTCATGATGGTAAATTGAATTTAGGAATTACCAAGGTAGGGTAAATTGGGAAAAATGGGCAAACCAGATGTATGGGCTGAAGGGGATAAAAAATATTTTAAAAATAAATGCAAGAAAGGGGTAACACTTCGGCTGCGCTCAGTGCGGCGCATTTTGGCTTCTCGAGACACTTACATATGGAAAAGGATTTCGACGAAATCATAAGAATGGTCTCGTGCGCTAATCCTATGGTTATTACAAAACTCTAAAAGGATTTCGACGATACTTCGACACCGCTCAGCACAAGAATCATAAAAAGACTTCGGCGCACTAATGCTATGCCTGTATGCGACCAAAAATAAATTGAGTTAGGCGGTAATATTCCGCTTGCTCAAGACTCTAAAGGGTAAAACAGTTTTCTTCGAAATCTATTTTAGACTTCGAAATACTATTGTTATGCACCTAAACTCTTTTTCCATCCGGGTTCTCAATCTTCATTCGTCAATTCAGTCTTCAATCTCCAATCTCCGATCTTCAATTCAATCTTCCACTATTTACTTACCTTTCACAACAATGAACAAAGCAAAGCCCGCCACTATTCTCACCGACTTCGACATCACCCTCATGCAGGCCGGCAGCCATTGCCGTTTGTATGAAAAATTAGGCGCTCATGCTGCAGAGATGGACGGCGAACAAGGAATCACTTTCGCTGTCTATGCTCCGGCCGCACGTCGAGTATCCGTTATCGGCAATTTCAATCAATGGCAGGCAGGCAAACACGACCTCTATCCGAAATGGGACAGCTCCGGTGTTTGGGAAGGTTTCATTCCCGGACTTCAACCCGGTACTTTATATAAATATGCAATCGAATCACACTCGGGATTCCAGGGTGTGAAGTCCGATCCATATGCTCGCTTCGACGAACATCCACCGATGACTGCTTCGATCATCTGGGAAGATCATCATCAATGGAAGGATGATACCTGGATGAAAATCCGCGGTAATCACAATCGTCTCGGTGAAGCGATGTCGATATATGAAATGCATTTTGCATCATGGCGTCGAAAAGAAAATGGTAATCCATATTCCTATCGCGAGATGGCAGAAATTTTGCCGTCGTATTTGAATGACATGGGCTTCACGCATGTCGAATTCATGCCGATCATGGAACATCCGTATGATCCGTCATGGGGTTATCAAATTACAGGATACTTTGCTCCAACGAGTCGCTTTGGCACACCCGATGATTTGAAATATTTAATTGATCGGTTGCATGCAGCAGAGATCGGTGTGATTTTAGATTGGGTGCCATCGCATTTTCCTACTGATGGCCATGGCCTCGGTTTCTTTGATGGCAGTCATGTGTATGAATCCGAAGATCCGCGCAAAGGTTTTCACCAGGATTGGCAGAGTTTGATTTTTAATTATGGTCGAAATGAAATAAAATCCTTTCTCATCAGCAACGCGTTGTATTGGCTGGATGAATTTCATGCGGATGGATTGCGCGTCGATGCAGTAGCCTCCATGATTTACCTCGATTACTCCCGCAAGGAAGGAGAATGGGAACCTAACCAATATGGCGGTCGCGAAAATCTCGAAGCGATTGAATTTTTGAAATCAATGAATGAGACCGTCTATCGCTATCACCCGGATATCATGACAATCGCAGAAGAATCAACTGCCTTTGCAGGTGTATCACGACCAACGTATGATGGCGGTCTTGGATTCGGTATGAAGTGGATGATGGGCTGGATGCACGATACATTGAATTATTTCAAAACCGATCCGCTGTTCCGCAAAAGTTCGCATGATAAGATCACTTTTTCGATGATCTATAATTATTCGGAAAATTATTTGTTGCCTTTCTCTCATGATGAAGTCGTTCATGGTAAAGGATCATTGTTAAGTCGCATGCCCGGTATTGGCCAGGACCAATTTGCTAATCTTCGATTGATGTTGGGCTATATGTTTACCCATCCAGGTGCAAAGTTGCTCTTCATGGGTTGTGAATTTGGCCAGCGCAGCGAATGGAATTTTGCCGGTGGGTTGGAATGGACTGTATTACAATATGAATCGCATAAAGGAATACAAGGTTGGGTGAGGGTTTTGAATGCATTGTATAAAAATGAAAAATCATTGCATGAATTATGCACGAAGCCGGAGGGATTTCAGTGGGTGCGTGTTGATGATTGGCAGCAAAGTGTATTGGCATATGAACGGATTGGCGTCGATCCGAATAACAAAACATTGGTGATCTTAAACATGACACCTGTGGATCGTGAGCAATACAGGATCGGAACAAAAGAATTTGGAAGCTGGACACTGATCAATCATTCTGACAAAATTGAATATTGGGGACAAGGAAGAACAGTGAAAGAAAAAGTAGTGATCGAAGAAAAGTCCTGGGAGCACAAAGATCATTCGATGGAATTTGCTTTACCAGGATTGACTGCGCTGATATATAAATTCATTCCTGGTAAAAAAAAGGCCAAGGCTAAGGCTGAGGTTGAGGCGAAGGTTGGCAAAATCATTTCGTCCAAAGCCATTTCGACTTCCTTACCCCAATTCACTTCTTCCCCCTTGCCGCCTAAAGCGGGTAAAAAGAAAACTGCAGTTAAGAAAACGGCGAGTAAAACGACAGCCGTTATAAAAAAGAAAGCTCCAAAAAAATCAGCCGCTCAGCCAAAAAAGAAAGTAGTGACAAAGAAAAAGAAAGGATCGGTACGTTAACTCGCCCGGAGATCACAGCGTACACGAAGATTCAATTAAGTCAATTCTGAAATTCTGTGAATTCTCATTCAAACAATTTTGCAAATTCTAAAATTCTGTAAATTCTGATTCAAACAATTTTGTGAATTCTGAAATTCTGCAAATTCTGATTCATACAATTGAAGTATTCCGTCCTTTTGCTTAAGCATTTTCTTTATATTTTACATGTGCATGACACCTCAACAAAAAAGTTGGACCTATTTTTCAAAACTCATTTTACTGAGCACCTCTCTATTGCTCATCACTTCCATCCCTTCCTTTTCACAAAATGACCCGATTAAACAAAACGACTGGAAAATCCAGCACATCGGCACCGAGACCGGTCTTTCTAACCGGTTTGTCAATTGTATCACTCAGGACAGCCGCGGATTTACCTGGATCGGAACAAACTTCGGCCTCAACCGCTATGACGGCCATCGTTTCGATATCCTCACCCGTGAGTCAAATCATCTGCAGACCAATACCATATTTCAACTTAGTCCCGATGTCAATCATAATATCTGGGTCATCCAGAAAGATGTTTATTTCTCCCCGATCCAGGCCATCGATATATTGGATCCGATCAGCTTCAAAGTCGAACCGCTGGAAAAATACATTGGCAAAACAATGCCCTTCAGCATAAAAGAAATAAAGACAGTTTGGCCAGACAGCTTATCCCATATGTACATCCTTACCGTCAACAATGATGTGTTTCGCTTTGACGGCAAAGGATTACATCTGCTGATCCATATCCCTTCAGCAAAACCCGTCTACAATATGGGTATCAATACGGATATGATCTCCATCGAAAACGCTGAAAGCAATATGGTCGAACTTTATGACACGCTGGGAAATAAGCTAAACCAATTTCCAACTTTGACATTGCCTTCTTCTTTTCACGGAAACCCCGGGTACTGGTACGCATTTGGCCAGCAAAGTCCGGGACAACAGTTATATGTTTATGGTGATGATGACAACGTGGTAAGTTTCTACACCATCCTTACGCGCAATGGATTTTCAGCAATAAAACCCTTTTCAACAACAGGTCATACCAGGCAACTAATCGGATATGATATTTATCAAAAAAAATTATGGGGCCTTGAGAATTCTGATGATCTCTTTGTTTCAGATCCGCAATCGGGAGAATTTGAACATCCTCCTTACGACAATAAATTCAACTCAAAAGTTATTTTCACCGATCCCATGGGACTGGCCTGGCTTGGGAATGACAATGGTATCCAGCTTTATTCCAAAAGGCCGAAATTTTTTACTTCGTACCTGGTCATTGATAAGCCTTTTTATTCTTGCCGGGGCTTTACCGAAGACCGGAATGGAAATATTTATGTCCTTACGCACCGGGGCAATTTCATATTTCATCCGGAAACAAAAACAATTGAACCCTGGCCTCTGGCAACATCATTAGAGGGCCTGGCTAGCACTACAGACAAAAATGATGTTATCTGGTTTTCTGGTGAAGAATTTCTTGTTTATCGATACGATCGGGCTGCTTCAACATTGACAGAATACGCATTCCCTGCATCAGCTTATTTAGCTGTATGGTCTATTGCACAAGCCGGCACAGGTCAGATTTTGCTGGGTACTACAAAAGGGCTATGGATAAAGAATCCTGATAACGATTTGAATCCTACTCAATTTTCGAAGCTGAATGGGGAAAACATACTTAATGAAAGCACCATTTATCATATCCTGGAGACGGAGGAAGGCATATGGTTAAGTACAGATAATGGTCTTTTCCTGGTTGATCTTGAAGATGGGGTCAAAAAGCATATTGATGAACAGGATGGTCTGCCCAATAACAGCCTGCTTTATTTACACATAGACGCGGACAATATTTACTGGATTGCCTCCAGGGGCGGCGGACTGATCCGATGGGACAAAGCAAATAATATCTTCAAATCGTATACGATCAAAGAAGGCCTCTCCCACAACATCATCTATGCTATCCTTGAAGATGATTTCGGTTTCTTTTGGATGCCCAGCGATCTCGGACTGATGCGTTTTGAAAAAGCAACAGGGATATGCCGCACATTTCTGCAACCCGAAGGCATTCCACACGAAGAATTCAATCGCGCATCCTATTTTAAGGACCATAATGGTAACTTTTATTTCGGCACGCTAAATGGATTCATTGTCTTTAACCCGAAGGATCTGCTCAATGTTAAAACAGTCAGTCTGCCAGTACGACTCACTAATTTTGAAGCCATCAATGAGAAGACAGGCGAAAGCGAAGATTTCACCTATGAGGCAGCCACTTCACAGGATATTACACTAAGTCCGCAGGTCTCCTCTTTCGTGGTTCATTATTCCATTCTCGATTATGATGATCCGAAGCTCAAACGTTATGCATACCGGATTGATGGGTTAAATTCGAATTGGACTTACCTGACTGAAAATTTCATCCGCATCAATGGATTGAAAGGTGGTCAATACAGCATTCATATCAAAGGACAAAGCTCGACAGGGCAATGGTCAAAAAATGAATTGGTCATTCCATTAGTCATTCAAAAACCATTTCTCGCCCGGTGGTACTCTCTCACTGGTATGGTGCTGTTATTGGGTGGAATAGTGCTTCTTATTTTCCGGCGACGATCTGCCTTACAAAAAGTCAAACTCGAAACCGAAATGGCTGTAAGTAAACAATTGCGACAAGTAGATAAAATGAAAGATCAATTCCTGGCCAATACTTCACATGAACTACGTACACCACTCAATGGAATGATCGGCCTGGTGGAATCACTGATGGGACACAACTATCCGGAAGAAGATAAAGAAGATCTGGAAATGGTGATTGCATCCGGTCGTCGCTTATCCAATCTCGTCAATGACATTCTTGATTTTTCACGACTTAAAGAACATGATCTCCAGCTCAATTTTAAACCGGTCGACATTCGGACAATTTCAGAACTATGTTTTCGACTGAACCGCCATCTCGTTCAGAATAAAAAATTAGAACTGGTCAACAAGATTCCCGAAAACCTTTCCTATTGTCTTGCTGATGAAAACCGGCTTCAACAAATTTTTCAAAACCTTGTCGCTAATGCCATAAAGTTTACCAAAGAAGGAAAAATCACTATTGATGCACAGGAAGTTGAAGGCATGATGATCATCAGCGTATCTGACACAGGCATCGGTATTGAAAAAGAAAAGCAATCTGCCATCTTTAAAGAATTCGAACAAGCCGATGGTTCGATAGGAAGAGAATTTGGTGGCACAGGTTTGGGCTTGAGTATTACTAAATATCTCGTTGAATTGCATGGAGGCACAATAGGCGTAGTGTCAGCACCAGGCCAAGGTTCCATATTTTCATTTACGATCCCCGTTGCCCCTAAATCCCCTGAAGGGGACTTCCTGAAGATTGACAAAAATCAATATCCCTTCATTGAGAGAGTTCAACAAAATTATTCTGCCCCTAAATCCCCTGAAGGGGACTTCCGGGAGAGTGGCAAGAAGTCCCACTCAGGGGATTTAGGGGCAAACAGGCATATCCTGGTGGTTGATGACGAACCGGTGAATTTGAAGGTGTTGAAAAATCATCTCGAACATGCAGGCTATCACGTGACGCTGGCCAGTGATGGCCAGGAAGCATTGAATTTATTGGAAAAAGGAAATCAATTTAATCTCGTCTTGCTGGATGTCATGATGCCAAGAATCTCCGGGTATGAAGTTTGTCAGAAAATAAGAGAGAAACATTTGTCTTCTGAATTACCCGTTATCATGGTCACCGCCAAAAACCAGGTCAATGATCTCGTCGAAGGATTTGATCTCGGTGCCAATGATTATATCGTCAAACCATTTTCAAGGGATGAATTATTGGCCAGGGTGAAAGCGCAGTTGGAAAATTATGGAATTCATGAAGCGACTAACCGTTTCGTTCCACATGAATTCATTCGCTCGCTGGGCCATCAAACGATCATGGATTTGCAACGCGGTGATATGGTCGAGCGAAATGTGCATGTGATGTTTTCCGATATCCGGGATTACACCTCGTTAGCCGAAAGCATGACACCCAGTGAGAATTTCAATTTTGTAAATAACCTCGCCGGCAAAGTAGGCCCCATCGTAAAAAACAACAACGGACTGATCAATCAATACCTGGGCGATACGATCATGATGTTGTTTATGGACAAAGCGGATGATGCTGTTCAGGCTGGCATCGATATCTTACGCATGATCCGCGAATCCAACCTGAACCCGGAATCAACCTCTTATAAAGCATTACGATTAGGTATAGGATTGAATAGTGGGCCTTTGATGATGGGTATTATCGGTGATTCGATGCGCACCGATGCCGCGGTGATTTCAGATACTGTCAACACGGCCTCCCGTATGGAAGGACTCACGAAACATTTCAGTGTTAACTTCATCCTTAGTGAAGACACTGTTAAAAAACTGGAGAACCCTGATCGCTTTAATCTTCGTTTCCTGGGTAAAGTGCAGGCGAAGGGTAAACACAATTCAATCGATATCTATGAATGTTTTGATGGAGATAGTGAAGAGCAGATCGTGTTAAAGAAGAAGACTCTTCATTTATTTAAAGCCGGACTGGAAGCTTACTTTGCAAAAGACATGATGGCTGCACAGGGTTATTTCGACCAGGTGTACCAGGCCAATCCTGCAGATCGCACTGCTTTTAGTTTTCTTCCAAAGATTCACAGTTATATTCTTCAGGGATTACCTGATCATTGGACTGGCGTAGAAGTGATGGTGAATAAGTAATAGGCGAAGGATGAGGCGAAGGATGAGGCTAAGGCTAAGGAAATTCCTTTCTGCCTTTCTTCGCCGAAGCTTCAGCGAAGGCGATCCTTTTCCACCTTATCTGCCTTTTCCGCCCATGTTAACTATATTTAGCTGACCCAAAACAAGGATGAAATCTCATTTATCTAAACCAAACCATTCATTACGCTCTGCTTTCCAGGTAACAATTTGTCTGCTTTTCTTTTTGCCAATCACTGCACAAGTGAAAAACAACTGGAAGGTTAGCCGCGTCAATGTAGAACAGGGTCTCTCCAATCGATTCGTCAATGTCCTTTTGGAAGATGATAAAGGATTTATCTGGATCGGCACCAATTTCGGCCTTAACCGCTACGATGGTTACCGTTTTGACATTTTTACAAGAGAAAGAAGCAACCTTCAAAGCAACACCATTTTTGGCCTCCTTAAAGATTTCAGGCAGAAGATTTGGGTGATCTATCGAAATGTTTATTTCGCTCCCATCAGTGGTATCGATATCATGGACCCGATCAGTTTTCAGGTACAGACACTGGAGGAATACCTTGGTGCACCTGCACCATTTAAAAGCAACCAAATAATAAGTGTCACCCAGGACCGTTCAGGTGCTTTGTTTATTCTTACTACTGAGAAAGAAATCTATCAATATGATCAAAACGGCCTTCGATTACTCTTTCATATCGCTGACACGCGTGACATAGCAGACTTTTCCGTCACTAGCAATTATTTTATTGTGATCATGATTGGCAGCCAGACAGCTGATCTTTTCGATAAAACAGGTAAACCAATCAGCCAGGTCCCATTTCCAGTTTTGCCTTCGACTTATAAATCGTTTCACGAAGGATGGCGATGTGCAGGTGAACTCCAGGATAGCTCCATCATCTTCGTTGATAAGGATATCAGTTCGTTCAGCGAATACTATTCTATTTTCTACAATGGAAAATTTTCGGCCCCGCAATTTATTAGTGTTCCCGAATTATGGACGAACGTTGCAGCAGTGGATTTGAATGAAAATAAATTGTTTGCCTTCGATACTGCACAGTTCTATAACCTCGATCCTATGACTGGCAAAAGAGAGGTTATTGAAAAGGGAATTGATTTAGCAGCCGGCAGGTTTTATTCTTCCCGAAAAGGAAGTGTATGGCTCGGTACGCACAACGGAGCTTTCCTGTTTTCACGCCGTGCTCAATATTTTGAAGCCTACCTGGAGCGAACGGTGCCTGAATTTTCCTGCAGAAGTTTTATGCAGAGCCAGGATGGTATGATCTACTTACTGACTTATGGAGGCAATTTTATTTTTGATCCTGTCAAAAAAACAATTGACAAATGGCCCATGGAACGAATTTCTGCCAACGCAGGCATCTGTGACCATGAGGGTAATTTGTGGTTTGCCGGTGAAAATTTTGCACTTTATCATTATTTCCCTTCCACCAAATCAAAGGAACAATTTAAATTCTCTGCCAAAGCATTTATGTCTGCATGGTCCATGCTCCAGGCCCGCAACGGAAAAATATTGATCGGCACTACAGAAGGCATTTGGATAAAAGATCCGGCGACAAAAGCAGATCCTTATCCTGATCAACGACTCAATGGATTTGATTTGTTTTCAAAAAGTACAGTGTACCACATGCTCGAAACCGACGAAGGCATCTGGATGAGCACGGACAATGGACTTTTCCTTTATGATCCGAATAAAGGGATCATCGATCAGTTTGATGAATCCGATGGATTGCCCAATAAAAACTTACTCTTTCTGCACATTGATCATGATGGCATTTTTTGGATCGCCACACGGGGCGGCGGATTGGTCAAATGGGACAGAAAGCGCAACGAAATAAAATCCTATACGGTCCAGGAAGGTCTTTCACACGATATCATCTATGCGATCTACGAAGACGATGCCGGCTTTTTTTGGATGCCAAGTGATTATGGTTTGATGCGCTTTGAAAAGTCAACCGGTCTTTGTCGCACTTTTTTACGAGCGGATGGAATACCGCACGAAGAATTCAATCGCAATTCTTATTTCAAAGACAAGGATGGAAATTTTTATTTCGGTGGCCTGAATGGATTTGTATTTTTCAATCCGAATGATGTACAAAATATCAACACCGAAAACCTGCCGGTACGCCTGACCAAATTTGAAGCTATCAATGAAAAAACAGGCATCACAGAGAACCTGACCGCTAAAGTTTCAACGGGCGAAGAGATCCGGCTCAGTCCTCGCGTATCTTCATTCATCATCCATTTCTCCATCCTGGATTTTGATGATCCGGCGCTGAAGCGCTTTGCTTATCGTATTGAAGGCTTGAACGACAACTGGACCTATATCACGGAGAATTTCATCCGCATCAATGGATTGAAGGGCGGCCGCTACCGGTTGCATATTAAAGGACAAAGCTCTTCCGGCCAATGGAGTGAAAACGAATTGATCATCCCGGTCATCATCCTTCAACCTCTGCTGGCAAGATGGTATTCTCTCGCCGCCATGCTATTGTTATTGATAATACTGTTTTACGTTTTTTATCGAAAAAGATCGAACCTCCAGAAAGCGAAACTTCAACGCGAAATGGCCATCAGCCAACAATTGCGACAGGTTGATAAATTGAAAGACCAATTCTTAGCGAATACTTCACACGAATTACGCACACCGCTAAATGGTATGATAGGTCTTGTAGAATCCCTGCGTGAAAACAGTCGTTCGGAAGAAGAAAAAGAAGATCTGGAATTGGTCATTTCCTCCGGGCGAAGATTATCTAACCTGGTCAATGACATTCTCGATTTTTCACGACTCAAAGAACATGACCTGCAATTGAATTTGAAGCCGGTAGACATACGCACCATTGTCGAATTGTGTCTTCGAATGAATCGTCATTTAATTGGCGATAAAAAATTAGTATTGCAAAATAATATTCCTGCCGACATTTCATTTTGCATGGCAGATGAAAATCGCTTGCAGCAAATCATACAAAACCTGGTGGGAAATGCAGTGAAGTTTACAAAGGAAGGTAGTATCAGCGTCGATGCACAGGAAGTGGGCGATATGATCATCATCAGCGTATCCGATACCGGCATCGGTATTGAAAAAGAAAAACAGAATAGCATCTTTAATGAATTCGAACAGGCAGATGGCTCTATTGGCAGAGAATTTGGTGGCACAGGTTTGGGCCTGAGTATTACAAAATACCTCGTTGAATTGCACGGAGGCACAATAGGTGTGGTATCAGAACCAGGTAAAGGATCTATTTTCTCTTTTACCATACCTGTTGCCCACTCTGCCCCTAAATCCCCTGAAGGGGACTTCCTGAAGATTGACGAAAATCAATCCTCTTCCTTCGCAGGAGATCAACAAAATAATTCGGCCTCCCTTGGGAAAGGTCGGAAGGGGGAGAAAATTCCATCCAACATTATTGCTTCTAAATCACCCCAATTAGACATTAATAAGAATGACAAGAAGTCCCCTCGGTTGGTGAGCGAAGTCGAACCATCAGGGGATTTAGGGGCAAAACGACGGATCCTGGTCGTCGACGATGAACCTGTTAATTTAAAAGTTTTAAAAAATCACCTGGAGCGCGAAGGCTATGCTGTAACGCTTGCTAACGATGGCTACGAAGCATTGAGTTTATTGGAAAAAGAAAATCCTTTTCACCTGGTCCTCCTGGACGTCATGATGCCGAGGATGTCAGGATATGATGTTTGTCAGAAAATAAGGGAGAAACATTTGTCCTCCGAGTTACCAGTCATCATGGTAACTGCCAAAAACCAGGTCAATGATCTCGTCGAAGGATTTGATTTTGGTGCTAATGATTATATCGTCAAGCCGTTTTCAAGAGATGAATTATTAGCTCGTGTAAAAGCGCAATTGGATAATTATGGCATTCATGAAGCGACTAATCGTTTCGTTCCACATGAATTCATTCGCTCGTTGGGACATCAGACGATCATGGATTTGCAACGTGGTGATATGGTTGAACGTAATGTGCATGTTATGTTTTCCGATATCCGCGATTACACTTCACTCGCGGAGGGCATGACACCCAGCGAGAATTTCAATTTTGTCAATAACCTCGCCGGCAAAGTGGGGCCAATAGTTAAAAACAACAATGGCCTGATCAATCAATACCTGGGCGATACAATTATGATGTTGTTTATGGAAAAAGCAGATGATGCTCTTCAGGCCGGCATCGATATCTTACGTATGATCCGTGAATCCAACCTGAATTCGGAGTTAAAGATTCAAAAACCAATTCGGTTGGGCATAGGTTTACATAGTGGTCCTTTGATGATGGGCATCATTGGTGATTCGATGCGTACTGATGCTGCTGTGATTTCAGATACAGTCAACACGGCTTCCCGCATGGAAGGACTCACCAAACATTTCAATGTCAATTTTATTCTCAGTGAAGACAGCCTGAAGAAACTCGAAGACCGTGATCGTTTTAATTTAAGATTCCTTGGCAAAGTGCAAGCCAAAGGCAAACATCAATCGCTGGATATCTATGAATGTTTCGATGGCGATGAAGAAGAACAATTGAGATTAAAGAAAGCAAGCTTGACATTATTTCACGCAGGATTAGAAGCTTATTTCGCCAAAGACATGGCTGCCGCCCGGGACTTTATGAACCAGGTCTATCAAGCCAATCCCGCAGATCACACTGCATTCGGATTTCTTCAAAAAATTCATACCAACCTGACACAAGGCCTTTCCGATCAGTGGACGGGAGTGGAAGTGATGGCGAGTAAATGAAACCTCTTCTGCCCCTAAATCCCCTGATGGTTCGACCAGCTATACTCATCCTCGTGCTACAGCTCACCAACCGAGGGGACTTCCTTTCCGTCTTTTCTTCCTACATTAACCTACTAATTAGCAATCTTACTCTCTTACCCTCTTACCCTTTACTTTCTTACTCTCTCACCTTCCCACTCTCTCACAATGAAAATTTTACTCATCATCCTCGCTCTCCTCGCATTTTCTTGTTTGATCATGGCCATAGCTTTATGGCGATCGTCTCATTCTCCAGGAGCAGAGATTGACAATATGGATGAGGGGTTAGCCAAGATTGCTTTATTTGCATTTTTAGCGATCGGGGCAGTGATCTTCGGGATTTTACATTTCAGGAAGTAGGGAAATAAAATTCGTCTTCAGTATTATAGTTTTTATAAAAAAAAACGAGGTGCCGGAGTAGCTTTCAGCTACGACTGGAAAATCCTATATGCAGCATATGCTGCTTGCTGGATTCCAATTTTTCAGTTAACTTTCATACAGAACATATTTTCATTCTTATAAATGCATCGGTTTTCACTATTTCAGTATCTCCTAAATGATATCAGAAACAGCATGAAATACATTCTATTAATTTATATCCTAATATCATCCTGGACCATCAATAATGCTCAAACCTATTATATATTTCCGGACACTGGTTGGACACAATCTCTATTGCTAAGTGTCTATAATGGATGGGGAGTTGAAAAAAGTCTCGCTGAACTTTCATATGAAAGAGATACCCTTATCCAAAATCATACTTATAAAGTGATTTCCTTCGCGGGCTCTGAGCCGAGTTATGTAAGACAAGAGAATGGCAAATTATATTGGGCACAAAAACTAGGTTCATCCTATTTCGAACAAAAACTGTGGAATTTTTCATTGAAAATCGGGGATACACTCAGTGGATATGGCTTTTATCCAAGTGAAACGAAAACTGTGATTAAAAAAGTAAAAGTCCTATCCTTTTCCGGTGATTCACTTTGGTATATGGAATTGGCGGTAAACAAATTCTTTCCCGATACCATTCGTTGGATGGAAGGGATAGGCGATCTCCAATTCGGGTTACTTCCATTTATTTTTCCTGATGGAGGATTTAGCCATATTTGCACACTGAATAAATTTCATAAGACCATCCAGGAAGCAACTTGGCCAGCAATCGATTGCAATTGCGATTACATTCATGGTCAAGACAACGATCATGATGGATTCAGAAACCACATTCCCTTTACTAAGTTTATCTCCTTTACAGCTTCAGACTGGCCACCTCATTTTATTAAGCTGGACAAACACCGGAGATGCGATACCCTAGTCATTGTAAACTCCACTGGCTTATCCATGGATGTAGTGGAAGGGCAAACGTTTGCTGGAATTGATCCTGATTCGATATATGGCCAGTGGGAAAAACTTATCTTTTATCACATTCCAAACTCAACGAGCATTTTCATCTCTCATCAAAACACAGACATATATTCCAATGTGAACATCATGGAATGCGATTGGCTGGATTGTGATGACGAAGACAGCACAGTGAATGTAGGACATTTGGAGATCCCATATAATGGAAAAGACAATGATTGTAATCCTGAAACACCGGATGATGATCTCGATCACGATGGATTTCCTGTATTGCTCGATTGTGATGATAATAATTCACTTATCAACCCAAATCAAATAGAAATCGTTTATAATGGGATAGATGATGATTGCAATTCGTTAACGCCTGATGACGATTTAGATCATGACAATTTTAATATTGCAGAAGATTGCGATGATCAAAATCCAACTATTTTTCCCGGCGCTACCGAAATTCCAAACAATGGAATCGATGAAGACTGCAACGGAGAGGATCTCGTAGTCGCCACTCATGATCTGGCAGGTGGATCCATTACTATTTATCCAAACCCTGTTTCTGAAACGTTGTTTATTTCTTCTAATACAAATACAGCATCTGTTATTAAATTATTTGACTCCACAGGGCAATTTATTTATTCACAAACCGGCTTCACCCCTATTGATGTCCGACATCTTCAATCGGGAATTTATTTTTTGGAAATCACTTCTTATCCTGACAAACTTAGTGCGGTAGAAAAAATTGTGGTCATTCGATAATAGTGCTTTGAAAAATTTTCTATAACCCACTTGCTAAACGCTCAAAATAAGTGTTCCATATATGGAAACATTGCCCTATTTTTAATGCATGAACCAGTTGAACAAGCCCATTAGGGTCAGGCTATTGCCTGATGCTGAAGAGTATTTTGCTGGATTAGACAAAAAGACCCGCGAAAAATTTGTGAAATCATTTGAAAAGACGGAAAAAGGAATGAAAGGAAAATGGCTTGAGAATTTAGGTGGATCAAATGGTATATGGGAATTCAAAGTGAGGGATCAGTACCATTTTTACAGAATGCTCGCGTTTTGGGATAGTTCAGAAGAATCAACTACACTTATACTAGGTACTCATGGATTTAACAAGAAAACAAACAAAACACCAAAACAAGAAATCCAGAAAGCAGAGAGAATAAAATCAAATTATTTTAATTCGAAATAAATGATGAAATCCATAGGACTCGAAGAACTTAAAGACAAATATATAGGCAAACCCGGTACACCGGATCGTGATCAATACGAATATGAACTCAGTATTGAAATCCTGGCCGAGCAAATCAAACAACTTCGTAAAGAAAGAAAACTAACCCAGGAACAATTAGGCGAACTCGTTGGCGTCCAACGAGCCCAAATTTCAAAATGGGAAAACAACACCGACAATGTCACCATTGGTACCATCCTCAAAGTCTTCAATGCCCTTAATGCGAAACTGAATTTTACTATTGAAAAAAAAGAAAAAGTACGACTGAGACAACGAGCCAAATAATCATACAACTCCCTTCCGCCCTTCCGCCTTTCCGCCTTTCCGCCTCTTCTGCCTCTTCCGCCCTTTCCGCCTTTCCGCCTTTTCTGCCTCTGCCGCCTCAAATATATTTCTGTAAGCAAAGCAACCTCTACCCCATTTCCCCCATCTTAGTAGTACAACTGACAAATGAGGTTCAACATCTACCGCGCCGGCGAACAGCAACTGATCGAGGGATGCCTGAGAGGAGACCACTCCGCCCAGCAAAAGCTCTACGATTTCTATTCGCCAAAGATGTATGCCCTTTGCTGCCGGTACCTGAAGGATTCCATGCAGGCCGAAGATGCACTAGTCACCGCCTTCACCCGCATATTGAAAAAAATAAATCAGTATAAAGGCGTGGGCAGCCTGGAAGCGTGGATAAAAACCATCGTCATCCGCGAAGCCCTGGCTATCATCCGCAAAAACCAACACCTTCGATTCGAAACCGATTTAGAAAACATTGATAACAAAGCACTACTTCAAACTAACAGCGATCCTTTGGAAGCACAAGATTTACTCAACATGATCAGTGAATTGCCAACCGGATACCGTACTGTTTTTAATCTCTACGCCATCGATGGGTATTCGCATAAAGAAATTGCCGAACAACTCGGTATCAGTGAGAACACTTCGAAATCACAGTTGAGTCGCGCCAGAACCTATCTGCAGGAATTATTAGTCCGGCATGAACACATTCAAACTTATTCGCACAATGACATCAATGCCCGATAAACTTTTCAGGGACCACCTGGAACATTTTAAAAAATCTCCTCCTCCAAAGTCCTGGAACAGGATTGAATCCGGATTGAAAACTAAATCGCCCAATCGGTTGTGGATAGGTATAGCAGCCACTGTCCTGGTTCTCCTGAGTACTTCTTATCTAATTTGGCATTCAGCTACAACAACTAATAATATTCCTTTGGTCAAAGCTGAGAATACTATAAAAAATGAAAATCCTCCAGCGTCCTCTGCATCAACATTGACAAGTAAACAGATTTCATCACCCTCACCCATTCTATCCAACAACATCACAACTGCTTCTAAAAAATCAATACCAGATCAGAAAGAAAAACACACTTCTACAAATCAAACTGCTGAAGCTATAATAGTTATCAATGATGTGTCTGAAGAAAAATCTATAGATGGAAGTGAAACCTCCGAAATTATAATTTCACCTGCTTCCAATGAATCAGTTGTTGTCAATGATATTCCCTCAACAACATCACGCAGCAATAAAATAACCTATTCCTCCGGCGAAGTCAATTCAAGATTTCTGAAAAAAGATTCCACGATCTCCGTTGCGGCTGTCGAAAAGGCACCTACTGGGCTTCAAAAAATACGAGACATCGCAGCCGATCTGAAAGATGAAGCTGCCTTCGGCGAATTGCGTCAAATGAAAAACGAGATCCTCTCCTTCCCGATTAAAGAACTCACTAAAGACAAATAATAAACTCCTTCTCAAAAATGAAAAACGTTACATTTTCCATATTCCTGTCCGCCATCCCATTCATAGTATCGGCGCAGGTGCATACACCCGATACGGTTGAAGTCAATTTGGCCCGAACGAGTAAGATCGTATTCACCATGCAGGACAGCAATGACTTGTGGCAATTAAAACATTATGATTTCCAGGCTTTGTTTGATGATATTTTAACAAAATTGGAAAAGCACGACACGAGTGCTGTCAATCCATCTGCGGAAAGGGCTGAAGCACCAGAAGAGCCGGAGCAAAAAGAGATGAAAGAGCGACCATCCTACAAGGATTATGAGGATGAAGATAGTGATGATGATGATGAAAGCAAAGATTTTTGGCAACCTCATTACCCCAGTTCGCGGCAATTTTTCAACATGGATTTTGGTATCAATGATTATGCAGAAGATCCTAATTCACCAGATGTGGGCCAACCTTTTTACACAGTTCATCCCTGGGGCTCCTGGACCATCGCCATGAATGCGGTCAACCGCACAAGATTTAGTGATCACTTTAGTCTCGAAGGCAGCCTTGGTGTAAGCTGGTATAATTTCAAATTCGAAGCCGACAATACATTGATCAACCAGACACCAACAGGTGTTGAATTCATACCAGATCCACGACCCTTGTATTTTACAAAAAGTAAGTTGACGGCTAGTTATTTGAACGTCTCTCTTGTTCCGGTATTCAATACGGGTCATAATAATAATGATGAGCATTGGCATCATTGGCATAACAGTGAGTTCAGAATCGGTCTTGGCCCCTATGTAGGGTATCGTCTCGCAAGTCATTCTAAACAACAATATGAAGTGGAAGGCGACAAACAGGTTGAGAAAGATCATGATGATTTTTATCTCAATGATCTCCGCTATGGCTTACGCCTTCAGTTGGGTGTGCATGGTGCTGATTTCTTCATCAACTACGACCTCAATTCCCTCTTTACCAAGAACGATGGGCCAGAATTGCATCCGTATAGTTTCGGGTTCATATTCTAGGAGACAATAATTCCCTGCATTTTACGTTAACTCTATAATTTTGAAACTGTTGATAAGCGCATCTGCTTAAACCCCGCAATAGTGAGATTTTCATTTTGCCTTCTTGCATTACTGCTGGTGACCAACTCCAGGGCGCAGAATTTATTTTCAACCAGTGACAGTGATGCGCTCTTTCCTGCTCCTGATGATCTTGTTCAACATCATCCTGATCTATCCTGTCATCTCCGCAAAGTGGAAGATGTGCGCGTTGATTCAGTGATACATCGATGTTGGTTTACGGACACCAATAAGGGAATGATCAAGGATGTTTTTGCAGTGATTCATGATAGACAACTTTATGTTCAGGATCAGTTCGTTCGTCAAAACCTTCCGTATACATTTCATCCTCATGCACGGAAAGAATCGAATTGTTATTACCCGGTATTGGAACAGGGACGATATCTGTATTTTGAAATACTGTCCGAAGACAAGGATCCGGATTTGGCAATTGCGATGGGTTTGATGGGAGGTGTGGTTGGGTCTGCATTTGGCACTACGCTCACACCGCCGGATATGATCAGGTCATCCGTAGTCTTTGATACCCATACCAGGCAGTTTTTTGGGATCGATACCTGGAAGGATTTTCAGTTTTTCATGAATAGCGCATTTCCTGACCATAATTATACCACTACATCAGGTCAGCCCAAGCCTGAAGAAGTGAGACACATGATTGAAAACCTTAATAAGCTTTAAATGCCTTATTCTCAATAAATTGGGTTGTTTTCTAACTTTTCCCCATTTACTCGAAAATCCCCCTATCTTTGAGACCTCTCTATTTGAAATGGTGACTTTCAGCTTGTTAGCTATCCTTAGTTGATAATCCGTCTTTCGCCCTTATTAATCGGGGTATTTCTTTATCTATTTAATTCATATTTACATGAACCTTTATGTTTCTAATTTAAGTTTTGAAGTCGGCGATAGCGACCTCAATACACTTTTCGCTGCCTTTGGCACCGTTACTTCTTGCAAAGTCATTAAAGACCGGGATACCGGTATGTCACGTGGTTTCGGCTTCGTGGAAATGTCCAACAAGGAAGAAGCTCTGAAAGCCATCAACGAACTCAACAATTCTGAATTCGACGGCAAATACATCAGCGTCAATGAAGCCCGCCCAAGAGCGGACAAACCTCAAGGCGGTGGCTACGGCGGTGGAAACCGTGGTGGCGGCGGCGGAGGATACAACTCTGACAAGCGCCACAAAAGCTGGTAGTCAGTAATCCAAAAGCAAATAAGCCCCGCAGTACACCACTGCGGGGTTTGTTTTTTTAGCCCGTTTCTTTGCTGTATTCATGGCGATCAAAAAGATAAAGTTCCTGCGCAACCAACACATCCTTTTTCGCATTTACATTATATCCAATACCTGAATAGGTAACTAACGTGAAGACTTCTTCCCTCCTCAAAAATTATTTTCAACATCAAAGCAACCAGCTTCTATCCTTTTTCGAAAAACCAAATACCCAACTTTCAGAAAATGATCTCCACACCATCCGGGTGGAAATCAAAAAAATTAAGTCCCTCCTTGTCCTGCTCGACAACGTTTCTTCTTCATTTGATCTGAAAAAAATTTACGGCCCTTTTAAAATCATTTTTCGCCAGGCCGGTAAAATCCGCGAACTCCAGATCCAGGTACGCATGATAAAACTCTACCCCACTAATGTATCAGTGAAGAAATATGTACAGTTATTAAGCAAGCAGATTATAGCGGAAAAAAAGAAATTGTTTTCACGCTTAACGCCTTCACTAATTAGAAAATTAGAAAAAAGAAAATCAACAATCAAGGACAGTGCAGATCAGGTAAATTCAAAAATCGCCCTGCCGGCTTTCCATAAAAAAGAAAAATACATACAAAAATTGTTGGGTTCCAGTCGATGGAAACCGGCCAACCTACACGAACTGCGGAAACGAATGAAAGAAATATATTATTGGCAAAAAATGTTAAAGCCAAAAGACAATGGACTAATGATCACTGACGAATTCCAGGAACTTTTAGGCAAATGGCACGACGGCAGAGTCTTGGAGAACGGATTGAAGGAATACATTAAATCCGGAGCCCTTTTGCCAAAAGATGTTCCTCCACTGGAATCACTGAAAACAAAAATTTCAAAGAAAAACCAGCAGCTTTTTCAAACCATCATGATAAAAAAAATGGATTTGCTTCACTCCCGGTCCAAGTCGGTATCCTCTTAAAAGTAAACCCATTGAACTTTCAATAAACATTGAAAGCCTGAATTGACCAGTATCATGACTACTGGTGATCTGCATCCTCCAACTTTGTTCTTCATTCTTCTACTATTGTAGCAATAATAAAACATTAGCCTCTCTGCAATCTGTTTGTTCAGCGTGCACGAAGGACAACATTCAGGGTGTTATCTAACGAGTGGGAGGCTTTTGTTTTCTTGAAAGGATGCCCATGCACGAAGAGCTAAAATACCGGTCCCAGCCGATGAAAATCAATAAAGAATGGCATCTCAAAAACCGGATGCCGAAAAACCCAACCCTGGATCAGCGTATTTCATGGCACCTTGAACATCAAAAGAATTGTTCATGCCGCGAAATGCCCGAAAAACTCAAGTTGGAGATCCAAAAAAAATCGCAGAAACATTGATATACCAGCGTTGTTTCAATGATAAACATCATAGGCTGACTTGCTCACAGTCATCACTCCTGCATCGCCCCGGAAATACATTTACTAGAGAAGTTAAAATCGAACTCACATGGTACATGAATTAATCTATGGAGACGAAGTGTATGGGTTGCTTCAGGATCAAAATGGCCCATGCCTGACTATCATTCTGCCTACGCACCGGGAAGGAAATGAAAAGAAACCCGATTTCACCCTGATAAAAAAATATACCGAGAAAGCAAGACGCCTGGTGGTTGAGAATTTTGGGAAAAACATCGGTGGACCTATATTGGAAAAATTAGCGGACATCGTCGATAACCTGGATTTTGATCATAGCCAGGAAGGAATTGGCTTGTTTATCTCTCAGTCAACGCAACAGGTCATCCGTTTCCCTTTTCCAGTGGAATCTAAAATTATGGTGGGTGAATCTTTTGAAATCAGGGACGTCCTCTATAAATCCGGACTCGGTCTTCCTTATTATGTCCTCGTATTGACAGAAAAAGGTGCACGATTATTTGGTGGTCACGTTGCTGAATTACTTGAAATCAAGGACCAGCACTTCCCGGAAAACTATCACGATGATTATATCTATGAAAAATCTTTTCAAAGTGCCTCCAATGCCGGTGCCACGCATGTTAAGAGCATGGAAAAAGATAAATCCATCCTGGAAGAAATACGCCTGAAGAATTTCTTCCATCATATTGATCAGCGATTACAATCTTATATACTTCCGTCAATTCCATTATTTGTTTTTGGCACTGTAGAAATTCTTGGCTGGTTCAAAGAAGTATCCAAACATAAAACCAACATCAAGGGTACAGTTAATGGCAGCTACGGTACCGCCTCTATTTCACAGATCGCTCCTTTGGCCTGGACCCAGATGCATAGTTTTCTTCAGGATTCACATCATGGCTACCTGAAAGAATTCGAAGAAAGTATTGGCCAGGGCAAAGGCACCAGTGGCTTGCAGACGATTTGGAATGCTGTTCGTGAAGGTCGCGGTCGAAAGTTGTTGGTGGAAAAAGATTACCGTTGTCCGGGTTTTGTGGCTCATGATAGTGATGCCCTCTTTTTGCATCAACCTAATGTGCCCCATCGCAATTTACCTGATGTCGTCGACGATATTATTGAAAAGATGATTGAAAAAAATGGCGAAGTGATACTGGTCGATAATGGTCAATTGGAAGATTATGATCACATGGTACTCATCACCCGATATTAAAAAAACAAATCACAGGATTGAAATGAAACATGAAATCGAATCCCAATGGATGGGTAAAATGCAATTCAATGCATTAGTGCAAGGCCACACCATCGTCATGGATGCTCCTGAAAGAGTGGGCGGTGAAAATCTTGGCCCTATTCCAAAGCCATTTATATTGTCGGCCCTTTCCGGCTGCACGGGTATGGATGTAGTGGCATTATTGCGTAAAGAAGGAAAACAATTGGATGATTTCAGCATCAAGGTCAGCGGAGAAATCAGCAAGCAAATTCCGATCGAATATGTAGCCGTTCAGTTGATTTATGATATGAAGGGTGATCCCCAGGATCTTGAAGCTGCCCTCAATGCAGTTCGGGTTTCGCAGGAAAAAATCTGCGGAATCAGCCATATGTTGAAAAAAATCATCCCGGTGACCTGGGCGGTGATCTATAATGGCGACCAGGTGATGACCAGTGAGGAATTGGATATGCTGCAGGAAATCAGCCACCAAAACTAATTCCCTCATTTACTGTTTTAACTACTCAAACATTATATGTTCATGGCGGATTCTCTAGCAGCCCACAAGTCCTTTGCCGAGTTAATAGCCGGTAGTAAACCCGTATTAATTGATTTTTATTCGGATTGGCACGACGCCTGTAAGGTGGTTAAACCCATCCTCGAGGAAGTAAATCGTAAAATGGGCGACAAAGTGATCGTTCTGAAGATCGATATTGACAAAAACCCAAAATTGGCCCGACTGTATAACATCAAGAGTGTTCCTACCCTGATGCTGTTCAAAAACAATGAACTCAAATGGCGGCAGGCCGGTGTGACCCCTGCTAACACCATTGATATGGTGGTTCGGGAAAATTTATAGCATTCTCTTTCAGAAATTGGATATCCCCTCTGATTTGCCTTTGTTGCAATTTCAAAGGCCTATTTAGGTTATACCCCATTCAACTCTTTTGGGGCTGAACTGCATTGAAACACCCATAGATGACCTGTATGGCATATTAGGTAAGCTGAAGTGAGAAGTTTCCATGCCTACTCTCTTACCTTCTTACTCTCTCACTTTCTCACTCTCTCACATTTTTTTCAATCCGTGTCCAAATTTGCCGCGCTCATCCGTCATTGGGGTATTAATTCAACTTTTAAAATCTAAAATCATGTCAGATTACTTATTACTCTTTCGCGGTGGTGACGGCAAAAACTTGCGTCAATCCCCGGACAAATGGCAGGCACACATGGCCAAATGGATGCAATGGATGGGCGAACTCAACACGCAAGGAAAATTCGTTGGGGCTCAACCTTTGAGTGAAACTGGCAAACTTGTTACCGGAAGCAAGAAGGTCGTCTCTGATGGACCTTTCATGGAAGGCAAAGAAATGGTGGGCGGATATCTCATCTGCAAGGCTGACGATTTCACTGAAGCAGTGGATATTTCGAAAGGATGTCCTATACTTGAGTTCGACAATGGCGTGGTCGAAATACGTGAGATTCAAAGCATGTAAAATTATCTTTCCCTGTCTAATTCAATTCAAATACATCAGCTGGCCGACCATCTTTTTCGCACCGAGTCGAAAAAGATGGTCGCCGTGCTGACTAAAATTTTCGGTCCTGAAAATTTTGAAACAGCCGAAGACGTCGTGCAGGAAACATTACTGCAAGCCATGCAGGTGTGGAAACTCAAGGGCATTCCGCAGAATCCATCGGCCTGGCTTTTCCAAGTAGCTCGAAATAAAGCTATTGATGTCGTCCGGAAAAATAAATACAGCACCCAATTTGATTTCAACGACAGCGAACGCAAATTGCTCACCTCTGAGTACACGCTAAACATGACGATGGAGATCCTTTGGAAGGAGGAACATATGGAGGACGAATTGCTCCAGATGATGTTTGCCTGCTGTCATCCGGGATTGTCAGCAGAAAATCAAATCACGCTGATCTTAAAAACACTTTGCGGTTTTTCAACTGCTGAGATAGCGAAGGCATTTCTGACTTCAGAAGATGTGGTATCAAAGCGTTTATACAGGACGAAAGAATTTTTCAGGCAAAACAAAATCAGGTTTGCCATTCCTTCCCGGGATCAACTGGCATCCAGGGTAGATGCTGTGCTCAATTCTATCTATTTACTTTTTAATGAAGGATACAATTCCACACACCATGAAAAACTGATTCGCAAAGAATTAATTGAAGAAGCGATTGCACTCTGCAGGTTGCTGGCGGAAAACCAACACACTCAGCTTCCCCAGGTATTTGCACTCCAGGCATTAATGTTATTTCATGCAGCAAGACTGGAAAGCAGGATCTCTGCAGAAGGTGAAATTATTTTATTGGATCAGCAGGATCGCAGTTCCTGGGATCGCGAATTGATTGCAGAAGGAAATGCTTTTATGAATCGAGCTGCTGTGGGCGGTGAGGTCAGCATTTATCATATTGAAGCAGCCATTGCCTACGAACATTGTATTGCATCCAGTGTAGCTTCAACCAATTGGAAACGCATTTTAGATTATTACGATTGGTTGTGTCGCATCGCTCCTTCCGCTATCACCGAATTGAATCGTGTAGTCGCCATCATGCAGGTAGATGGACCCTTGACTGCATTAAAATTAATTGATCACATTCAGGATCAAAAAAAATTAGAGGGGTATTATCTCTTGAATTCGCTCCTCGGTGAAATTCATTTCAGGCTGAAGGATTCAAAAAAAGCCAAAGTTTATTTTGAAAAAGCCATGGAGCAAACGCAATCGGAAGCAGAAAAGAAATTGATCAAGAAGAAGATTAAAAACCTTAGCCCTTAGCCTCATCATGCGTGACATCCACGGGTACAACTTGTGGTTACTGATATGCAACCCCTTCGGGGTTGGGATGATGATAAATCATCATCCTCTTTTCCTTTCCCCTTCCATCTCTTCTGCCTCTTCTGCCCTTTCCCCTCTTCCGCCCTTTCAGCCCTTTCAGCCCTTTGAAAACCATTTCTCTTGTACCTTTGTTACCACATCGTAAACCAAAGTCTGAATTTTAAAAATCACCTCATATGTATCCAGCAGAATTAGTGGCCCCTATGTCCAAAGACCTCGAAGCCGTAGGTTTTGAATCCCTTGAAACCCCACAGGAAGTTGTCGAAGTCCTTGAAAACCAAAAAGGTACAACCCTTTTGGTCGTCAACTCGGTCTGTGGATGCGCCGCAGCTATGGCTCGCCCGGGAGTAAAAATTGCCCTTCAAAATGAAAAGCTTCCGGATCACCTGTTTACGGTTTTCGCCGGGGTTGATGCAGAAGCAACTTCAAAAGCAAGGGAATACCTGTTGCCTTATCCTCCTTCCTCACCGTCGATTGCCTTATTTAAGGATGGTCGCCTTGTGCATTTCATAGAGCGTCATCATATCGAAGGACGCAATGCTATGATGATTGCAGAAAATCTGAAGGCCGCTTTCAACGAATATTGCTAATCGTTATCCGGGCTTAGATCAATAGAACATGACCCGGATTACCGAACAGGATTCACATTATCATCACCTGGAAAAGATGTCTACGCATGACATCCTTTCTGGTATTAATAAGGAAGATCACAAGGTCGCTCCATTGGTCTGTCATTGCATTCCTGCCATTGAGAAGTTAGTCGATGACATTGTCATTCGCATGATGGATGGAGGTCGACTTTTTTATATTGGTGCAGGCACTAGTGGTCGATTAGGCATATTAGATGCATCAGAGTGTCCACCAACGTTTGGCGTTGAACAAAACAAAGTCATTGGATTGATTGCAGGTGGGGATGCCGCTATTCGTCGGGCACAAGAATTTGCAGAAGATGATCTTCAGCAAGCCTGGAAAGATTTATCATCGTTTAATATCAATTCAACAGATGTAGTCATCGGCATCGCAGCATCTGGTACTACACCGTATGTGATTGGAGGATTGACAGAGGCCATGAAAAATAATGTGCTGACCGGATGCATCACTTGTAATAGCAAAGCACCTATTGTTGCGCTTGCTGATCATCCTGTTGTATGTGAAGTTGGACCTGAATTTATCACCGGCAGTACACGGATGAAAGCAGGCACCGCACAAAAACTTATTCTCAACATGATCACCACCGCCACCATGATTCGCCTCGGTCATATCGAAGACAACAAGATGGTAGACATGCAGCTCACCAACAATAAATTGATCGAGCGCGGAGTACGGATGATTATGGAAAAATCAAATTGCGATTTTGAGGAAGCTTCTGCATTGCTCCAACAACATGGATCTGTGAGAAAGGCATTGCAAGAAATAAAGAAGTAGGGTAATTCCTCTTCTGCCCCTAAATCCCCTAAAGGGGACTTCCTTTCTGCCCTTCCGCCTTTTCTGCCTCTTCCGCCCTTTTTGCCCTGCCATAAAGGCGCAGTACTTTATGGCCCGCCTTTTTACATCTTAGTGATCGTCCCACTCCCGCTAATACTTGCATTCACACTGGCACTTCCTTTGTATGTCACATCACCACTTCCTGAAATCGCTGTTTTTAAATCACCATTGACATTGACGGCAGCATCGCCGGATCCACTGATCGAAATATCACAATCAGATGCAACGAGATCTTTTGCTGTGACATCACCTGATCCGCTGATATTAATTTCCAAAGAAGTAGTTGTGCCTTCGAGGGTTGCTTCCCCCGATCCACTCAAATTGAGTTCTGTCTTTTTCCCTTCATAACCAAAATGAACATCACCTGAACCTGAAATACTGATGTCGAGGTCATTTAATCCTGTAAACTTATTGGAAGATGTAATAGATCCACTACCACACAAACCAACTTCATCCAGAGTGGGTACAGTGATGGCGATTTTTACATCCTCCGCATCTTTTACATTTTTATCAAACTCAATATTCCAATGACCATTGTGCACATCACGTTTGATATTGTCAATAATATTTTGCTGCCCTTCAATAATTATCTTCTGTGTGCTGCCCTGTATGAGAGTCACATCACCGTCAAAGGAAAGGTTGATGCCATGAATAGGATCGAGCTTGATTTCCTGGGTGACCACTTTGCCTTCACCTTTGATAGAGCCCCAATGTTGCGATTGCGCATGGGTTTGAACGAATAGTCCGATGATCAGGATGAAATAAATCTTGTTTGCCATGATGTAAATTGGTTTTTATGAAAGAATCGTGGGGAAAGACAAGCGGAAAATTAAAAGGTTGCAAGGATAAATAATGTAGGGGTTCAAAATATTGAACCCCTACATTATTTATCCTTGAAGATGGCGTCTTTCTTCGAGTGTCAATTCGAAAGTATCCCTCGGCAAATAATACTGTTTTTCTTCTTCCTCTTCTTCCTCCTCCGGAGGTGGAGGCAATTCATCTTCTTCAATATCCTTGCGATACCACCAGGCCAGGAAAATACCGGCGAATGCTCCTAACAAATGGCTTTCCCAGGAGATCCCCTCTTTACCAGGAACTATACCCGGAAAAAATCCTGCATACACCACTAACACAATCAAAGCCAAAACGATTGACTTCATATTTCGCCTAAAAATGCCGTTCCAAAAGACCAGGGAAACCATTCCATACACAATCCCACTAGCACCAATATGATACGTAAAGGGCTGTGCAAATATCCAAACCCCCAATCCCGATAAGAGATATATCCAAATGAAACTGCGCAACGCAATCCGCGGATAAAATCCAAACAACACTCCACCCAGCATCAATAAGGAAACCGAATTGTAAAACCAATGCTCCCAGCCACCGTGAATAAGTGGCCCTGTGAGAATAGCAGGAAGTCCTTCAAGGTGTCGCGGGTAAACACCTAATCGGCCGAAATCCAAATTGAAAATGGATTGCACCAATTGGATCACCGTGATGACAATGACAAAACCAATCGGAAAATTGAGTTTCCGGATGAGTTGACGATACATCTGATTAATGTCCCTGTTTCGGATACCGTCGTGCGACGATGCGAATAAATTGTTCTGCCATTTTCAATCGCTCCGGATCACCCCACTTGAAGATTCGTGCAGGACCATGTACAAGAAGTGATTGCGCTTCAGCGAATGAATGCAATCGATTGAGTTGATCACATGTGGCATCAAACAAAGTCTTATCTCCTCCAAATAATTCTTTGAGTGTAAAAATCCTTTCATTTAAACCCATGGCTGCCTGGATGTCATCAATCGTCACATGGCTGAATCGTTCTGATACATCATCATGTCTTTGCAATTCAAATAATTTGGCGAGTGCTTCATCAGGGTTGACATTTTCCTTTTCGTGGGTACTTGAAACTTTGTGAACCGGTTCTTTTATCGGTTCCGGTGCATAAGTATAGACGGGCTTATATTCTGCCTTGGGTGGAGTGGATATGATTTCAGGCTGAGGATATTTGATCTCAACAGGAATATCCTGAGGTTTTTGAGGCTTGATCTCCGGAATCGTCACTTAGGAAATATCGACATTCGGTTCGATTACCTGGACGGGTGGTTTTTCAGGTTTTGGTTTTTCATATTTTGCTTTTATAGCAAGCTCACTCGCTTCTTCCTTTGCTTCTTGATGTGGGGATTTCTCCTCGTTCACAGCTTCATAGAGTTGCATAATGTAAGACCTAACCAGGTCTCTTTCCAGCCTGGACATCTCCTGTTCTGAATCATGTTCCAGGAGGGCCTGAATTTTAAGAAGGAACCGACGTGCTTTTTGTAAATCCATAATTATCCGTTAATCTGCGCAAGTTACTAGTGTTCAACCTTTAATATGAAACAAATCCGGTTAATATTGTGTGAACCTGTGAATATTCCTTCACGACGAGCCTTGTATTCCGGGAAGGATGCATCTTTGCAGCCATCATGTTTCTGGAGCCCTCTTTTCATACACAACGCAGAGGCTGGATCGAAGTGATCTGCGGCTCCATGTTTTCTGGTAAAACAGAAGAACTCATCCGAAGGTTGAAAAGGGTGAAAATCGCAGGACAATCCGTCGAAATATTCAAACCCTTCCAGGATACACGCTATAGTGTCAATGAAGTCGTGAGCCACGATGCCCGAACTATTTTATCAAGACCGGTGAAAGATTCTGCTGAAATTTTAACGGTAGCGGAAAATATTGAAGTAGTTGGAATTGATGAGGCTCAATTTTTTGATATGGAATTGAGAAATGTCTGTGAAGAATTGGCTTTGCGTGGACACCGTGTTATTGTTGCGGGACTCGATATGGATTTTCGCGGACGACCTTTTGGACCAATGCCTGATTTGCTGGCTGTTGCTGAATATGTGACAAAACTCCATGCCATATGCAATCATTGCGGAAACCTGGCTACCCATACTTATCGCAAAACTGCTGATGCGGAAACTGTAGTATTGGGTGAAACCGATATTTATGAGGCTCGTTGTCGATATTGTTATAGCCTGGGGAATATTCTTGAGCTCCGTACGCGGAAATAATTTTTCTTAAAAAATCAGGGAAATCAAAAAATAATTCCAAACCATGGTAACATTTGGGTGTGCTCGAGACACTTACCATGGTAGTGGTTTTCGACGATACTTCGACTTCGCTCAGCACAGGAATCTTATAAGAGCTTTCGAACACCCATTCCATGCCTTTTCAACTTCTAAAAGTTAAAACCCCAAATCTCAAATACCCTACTTGCCCATTGCCTATGCCCTATGCTCTCTGCTCACTACCTTTGCCGCCCTTACCTAACCAACCTCTATGGCCTATACCAAGCCGATCCACACAGCCCTCATCTCCGTTTTTCATAAAGAAGGCCTCGATAAAATCGTACATGCACTGCACGCCCATAACGTAACTATATATAGTACTGGCGGTAGCCTGGATTATGTACGATCCTTGGGAGTTGAAGCCATCCCTGTTGAAAGCCTCACCGGCTATCCATCGATTCTCGATGGACGCGTCAAAACCCTTCACCCAAAAATCTTCGGTGGAATTTTAGCCCGCAGGGAAGAAGATCACCTGGCACAATTGAGGGAATATGACATTCCCCCAATCGATCTCGTCATCGTTGATCTCTATCCGTTTGAACAAACCGTTCGCTCGACGACAGATGAAAAAACAATTATTGAAAAAATTGATATCGGCGGCATCAGCCTGATTAGGGCTGCAGCAAAAAATTACCAGGATGTAGTAATTGTTCCTTCCAGGGAAGAATATGAAATGCTGCAAAATTTACTGGAAGCCAAAGGAGCAAGCAGTGAACTCGAAGACAGAAAGTGGTTTGCCAAACGCGCATTTCGCGTCTCTTCTCATTATGATAAAGAAATTTATCATTACTTCAACCAGGATGAATCCGATGTGAGTTTAAAAATATCGGTGCACACTGCAATACCTCTTCGCTATGGAGAAAATCCACATCAACAAGCGATTTATTTCGGTGACCTGGATGATAATTTTCATCAACTGAACGGAAAAGAATTGTCTTACAATAACCTGGTCGATGTGGATTCCGGTATCATGCTGATGGCGGAATTTAAAAATGCCTCACCAACGTTCGCAATTCTCAAACATACCAATGCTTGTGGATTGGCTACACGTTCAGATATCCTTACAGCCTGGAAAGATGCATTAGCAGGTGATCCCGTTTCAGCTTTTGGTGGTGTTCTGATCAGCAATAGTGAGATTGACAAAGCCACTGCACAGGCCATTGATGAAATATTTTATGAGGTGCTTCTTGCTCCTTCATTTACAGATGATGCACTGACCATTCTTAAAGGAAAGAAAAACAGGATCCTATTACAACTTGTTAAATATCCTGAAGCACGTCGTCAGATCAAGAGCTTGTTGGACGGCTTTATTGTACAGGATGTAGATCGTGTGACTGAAGATTTAGCTACGCTTAATTATGCAACGGTGCGCAGGCCATCAGACAGCGAGATGAAAGATCTTCTTTTTGCAAACGCCTGTGTCAAGCATTTGAAATCCAACGGTATTGCTTTGGTGAAAAACGCTCAACTCATCGGCATGGGTTGCGGTCAAACTTCCCGCGTTGATGCACTGAACCAGGCCATTAATAAAGCGCATGCTTTTGGTTTTGACCTGAAGGGAGCAGTTATGGCATCAGAAGCTTTCTTTCCTTTTCCAGATTGTGTCGAGATCGCCGATAAAGCAGGCATTACTGCAGTCATTCACCCCGGCGGATCAGTGAAGGATAAGGATAGCATCGATTACTGCAGCTCGCATGATATGGCAATGGTGATCACAGGGTATAGACATTTTAAGCATTGAAACAGTGAGTAGTGAGTGCCTTAATCTAAAAACCTTTACACTACTTCTTACTTCTAACTTCCTTATTCTTTATTCGTTATTCTAACATGTTTTTGTGCATCGACATCGGCAATACTCGAACCAAAGCTGCAATATTTGATGCAGCAGGTCAGCTCGTGCACACCACCATACTAGAAGGAAATGAAATTGATTCGCTGAATAACCTCATTTCAACTTATCAAATCCAACATGTGATAAGCTCCTCCACCGGATCACGCGATTGGAGTACTTCCAATTTAAATATCAGCGGAAAAAATATCGAGCTCACGCAGGAGACACCATTACCGGTTACCATTGTTTATAGCACACCTGATACTTTAGGCAGGGATCGAATCGCAGCAGCTTGTGGTGCGCATAATTTGTTTCCAAATCAGAATTGTCTCATCATCGATGCAGGTACTTGTATCACGATGGACATGGTATTGAAATCAGGTACTTATCTCGGTGGTAATATTGCCCCCGGATTAACCATGCGACTCAAATCGATGCATGAGTATACGGCCCGGTTGCCCATGGCCGAAATACGTTGGCCTTCTCTTACCTTTGGCGACTCCACGATCCATGCTTTACAAAACGGAGCTTGCCTGGGTGCCTTAATGGAAATAGAAGGAATATTAAGCAGGGCAAAAGACGCGTTCGGAGAGGTGTTTGTCGTTATGACAGGCGGAGATTCGGCTTTCCTGGCTCAAAGACTGGAAAGAGAGATATTTTTGGAACCCGAATTGGTCGCCAAAGGCCTTTTCAAAATCTTGTCCTTTAATGTTCAATAATTTTACTAAATACCTGGTAATCATAATTTTAGCTATGGGCCATAGCAGTTTTATACACGCCCAGCCCAAGGATAATTCCCCTTTTT
>Ga0207656_10000068_pt1 | contig 39207 bp, 32 predicted proteins | sample KBSCornC12_FD_184297 | JGI IMG/M metagenome (GOLD analysis project Ga0207656, IMG submission 184297) | Corn rhizosphere microbial communities from Kellogg Biological Station, Michigan, USA - KBS Corn C1-2 (SPAdes) (version 2) | ecosystem: Host-associated > Plants > Roots > Rhizosphere > Soil ...
CTTCTTTCGGGGTGCTACCAGTGGGGGTCACGCCTGCGCCGCCCGTGATGTTTGTGATCTTCACGGTGCCCCCGGTGCATGTATCGAGGACGTTGTTCGATGTGTCTTCGAGTTTGGCGGTACCACCGATCAGCGACGCTTCGATTTTGGTGATCTTGCTCGCCGCGGGACAGGGATTGGTGTTGACTGTGCAGAGTTCGCTGGCCGAAGCCGTGCCGGCCCCCGCGAACGCCATCAGGGCCATGGCCGCGACAGCGGCGAGGCCGAGCATCTTCAGGTATTTCATTACATCTCCTTTTCCGGCACAATGCCGGGTGGTTGTGCATTGACCCCCGCTCTGGCTCCCAAGCTGGGCGGGGGTCTGTTCGCTCAATGAGCAAACTGTTCTGAGCGCTTCTACCCGGGGCTGCTTCGGCTGTCAAGGGAGACATACCTCGTTTTGGCAATACGAAAGCCCTCGAAATCCACGACTTTTCGCATTAAAAAACCTGCATGTTTGGGATGACATGACTATTAAATGACATCAATAGCTTGTACTAATTGTCAGCCGCAGCGGGTCGGTCGGCGATGGTCGCCCACTACGCTTGATCAGGCCGCTCGACCTGCATCGCTGGCAAATCCTCCCTTTTGCCGCTTTGCGCCGCTGCGGCTAAGCCTCCCGGGCCACTTTGTCCTTGCTTTCCGCGCCGCTCGGGATAACTTCAGGGCATAACCGCTGCAGCTCCAGACATTCGCTTGGCCGGCCTCACCAAGAAGTACGGGGAGGTGGTGGCGGTTGCCGGGATCGATCTGGAGATCGCCCAGGGGGAGTTCTTCACGATGCTGGGCCCCTCGGGCTCGGGCAAGACGACGACGCTGCGGATGATCGCCGGCTTCGAGGACCCGACCGAAGGGACGATCGAGCTCGCCGGGGAGGACGTCAGCGGGGTGCCGCCATACGACCGGGCGATCAACACGGTCTTCCAGGACTACGCGCTCTTCCCCCATATGAGCGTCGGCGACAACGTCGAGTACGGGCTGAAGGTGGCGAGGGTCGACAAGGGCGAACGGGCCAAGCGCCGCGACGAGGCGCTGGAGATGGTCCGCCTGCCCGGCTATTCGAAGCGCAAGCCGACCGAGCTCTCGGGCGGCCAGCGGCAGCGGGTCGCCCTGGCGCGGGCGATCGTCAACCGGCCCAAGGTGCTGCTCCTCGACGAGCCGCTCGGCGCGCTGGACCTGAAGCTGCGCGAGGAGATGCAGAGCGAGCTGAAGACGATCCAGGGCGAGGTCGGGATCACCTTCGTCTACGTCACCCACGACCAGGACGAGGCGCTGACGATGAGCGACCGCATCGCCGTCTTCAACAACGGCCGCATCGAGCAGGTGAGCCCGCCGCTGGAGCTCTACGAGCACCCGGCCAACGCGTTCGTCGCCGGCTTTGTCGGCGTCTCCAACCTGATCGAGCGCGACGGCGAGCAGGTGACGATCCGCCCGGAGAAGATCGAGCTGCTCGAGCCCGGCGCCACGGCCGACGGCCTTCACACCGAGACCGGCCGGGTCGTCGACGTCTCCTACGCCGGCGCAGTAACCCGCTTCACGATCAAGCTGAACTCCGGGGAGAGTCTCCAGCTGGTCAGGCAAAACGTGGAGAGCGCGTCCTCGGGCGCGTTGCCTGCGCAGGGAAACGAGGTCCTAGTCGGGTGGCGACCCGAGCACGCGGCCGCCGTCGGCGGGAAGTCAACGAAACAGGAGGTAGCACCATGAGAAGTAGGTATGGCAATCCCGCCCGAACGGCGTGGCTCGTCCTCGCCGGCCTTGTCGTGTTCATGCTCGTTCTCGCCGGTTGCGGCAGCTCGAGCAGCGACACCACCGGCGGCGGTAGCAGCGAAGAAGCGCTGCAGAAGCTAGGCAAGGGCGAGGGAGAAGTCAGCCTGATCTCCTGGGCCGGCTACGTCGAACCCGAATGGAGCAAGCCATTCGAACAGAAGACCGGCTGCAAGGTCAACAACAAGGTCGCCGGCACCTCTGACGAAATGGTGAAACTGATGAGCAGCGGCCAGTACGACGGCGTCTCCGCCTCGGGCAACGCGACCGCCCGCCTCGTCGCCGCCGGCTACGTCTCCCCGGTCAACACCGACCTCGTCCCCAACTACAAGACGGTCTTCAGCGACCTCAAAGACCAGCCCTACAACACCTTCGAAGGGGTCAACTACGGCATCCCGCACGGTCGCGGCGCCAACCTGCTGATGTGGAACGGCAACGACGTCAAGCCCGCGCCGACCTCCTGGAACGTGACGATGGACCCGAAAGTCGCGGCTAAATACAAGGGCAAGATCAGCCAGTACGACGACCCGATGTCGATCGCCGAAGCGGCCGTCTACCTGAAGGCCCACGAAACGAGCCTGGGGATCGAAAACCCCTACGAGCTGAACGAAGAACAGTTCAACGCGGCCGTCGAACTGCTGAAGGAACAGCAGCCCAACGTCGGCGAATACTGGGGTGAAGCGGCGAAGCAGATCTCCGGCTTTGCCAACGGCGACAACACCGTCGGCACCACCTGGCAGTACCAGTACTTCGCCCTGAAGGAAGAAGGCGTGCCGGTCGCAGCGAGCCCGGCGAAACAGGGCTTCCTGCCGGAAGAGGGTGCGACCGGCTGGTCGGACACCTGGATGATCGCCAAGAACGCCCAGCATCCCAACTGCATGTACGAGTGGATGAACTGGATCATCGAACCGAAAGTCAACGCCGAGGTCGCCGAATACTTCGGCGAGGCACCGGCCCAGGAAAAGGCCTGCGAAGAAACCAAGAACCCGAACTTCTGCGCCGAATACCACGCGGAAGAACCGGACTTCTGGAAGCGGGTCTACTACTGGGAAACCCCGCTCGCCGACTGCGGCAACGGCGAAGAAGACTGCATGGACTACAACGACTGGGTGAAAGCCTGGACGTCGATCAAGGGCTAGTCCGGCAGGTCTGACTCATGGCGTCTGAGGCGGTCTTGGAGAGGAGGTCGGTGGGCCATCGGCTCGCCGGCCTCTTCCAGGGCCGCCGGCGCCTGCAGGTAGGGGCACTCCTGGCCGGCCCGGTCGGCTGGCTGGTGATCGGCTACCTGGGCTCGCTGGCGATCCTGCTGATCACCGCCTTCTGGTCGGTCGATCCGCTCAGCGGGCTGGTCGTCAAGAACTACACCCTCGAAAACTTCGAAACGCTGTTCAACGAACCGGTTTACCGGGAAATCGTCTGGCGGACCGTCCGCACCGCCCTCCTGGTCACCATTACCGACGCGATCATCGCCTTCCCGATCGCCTTCTACATGGCGAAGGTGGCGAGCCGGCGCGGCAAGGCGCTGCTGGTGGTCGGCATCCTGCTGCCGCTCTGGTCGAGCTACCTGGTCAAGGTCTACGCCTGGCGGACGATCCTCTCCTCCGACGGGATGCTGCACTGGCTGCTCAACCCGATCGGACTCGACACCCCCGGCTACGGAATGACCGCCGTCTGGCTGGTCTTCAGCTATCTCTGGCTCCCGTACATGATCCTGCCGATCTACGCCGGGCTGGAGCGGATCCCCGACTCGCTGATCAGCGCCTCCGAGGACCTCGGCGCCTCCCCCTTCACCACCTTCCGCCGGGTGATCCTGCCGCTCAGCTTCCCGGCCGTCGTTGCCGGTTCGATCTTCACCTTCTCGCTGACCCTCGGCGACTACATCACGCCGCGCCTGGTCTCCAACGAGCAGTTCATCGGCAATGTCATCTTCAACAACATCGCCAACAACCAGCCGTTGGCGGCGGCCCTGGCGCTCGTCCCGATCGTGGTGATGATCGCCTACCTCCTGGTCGCCCGGAAGCTCGGCGCCTTCGAGCACGTCTGATGAGGCTCTCGAGACGAGCACAAGCACTGCTGCGGTTCGCCGTCGGGGCGGCGCTCGCCTTCATCTACTTCCCGCTGGTCGTGATCTTCATCTACGCCTTCAACTCGAGCAAGATCCTCGCTTGGCCGCCGCCGAGCCTGACCACGGAATGGTTCTCGAAGGCGTTCGAAAACGAAGCGGCGCGCGAAGCCTTCTTCACCTCGATCAAAGCGGGGATCGCGGCGACGGCGATCGCGCTGGTGCTGGGTACGCTCGCCTCGCTGGCGGTGGCGCGCCACCGCTTCTTCGGGCGCGAGACGATCTCCTTCCTCGTGATCCTGCCGATCGCCCTGCCCGGGATCGTCACCGGCGTCGCGATCAGCAACACCTTCACCCAGGTGCTGAATGTGCCGCTCAGCCTCTTCACCGTGATCGTCGGCCACGCGACCTTCTGCATCGTCGTCGTCTACAACAACGCCGTCGCCCGCCTGCGCCGCCTCTCGGGCTCCTACGAGGAAGCCTCGGCCGACCTCGGCGCCCACACCTGGCAGACCTTCCGCTACGTCACCTTCCCGGGGATGAAAAGCGCCCTCATCGCCGGCGGTCTGCTCGCCTTCGCCCTCTCCTTCGACGAGATCATCGTCACCAACTTCACGATCGGCGCCGGCGAACAGACCCTCCCGATCTGGATCTTCTCCAACCTCTTCCGCCCCCACGAACTCCCGATCGTCAACGCCGTCGCCGTCCTGACGATCCTGATCTCGATCATCCCCGTCTACCTCGCCCACCGCCTCGGCGGCGAGGACGCCGCCGCCCCCGGACGTGGTGGCGGCGGTGGCGTCGAGACCGAGGCCACCGCCGTCCCGTAGTCAGCACTAGGAGACGTGGAAACAGGCCACGTCGTACTGCGACTTCTCGCTGTAGTGCTGGCCTCCGGTGCCGCCTTCTTCACTGTTGATTTCCGGCTCGTTGAAGGGTGAGCCGGGCGAGGAGGACGAGTGGCCGGGCACGCGGCCGCCTTCCGCCTCGATTTCCTGACACGACTGGCTCGGCGGCCCTTTGCCTGCGGGGTTTCCGCTCCCGGCAAGGGCCGACGGGGACAAGACACCGAGGACGAGAACACTGATGATGGCTGCAAGCAGCAACCGCCTCATAGCGATCTCCTTTCGGTGGTCCGGCGATCAGCCGGTTTCCCGGTCCTACGGCATGCGACCCCGTGAGGTTCAGCCGCCCCGTCACCTGTTCCTTATGGTCGCCCTACCGCCCTAAGGAACAACTAGCGAGGAGAGGAAGTGGCGAATTTCGGCGATGACTTGATCCGGATCGTCGCGCAGCTCATCCCAGCCGAACCGCGGGACGCGGTACCCCGCCCGCGCCAGCATCCTGTTCCGGTGTCCATCCCGAGCTTGCGCAGCAGGGTTGCCGTGGAACCTCCCACCGTCGGTTTCCACGACCACCCGCTCCTCGCGCCATAGGAAGTCCACCTCGAAGGTCTCCCTCTCGATCCGCAGCTTTACGTTGCACTCGGGAATCGGCAGGTTGTGGTGGGTCAGGAGTGGCAGCATCTTCGCCTCCATCCGGCTCCGCACGCGGACGCGGGGCGAGTACCGTCGCCAAGGCTCGAGAACCCGATTCAGTTTTTTCGTCCCGCGGCGGCGGCTTTCAAGGAGGATGCCGTCGATCTCCGGCACGTTGAGAATTTCGAGAACAGCCGCCTGCTCGACGGCCCCGGCCAGCTGCTTCGGACCGGTTATCCCTGCGACGTCGACGATCGTGCGCGACGGAGTCGTGCAGGGAATTCCCGTCTTCCGCATAACCAGCTCGGACGGCGGCGGCGGCACGAAGCGCCGGCGAATCCCGCGGATCTTGCGGCCCGATTCGATGGGGGCGATGACTTCGATTTCGGCGGGCCAGTACTCCCAGAGACCCAACAGCGCTGCCGCGGTTCCATGGGAGATGACGGTGCCCTCTCCGCATGCAAGGGTCGCAGCGATGAGGCGACTCCTGCGATCCGTCCGTGGATGGCCGACGGCAAAGGTCGACCGGAATAGCGGATAGAGCCGCCCCGCAGCTACCCCCTGCTTGATCGTTGCCTCGGTGAGCCCGATGCCTCGTAGCTGATCACGGGAAACAACTCCGTGCTGCCGCTCCGCAATTCGAGCGACCGCCCTCCACATCTCGCCTCGCCTGTTCCTTTTGGCCGCCATACAGCCATAAGGAACAACTCACCACTTCTCTCCCCCCTTCCCGCCGGGGACAGAGGGACCGCGTGCGCTTAGAGCGGGATGTTGCCGTGCTTGCGCTTTGGCTGGTCGACGCGCTTGGTCTGCAGCATGCGCAGGGCGCGGATCAGCTTGGGGCGGGTCTGGCGGGGCTCGATGACGTCGTCGATGTAGCCGCGCTCCGCCGCCGAATAGGGGTTGGCGAAGTGGGCTTTGTAGTCGTCGATCAGTTTCTGGCGGCGCTCGTCGGGGGTCGGCGAGTTGGCGATGTCTTTGCGGTAGATGATGTTGACGGCGCCCTCGGGGCCCATCACCGCGACCTCGGCGGTCGGCCAGGCGACGTTGTAGTCGGCCAGCATGTGCTTCGAGTTCATCACGTCGTAGGCGCCGCCGTAGGCCTTGCGGGTGACGACGGTGAGCTTCGGCACCGTCGCCTCGGTGAAGGCGTAGAGGAGCTTGGCGCCGTGGCGGATGATCCCGTTCCACTCCTGGTCGGTGCCGGGAAGGAAGCCGGGAACATCGGTGAACGTGAGGATCGGAATGTTGTAGCAATCGCAGGTCCGCACGAAGCGGGCCGCCTTCTCGGAGGCCTCGATGTCGAGCACGCCGGCGAGGAAGGCGGGCTGGTTGCCGACGATGCCGACCGGATAGCCGTCGAGGCGGGAGAAGCCGCAGACGATGTTTTTCGCGAAGTGCTCGTGGACCTCGAAGAACTCTTCGTCGTCGACCACGCGAGCGATCACGTCGCGCATGTCATAGGGCTTCTGGGGATCGTTGGGGACGAGCGTGTCGAGCTCGGTGTCTTCGCGCTCGGGGTCGTCCGTCGGCTCGAACCGCGGCGGCGCCTCGAGGTTGTTCGAGGGCAGGAAGCTCATCAGATAGCGGACGTCTTCGAGGCAGCTTTCCTCGTCCTCGGAGGCGAAATGCGCGACACCGGACTTCGAGTTGTGGCTCATCGCCCCGCCCAGTTCCTCGAACTCAACTTCCTCGCCGGTCACGGTTTTGATCACTTCGGGGCCAGTGATGAACATGTGCGAGGTCTCTTTAACCATGAAGATGAAGTCGGTCATCGCCGGCGAGTAGACGGCGCCGCCGGCGCAGGGGCCCATGACCAGGCTGATCTGCGGGATCACGCCCGAGCATTTGACGTTGCGGACGAAGACGTCACCGTAGGCGCCGAGCGAGACGACGCCCTCCTGAATCCGCGCCCCGCCGGAGTCATTGATGCCGATCACCGGCGCCCCGACCTGGGCGGCGAGGTCCATCACCTTGCACATCTTCTCCGCCATCACCTCGCCGAGGCTGCCGCCGAAGACGGTGAAGTCCTGGGAGAAGACGAAGACGGTGCGGCCGTCGATCGTGCCGTGCCCGGTGACGACCGCGTCGCCCCAGGGCCGGTTCTTCTGCATCTCGAAGTCGTAGGTGCGGTGGCGGACGAAGGTGTCGAGCTCCTCGAAGGAGCCGGGATCGAGCAGCTTCTCGATCCGCTCGCGCGCGGTCAGCTTCCCCTTCGCGTGCTGCTTCTCGACCGCCGCCTCGGAGGCGGAGTGGATCGCCGCCTCGCGCAGCTCGCGCAGGTAGGCGAGCTTCTCGTCGTGGGTTTCGGGGTTCCTCTCACGCATGTCTCTAGCGCGCCCTCCGGGGGAGCTTGGGGACGGGCCGCGGCATTCTATTTACGGCGGGTTCCCGGTGCCCCGCGGCAGGGGCAGGCCGACCTCAGACAGACGAAGGGCCCGCCGGAGCGGGCCCTTCGTGCTTCCACGATGCAATACGCATCTTAGGAATCCGCGCAGAGCGGTGATTCCCGGTCAGAGTTCCGCGCAAACCGCAAAGGCGACAATCGACCAGTCGCCGTAGGGGCCAGCGCCGCTCTCATGGGCGATTCCGGTCCAGCCGGTCCGCGAGTTCCCGGAGGAGAACGGGTAGGAGCCGGTCACCGCGACTTCTTTCAATTCGCCTTCGAGGCGGACGCCGCCGGCGATCGCTTCCTTGCCTTTCGGGCATTCGGCGGTCGCGCTCTTGTTCTGTTCGTCGTTGGTGATGCTGGAGGTGTTGACGTAGGCGACGTTCCGCACCAGCTGCACCCAGAGCGAGGTCGAGATCTTCGAGGCCTCGATCGATTCTTTGGCGATTTTCCCGGTCGTCACCGATTCTTCGGCCAGCGTCCGGTTGGTCACCGCCTTCTTGGCGATCTTCTTCGAGCTGACCGCTCCGGTGGCCAGCTTCTCGTTGGTCACCTGGCCGGCGCCGATGTCGAGCGCGTTGATGCCGCCGTTTTTGATTTTCCCGGAGGTAACGGCTTCCCGCTTGATTTTCGGGTTGGTAACCGCCTGCGGGGCGATGTTCTGGGTCTTCACTCCGTTGACCGGGATTTTCACCGCCGCGTAAGCGACGCCGCCGAGGGCGACAAAGAGGGCCATGCAGGACAAGACGTTCGCCACCGTCAGGTGGCGCTTCACCATGTTCACTATCCGAACTCCTTTTCCGGGCCGGGCGTGGCCGACCGCGTTGGGATGCGTTCCAAAGCTCTTTCCTCGCTCAGCTGAACGGCCGCCGCTGCGGCTCGGCGAGGCGATCGAGGACCGCTTCGAGGTCGGCCTCCGCCAGGCCGGACTCCTCCGCGGCGCGCAGCTCCACCCGCGTCCCGAAGCCCTTCTCGGCCATCGTCACCTCGAGCCCTTCGACGCTCTCCACCAGCTCCGCCAGCTCAGGCTCGGACTTCATCAACGTCCTCGAGACCTCGATCATGGCCCCGGCTTCAACCGCTCGGGCCGGGTTCCTCCCCCGGCGGGCGAATGAGAGGGACCGTTCAGATGGCGACTGGTGAGTTGTGGCCCCCATAGGGGCCGTAATTCACCAATGGCTAGAAGAAAGCGCCGCCCTGGTATTCGCCGAAGACCTCGCGCATGGCGCCGCAGACCTCGCCGATCGAGGCGTTGGCTTTGAGGGCGGCGCGAATCGGGTGGAGGAGGTTGCCCTCGCCGCGGGCGACGTCGCGGAGGGACTCGAGCTTGGCCTCGACCTCGGCCTGGTCGCGGTTCTCCTTGAAAGCCTTGAGCCGCGCCAGCTGACGCTGCTCAGCCTCGGGGTCGACCTTGAGGATGTCGACGTCGTCGACCTGGTCGGTTACGAATTTGTTCACGCCCACGATCACGTCCTGGCCGCTCTTGTAGCGCTCGTGGTAGCTCATCGCTGACTCCTCGATCTCGCGCTGCATGAACTCCAGCGCCTCGACCGAGCCACCGAGCTCTTCAACCTTGTCCATCAGCTCCCAGGCGCGGGCTTCGATCTCGTCGGTCAGCGACTCGACGAAGTAGGAGCCGGCGAAGGGGTCGACGGTGTCGGCGGCGCCGGACTCATAAGCGATTACCTGCTGGGTGCGCAGGGCGATCCGGGCCGAGCGCTCGGTCGGCAGCGCCAGCGCCTCGTCGAAGCCGTTGGTGTGCAGCGACTGAGTACCGCCGCAGACGGCGGCGAAGCCCTGCAGGGCGACGCGGATGATGTTGACCTCCGGCTGCTGGGCCTGCAGCGTCACGCCGCCGGTCTGGGTGTGGAAGCGGATCTGCTGCGAGCGCTCGTTCTCGGCCCCAAAGCGCTCACCGACGATCTTCGCCCACATTCGCCGCACCGCCCGGAACTTGGCGATCTCCTGGAAGACGTTGTTGTGGCCGTTGAAGAAGAAGGCCAGCCGCGGCGCGAACTCGTCGATCTTCAGCCCCCGCTCCAGCGCCGCTTCGACGTAGGCGATCGCGTTGGAGAGGGTGAACGCCACCTCCTGCACGGCCGAACAGCCCTTCTCGCGAATGTGGTAGCCGGAGATCGAGATCGTGTTCCATTTCGGCACATGCTCGCGGCAGTACTCGAAGATGTCGGTGGTCAGCCGCATGGTCGGCTCCGGCGGGTAGATGTAGTTGCCGCGGGCCATGTACTCCTTCAGCACGTCGTTCTGGACCGTGCCGCGCAGCTTCTCGGAGGGCACTCCCTGCTCCTCGCCGACCAGCTCGTAGAGCAGCAGCAGGATCGCCGCCGGCGCGTTGATCGTCATCGAGGTGGAGACGCCGTCGAGCGGGATCTGGTCGAAGCAGATCCGCATGTCCTCGATCGTGTCGATCGGCACCCCGGTACGGCCGACCTCGCCGTGGCAGAGCGGGTCGTCGGAGTCGCGGCCGAGCTGGGTCGGCAGGTCGAAGGCCATCGAGAGGCCGGTCGAGCCGTGCTCGATCAGGTAGCGGTAGCGCTCGTTGGTGTCCTCGGGGGAGGCGAAGCCGGCGTACTGGCGCATCGTCCAGAGCCGGTCCCGGTACATCCCGTCGTGGATGCCGCGGGTGAACGGCGGCTTCCCCGGCTCGCCGAGGCGCTCCTCGAGGCCGGGAGCGACGTCGCCCTCGTCATAAAGGGGTTCGATCTCGATGCCGGAGTCGGTGAAGACGCGCTCGTCGTCGGGCCCGACCACCGGCGCAATCGTGAGATGGGCCTCCTGGGACCCGGAGCCGTCGGTCGTCATCTTCCTGAGGATATTGAGGCGGCGCGCCCGGGGTAGCCGGACGCGCTCAGTCGCTGGCGCCGACCAGGCGCTCGACGCCGGACTGGTCGATCGTCTTGCGCAAGCCCTCGTCGAGCTGGATCGTCGGTTCCCAGCCGAGCAGGTCGCGGGCGCGGCCGATGTCGGGACGGCGCTGTTTCGGATCGTCGGTGGGCAGCGCCTCGTAGACGATCTCCGAGCGCGACTCGGTCACCTCGACCACGCTCTTCGCCAGTTCCAACAACGTGAACTCGTTCGGGTTGCCGATGTTGACCGGCGTGTGGACGTCGGACTCGGCGAGCCGGACGATGCCGTCGATCAGGTCGTCGACGTAACAAAAGCTGCGGGTCTGGCTACCGTCGCCGAACACGGTCAGCGGCCGATCCTGCAGCGCCTGGCGCAGGAAGGTTGGGATCGCACGACCGTCGTGGGCGCGCATCCGCGGACCGTAGGTGTTGAAGATGCGGACGATCGCCGTGTCGACGCCCTGCTGGCGGTGGTAGGCCATCGTCAGCGCCTCGGCGTAACGCTTGGCCTCGTCGTAGACGCCACGCGGGCCGATCGGGTTGACGTGGCCCCAGTAGTCCTCCTTCTGGGGATGGACCTCGGGGTCGCCGTAGACCTCGCTGGTCGAGGCAATCAGGAAGCGGGCGCGCTTCCACTTCGCAACCCCGAGCATGTGGTGGGTGCCGTGCGAGCCGACTTTGAGCGTGTGCAGCGGCAGCCGCAGGTAGTCGATCGGGCTGGCAGGCGAGGCGAGGTGGTAGACGAAGTCGACGTCCTCGGGGAGGTCGACGTAGTTGGTGATGTCGATGTGGCGGAAGTCGAACGCTTCGTCACGAATGTGAGCGATGTTCTCCAACGACCCCGTCTCGAGGTTGTCGATGCAGATCACCCGGTGTCCGTCGCGGAGCAGACGCTCGCAGAGGTGGGACCCGAGGAAGCCGGCGCCGCCGGTGACTACGCAAGTGCTCATGGAGCGATCCTAACGACCGAGGGTGGCAGTGGACGTCTTTCCGGTCGTCCTTGCATTTTCCGTTGTTTGGCACTGCGAGATCCGTCCAGGTGGGGGGAGAACCGGACCTCCTACGTACCTAACGCTGCAAGTGTCCGATGCGAAGAATCGAAGCGGCAGGGGGAATTGAAGCGGTGAACAGCGGCAGCGCCGCGCGGGAGATCCCGCGCCTAAAAGCGGACGACGAGGCCGCCCGAAAACGGGCAGCTGTCGAGACTTACGCGCACAACGAGACGACTTTGCGCAGAACCGCACGGCGGTACTCGCTCTGTGAGGACGACGCCCAGGACGCCTTGCAACGGGGGCTGGAGATCCTGCTGCAAAAAGCGCCGGCTGGAGATTCGCGGGAACTGATCAAGTGGACGCAGACCGTGGTCAAACACGAGGCGATGGCGATCCGCCGCGAGCGCGAGCGGATCCTGGCGCCGTCGACCACGGCCGGCGGCCCGGGCGCGGAGGACTGGCTCGCGCTGCTGCCGGCGGGGTCGGACGGGCCGGCGGAAAAGGCCGAGCGACGGGAAGCGGTCGCCCGCAGCCGCGAGGCGCTTCAAGCCCTGAAGCCGCAGGAGCTGCGCGCCCTCACCCTCCTGGCGGAGGGCTACTCCTATGCCGAGATCGGCGAGATCACCTCTTGGTCGCACACGAAGATCAACCGCTGCCTGGCTGAGGGGCGGGAGCGATTCCGCAGCCTGATCTTGCGCAGCGAGGACGGCAGCCGCTGCGTGGAGATACGGCCTTTGCTCTCCGCTTTCTGCGACGGCGAGGCGCGGGCGGACGAGGTGGCTCAACTGCGGGAGCACCTGCGCGCCTGCGCGCACTGCCGGGCGACGCTGCGGACCTACCGCGCCGCGCCGGCGGCGGCCGCGGCGTTCGGGCCGGTCCTGCCGCTCCATCGCTCGCTGCTGGAGCGAGCCCACGACGCCCTCACCGAGCTCGCCGGCCGCTTTGGGAGTGGCCGCGGCGAAGCCGTCTCCCAGGTCGCCGGTGGTGGTGGCGCCGGCGGGATCGGGGTGGCGGGGCTGGCGAAGGTGGCGGCGATCTGCATCGGCACCGCCGGGGGCGCCGCGGCCTGCGTGGCCACCGGGCTGGTGCCGGCGCCGCCGGGGATCGACGCCGACGCGAAGCGTCCGGCGCCACTCGAGCGGCACGTCGATGCCTCGGCGCAGCCTCGGGCTAAGACCGTGGATTACGAACCGGCTCCCGAACCGACTGCGCCGGAACCGAAGGCCGAGCCGCACCCGAAGTCGACGCCTGAACCGGCGCCCGCACCGGCCGAAGCCGCTCCCGAAGCAAGCGAACCCGCCGCCTCCAGCGGCGCCGTCGAATACGCGCCACCGCCAGCACCGGAACCCGAAGCGGCGGGGGTTGAAAGCTCTGGGTCCGGCGATCCGGCAGGGGAGTTCGGCCCGTGAGCCGCTGGCTTGGCGCCATCCTCCTGGCGCTCGCTTGCGCATGCGCCTTCCCGGCTCTCGCGATGGCGGAAACACTGCAGATCACCAACCTTCAGGTCGAGGGCGGCGAAGAGAACTGGCACGCGAATAACGCCTTCGCCCTTACTTGGGACCAGGTTCCCCCGCCTCCCACCTACCCGCGCGCGGTCCTCTACCGCCTCTATGACTCCGAAGGGAACCTGGTCGCGGGGCCGGTGCGCAACACGAAAACGGTGCTGGCGATCGACCCACTCGAAGTGCCGCCGACCCCTGGCGCCTACACGGTCGAAGCGTGGCTGGAAGACGCGGATGGGCGACCGGGACCGCCCGCTTACGCGACGCTTCGCTTCGACGACGCCGCCCCGGCGGTGCCGCATCCCGTCGCTCCCACCGGTTGGTTGACCAGTAGCGAGTCAGCCCCGCTGGAGATCGAGCCCGCGGCGGAGCCAGAGCCGATCTCCGGCGTCCGCGGCTACGCGATCTCCCTCGACGAAGGCGGTGGCAGCTCGCCCTGCGCGCACCCGAACCGATGCAGCACCGCCGAGATCGACCTCCCGGCGGGGACCGGCAACAGCTCGATCGACCTGGGGCCGTTTCCCGAGGGAACCATCTACGCGCGGGTGGTGAGCGTCTCCGGCTCCGGCGTCGCTTCAGCACCTGCCACCGTCCTCTTCCGGGTCGACGGGACCGTCCCGCAACTCTCCCTCCAGGGCCTGCCCAACGGCTGGAAGAGCGGTTCGGTCAGGCTGACCGCGCTGGCGGCGGACCCGCTCTCGGGGATGGCGGCGAGCGGTCCGGCCGAGCCCTTCACCGCGATCGCGGTCGACGGCGGCGCGCCCGCGCTTTCCTTCGGCGATGCCGTCTCCACCTGGGTCAGCGGCAGCGGCATCCACCAGGTCTCCTACTTCGCGCGCGATGCGGCCGGCAACGTCAACGACGGCGCGCTCGGACCGAGCCCGCTGACCGCGACCGTGCGAATCGACGAAGAGCCGCCGCGGGTGCTCTTCGCGGCGGCGCAGGACCCGGCCGAACCGGAGCGGATCGAAGCGACCGTCGGCGACTCCCTCTCCGGGCCGAGCCCCGACCGCGGCTCGATCCAGCTGCGCCAGGCTGGCACCCACGCCCGCTTCGAGGAGCTGCCGACGCAGGTGGTCGACGACCGGCTCCTCGCGCATTGGGATTCCGACTCCTACCCGCCCGGCAAGTACGAGTTCCTCGCCACCGGCTACGACCGCGCCGGCAACGCCGCGACCGGCACCGAGCGCGCCCGCGGGGCGAAGATGGTCCTGGTCAACCCGCTAAAGACGCCGACTGCGCTGGAAGCTGGCTTCGGCGGCCGCGTCCTGATCTGGCAGAGCTGCAATCGCTCCCGGAGGGGACGGCGTTGCCACCGGCGGCGGGTCACCAGCTTCGACGCGCGACCGGCGGCGCGGACTGTTCCCTTCGGCCACGGTGTCCGCTTTGGCGGCAGGCTGAAGAGCGCCTACGGAGGACCGCTAGGTGGGCTCGAGGTGAGGGTGACGGAGACCTTCGCCGCGGGGGCGACGCCGGCCCAGCGGACGACGCTCGTCCGCACCGAGCCCGACGGGACCTTCTCGCTGCAGCTCCTGCCGGGACCGAGCCGCGAGGTGACCGCCTCCTTCGCCGGCACCCCCACCCTCACCCGTGCCGCCGCGCGGAGCGTCCAGCTTGGTGCCCTCGCCGCGGTGCGCCTGCGCGCCTCCACCGCGACCGCGAGGGTTGGCGGCGCCCCGGTCGTCTTCAGCGGCAGCGTCGATCAGACCGGTGCGGCTAGGACGAAGAAAGGGCTCCCGGTCGAACTGCAGTTCCGCTATCCGGGGGCCGAGTGGAGCGAATTCCGCACGGTGGAAGCCGACGCCCGCGGCCGCTTCCGCTACGCCTACCGCTTCAGCGACGACGACAGCCGCGGCGTCCGCTTCCAGTTCCGCGCCTACGTAAACGGGCGGGAGGGCTGGCCTTATGAGCCCGCCTACTCCCGCCCGATTGCGGTGCTTGGTCGCTAGCTGGGACTAGCGGAGAGCGGTCAGCTGGCTGCTGACGCTGTCGACGACGCCCTGGGCGCTGCCGACGAGATCCTGTGCCCGCGAGGTCGGGACCTCGATCGCGCGGCGGACGCGCTGCTCGACTTCGTTGCGGTTGCGCTTCAGCGTCGTCTCGACGTCACGCTGGCGCTTGCGGGCCTCACGCTCGACCTGGTTGCGGGTCTTGCGGGCCTCGGTGATCGCCCGACGGCGGGCGGTGGAGCCGCGGCGCTCGGTCCGTTTCAGCGATTTGCGCAGGTTGCTGCGGTAGCTCTTGATCTGCCGCTCGGCCTTGCTGCGGTCGGTCCAGGGCTCGGCCAGATCGGAGATCCGGTCACTGACGGCGAGCACGGCGCCGACGGGGAAGTCGACAGCGGTCTCGACCGCGGACTGGACCTGATTCTTCTCGGCCACAGCGGCCTTGGTGGCGGCCCTTTTCGAAGCTTTAGCGGTTTTGGCCGCCGATTTTTTCGCTTCGGTAGTGGCTCGTTTGGCCTGCGTTTTCGATTTGCTGCCGTTGCTTTTCGTCTCTGCCATTAAGAAAACACCTCTTCAGTCTTTGATTGGGGGCATCGGGGAAGCGCGAGTGTAGCGAACATATGTTCCAGCGAACACATGTTTGTAAACCCCTTTGCGGAGATAGTTACGGAAGCGTGACTTCGCCGTTAAGCAGCGGTGGCGAGCTGCGCCGAGCGGACGGTGGCAAGAGCGTCCTCGCTGTTCGCCGCGGCCATCGGGTAGCGCGACTCGAGGTCGAGCGGCGCCTCTGAGAGATCCCCCTCGCCGAAGGCGACGAAACCGCCTGCCTCGCGGGCGATCAGTTGCGCCGCGGCGGCGTCGACCGAGCGGCAGGAGCGCAGGCTCAGCATCGCGTCGAAGCGGCCGGCGGCGACATAGGCGGCCGAGATCGCGATCGCCCCGACCACCCGCAGGCGGAAGACCTTGCCGCTCAGTGCCTCCAGCGCCGGCAGCGACCATTCCGGCTCGGCCGACTCGATCCCGACCACCTCGAGCCGCTCGGCCTCGGGCGAGACCCGGGCCGGGGCGCCGTTTAGTTGCGCGCCCTCCCCGCGCCGGGCGACGAACTCGTCGTCGGCACCGAAGTCGTGGACGAAACCGAACTCGACGTCGGCCATCGAGGGGCCGGAGGCGACGGCGATCGAGACGGCGAAGGAGGGGATCGTGCGGCGCGCGTTCAGTGAGCCGTCGATCGGGTCGATCACGACGCGCTGCTCCCCACCGGAGCCGAAAGAGACTTCCCCCCGCTCCTCGGAGACGGCGAGGAAGGAGGCGCCTTCCGCGGCGAGCTTGTCGAGCTCGGCGAAGACGACGTCCTCGGCGCGGCGGTCGATCACCAGGGTGCGGTCGCCCCCCTCGCCGATGCCTTCGTAGACGGTGCGCTCCTCGCGCGTCTTCGCCTCCGCGAAGATCGGGCGCTGGGCAGCGACGATGCGGCGGCAGATCGCCGGCCAGTCGGCGGAGAGGAGATCCATCGCGCGGATGCTAGATGGTCACCCCATGCCCCCGGTGCAGCCGGCGGCCAGGCGCTAGCTTTGAGCCATGCCTCAGGAGCCACCTGCAGCCGAGACCACCACCCCCTCGGCGCGGCAGCGCGCGATCGAGCACGGCGAGGGCCCGCTGCTGGTGACCGGCGCGCCGGGGACGGGCAAGACCGAGCTGCTGGCGCGGCGGCTGGCTCATCTGGTCGCCGCCGGGTCTCGGCCCGAGAACGTGCTGACGATCGCCGGTGGCCGCACCACCGCCGGCCGCCTGCGCGAGCGCTGCGAGGCGCTGATCGAGGGCTCCTTCGAGGAGCTCTGGGTCGGCAGCTGGGACGCGATTGGCGAGCGGATCCTGCGCGAGTATCCCGAGGAGGCGGGGCTCGATCCGCTCTTTGACGTGCTCGGGCGGGCCGAGCGGCTGGCGATGCTGCTCGACCGGCTCGAGGAGCTGCCGCTGCGCCGGCACGAGATCCGCGGCAACCCGGCCGGGCTACTGGCGCGGCTGCTAGCGCGGATCGACGGGCTGAAGTCGGAACGGGTCGGGGCGACGACGCTCTCGGAACGGGCGCAGGCGGCGACGGCCGAGGACGAGGCGGGCCGAGAGGCGATCCGGCGCGAGCAGGAGTTCGCCGACTTCTACGCGACCCACGACCGCATCCTCGCCGCCTCCGGCAGCCTCGACCGCGGCGATGTCTTCCTCGCCCTCGACTGTCTGCTGGTCGAGCGGCCGGACGTGCGGCGGCGGATCGCCGAGCGCTGGCGCTACCTGATGGTCGATGAGCTGGAGGAGGCGACGGCGGCGCAGCGGGCGGTCCTCGAGTCGCTCGCCGCCGAGAACCCGAACCAACTTTTTGTCGCCGAAGGCGACGTGGCCTCGCGAAGCGAGGCCGTCGAGGTCGGCGAGTGGTACACGGGCCTCTTCCCCGAGGGCGAGCGGATCGAGTTCGAGGAGCGCTTTCGCGATCCCCAGCTCGGCTTCTGGCGCTGCACTAACGAGCGGGCGCAGGCGCAGGCGACCGCGCGCGCGGTCGAGCACCTCGTCGCCAGCGGGACCGCGCCGGAGGAGATCTGCGTGCTGTTCGCCGACCCCGCCCAGGGTGGCGGCGCCGTAGCGGCGGCGATGGAGGAGCGCGGCATCCCCTTCCACCTCTTCGGCCCGGCGGCGCTGTTCCAGCGGCCGGAGGTGCGCGACGCGATCGCCTGGCTGCGAGTCCTCGCCGACCCCGACGACTCGGCCGCGGCGGCGCGGGCGCTGACCCGCCCCCCGGTCGAGCTGCGCTCCGGTGACCTGGCGCGGCTGACGACGATCGCGCGGCGCCGCAAGCAGGACATGGTCGCCGCCTGTGAAGCCGCTCTCGACAGCCCCCAGTTCCAGCCGGAGGCACGGGAGCGGATCGGGACCTTCCTCAAGCTCTACAGCGGCGTCGCGGCGACGATGGAGGAACGGCGCGCCGACGTCTTCGTGCGGCGGCTGGTCGAGCAGGTCGGCCTGCGGCGCCAGCGCCTCTTCGCCGCCCAGCCGGAGGTGGCAGAGCGCCTGCTCGGGCTCTCGCGCCTGGCCGAGCTGGCGACCGCCTGGACGCGCCGCGAACCGCACGGCTCGACCCGCGCCTTCGTCGCCTACCTCAGCGCCGTCGCCGAGGCGGGCGTCGAACCGGAGGACGCCGAGGAGCCGCCCGCGCCGGGGGCGGTGCGCGGAATGGCGGCGAGCGCGGTCAAGGGTCTCGGCTTCGACCACGTCTTCGTCCTCGGCCTCGAGGAGGAGGCCGACTGGGAGCGGATCGGATGGCCGGCGCGCAACGGGTTGGTGCTCTCGCGGGTGGAGCGCGGACCCGAGGGCGAGGCGCGACCATCCCACTACTACGAGCGGGTGCTGGCGAGCGCCGAAGGCGCGGCGGGCGCGTCCGAGGAGGTCCACGAGGAGGAGCTGTTCGGCCCGGCCGAGGGACTGCACGCCACCTACCGGACGCTGCGCGAGCAGGTGCTGGAGGCCTCTTGGCGGGCCGGTCGCGAGCTGTCGGAGCCGCGGCTCGACACCGCCCTCGACGTCAACCGGGCGATCGCCCGCTACCTGGAGCTGCTGAAGCTGGCGGCGCTGGCGCAGCGGCCGGGGGACGAGCCGACCGCGGAGGCGATCGAGGCGGTGAACGGGCTGCTGCGGCAGGTGGCGAGCGCCGAGCAGCAGGCCGAGCTCGACGCCTCGGCCCTCGACGCCTACCTGCTCGATTCCGAGCGCGAGCGCGGGCGGCGGCTGGAGCTGGTGGCGGCGCGTGAGGAGCCCTCGCTGGAGGCCTTCTTGCCGCGGCGCGGCGACGGCATGCTCAGCCTCTCGGCCTCGGACCTCTCGCTCTACCTCACCTGCCCGCTGAAGTACAAGTTCGCCCGCGTCTTCGGTATCCCGCAGGAGCCGACGATCAACCAGCGCTTCGGGATCCTCTTCCACAACGTCCTCGAGCGCTTCCACAAAGAGCCGCCGGCGAACGAGGACGAAGGACTGTCGCTGCTGAACAAGCTCTTCGCCGAAGGCTGGCGTCGGACCGGGTTCGGCGACTCCGATGACGAGCTGCAGTTCCGCGACCGGGCGCGGGAGGCGCTGCGGCTCTACTGGGAGCGCGAGCGCCTCTCCGAGGGCGAACCGATCTGGCTGGAGAAGAAGTTCGACTTCAAGGTCGGCGACCACCACGTCCGCGGCCGGGTCGATCGCGTCGACCGCCTCCCCGACGGCGACTACGAGCTGATCGACTACAAGACCGGCGAGCGCAAGAGCGAAGAGGATCTCGACAGCGACCTACAGCTGGCGCTCTACCGGATGGCCGCCCGCGAGGCCTGGGGTATCGAGGCCAGCACCGGCAGCTACTACTACGTCCTCGATGCCGAGAAGGTGCCGGCCCCGACCCGTCCCGACGACGCCGAGCGAGTCGAGCGCACCGTCCTCCAGGTCGGCGAGGGCATCCTCAGTCAAGACTTCGAGCCCCGTCCCTCCCCCAACGTCTGCAGCTGGTGCGACTACAAGCTGATCTGCCCGGCGGCCGAAGCTTGACCACCTCTAGCCGCTAGGGAGGGTGGGCATCCTCCTACCTTCGCTGGGCCATTCGCCTGGAACGAACAAGAATGCAGTCCTAGAACGAGCTCTGGTGCGAATGGCTAACGCCGCTCGTACGGAGGATGCCCACCCTCCCGACCAGTTCCGAATCAGAGCTTGCTGACGAGATGAAGGAGCTCAGCGCTCGGTTGGAGGGGTCGGGTACCCGTCGTACGAGCGGCGTTAGCCATTCGCACCTACGGCAATCTCGGACGGCCCTAGCGGATTCAGGCGAATGGCCCAGCGAAGGTAGACGGGTACCCGACCCCTCCCCCAGCTAGTTCTGCTGGTCGCCGCGCTGGCGGAGGAACCGCTGGAACTCGCTGGCGAGAGTGTCGGCTGAGGGGAGCTCGCCCTCGCCGTCTAGGAGGTCGACCTGTTCGGCCTCGATCCGCTGGACCAGCTCCTCGATCTCGGGGTTGGCGGCGACGGCGCGGCCGATCTGCTCCTCGTAGTCGGTGGTTTCCTCCTCCAGCTCGGAGGCCTCGACGGCGATCCCAGTCAGACCCTCGAGTCGGCGCAGCAGGGCGAGGGCCGCTTTCGGGTTCGGGACCGCGGCCACGTAGTGCGGGACCGCCGCCCAGAGCGAGGCGGAATCGATGCCGTTTTGGCGGCAGAGGTCGTGGAAGACGCCGACGATTCCAGTCGGACCCTCGTAGCTGGAACGCTCCAGCTCCATTTCCTCGACCAGCGCCTCGCTGGAGGCGAGGCCGGTGATCGGCACCGGCAGGGTGTGGGAGACCTCGGCGATCAGAGCGCCGAGGGTGATCACCATCTCCACCCCGAGCGCGTCGGCGGCGGTGGCGATCGTCTCCGAGAAGGTGCGCCAGCGCAGGTTCGGCTCGGTGCCGTCGAGGAGGACGAGGTCGCGGTCGGCGCCCGGCACCTCGACCGCGATCAGGTTGTTTTCCGGCCACTCGACCCGCCGGGTCTGGCCTTCGTCGAGGGTGATCGTCGGCCGCGTCGACTGGAAGTCGAAGAACTCCTCGGGGTCGAGGTGGGCGATCAACTGGCCGTCGAGCGAGTTGCCGATCGTCGCCAGCGCGGTCGAGGCTGACGCAGCAGCGTCGTTCCAGCCGCGAAAGGCGCAGACCATGACCGGCGAGCGCAGGTGCGGCAGGTCACCTTGCCAAGTCAGTGCATCCACGCTTTTGAGCGTAGACCATGCATCGCGGCCCCTCTTTAAGGAGTCGAGCGGGCGCGGCGGACCATTTGCGCGGCCATGAACAGGGCGAGCGCGGCGAAAGCGAGCTGCAGGGCGCGTTCGGAGACGTGGTTGGCGAGGCCGACGCCGACGAGGACGCCAACCGGCGAGAGGGCGCCGACGATCAGCGCCTCGCGGAGGCGGACGTTGCCGTAGCCGTTCTGGCGGTAGGCGCCGACGATCGCGACGACGACGATCATCAGCAGCGAGGTGGACTCTGCCTCGACCTGGCTGAGACCGATGAAGACGGTCAGGGCGGGAACGAAGAGGACGCCGCCGCCGACGCCGACGAGGCCGCCGGTCATCCCACCGGCGAGGCAGATCAGGACCGCTAGGAGCTCGTTCACGAGAGGATCAGCTCCACCGCGATCGCGACCAGGAGCAGGGCGAAGAGGTAGGAGACGGCGCGCTGGGGGATGCGCTGCTGGATCGCGGTGCCGAGGACGACGCCGAGCGCCGCCGGGATCGCCAGCAGGAGGCCGGTGGCGAGGTGGACGTTGCCGTAGAAGCCGCCCTGGGCGAGGGCGCCGAGGAGGCCGATAATCACGATCGCGGCGAGGCTGGTGCCGGTGGCGAGGCGCTCGCCGTAGCCGAACCAGAAGATCAGCAGCGGCACGATGATCGTCCCGCCCCCGACCCCGAAGAGGCCGCTGAAGACGCCGGCGAGGGTGCCGATTGCCGCCAGCTTCCAGATCGCGTGGTCCGGGGTCGCGCCGGCGGGCATCTCGCGATACTAGAGGCGTGCCCCCCGACCGCGAGACGCGCGAGCCTGCCCGCGGGAGTGGCGACTGGGCGCGGGTGCTGGCGCCGCTGCGCGAGGAACCCGGGCGGGCGGCGATCCTCACCGACGTCGACGGGACCCTGGCGCCGATCGTCGAACGGGCCGAGGAAGCGACGGTACCGGTGGCGGCGCGCGAGGCGCTGGCGGCGCTGAGCGAGCGCTACGCGCTGGTCGGCTGCATCTCCGGCCGGCGAGCGGAGGAGGCGCGGCGGCTGGTCGGGCTCGACTCGCTCGCCTACGCGGGCAACCACGGGCTGGAACTGCTGCTGCCAGGGGAGAAGACGCCGCGGCCCGATCCCTCGGTGGCGGGGCGGGAGGGAGAAGCAGCGGAGTTCCTCGCCTCCCACGACGGTGAGCTGGAGGCGGCGGGACTACGGCAGGAGGACAAGGGGCCGATCCAGGCGCTGCACTGGCGCGGTGCCGCGGACGAGGCGGCGGCGGAGAGCCGGGCACACGAGATCGCGATCGAGGCCGGCAAGGCGGGGCTGGAACCGCGCTGGGGACGCAAGGTGCTGGAGCTGCGGCCGCTCGGCGGCGGCGGCAAGGACGGCGCGGTCGCCTCGCTGCTGGCCGACGAGCGGCTCGACCGCGCCACCTACGCCGGCGACGACCGCACCGACCTCGACGCCTTCCGGCGACTACACGGGCTGCAGGAGGAGGGGCAGTTGAGCGCGGCGGTCTGCGTCGGAGTGCTCTCGCCAGAGGGACCGGCCGAGCTGACAGAGGAGTGCGACCTGACGGTCGAGGGATTGGGCGGATGGCTGGCGATCCTCGAATGGCTGGCCGGATAGAGACGAGCGGACGACCTAGCGATGCCCTACACCGATCTACTCCGCGTCAGCGTTTTCATCACCGCCGCCGAGGCGACGGCGCTGGGGGCGATCACCGCCGTCGCCGCCAACCGTGAAGGCGAAGCCTGGATCGTGGTCATCGCCGCAGCCTGGTGGCTCGTCTCCCTCGCGATCGGCTTTTACCTTGGCCGCCCCCGGCGCGCCGCCGACGACGTCCGCGACGCCCTCGCCCGCGCTCGCACCGCCACCTCGCTCCCGGACCAGAACCCGGGACGGATCGCCTTCACCCGCCTCTGGCCGATCTTCTTCACCGCGATCGCCGCCGGCGTCCTCGGCCTCTTCTTCCCCGGCGTCGCCGCTGTCGGCGCCGGCTACGCCCTGATCGTCTCCCTCGCCTGGCACACCCGCGAGGCCGCCGTCCTCGGCGTCGAGTCCCGCGACGGCGTCAAGTTCTACGTCATCCCCAGCCACGCCCTCAAACCGATTGAGCTGGTGCGGACGCCCGGGTTGCGCAGTTCCTTTGACAGATCATTGGATGGAATTTAATGCTCATTATCTAGAGCATTAAACGCTATAATGCTTGAAATATGGAGCATAAAAGTCAAGAGAGATCTGTTCCAGCTCCAGTTCGAAGGGCCCTGCGCTCCCTTGGCGAGGAGGTCGTCACTTGGCGCAAGCTGCGAGGGCTGACCCAAACCCAGCTTGCCGACCGCAGCGGCGTGTCGCGCAACACCTTGAACCGGCTCGAACGTGGCGATGGCGGGATCAGCACCGAGAACCTGCTCCGCATCCTCAGGGGACTGGGAATTCTCGACAACCTCGCGCAGGCGCTCGATCCTTACGAATCCGACATCGGCCGCCTTCGCTCTGACCAGCAGCTCCCGGAACGGGTGCGGCCACGCAGCTTGAGCGAGCGTCGCAATGGCTGATCGGCGGGTCGAGACCTACGTCCAGATCGACAGAGAGGACGTCTTGGCCGGTGAGCTTTGGTCACACCGCCGACGGAATCGGGAGTCCGCCACCTTCTCCTACGCGGTCAGCTACCTGGAAAATCCCGCCTCCTTCGAGCTTGACCCAGCGCTGCCGCTGCTCGACGGGCTCCAGCAGACGCCAGGGAAACACGAGATCTTCGGTGCTTTCAGCGACTGCGCACCCGACCGGTGGGGTCGGCAGCTGATCGGCCGTGCGGAGCGGCGGCGAGCCGAGCGAACGCGGGAGACCCGGCGCAGCCTCGGAGAGATCGACTACCTGCTGGGAGCGCGTGATGACATGCGCCAGGGGGCGCTGCGGTTCCGCGACCCCGATGACGACGTCTTCCTCGCCGACGAGAACGACGGCGTGCCGGCGCTGGTCGGGCTCTCCCGGCTGCTGCGTTCCTCGGAGCGCATCGAACGCGAGGAAGGGGACGACGAGGACCTGGCGGCGCTACTCAAAGGAGGCAGCTCGCTTGGCGGGGCGCGGCCGAAGGCGCACGTCACCGACGACAGTGGCAGGCCGGCTATCGCGAAGTTCCCCCGCCCGGAATCAGACGAGTGGGACGTGATCCGCTGGGAGGCCGTCGCGTTGGAGCTGGCGAGGCGCGCCGGAATCGAGGTGCCCGGTGCCCGCCTGATCGACGTCGACGGTAGACCAGTGCTGATCGTCGATCGCTTCGACCGCAAAGCGGAGCGACGGATTCCCTACGTCAGCGCGATGACGATGCTGGAAGCCGCTGATCATGACCAGGGCAGCTACTTGGAAATCGCCGACGTGATCGAAACCCGTTCCCCCGCGGCCAGCGACGACCTCGCCCAGCTATGGCGCCGCATAGCCTTCTCGATCCTGATCTCGAATACCGATGACCACCTGCGAAACCACGGCTTCCTGCGCCGCTCGACCGCCGGCTGGACGCTTTCCCCCGCCTTCGACCTCAACCCGAATCCGGTACCCGGGCCGCGGCACCTCAGCACCGCGATCGACTTCGACGAGACCGAAGCGCGAATCGAGATCCTCCTTTCCGTGCGCCGCGAGTTTCGACTCAGCGAACCCGACGCGTTGCGAGTGCTGAAGGAGGTTGGTGAAGTAACTTCGACCTGGCGAAATGTGGCTGCGAGAGCCGGGCTCGACCGCGCCGCGATCGAGGCGATGACCCCTGCCTTTGAGCACGAGGAGGCCACCAAGGCGAAGCAATTGGTGCCGACTTGATCACCGCTTCAGCAGCTTCTTGAACCCACTCCACCCGCGGGTGTTGGCGACGTCGTCCGCGGTGAGCCAGGCGCGCCGGGCCGTGGCGATGGCGTAGGCCATGTTGTCGAGGGTGTCGACGCCGTGGGCATCGGTGTTGAGGACGATCTTCACGCCGGCTTGGGCGGCGAGGCGGGCGTGGAGGTCGGAGAGGTCGCGGCGGTTGGGGTTGCCGTTGATCTCGATCATCGTGCCGGTGCGGGCGGCGGCCTCAGCGACGGCCTCGACGTCGATCCCGTAGGGCTCGCGGCGGCCGATCAGGCGGCCGGTGAGGTGGCCAATGCAGTCGACGTCCGGGTTCTCGATCGCGGTGAGGACGCGCTCCGTCATCTGCTGCTTGGAGACCGAGAAGGAGGTGTGGACGGAGGCGACGACCCAGTCGAGGGCGGCAACGAGGTCGTCGGGGTAGTCGAGGGAGCCGTCTAGGCCGATGTTGATCTCGGAGCCGGCGAGCAGGCGGAAACCGCGTTTGCCTTTGTTGAAGGCGCGGATCTCCTCGATCCGCTCCCAGAGCCGCTCGGGGGTGACGTGGTCGCCGAAGCCGTGGCTGGCGGAGTGGTCGGTGATCGCCAGGTACTCATAGCCCCGGTCGCGGGCCGCCTCGGCCATCTCCTCGAGGCTGTTGCGGCCGTCGGAGAGGGTGGTGTGGGAGTGGAGATCGCCCTTGATGTCGCTGATCTCGACCAGGTCGGGAAGCTTGCCTTCGCGCGCCGCCTTCAGCTCGCCGCGCCCCTCGCGCAGTTCCGGCTCGATGTACTCGTAGCCGAGGCGCTTGTAGACCTCGGCCTCGGTCGCGCAGGTCTGCACGTCGCCGCTCTCGGTCTCAGTGATCCCGTGCTCGGAGACGGAGAGGCCGCGCGCCACCGCGTCTTCGCGCAGCTGCACGTTGTGGGCCTGGGAGCCGGTGAAGTGCTGCAGCAGGTTGCCGAAGGCGGCGGGAGGGACGATCCGCAGGTCGACCGAGACGCCGTTGTGGGTCTGGGCGCGAACGCCGTTGGGGCCGGGGGTGCCGGCAGCAGCGATCAGCGGATGCTCGGCGAGGTGCTCGGCGAGCGCGGCCGGCTCCTCGGCGGTGGCGATGATGTCGATGTCCTTGCAGGTCTCGGCCCAGCGGCGGACCGAGCCGGCGACCTCGACCTGGTTGGCGGCCGGGTGCTCGCGCAGCGCTGCCGCCAGTTCCTCGGCGATCGGCTTCACCGCCGAGAGCAGCAGCCGTCCCGGCCCCTCCCCCGGCTCGCCCAACCGCTCCAGCGCCGCGAGGATGTTCTCCTCCGCCTTCGGGCCGAGCCCTTTGACGTCGCGGATCTGTTCTGCCTCGGCGGCCGCTTTGAGGTCATCCATCGAGGAAATTTCGAGCTCCTCGAAGAGGCGGCGGGCGGTTTTCGGGCCGACGCCGGGGACGCGGGTGACCTCGATCAGCGTCGGCGGGAACTTCGTCTTCAGCTTCACCGCGGCGGGGATCTCGCCGGTCTCCAGCAGCGCGTCGATCTTTTCCGCCAGCGTCTTGCCGACGCCCGGAACCTCGGTCGCCCGCCCCTGCCCGGCCAGCTCGGCGACCGAGACCGGGCTCTCGCGGATCGCCTTGGCGGCGGTGCTGTAGGCGAGCACTCGGTATTTCACCGCCCCGTCGAGCTCGTAGAGGATCCCCAGCTCTTCCAGGGCGGCGGCGATCTCGGCGTTGTTCACGGGAGCAACTTACCCGGGCGGCGGCGCTTCTTTAGGTCGGCTTGGCAATCCGGAATAGCATCGCGGCGATGACCGAGTCCGCTGCGGGGCCCGCCTGGTTGGTGCTGCCGACCTACAACGAGGCCGAGAACGTGGAGCCGCTGGTCGAGGCCGCCCGCGCGAAGCTGCCGCCGGGCGCCCAGGTGCTGATCGTCGACGACAGCTCTCCCGACGGGACCGGCGCGCTCGCCGACCAGCTGGCGGCGCGACACGAGAACGTCCAGGTCCTCCACCGCCCGCGAAAGGAAGGGCTCGGTCCCGCCTACATCGCCGGCTTCCGCGAGGCGCTCGGGCACGGTGCCGGGCTCGTCCTGGAGATGGACTCCGACTTCTCCCACGATCCCGCCTACCTACCGCGCCTGCTCGACGCGGCGAAGCACGCCGACCTGGTGCTCGGATCCCGGTACGTGGACGGCGGCGGGGTCAGCGATTGGGGGCCGCTGCGGCGCGCGGTCAGCCGCGGCGGCAGCACCTACGCGCGGCTGGTGCTGGGGGTCGGGGTGCGCGACCTGACCGGCGGCTTCAAGTGCTTCCGGCGCGAGGTGCTGGAGGCGATCGACCTCGACCGGATCACCACCCGCGGCTACGCCTTCCAGGTCGAGATGACCTATCGGGCGCTGCGCTGCGGCTTCCGGGTGGTCGAGGTGCCGATCGTTTTTCGCGAGCGCCGGGTAGGGAGCTCGAAGATGGACACTTCGATCGTCGCCGAGGCCGTTTGGCGTTTACCCTTGCTGCGCTTCGGCCGGGGAGCCGTCGAGAGCGCTCCATCCGTGTCTGGACAACGCCGCTATACTTTCTGAAGTATTGAGCTGAACACCGCGACCGGGAGACCACAGTGACTGGCAAATTGACCGACGTGACCGATGCCACCTTCAAATCCGACGTGCTTGACGCCGATGGCCCTGTGCTCGTCGACTTCTGGGCGCCCTGGTGCGGTCCCTGCCGCGTGGTCCATCCGGTTCTCGAGGAGATCGACGGCGAGCGCGCCGACCTCAAGATCGTCTCGATCAACGTCGACGAGAACCAGCAGACGGCGGCCAACTACGAGGTCCTCTCGATCCCGACGATGATCCTCTTCAAGGACGGCGCGATCGCAAAGAAAATCGTCGGCGCGATGCCGAAGCGCCGCCTCGAGGCCGAGCTCGAGCCCGCGCTCGCCTGACCCGCCGTCCCGCATGCCGTTCGTTCAAGTCCACTGGTACGAGGGCCGCTCCGACGAGCAAAAGGCGGAGATCGCCAAACGCATCGAAGCGGCCCTAATCGAGGTCGCCGGCGTGAGCCCCGACCACTGCTGGGTGAAATTCTCCGACTCCAAGAAATCGGACTTCATCATCGGGGAAAAGCCGCAGGACTAAGGGCTGGTAAGGGGTCCGGTCACCCTTCCCGCTCAACTTCTTTCGGTGGGGCCGTAGCTGTCTGCCGCGGACGTGGGCGCCGAAAAAGTACAAGCCGCGGGAAGAGTGACCGGACCCCTCCACGACCCACGCCGTAGTTCCGTGGTTCCAAACGGACCTATGTCGTCCGAAAGGAACCGCGGAACTGTTGCGTCCTGTTCCTCGCACAGACCACTCAGCGAGAGAAGGTCAGTTAAAGGCGAGGAACCCAGGAGGCGAGAGGGACACCCACCCCTCCCAACCGGCAGCTGCTTGGCCCCTAGCTGCTCAGGCCCGGCTGACGCCGATGCTGAGCTCGCGGCCGTCGATCTTTGCCGTGGCACCGTTGGTGCTGCCGTCGTAGGAGACGGAGGTGGCTAGGACCTCTCCGGCCAGGTAGTCCTGGTGGGCCTGGGCGGCGGCTAGGAGGTCGGGGTCGCCGGCGAGGGTGAGGTCGATGCGGTCGGTGATCTCTAGGCCGGCGTCTTTGCGGGCGTTCTGGACGGCGTGGACGATCTCGCGAGCGAGCCCCTCGCGGCGGAGCTCGTCGTCGAGCTCTAGCTGGAGGGCGACGGCGTGGCCGGCCTCGGCCTCAACCTCGTAGCCGTCGAGGGGCTGGAGGGCGAGGGTGACGTCCTCGGGGCCGAGGCTGTGGTCGTGGCCGTCGACGTTGATGCCGATCTCGCCGCCTTCGGCGAGGACCGCGGCGACGTGGGCGGCATCGAGCGCCGCGACGGCGGCGGCGACCTGGGGCATCTTGTTGCCGAAGCGGGGGCCGAGGGCGCGGTAGTTGGGCTTGGCCTCGTAGCTGACCAGCTCGGACTCGTCGCTGACGAAGTCGAGCTCCTTGACGTTGAGCTCGGCGGTGACGAGGGCGACACGGGCTTCGATCGCCGCCCGCTCGGTCTCGTTGGCGACGATCACCGCGCGGCGCAGCGGCTGGCGCACCTTCGCCTTCGCCTGGGCGCGGGCGGCGCGGCCGAGCTCGACCGTGAGCCGGACCGCCTCCATCCCCTGCTCCAGGTCGGGATCGGCGAGCGCGCCGTCGACCTCGGGAAAGTCGCGCAGGTGGACCGAGGACGCGGCGCCTTCGCCGCTGAGGTTGCGGTGGATCTCGTCGGCGAGGAAGGGAGTGAACGGCGCCAGCATCGCCACCGTCTCCAGCAGGCAGTGGCGCAGCGTTGCGAAGGCGGCGCGGTCGCCTTCCCAGAAGCGGCGACGCGAAAGGCGCACGTACCAGTTGGAGAGCTCCTCGACGTACTCGGCGATCGCCCGGCCGGCGCTGGTGCAGTCGTATTCGTCCATCCGCTCGCGCACGGCCGCGGTCGTCGCCTGCAGCCGCGAGAGCGCCCAGCGGTCGAGGTCGTTCAGGTCGTTGCGTGGTTCCTTTTGCACGTCATCGGTGCGAAAGGAACCACGGAACTCCTCCGGGCCCAGGTCCTCCGCGTTCGCGTAGAGGACCCAAAACGAGTAGGTGTTCCACAGCGTCAGCAGGAACTGGCGGACCGATTCGCCGACGGTGTCGACAGAGAAGCGGTAGCCGGCCCAGGGCTGCTGGGCGGTCAGGTAGTACCAGCGGAAGGCGTCGGCGCCGTGGGCGTCGAGGACGTCCCAGGGGTCGACGACGTTGCCGCGGCTCTTCGACATCTTCTGGCCCTCGGGGTCGAGGATCAGACCGAGGCAGACGCAGTTGCGGTAGCTGGAGGTGTCGAAGAGCAGGGTCGACTCGGCGAGCAGGGTGTAGAACCAGCCACGCGTCTGGTCCTGGGCCTCGCAGATGTAGTCGGCCGGGAAGCGCTCCTCGAACTCCTCTTTGCCCTCGAACGGGTAGTGGAACTGGGCGAAGGGCATCGCGCCGCTGTCGTACCAGGTGTCGATCACCGAGAGGACGCGCCGCATCTCGCCGCCGCAGCGCTCGCAGTCGAGCGAGACGCTGTCGATGTAGGGGCGGTGGAGGTCGTCGGGGACCGCGCCCCGCGCCCGCTCGCGCAGGTCGGCGACCGAGCCGGCGCAGAAGCGCTCGTCGCAGCCCTCGGCGGTGCACTCCCAGATCGGCAGCGGCGTCCCCCAGTAGCGGTCGCGCGAGAGCGCCCAGTCGACGTTGTTCTCCAACCATTTGCCGAAGCGGCCGTGCTTGACGTGCTCGGGGTGCCAGCCGATCTCCTCGTTATTGGCGAGCAGCTGGTCCCGCGCCTGCGAGGTGGCGACGTACCAGCTGGACTTGGCGTAGTAGAGGAGCGGCGTGCCGCAGCGCCAGCAGTGGGGGTAGGAGTGCTCGTAGACCTGCTCGCGGAAGAGCAAACCGCGCGAGTCGAGGTCGGCGATCAGGGCCTTGGTCACCTCGGGGTCCTTGACGAACTGGCCCTCGAAGCCGGCGACCTGGCCGGTGAATTTGCCGTCGAGGCCGACCGGGTTGTAGAGCGAGCCGTGGTCGGTCGGGTCGAAGAGGCTGTTCTCGGCAGCGACGCGGTAGTCGTCCTCGCCGAAGGCGGGCGCGATGTGGACGAGGCCGGTGCCGTCCTCGGTGGTGACGAAGTCGCCGGCGAGGATCTGGAAGGCGTCCGCGGAGTTGGGGCCGCCATCGGAGAGCGCGAAGACAGGCCCGCGGTAACGGCGACCGATCAGCTCGCTCCCCGGGAAGCGCTCCAGCACCTCCGCCCCCTCACCCAGCACCCGCTCGACAAGCGGCTCGGCCAGGATCACCGTCTCCGAACTGCTCCCGCCGGAGGCGGGCACCCGCGCCCGCACGTAGGTCACCTCCGGCGCCGCCGCGACGGCGACGTTGCCCGGCAGGGTCCAAGGCGTCGTCGTCCAGACCAGCAGGGACGCGTCGTCGTCCAGCAGCGGGAAGCGCACATATATGGACGGGTCCTTGACATCCTCGTATCCCAACGCCACCTCGTGCGAGGACAGGGCGGTGCCGCAGCGCGGGCAGTAAGGGACAACCTTGTGGCCCTCGTAGAGGCGGCCGTCATCCCAGAGTTTTCGCAGCGACCACCAGACCGACTCGATGTAGTCGTCCTCGAGGGTGACGTAGGGGTTGTTGAGGTCGATCCAGAAGGCGATCCGCTCGGTCAGCTTGTTCCACTCTTCGACGTACTCGAAGACCGATTCGCGGCAGCGCTGGTTGAACTCGGCGATCCCGAACTCCTCGATCTCCTGCTTGGAGGAGATGCCGAGCTGCTTTTCGACCTCGAGCTCGACCGGCAGGCCGTGGCAGTCCCAGCCGGCCTTGCGCGGCACCCGGAACCCGCACATCGTCTTGTAGCGCGGGTAGACGTCCTTGAAGACGCGGGCGAGGACGTGGTGGGAGCCGGGGCGGCCGTTGGCGGTCGGCGGGCCCTCGTAGAAGCTCCAGACCGGGGCGCCCTCGCGCTGGGCGAGCGAGCGCTCGAAGACCTTCTCCTCGCGCCAGTGCGCGAGCATCCGCTCCTCCAGCTCGGGGAAGGACTGCTTCGGGTCGACGGGTTGGAAGCCGGGCATGAGGGCCGATTGTATGAAGCACATAGATAGTGACCGGGGCTCGACCGGTTGATGCCATTTTTTGGCGGACCCACTAGGGTCCCCGGCCGATGGACCGCTACGACCTCAACGGCAAAGTCGCGCTGGTCACCGGCGCCGCCCGCGGCATCGGCTTCGAGACGGCGCGGCAGATGCACCTGCGCGGCGCCTCGGTCGCGGTGCTCGACCTCAACGCCGACGAGGCGCGCGAGGCGGCGGAGCGGATCGGCGAGCGGGCGATCGGCCTCAGCGGCGACGTTACCGACCAGAGCGCGATGATGAACGCGGTCGCCGAGATCGTCGAAAAGCTCGGCGGGCTCGACGTCGCGGTTGCCAACGCCGGGATCGCCCAGAAGCAGTTCGCGACCGTGCGCGGCATCTCCGGCGAGGAGTGGGAGCGGGTCTTCGAGGTCGACCTGCTCGGCGTCTGGCGGACGGTGCGGGCGGCGCTGCCGCAGATCGTCGAGCGCAAGGGCCAGATGATCGTCGTCTCCTCCGTCTACGCCTTCGCCAACGGCTTCGGCAACACCCCCTACGCGGTCGCCAAGGCCGGGGTCGAGTCGCTCGGCCGGGCACTGCGGGTGGAGCTGAAACCGCACGGCGCCAGCGCCTCCGTCGCCTACTTCGGCTGGGTCGACACCAAACTGGTCCAGGACGCCTTCGCCCAGGAGAGCGCCGGACGGGTGGAAAAACTGAGCCCGAAATGGCTGATGAAACGGATCAGCCCCGCAGAGGCCGGCGCCGGCCTGGTCCGCGGGATCGAAGAACAGGCGCCGCGGATCTTCGTCCCCAAGTGGTGGCGCTACGTCTCCGCCTTCCGCGGCCTGATCAACCCGCTGCTCGACAAGCGGATGGAAAGCGAACCGAAATACGGCGAGCTGGTCCGCGACATCGACGCCGAAAGCGTCGATCTCGTCAAGAACTCAAGCGCGAGTTAGCCGCTCCAGCAGGATCAGCGGCGACTCGTAGGGCTCGCCGGTGGCGCGGGCCATCGCGATCTCGCAGGTGCGGTTGCTGGAGAGGTAGGCGTCGAAGTGGCGGCCAGCGAGCTCTTCGGCTTGGGGCTTCGTGGCCGATTCGGTGAGCTCGGGATGGGTGATGCCGCGGTCGCCGGCAAAGGCACAGCAGGTGGCGGAGGGGGCGATGAAGACGTCGTCGGCGAGAGCCTCGGCAAGGGTGCTGAGCGATGGCGCAAGCCCGAGCCGCCGGGTGGCGCAAGTCGGGTGGGCGGTGGCGGAGGGGACCTTCTCCGTGATCTCGAGCTCCGGCAGCAAGCGCAACGCCCAGGCAACCGAATCGACGATCTCCATCCCAGCTAGCCGCTCCGCATTCTCCTCCGTGAGCACCCCCTCGCCCGGCTCAGCAATCGCCCCCGTGCAAGAGGCCGCATCGATCACTACCGGCAGCTGCCCTTCCCCACTCCAACGCCAGAGCTGCTCGACCATCTCATTCGCCTTGTGCTTGTGAGCCGCATCGAACCCTTTCGAACTCCAAGGCAACCCACAACAGCTCCCGGCGACATCGTCGGGAATCACCACCGGCCAACCTGCCCGCTTCGAAACCTCCACCAACGCCTCAACCACGGATCGACGGGCCAATCCGTCAAATCCCTCGCGCCGACGGGCCGATTTGTCTACTTGACTTGGACTGATCGTCCCGTCGGCAGATGGGGGTGGACTTTTCGGCCCGTCGGCACTTGCGGGGCCGAAGATGCGGTTGGTGCAGCTGGGGACGTAGACGGCGGCGGCCTCGCCCGGAGGAGGGGGTGAGCCTCTCCGGGCGCTCCCCGCTTTTGTCGGGTGAGGGTCACCCCCTCCTCCCCAGCGTGCAGGCCCAGGCAGTCCCTCGCCGCGCTTCGTTCGCCGCGCCAAGGGCCCGCCGAACTTCAGCGCCGCGCGCGAGAGTCTCTCGACCGCGCCCCATCGCTTCGCTGCCGCCAGCGCCGCTCTTTCCGCCCGCTCCCCATGCTGCGCCGTCCGCAACTCCTTGACCATCCGCCCGGTATCGATCCCCAGCGGACAGGCAATCTGGCAGGAGCCGTCAGTCGCGCAGGTCTCCAGCGCGTCGTACTCGTACTCCTCCAGCAACGCCCGCTGGACCGGCGATCCCGCCGGCTGGCGCGCCATCTCCCGCCGCAGGACGATCCGCTGGCGCGGCGTCGTCGTCAGGTTGCGGCTCGGGCAGACCGGCTCGCAGAAGCCGCACTCGACGCAGGTCGTCGCACCGCCCCAGTCCTCGATCGCCGGCGTCGTCTTCAGGTTGCGCAGGTGGATGCCGGGGTCGCGGCTGAGGACGACGCCGGGCGAGAGCACGCCGTCGGGGTCGGCGAGCCGCTTCACCCGCCACATCAGCTCGGTCGCCTTCTCCCCCCACTCGCGCTCCACATAAGGGGCCATGTTGACCCCGGTCCCGTGCTCGGCCTTGAGCGAGCCGTCGTACTTCTCGACGATCAGCTCGACCAGGCCGCCCATGAAGGCCTCGTAGCGGTCGAGGTCCTCCTGTTTGGCGAAGTCCGGGGTCAGCATGAAGTGGAGATTCCCGGCCGAGGCGTGGCCGGCGACGCCAGGGAGGAAGCCGTGCTCGCCGAGCAGCGCCTGCAGGTCCTTGGCGCCCTCGGCGATCCGCTCCGGCGGCACGCAGACGTCCTCGACGATCAGCGCCGTCCCCTCCGGCCGCACCCGGCCGATCAGGCCGTGCAGCCCCTCGCGCACCCGCCAGGCGAGCTCGATCTCCTCCAACTCGCGGGTGAAGGCGAGCGGCCGGATCAGCTCGTGCGAGTTGAGGATCGCTTCGCCCCGGAGCACCTGCGCGGCCAGGTCGCCCTCGTCCTCGCCGCCGTACTCGACCAGCAGCACCGCCGACTCGGGCGGCAGCTCTTTCCACTCCTGCGGCGCCCCGACCATGTTCCAGGCGGCAGTGATTAGTGCCGGCGCCACCATCAGCTCGACCGCCCTGGCACCCGAGGCGACCAGGTCCTGCACAGGCGCGATCGCCTCGTCGATCCCCGGGAAGTGGATCCAGGCGGTGGTCGTGACCGGCGGCACCGGCACCGTCTCGAAGACGACCTCGGCGACGAAGGCGAGCGTGCCCTCGGAGCCGACCAGCAGCCGGCGGAAGATCTCCAGCGGCTCGTCGGCATCGAGGAAGGCGCAGAGGCGGTAGCCGGTCGTGTTCTTGATCGCGAACTTGCGGCGGATGCGGTCGGCCAGCTCGGGGTCGGCGCGGATCTCGTCGCGGATCGCTTCCAGGCCGGCGGCGAGCTCGGGCTCGGCGGCGGCGAACTTCTCCGCGGCCCCGGGTTCGCCGGTGTCGACCTTCGTCCCCGAGGGGAGGACGAAGGTCAGCTCGCGCACCGTCGAGTAGGAGTCCTTGGTGACGCCGCAGCGCATCCCGCCCGAGTTGTTGGCGACGACGCCGCCGACGGTGCAGACGTCGGTGCTGGCGGGGTCGGGGCCGAGTTTGTAGCCGTAGGGGGCGAGGACGCGGTTAGCGTGACCGAGGATCGTCCCCGGCTTCACCCGGGCGCGGACGCCGTCCTCTTCGACCCGCACCCCGCCGAAGTGCTTGCGGGCGTCGACCAGGATGCCGTCGCTCTGGCCCTGGCCGTTGAGGCTGGTGCCGCCGGCGCGAAAGGTGACGGGGATGTCGCGCTCGCGCCCGAAGCGCAAGACCTTGGCGACGTCGTCGGCGTCGCGCGCCTCGACCACCGCCCGCGGGAAGAGCCGGTAAGGGCTGGCGTCGGAGGCGTAGGCGACGAGGTCGCTGACCCGGTGGAGCACACGATCAGCGCCCAACAGCTCCTCCAGCTCGCCGCGCAGCGATCGATCCATCCCCTGCGCCAGCGAATCGGGAGCCCGATCGTCAACTGCCTGACTAGGCGGCGCCGGGACCGACGGCGTTCTCGGTCGAAGGAACATCGCTACGTCACGAGGGCCGGGGGATGTCCGACGGAGCCTCCCCGCTGTTCTCCGGCGGGCATCCCCCGGCCCTCCCTCGACTATTCGGATCTCCAACCATCTTCTAGAAGAGCGACATGCCCGGCGCCACCGGCACTTCGACCAGCTCGGGCTGCGAGGAGGCGAGCGCCGTGCTCAGCGCCCCGGCGACTTCGTCGCGGTCCTTCGCCCGGTGCGCCTTAACACCGTAGCCCTCGGCGACCGCGGCGACGTCGAGCTTCGGCAGGTCGAGGCCGGGCGCCGCGTTCACCTGCTCGACTTCGGCGAACCACTTGAGGATCGCGTACTCGGAGTTCTGCAGGACGAGGAAGGTGACCGGCGCGTTGTAGGCGACCGCGCTCCAGAAGGCGGTGATCGCGTACTGGGCCGAGCCCTCTCCGAGCACACAGACGACCGGTCGGTCCGGCTGCGCCAGCTGCACCCCGACCGAGGCTGCGAGGCCGAAGCCGAGGCCGCCGCCGGCGCTGAAGTAGTAGCTGCCCGGCCGGGAGATCCGCAGCTGGTTGCGCAGCGCCAGGGTCGAGGAGGGCGACTCGAGAACGACGATCGCGTCCTCGGGCATCACTTCGGCGAGGGCGGTGTGGACGGTCGAGGAGTTGAGCGGGTCCTCGGCGGGGATTTCCTGCGGGCCGGCGTTCGGCTCCGGCGCCGGGCGCGAGGACTCCGGCACCTGCTCCAGCAGCGCCGCCAGCGTCAGCCCGACGTCGGCGACTATCGCGTCGCCCATCGGCGCCCGCACCGCCTCGTCGGGGTCGCTGGTGATCGCGACCAGGCTCGCCCCCTCGGGCAGCAGCGGCCCGGGTATGTGCGGGTAGTAGGGGAAGACCGAGCTGCCGACGACGAGGATCAGGTCGTGGCCCTCCAGGGTCTGGCCGACCGGGCCGATCGCCGGCGGCAGCACACCACGGAAATTTGGATGGTTCTCCGGGAAGCCGAGGCGGACGCCGCCGGTCGCGGGCGAGGCCCAAACCGGCAGGCGCTGGCGCTCGGCGAGGGCGACGGCGAGGTCCCAGGCGCCGGCGGTGTCGATGTCGGGGCCGGCGACGAGGACGGGGTTCTGGGCGGCGTCGAGGCGCTCGGCCAGCATCCGCACCGCCTCGGGGTCGGCGACGGCGCGTCCCGTCACTTTGCGCCCGATCGCCGCCTTCGCGTCGGCCTCGTCGACCTCGGCGTACCAGTCGTCCATCGGCAGCGAGACGAAGACCGGCCCGCGCGGCGCCAGGCCGGCTAGGTGCGCGCCGTGCGCCAGCGCCAGCGGCACGTCCTCGGCCCGCGGCGGCTCGTATGACCACTTGACCAGCGGGTGCGGCATCCGCGTCGCGTCGCGGTTGGTCAGGTTCGCCTGCAGGGTGATCTGAGCCCGCGCCTGCTGGCCGGCAGTGATCAGCAGTGGCGAGTGGTTGGCCTGGGCGTTGAAGATCGCCCCCATCGCGTTGCCGACCCCCGGCGCGGTGTGGAGGTTGACGACGGTGGTCTTGCCGGAGGCCTGGGCGAAGCCGTCGGCCATCCCGACCACGACCGCCTCCTGCAGGCCGAGCACGTAGCGGAAGTCCGCCGGGTAGTCGGCGAGCATCGGCAGCTCGGTCGAGCCCGGGTTGCCGAACATCGTCGTCATCCCGTGGGCGCGGAAGAGGTCGAAAGTCGCTTCGCGGACCGTTGCCACGAAGCGAACCCTATCCGGCCGTGTTGCAACCTCCTATGCACCTACCTCAACTCGGGGGCAGCGCCGGGCAGGATTCAAGCGGCGAGCGTCGTAGGGCCGATAACTCTGGGGTGAGCCACCGCTTCTTCGCCCACGCCTGGGCCCGCGCCCTCGCGGTCTTCGCCCTCTCGCTGGCGCCGCTCCTCGTGATCGCCGCCTATTCGCAGGCGGCGCCGCTGCCGACCAAGCTGACCTACGCGCCGGGCGCGATCGTCCCGATCCCGGCCTCGATCCCGCACGAAGAAGGCGACATGGTCGACCAGCGGATCCTTCCCGACCTGCGCTGGATCGCCAAGCGCTACCCGATCTACGTCACCGACGGCTACTCCGGGCCGCTGCCGAATGGCGAACACGTCGGTTGCAACCGCTGCCACGTCAAGGGGTCCGATCACTACAACGGCCTCGCCGTCGACCTCGTGCCGCTGAACGGCGACGGCAAATGCGACGCGACCTGGGCGCCGATCACCCGCCTCGCCCTCTGGGCCGAGCCGGTGCAGAACCAGCCCCGCCTGCCCTTCCGCTGGGTTGGGTACGACGGCGACGCCGGCCACGGCTGCGGCAACCATCTCCACCTGTCCTGGAACCACGCCCCGGCGCCGGAATACACGCTCGCGGAATGGGTCGAAGTCTTCCCGGTCAACGCCAGCGGGGTCAAGCCGAGCCCGCGCGACAAACAGACGGCAAAGCCGAAGCCGCCTCCGCCTCCTCGCCCCTCCGGCGGCATCGCCCAGGTCTCGACCGGCGGCGTCTCCGCGAGCGGAGCCGGCGACTAGCGCCGCAGACGTTTCTGAGTTTTCCCACCGTATGTGGGGGTCAAACTCAGACACCCCTGGGGGCGTTCGTAGGATGCGCGGGATGCGTGCGCGTTTTGTGATCTTCGTGAGCTGTGTTGTTGCGCTTGCCGGCTGCGGCAGCCAGGACGACTCGACGCCGGTTGCCTGCCTCGAAGGGGCGGGCGCCTACGAAAAGGCGCTGCGGGAGGCGCCGGGGGAAGTGCTGCTGGGCGGCGAGACGCCGATCAGCGACTGCCTCGCCTCCAACCAGAGCGGCGGCGATCTGGCGCGGGTCGGCGAAGCGATGGTCGAGACGGCGACGACCCTGAACGCGGAAGCGCGCAAAGCGGACGGCGGCCAACCCGCGGTCGAGCTCGGCTACCTGCTCGGCGCCGCCCAACGCGGGGCCGAAGACAGCGAAGGCATCCACGCCGACCTCGTCCGCCGCCTCACCGTCGCCGCCCGCTTCGCGCCGGGCAAGGAACCGCTCTCGCCGCAGTTCCTCTCCGCCTACCGCGAAGGCTTCGACGCCGGCCGCGCGAGCGGCTAGGAACGCGGCCGAGAGCCGCGGGGGAATACCCTCTAAGGACCAAGAGATCTTCGATGGAGGCTTCGATTTGACTGTGACTGAGCAGCAGTTGTGGGGTGGCGAGACCACCAAGGCCGTTGACAACTTCCCGGTCTCGGGCGAGCGGGTGCCGGTGCCGGTGGTGCGCTGGCTGGGCCGGATCAAGGGTGCCGCGGCCGAGGCCAACGGCGAGCTCGGCAAACTCGATGCCGACCTGGCCGAGCGGATCGCCGAGGCTGGCAAGGCGATCGGCGAGGGTGAGCACGATGACCAGTTCCCGATCGACGTCTTCCAGACCGGCTCCGGTACCTCCTCGAACATGAACGCGAACGAGGTGATCGCCAACCTCGCCGGCGACGGAGCCCACCCCAACGATCACGTCAACATGGGGCAGTCCTCCAACGACGTCTTCCCCTCCGCCGTCCACCTGGCGGCGCTGGACGAGGTCAGCCACGACCTTCTGCCGGCGATGGGCGCGCTCGAGGGCGCGCTGGAAGAGAAGGCGAAGCAGTTCGCCGACGTGGTCAAGGCGGGGCGCACCCACCTGATGGACGCGGTCCCGGTCACCCTCGGCCAGGAGTTCGGCGGCTACGCGGCGCAGGTGCGGCTCGGCGTCCAGCGGGTCGAGGCGACGCTGCGGCGGGTCGGCCAGATCCCGCTCGGCGGCACCGCCACCGGCACCGGCCTCAACACCCACCCCGAGTTCGCCGCCAAGGTGCGCGAGAAGCTCGCCGCCGACACCGGCCTGCAGATCTCGGGGCCGCTCGACGCCTTCGAGGCGCAGGGCAACCGCGACGCCCTGGTCGAGCTCTCCGGCGCGCTCAAGGTCTACGCCGTCTCGCTCAACAAGATCGCCAACGACCTGGCGCTGATGGGCTCGGGCCCGCGCGCCGGCCTCGCCGAGCTGCGCCTGCCGGAGCTGCAGAAGGGCTCCTCGATCATGCCCGGCAAGGTCAACCCGGTGATCCC